>Ga0326763_1000009_pt1 | contig 80157 bp, 90 predicted proteins | sample NORPS_P_FD_207671 | JGI IMG/M metagenome (GOLD analysis project Ga0326763, IMG submission 207671) | Hot spring water microbial communities from Norris Geyser Basin, Yellowstone National Park, WY, United States - NOR.PS_P | ecosystem: Environmental > Aquatic > Thermal springs > Unclassified...
GTTCTGGCCCTACCACAACATCCTCTTCCAGCGGCAAGGGGCGGAGAACAGTGGCGCCTTCTCCCGCCAGAACCTCATTGCCTTCGCCCAGGAGGTGGGGCTAGACGTGGGGTCCTTCACCTCTTGCCTAGACTCCCGTAAGTACCGCCAGAAGGTCATCTCCCAGACGGAGGAGGGCAAGGCCTTAGGGGTGCGGGGGACCCCCACCTTCTTCATCGGGGACATCGTCATCCGCGGCGCACAGCCCTATGATGTCTTCCGCCAGACCATCGAGCAAGCCCTGGACAAGGCCAAGGGCTCTCAGTGAGCTCTTACGGCCCGCCATGGCCCTCCTGGCGTTAGCAGGTATGGGCGTGGCCTCTTTGCTCATGTGGCTGTATTACGAGCCTACCTCCCCCTTCTGCACCGGGGTAGGAGGGTGCCATACGGTGGCTACCAGCCCATACGCCCACATAGGCCCCGTGCCCGTGGCCTTGGTGGGAGTCCTGGGCTACGGGGCCATGGCCCTCCTGGCCCTCAGCCGGCAGCCCTGGGCCATAGGTGCCCTCATGGCCCTCTCCCTGGGCGCCCTCACCTACTCCTGCTACCTCACCTATCTGGAGGTGGCCGTGATCCACGCCCTCTGCCCCTGGTGCTTGGCCTCCCAAGGCCTCGTGGCTGCCCTGGCCGCCCTATCCACCCTGCGCTTACTTACATCTTGACCTCGCCCCCACCACCCGCTAACATTCGAAGAGGGAGGAGGCTTGGGAAATTTAAGCAGAATAAAGTTTCACAAGGAGGGTATGGGATGGCCTACGTGATATGCGAGCCGTGCATCGATGTGATGGACAAGTCGTGTGTGGAGGTATGTCCCGTCGACTGCATCCATTATGAGGAGGGGAAGGATCGGAAGCTGTACATCGACCCTGATGAGTGCATCGATTGTGGGGCGTGCGAGCCGGTGTGCCCGGTAACGGCCATCTTCGCCGAGGAGGACGTGCCGGACCAGTGGAAGGAATACATCCAGCTGGACGCTATGTGGTACAAGGACCCTGAGGCGGTCAGGGCTCGCATCAACGAGCTGAAGCCCCCGGCCTAGACCAGGGCCTGCAGGGCCTGGGCGAACAGGCGGGCTGTCGCCTCGTCGATATTGCAGAAGCGCACCAGCCGCAGGGGCGATTGGGGATGGGAGTCTAAATAATCCTGCACGGCCTGCAGGATGATGCCCACCCCCAGCTCTTTGGGGAAGCCGAAGATTCCAGTGGAGATAGCCGGCAGGGATATGCTCTGGGCTGTCACCTCCTCAGCCCGGGAAAGAGCGCTCTGCACCGCCCGATAGAGGAGGCGCTCCTCATCACCCATGCCCCAACGGGGGCCCACAGCGTGCACCACGTAACGAGCGGGCAGCCTGCCGGCGCCTGTGATGGCCGCCTCCCCCGTCGGCACGGGCCCACGCTCGCGGACCCAACGGTCGCTCTCCTCCTGAATCGTCCGGCCGCCACGGCGGACGATGGCCCCCGCCACCCCTCCCCCGTGAGCCAAGCGTTCGTTGGCGGCATTGACTATGACATCCACCGCCTCCAGGGTGATATCGCCCAGGACGGCCTCCAAGCGGCGGCCATCGGGGCGGGTGTAGGAGGCCAACACCTGGTTCATGGGTCGTGCCCCAGCCGCTCCTTTAGGGCCTGGACCAAATTGGCGATGGGCACCCGCACCTGGGCCATCGTATCCCGGTCGCGGATGGTCACCGCCTGGTCTTGCAAGGTCTCGAAATCGATGGTCACGCAGAAGGGGGTGCCGATCTCGTCCTGGCGGCGATAGCGGCGGCCGATGCTTTGGGCATCGTCATACTGGGTCATGAAATGAGGGCGCAGCATATCCCACACTCGTTGGGCCACCGGCACCAAGTCCTCGTGGCGGGAAAGAGGAAGGACGGCCACCTTGATGGGAGCCAGGGCAGGATGGAGGCGCAAAACCGCCCGCGTCTCCCCGCGCACCTCCTCCTCGTGATAGGCGTCCATCATGAAGGCCAGGAAGCAGCGATCGACCCCCGCTGAGGGCTCGATGACATAGGGGACGATGTGCTGACCGGTGACATCATCGAAATAGGTCAGCTGTCTGCCGGAGTGCTGGGCATGACGGCGTAGGTCGAAGTCGGTGCGGTTGGCGATGCCCTCCAGCTCCGCCCACCCCATGGGGAAGAGGAACTCGATCTCATAGGTGTCCTTGGCGTAATGGGCCAGCTCCTCCGGGGGGAGACGACGCACCCGCAGATGCTCCTGCCGCAGGCCGTAACGCAGGTACCAGCGGTAGCGCTCCTCCACCCAGTGCTGGTGCCACTTCTCGTCCTCCTCCGGCCGCACGAAGTACTCGATCTCCATCTGCTCGAACTCGCGGTCGCGGAAGATGAAATTGCCAGGGGTCACCTCGTTGCGGAAGGCCTTGCCGATCTGGGCGATGCCGAAGGGGAGCTTCTTGCGGGTGGCCACCAGCACGTTTTCGAAGTTGACGAAGATGCCCTGGGCCGTTTCAGGGCGCAGATAGACGGTGGCCCTGTCCAGCTCCTCCTTCAGGCGACGGATGCGCTCCTGGGCCTCTCCCCAGCTGTGGCCACTCACCTCCACCAGGGCCTTGGTGAACTCGGCCTCCACGTCCACCGGCCCTACGTAGGTGCGGAACATGAGGTTAAACATGCGGGGGGTGGTCATTTCGCCGCCGCACTCGGGGCATCGCAGCTCCTCGGCCACTACCTGGTGCCCATGGGCGCTCTCCGCCTCATGCCCGGCCAGCAGCTCATCGGCGCGGAAGCGACGCTTACACTGCTTGCAGTCCACCATGGGGTCGGCGAAGGTCTCCACGTGGCCACTAGCCACCCACACCTTGGGGTTCATAATGATGGCGGCGTCCAAGCCCACTACGTCTGGACGCTCTTGCACCACAGCCTTCCACCAGGCGCGCTTGATGTTGTTCTTCAGCTCCACCCCCAAGGGGCCATAGTCCCAGAAGCCCCCTACCCCGCCGTAGATCTCGCTCCCCTGGAAGACGAACCCCCGCCTCTTGCATAGGGAGACGAGCTTCTCCATGCTCAGCTCTACTGCCATGGCCCTCTCACCTCGGCCTCCTTAGGCGAAGTTATCAGCCCTTGGGCCACATGTCAAAGGCCACGCTTCGCCCCTCCCCGTCACTTCGGGATCCCTGACCATCCAGCACCAAGGAACAGCAGCGCACCGCCCTGCCGGCAGGTAAGACCCGTGACCTCCTGCCATCACCAGGTCAATGGCAGAGGGGGCTCTTTGCGAAGGCATCCACAGATGCGTCAAACTCCCATGGGAGGAGATGGATAGCCAGGCCAGCCGCCTTCATGAGCTGAGGGCCTAAGAGGGAATTATGCACGGCCCTGTCGAGACCCAACTGAGGGTAAGTGATGACCAGCACCAACAACACTTCCACGAGAAGAAAGGCCTTAAAGAACCCCAGGGCCATCCCTAGGAGGCGATCGGCCCAGCCCAAGAGGAGCAGGGAGGCCAGCCCCCGCAACAAGAAGGCCATCAGCTGCCCCAAGAGGACCACCGAGCCAAAGAGCACCAGGAAAGATACCACCCTGGCAGCGGCTGACCCCCCGACGAAGGAGAGAACGTCCCGGGCTAGATCGTCATAGTAATGGCCGGCGAAGACAGCGCCAGCCACCACAGACAAAGCGGTGACCGCCTCCCGGATGATGCCGGCCCGGTAACCGTTGACACCGAACCAGACGATCACGAGGATGATGGCAACATCCAGCCAATTCACAGCAGCCTGTGGCGAGTCTATCACGCATGAGCAGGGCTTAGGAAGCCCCGCCACGCATACGGGTGCGAAGGGCCAGGAGGAAGCTGAGCCAGGGGATGGCGAGGAGAAAAGCGCCATACACATCGCTGAACCAGTGGGCGCCCGAATATATGCGCTCCATGGCCGTGAAGGCCACTGCATACAGACAACAGGCCCGCACAAGCCATCGCAGCGGGCGCGGTAGGCCCAAGGCGGGCGCCCACATGAAGAGAAGACCAAATAACACCATGGCGCTCACCATATGCCCGCTAGGAAAGGAGGGCGAATCGGGGAACTCCCGCACCTGCACCAACAGGGGAGAGGGGCGGGGCCGGCCCACCACCTCCTTGAGGAGGACGTTGAGGGGGCGAAGAGCCTGTGCAGCCAGAAACAACAAGGCCTCCGGCCATCGCCCGCGCCCGGCTAACACGCCTAGCACACCCACCATGAGGATGGCGGCCCAGGGCCACTCCACGGCAGCGCTGGCCACCGCGATAGCCCGCTGGAAGGGGGCAGCGTCCAGTTCCTGGAGGCGATGGGAGACCCAGAGGTCACCTGGAAAGTAAGGATGGCTAGAGGCGAGGATGGCCGTAACCGCGAACGCGCATAAGGCCGCAGCGGCCACCTTCAGCAGCAGATAGCGGGGCATCAGGCGACATTATGGGGGAACCTATCATTTACGGCAACGGCCCTCGGCTCTACAATGGGCATGCCTATGCGAGAGGAGGCCCTTTTGCGCCTACTGGAGGAGGTCCACAAGGGGCACATGACCCCCCAAGAGGCCTTGGAGAGGTTGCGACACCTGCCCTTCGAGTCCTTGGGGTTCGCCACGGTGGACCACCACCGAGCCCTCATCAAGGGGTTTCCGGAGGTGGTGCTGGCCCAGGACAAGACACCCCAGCAGGTGGCCCAGGTGGTCTCCCGCATCGTGGCCGCCAGCGGCCGGGCCCTGGTGACCCGTGCCCAGCGGCAGCACTACGAGGCAGTTCGGGCAGAGGTGCCTGAGGCGGAGTACCACCCCGTTGCTCGAGCTATAACCGTGGGGCGGCGGGGGCAACGCCTCCGCCCGGGCGTGACCGTCGTCTGTGCCGGCACCGCCGATATGCCCGTAGCCGAGGAGGCGCGGGTGACAGCAGAGATGCTGGGTAGCGAGGTGGCCTGCATCTACGACGTGGGGATTGCTGGCCTGCACCGCCTCCTGGGGCACCTGGAACAGCTGCGGCAGGCCCACGTGGTGGTGGCCGTGGCAGGCATGGAGGGAGCGCTGCCCGGAGTAGTGGCCGGCCTCGTTGCGGCGCCTGTGGTGGCCGTGCCCACATCCGCCGGGTACGGGACCAGTCTGGGAGGCCTCGCCGCCCTCCTCACCATGCTCAACGCCTGCGCCCCCGGGTTGGCGGTGGTCAACGTGGACAATGGCTTCGGGGCAGGCTACCTAGCAGGGCTTATCAACCGTATGGTGTGGGACGCCTGGGAGCGATGACCAAGAAGGCGGCCTACTGGGAATGCATCGGTGGCGTGGCAGGCGATATGCTCCTGGCCTCCTTATTGGATGCCGGCCTCCCCCTAGAAGCCTTGAAGGCCGAGCTCGCCCGCCTATCTATTGCCGGCTTTCAGATATCGGCCCAACGGGTGCAAAGGGCTGGGTTTCACGCCACTAAGGTGACGGTGGAGGTAGACGCTCCCCAAGAACCTAGGCTCCTTTCCGATGTCCTGCAACTCCTGGAGGCCTCCTCCCTGCCGACGGAGGACAAAGAGAAGGCAGGGCGGGCCTTCCGGTTGCTAGCAGAGGCGGAGGCCCAGGCCCACGGGCTGCCAGTGGAGGAGGTGCGCCTGCATCAGGTGGGGGAGGTGGACGCCCTCGTAGACGTGGTGGGCACGATAGCGGGGCTGCGCCTCCTGGGAGTGGAGGCCGTGTACTGTTCTCCTCTGCCTGCGCCTACAGTGGGCGGCCAGGCCCTCCTCGCCCCCGCTACCGCTGCCGTGCTGGCGCAGGCCGGCGCCCCCGTAACCTTCCTCCCCTCAGGCCCAGCCTACGAGATGGTTACCCCCACGGGGGCAGCCCTGATGGCCACGCTGGCCAGATTTCAGGCCCCCACTATGACGGTGAGGGCCGTGGGCTATGGCGCAGGCCATGCCGACCCCCCTGGCCACCCCAACGTCCTCCGCCTGTGGCTGGGTGAGGAGACGGAGGCGGGCTCCTTGGTCCTCCTGGAGACCAACCTAGACGATATGACCCCCGAGACGCTGGCCTATGTGCAGGAGCGCCTTCTGGCTATGGGGGCGCGGGACGTCTGGACGGTGCCCGTCCAGATGAAGAAGGGGCGCCCGGGCATTGTCCTCTCGGTGCTATGCTCCCAGGAGCTAGAGGAGACGGCGGTGGGTCTCCTCTTGCGGGAGACCACCACCCTCGGCGTGCGAAGGTGGTCGGTGGGCCGATGGGAGGCGCCGCGGCAAGAAGTGATGATTCAGAGCAGCCTAGGCCCAGCCAGGGTCAAGGTGCGGCACGGGCCCGCAAGCCCCCCATTGGTCTCGCCAGAATTCGAGGACTGCCGGAGGATCGCCCAGGAAAGGGGCCTCCCCATCTGGGAGGTCTACAGGGTGTTAGAGGCCGAGGCTCGTGTCTTCCTGGGCCTGGAGAAGGAAAGCGCCGGCTAACTCCTCTTCCAGAAGTGTAATGGGCTGGGGCTCCACCCGCAGGCCCAATGCCTGCGCGAACCCATCCCGCAAGGCCTCAACTACCTCCTCGTAGCGCAATTCCCTCCCCAGAAGCTCGGACATGGTGGGCCCTAGAGGAAGGCCAAAGAGCACCCTTTCCAGTGCCGCATGGGCATGCGTTCGCAGGGAGCCTTGTATCAGTATGGTCCCCCCTCGGCGCCACTGAGCATTGCCTACCAGCTTAACGCCAAAGGCCATCACCTCTAGAGGTGCTGGGGAGGCGAAGCAGGGGCCTCCCCTAGGGGGATGCGCAGCACCTTCGCACACCTGGGCCGATTCCAAGCCTAAGAGCCGCAGGGCACGGACTAAGGCCACGGCCACTTGACAGTAGGAGCGGCGCAGCGGACCGCCCACCGTTGGGTCCCCCACAGGGGCCACCACCGAATAACACACGTCCCCGGCGTGGAGGACAGCACCGCCGCCAGTGGGACGGCGGACCCAGGGCAGCCCCAACTCCTCGCACCTCTTGAGCATCGTCTCGTCCCGTTGATGACGCCCCAGGCTGAGACACATGGGCTGGAACCCGTATACTCGCAAAGTAGGAGGAGCATCCCCCTTGGCACAGGCAGCATGGATGGCCAGGTCCACGGCCATATGCCACTGCCCCGGTGCCGGCCCCATGTCCAAATAACGCCAACGCGCACCATCACCCATCGAAGCCCAGCCCCCTCTCCCTCAAGCTAACGTAACCTCCACGGGCCAGCACCACGTGGTCCAGCACCTCGATGCCCAGCAGTTGCCCCGCCATTACCAGCTGGCGGGTGACAGCCACATCCTCGGCGCTAGGCTCCGGGTCGCCTGATGGATGATTGTGCACCACCACGATGGCCGGACATCCTTCGCGCACGGCCTCCCGGAAGACCTCCGCCACCCGCACCGAGGCAGAGTTGACGGTGCCCTTGTAGATCTCGGGGGCTCTCAGGACGTGATTACGCGTGTTGAGGAGAAGCACGCGCAAATGCTCCTGCTCCAGCAGAGCCATCTCGCCCAGGAGTCGGGCCACGTCCTGCGGCGACCTCACCACCGGCCTCTCGGTGGGGGAGGAGGCCATGAGGCGCTTTCCCAGCTCCAGGGCAGCCTTGACCTGGGCAGCCTTGGCCACCCCCACTCCGTGTTCGGCACACAGCTCACCGAAGGTGGCGCGGGCCAGGCCCCCCAGCCCCTTAAACTTGGCCAGGAGACGGCTGGCCAAGGCCACAGCGCTCTCCTTCTCCGACCCCACCCGCAGGATGATGGCTAGCAGCTCAGGGTCGGAGAGACTTTCGGGCCCATGACGGAGGAGACGCTCCCGCGGTCGCATCTGAGAAGGGAGGTCTTTAATGCGTACCCTGTATTCAGGCATGCTCACTGCCCTCGGGGGATTCGGAGCTTTTGTCCGGGCGTGATAGGATACGGTTCCCGAAGTCCATTGAGCTCGGCGATGCGCTCCATGAACTTCAAGAGTTCAGCCCCCTCAGGAAGGAAGCGACGGGCGATCTCTACGAGCGTATCACCCTCTTGCACCTCGTACTCCATGAAGGACGGGGTGGGGCTTGGGGATGGGGAAGGGGGAGGTGCTGGGGTAGGCTCAGAGATGGGCGTGAGGGGCGGCACTGTGATGGCCTGGCCTGTCTCCTGAGGGGATGTGGTCATCCCCTCCCCTCGGGGAAGGGGAGGGGGACTCACCAGAAGCCATAGGGCGATAGCCACGGCCGTCAACAGGGCCAGCAGCGATCCCCTGTATACGGCCCGCGGCGGCAGCCCTTGGCCAGGATCCTGGCAGGAGAGGCAGAGAGGCCGCCCGTGCCCCCCGTGATCCTGGCAGTATGGGCGGCCGCAGTGCAAACACCGGCCGCGGGCGGGCCGCCCGCAGTAGTGACATACCACGCCCCAAAGTATAGTGCTTACAGCACAGGCCGGCTACTTGATCTCTACGGTGGCCCCCGCCTCTCGCAGCTTGGCAGCGATGGCCTCCGCCTCCTCCTTGGAGACCCCCTCCTTGATGTTGGTGGGGGCGTTCTCCACCAAGTCCTTGGCCTCCTTCAGCCCCAGGCCAGGCACCACCTCCCGCACGGCCTTGATGACGTTGATCTTGTTGGCCCCGATCTCCTTTAGGACCACCGTCCACTCCGTCTTCTCCTCCACTGCAGGCGCGGCCTCAGGAGCAGGGCCGGCAGGAGCGGCCGCCACCCCCACGGGGGCTGCCACGGCCACAGGCGCCGCAGGGGTGATGCCGAACTCCTCCTGCAGGCGCTTGCTCAGGTCCCGCAGCTCCAGCAGGTTCATCTGCTTGATGAGCTCCAGGACTTGGTCTACGCGCTCCGAGCCAGTAGCGGTCATGCCTCCACCTCCTTTAAGATGCCGTTTCTTCCTCCAACTGGCGTATGCGGGCCTCCACTAGGTTCACCAGCTCCCCCGCTAGGGATTCCAATAGCCCCAGAAGCTCCTGGAAGGGGGAATCCAAGAGGGCTAACAAGGTAGCCATGGGGCCTTGGAAGTGACCCAGCAGCTCAGCCAGGAGCTGGGGCCGCGGCGGCAGCTTGACCAGTTCAGTGAGGTCCTCAGGACTGAGGAGGGTGCCATCCATGATGGCGCCCCGTACCACTAGGCCACCGGGGGCCCCCTTCAGGCACTCGTCCAAGGCCTTGGCCGCTTCTACAGGGTCCGGGTGATAGGCGAAGATGATGGCGGTAGGCCCGGCCACCACCTGCATAAGGTGGGGGCGCCCGGCCTCCTGGGCAGCCAGACGCAGCAGGGTGTTCTTGACCACCCGGTATTCCAGCCCAGACTTACGCATACGGCGGCGCAGGGCATTGATCTCAGCCACGGTGACGCCGCTGAAGGTCGTGCTCACAGCCAGGGTGGCCCGGGCCAACTTCTCCCGTAGCTCTGCCACCTGGTGTACCTTCTCCGGCCTAGGCATATTTGCCTCCCAAAAAAGAGGGCGCCCCACTCACCGGCACGGGGCGCCAGGGCCATATAGGAAGGCGACCTTCACCATACGCCTCGGCGGGCCCCCGCCACCAGCGGAGATTATGCTCCTGGAGCACCCGCTGTCTTCGGCTCAATCTCCAATTATACGGTCACCAGCTGAGGAAGGGAAAGGGTGGCCTGCAGGTCCAGCTTAACTCCTGGGCTCATGGTGCTCGCCAGGGTCATAGCCCTGATGAACTGCCCCTTGGCCCCCGGCGGGCGCGCCTTGAGGATAGCATCCACCAGGGCCGCCAAGTTCTCCAGAAGGGCCTGGGTGGGGAAGCTCAGCTTGCCAATGGGGGCATGGACAAGGGCCGTGCGGTCCAAGCGGAACTCCACCCGCCCCTGCTTCGCAGCAGCGATAGTACGGGCCAGGTCTGCTGCGTCCACCACCGTGCCCGCCCTGGGGTTGGGCATGAGGCCCCGAGGGCCCAAGATACGCCCCAGGCGGCTCACCTTGCTCATCACCTCGCGGGTGGCCAAGGCCACATCGAAGTCCAGCCACCCCTCCTCGATCCTCTTGATGAGGTCATCGCTGCCCACGTAATCGGCTCCTGCCTCCTGGGCGATGCGCGCCGCCTCCCCCTCGGCGAAGACCAGCACCCGCACAGCCTTGCCCAGGCCATGGGGGAGGACCACGGTGCCTCGCAGCTGCTGATCGGCGTGACGGGGGTCGAGGTTGGTGCGCACATGCAGCTCTACCGTCTCGTCGAACCGGGCATAAGAGATCTGCTTCAGGAGTTCGATGGCCTCCTGCGGGGTATAGGTGCGGGTGCGGTCCACCTTGGCTCTGGCCTCCAGGTACTTCTTGCCCCTCTTGCCCATCCCCTCACCCCCCTAGCCTTCGATGGTCACGCCCATGGAGCGGGCGGTGCCCTCCACCATGCGCATGGCCGCCTCCAGATCATCGGTGTTGAGGTCTTTCATCTTTATCTCCGCTATGCGCCGCACTTGCTCACGGGTAAGCTTGCCCATCTTCTCCCGTTTGGGGTTAGGGGAGCCCCTTTCCAGGCCCAGCTCCTTTTTGATGAGGTCGGACACGGGAGGGGTCTTGAGGACCATGGTGAAGGAGCGGTCATCGTATATGGTGACCTCCACGGGGACGATGCTGCCAGCCATGGAGGCAGTGCGCTCATTGTATTCCTTGACGAAGGCCATGATGTTGACGCCGTGCTGGCCCAAAGCGGGCCCTACCGGCGGGGCTGGGGTGGCCTTGCCCGCCTCCAGCTGCAGCTTGACTACCGCCCGCACCTTCTTGGCCATGACCTCACACCTCGACCAAACAGCACCTTATACGCGAAGACTCTAATGGGCAAGCCCCTGAGGCTCAGGAACCGCTTCCCCAGCGATGCGAAATAGGGCGATAACGCGCTGCCACGCATCGTGAGGCGTATATAGGGCCCGATATTCGTCGTTACACTCCTCTATAGCCTGCACAGGCCAAGAAGAGAGCCAGCGGAGGATTCCTGCAAGCTCCTCCGTGCTATACGGCGTTGTTCGCTGCTGTTGGCAGATCACTTCGAGCATACCTTTAATCTCGGGGAGGCTGCGCCAGTCGTGGTCAAGATTGGCCAATACGAGATTAACTCTGCGCCACCACTGCTGCAGCCGGGCCTCTACATCTGTCAGCTGTGAGAAGCGCTCCAAGCTTATCAACCCTTTGGCTGCGAAGACGTGTGCAAGGTTCAGCAACGGCAGCGGAAGCCGCTGATGTAATGTCAGCAGTTGGCACAGGGTATCGGCAGTGAGAAGGCCAGCCCCCTCCGGTTCAGCATCCCTGATGACTGCTGGCTGGAAGCCCACGCTCACCACCACCATCGCGGCAGCATTGTGGGTATGGCAGTGTTGTTTGATGCGAGTGAAGTTGATGTGGGACAAGGATGGGGCCGCGGTGCTTTTCCGCACGACGCGCTACAGGCGCTCCACCTGGGTGAAGTCCAGCTCCACGGGCGTGTCCCGCCCGAAGAAGGAGACCAGCACCCGCACCTTCCCCTTCTCCAGGTTGATCTCCTCCACGGTGCCGATGAAGTCCTGAAAGGGGCCCTCGGTGATGCGCACCGACTCCCCAGGCTGGTAACTGACGCGCACCCGCGGCTCTTGGGAGCGCATCTGGCGGACGATGTTATGCAGCTCCTCCTCGGCCAGGGGCACGGGCTGGGCCCGGGACCCTACGAACCCCGTCACCCCCGGCGTGTTGCGGATAACGTACCACGCCCGGTTGGCCCTCTCCCTCTGCTCCGGTGTCATTTGGGGATGGCTCATATCTATGGCCTGAATAAGGAGGTATCCCGGGAAGAGCTTGCGCCGCACCCGCCGCCTCTGTCCCTCTCTTATCTCGATCTCCTCTACCTGAGGGAGGAGGACGTGGAAGATAAGATCGCCCACATCCAGAGAGCGGATCCGCTGCTCCAGATTGGCCTTCACCTTCTCCTCATACCCCGAGTAGGTGTGGACCACGTACCAGCGACGGTCGGGCCGGAATATCTCCTCGTCCGTCAGCCCTTCCAGCAGATCGCTGGGCTGACTTTCCTCAGGTGGCGCTTGCTCTAGGGCTTCCTTCTTGCGCCGCACCATGGCTAGCGGATGATGAGCTTATCGATGAGCCACGCGAAGAGGTAGTCTATGCCACCCAGGACAGCTCCCACCACCACGGAGACGACGATGACCACCATGGCCAGATAAGCGGCATCGCGGCGGGAGGGCCAAGTGACCTTCCTCAGCTCCGTGACCACCTCCAACGCCAAGGCGGGCACCAGGCGCATGAAGCCTTTGCGCCGGGGCCGGACGGGGGCCTTGGCGGGCAAGCGAGGGGGCCGCCCCTTGGCCTTGGGTTCCATTATCACGGGGTGCCGACGCAGGGCCCTGTTCATGCCTTCCTCCCCCTAATGCCCATTCTACCTCACCGCACCTCCCGGTGGGGGAGGTGGCGGCGGCATTGGGGGCAATACTTGCGCAGCTCCAGCCGATCAGGGTCGTTGCGGCGGTTCTTGGTGGTGGTATAGTTCCGCCGCCGGCAACCCGTGCAGGCCAGGTGGATGATTATGCGGTCCCCCTTCTTCTTGGCCACGGCTTCATTCGATGATGCGGGTGATGACGCCAGCCCCCACCGTGCGGCCGCCCTCGCGGATGGCAAACCGCATCCCCTCTTCCAGGGCCACGGGGTACATCAGCTCAATCCGCAGGTTGACGTTGTCCCCAGGCATCACCATCTCCACTCCCTCGGGGAGATAGATAGTGCCTGTGACATCAGTGGTGCGGATGTAGAACTGGGGCTTGTAGCCCGTGAAGAAGGGGGTATGGCGTCCGCCTTCCTCCTTGGTGAGGACGTAGACCTGGGCCTCGAACTTGGTGTGGGGCTTGATGGAGCCGGGAGCGGCCAACACCATGCCCCGCTCCACCTCGTCCCGCTCCACGCCCCGCAGCAACACGCCCACGTTGTCCCCCGGCAGGGCCTCGTCCAGCACCTTGCGGAACATCTCAATGCTGGTGGCCACCGTCCGCCGAGGATCGGGCGAGAAGCCTACTATCTCCACTTCCTCGCCTGGCCGCAGGACGCCCCTCTCCACGCGACCTGTGACCACAGTGCCGCGGCCTTTGATGCCGAACACGTCCTCGATGGGCATCAGGAAGGGCTTGTCGCGGGGGCGCACAGGCTCGGGGATATACTCGTCGATGGCCTTTAGCAGCTCCCATATGCACTGGAACTCAGGAGCGTTGGGGTCGCTGCTCTGGGATTCCATGGCCTTGAGGGCGCTGCCCCTGACCACAGGCACCTCATCGCCTGGGTAGCCGTACTTGCTGAGGAGGTCGCGCACCTCCAGCTCCACCAGGTCGAGGAGCTCGGGGTCGTCCACCATGTCCACCTTGTTCATGAAGACGACGATGGCCGGCACCTCCACCTGGCGGGCCAGGAGGACGTGCTCCCGTGTCTGGGGCATGGGGCCGTCGTTGGCAGCCACCACCAGGATAGCCCCGTCCATCTGGGCAGCGCCGGTGATCATGTTCTTGATGTAGTCGGCGTGGCCAGGGCAGTCGATGTGAGCGTAATGGCGCTTCTCTGTCTCGTACTCCACATGGGCGATGGCGATGGTGATGCCACGGGCCCTCTCCTCAGGGGCCTTGTCGATGCTGTAGTAGTCGCGGTACTCGGCCAGGCCCTTGAGGGACAGGGCCTTCGTTATGGCCGATGTCAGGGTAGTCTTGCCATGGTCGATATGACCGATGGTCCCTACGTTGACGTGCGGCTTGGCACGCACAAACTTCGGCTTGGCCATGTCGCGTTCCTCCTACCTATATTTGGTCATCCCTGCCAAGTCCAACAACCTCTGGAGCCCACAGCCGGATTCGAACCGGCGACCTCGCCCTTACCAAGGGCGTGCTCTACCACTGAGCTATGTGGGCCCTCACCTTTGGTGGCGGGGGCAGGATTCGAACCTGCGTAGCCCATCTCAGGGCGCCTGGTTTACAGCCAGGTGCGTTTGGCCGCTCCGCCACCCCGCCGCTCTCCTGATGGCTTCTGGAGCCGAAGGCGGGACTCGAACCCGCAACCTGGCGATTACAAGTCGCCCGCGCTACCCGTTGCGCCACTTCGGCCCCGCTGGCATCAGGCCGTCGCCGCTCAAGGAGCAGCGCCACGGCTAAGTATAGTGCTAGGTGCACGGAGCGTCAAGGAACCTTATCCTGGGCCCGGGGCGAACCCAGGTAGGGAGCGTAGCTACTCCCTCTGGACAAGAGGACAGCGACGCATAAAACTAGAAGGCGGGCTGGCCCTGCAGGGGCGTAGCTCAGTGGCAGAGCACCGGTCTCCAAAACCGGAGGTCGGGGGTTCGAATCCCTCCGCCCCTGCCAGAACCCAGATCCGGTTTGCTCCTCTTTAGGCCCCTGAGGCATATAAAACCGCAGCCCGTAGGGTGTCGACACATTGTCGGGCGAATAACGGCCACTTTCCATGTGGCCCCTGCCCACTACGTGCATAGAGGCGTTGATGATGGCCGCTAGGGGCAGGGTGGGCGCTGCGCGCGCACCACTCCTAACGGAACCAGACCTGGCCGCGACCTCTAGGCTGATACCATGGACATAAAGGGGGACTCGAAGCGGTGGTGATATTTGTGCGGCGCACACCGGGTATAGGGCGCAGAGCTCGGGACAGTGGCCAACGGGCGCCCACGGGGCGCTTATGGCACGCTCTGGACAGGGCCACCCTGGAGAGCGCCCTAGGGACAGGACCTCAAGGGCTCACCCAAGCCGCGGTCAGCGCCCGACTCCGCGTATATGGCCCTAACCCCATCGAGCCACCTCTTCCCGCCAGCCCGCTGATGGTGCTGATACATTAGTTTCAAAGCCCCCGCATCTATATCCTCTTGCTAGCCATGGTGGTGACCGTATTCCTTCAGGAGTATATCTATGCCGGTGTCATCGCCGCTGCCCTGGCCATCAACGCCAGCATCGGCTTTGTACAGGAGTGGCAAGCCGAGCCATCGGTTTTGGCTCTTATGCGTCTGGTATCGCCCCGAGCACGGGTCATCCGTGAGGGCCGAGGGTGGGAGGTAGACAGCCAGGAGCTGGTGCTTGGCGATCTGGTGCTCCTCAAATCGGGCGGCCGCGTCCCCGCCCACGCACCTCAGCCTTCCGCCGGAGCCCCTACTCCGCTCCATTTCTATTGTTCGCCGTGGCCCTGGCCATGCACATAGGGGCCATGCACTCCCCGCCAGCCCAGTTCGTCCTTCGGGTCGAGCCGGTGGGGCTGGGGACCTGGGCGAAGAGGATCGCCCTGGCTAGTAGCATTATCGTAACGGTGGAGCTGCACAAATGGTTGGGGAGCCAGCAAGTCTCGAGTAGAGGGGGATAACAGCTGGCACCAAGGCACTGGGCAACCCTCGTGCTGTTACCTTGGGCCTCATAGGAGGTCATCCTCAAGACGTTTGCGGGGCCTACGGGCCAGAGGGAGAACGCATATGGCCAAAGCGCCAGACAGAGGCTCAGCCCCCAGCCTCAACTGACCACACGAGGGTGCCCTGGCGACGACAGCCGCGTCATCGTAATATCTCATTGTAGCGAATCGCCGGCCCGCGCCCTGTGGAACAGGTGACGTCTGCTGAAGCCTCCGCCAACGTCTCACCGTCTGAGAGATGATGGCCCGATACGAGAGGACTCCGGGTTCTGCCTTTCCAAGGTTCGCTGGTTCCCCCTGGTTCCTGGCAGCAGTATGTGTCTTCGCCGTTGGTGTCCAGGCCCTCGCCCTCAACGGATGGTTTGCCTCCGATGATTGGTGGTTTCTGGCCTCGGCGCGGGACATGGGGTTCTGGGCCTACGCTCGTCGCGCATTCGATATCAGAGCGATCGGATCCCTGCCCGAGCTGGACCGGTACCGGCCCCTTTGGCCCCTCTGGTTCCGGATTCAGTATGAACTGTTTGGGCTCCACGGGGTGCCTTACCATGCAGTGGCCATAGCGCTCCATCTCGCCACGGCCTTACTAGTACGGCGCCTAGGGCTCCGTCTCGGCCTGTTGACCTGGCAGGCCAACGTCGCAGCGGCCATATTCGCCCTCCATCCTGCCTATGCTATGGCCGTCGCTTGGGTCAGCGGGGCTAACCGGGTGGTGGCCGCGCTCCCCGCTATCGGGAGCTTGCTCTGCTGGCTGGGTTGGGTCCAACGTCGCTCCAAGCTGGAGCTCGGGGCGGCCATAGGACTCTTCCTGGTGGCCTCTCTCCTGCACCCCACCGCGGTGCCACTGGCTGCGGTGTACCCGGCTCTGGCCTGGCTCCGGCAAAGGGACAATGGCAGGTCACTATCCCGGCGGGAGATGGCAGCCTGGCTCCCCATTGGCATGTTGGCGATGACGTTGGTGGGGGTCCACCTCTGGGTGCGGGCGCATTACGAAAAGGCGGGGGCCTTCACCCTCGGCTGGCACATATGGGCCAACTACGGCGCCATGTTGGGCATGGCAATGGCACCAGCCTGCGAGTCCTCCGTAGGGTGCTATCGACCACCGTTCACCGGCCTGGCGGAGTTGGCGCTGTTGATTGGCTCAGCCCTGTTTGTCCTGGCAGCGGTAGCGACGCTGCGCTGGTGCCCCATCCGCAGCCTGCCGGTGGTCGCCCTGGCGTGGTTCATTCTGACCCTAGCCCCTGACGCTACCCTCGTCATGGGCGCCTTCGGCCGCACCATGTACCTAGCGGGGGCCCCGTTGGCGCTATGGGCCGCAGGTGTGCTGCCTCCGGCCGTCCATGGACTGGCGGCCAGGGTCCAACCATGGTGGTGGCGGCTGGGGGTAGGAGCGATAGCAGCGGCGGTGGTCACGGCCGTCCTCTTGGCTAACGTGCACTTGGTGCTTGGGGTTCACGAGGCAGGACGCGAGAACGTCCTGTTCGTTGCCGCCCTCCGACGGGCCATCCCCACGTTGCCGGCAGGCACCACCCTCGTAATAGAGGGAGCGCCTCTTAACCTCACCGTTTTCGACGATACTCGGCTGCAGGCCCTCATCGATGTCTACTACGACGGAGTAACGGCCCGTTCGGCCTCCAGAGCGGACGATATATCCTGGCCCGTGGTCTGGTTTACCTACAGCCGTTAGCTCTCCTAGCCTAGTGAAGCCCTGCGTTCGATTGTCCTGGCAAGAACCTGGCTTTCGGTCGAGATTGTGGCCCGGCAGTGGCCTTTTTGGCGTCCTCTGTGGCCATCACGAGAGCCGAGAGGGATTGTGCCCTCAGCAGGCGGTGCTGTAGAAACGGAGCGGGGGGATGGCATTCCATCGGTAGACGGTGCGTTGGTGGTGGAATCTGACTCCGGCGGGGCGCCTGGCGATAACAGCGATGCTGGCCTTGGCAGGGGCTCTGACGTGGTGGGGCCTCTTTTATCGGCCGGGTGGGCCCTCGTCCGGCGTCCTTGAGCCTGTCCCCACTCATGCCCCTGCTGCCACCCCATCTCCGGTCGGGCAGCAGGTAGTCGCCCCATCTCCCACGCCAATCCCTGTCACCCCATCGCCCCAGCCTACCTTCGTCGCTCCCTCCCCCACCCCTTCACCTTCAGAGGTAGTGACCAACGTGCTCATCTTATACACCACCTGCGAGGGCGACGGGGCGTGTGGCCTCATGGCCAGCGGCAAGAAGGTGCATGCGGGGGCGGCGGCATGCAACCCCCTCCTCATGCCCTTCGGCACCCGGTTCCGCATCCACGGCTGGCCCCAGGAGCTGGTGTGCGAGGACATACACCCTTACCTCAGCGGGTGGTATGTGGTGGTCTGGTTCCAGACAGAGGCAGAGGGGAGCGCCTTCCGCCGTCAAGTGGGGCGCCAGGCCACCATCGAAATCACTTACCGCCCCCGGGCTCCTTGACATGAGGCCACGCCAAGCCGATAAAATTGGGCTACCATAGTCATCGCTCATCGATCCCTTTAGCAAGGCAAGGAGGGTCAGCCGTGGACTGGCGAAGCATGGTAGGCCATAAGCTGGTGAGCCCTGAAGAGGCCGTCAAGGACATCAAGAGCGGTGATACGGTGGTAGCCTCCCCCTTCACCTGTACCCCCTTCACCCTTTGTCAGGCCCTCTACCAAAGGCGAGGGGAGCTACACAACGTGCGCATAGACCACCCCGCGGGCCTCTTCCCCTGGATCCAGGAGGAGGGGGACCGGGAGGCCTTCGAAGTGCACGACCTTTACGCCACCCCTGCCAACCGCCAACAGGTCAGGAAGGGGCTGGTGGAATACCTCATGTTTGGCGCCTGGCGTTCCTACGAGGTGCCCCCGGGGTTCACTGAAGAGCCCGATTGGTTCCTGGTGCCCGTCTCGCCGCCCGACCGCCATGGCTACTGCAGCTTTGGCCCCGGCGTATGGCTCTCCAAGAGCTGGAGCAAGAAAGCTAAGAAGGTCATCGCCGAAGTGCACGAGGAGTTCATCCGCACAGGCGGTGAGAACTATATCCACATCTCGGAGATCGACCTCTTCTGCGAGGCCCGCCAACAGACGGGCACCCTGCCCCTGCCCCCTCGCACGGAGGAAGAGGTGGCGGCCACAGAGGTCATCTGTACCCTGGTGGCCCAGGAGCTCATCCGGGACAGGGACACCGTCCAAATCGGCATAGGCACGGTGTCCTCTGCCCTAGCCCTCTACCTCCACGGAAAGCACGACCTGGGCATCCAGACGGAGATCATCACCGGTGGTGTGGCCCAACTGGTGCAGGAGGGGGTGGTGACGGGCCGCTATAAGACCCTCCATCAGGGGAAGGTGGTGGGAAGCGCCCTGGTAGCCCTGCCACCTGAGGAGATGGCCATGATCCATGAAAACCCCGTCTTCGAGCTATACGACTTCGGCTACACCGATGACATACGTATGCTCACCCGGTTCGAGAACTTCGTGGCCGTCAACAATGCTCTTATGGTGGACCTCACAGGGCAAGTGGCCTCCGAGGGCATTGGGCCTCAGATCTGGACGGGGACAGCCGGCCAGCTGGCCTTCATGATCGCTGGCCGCTACTCTCCTGGCGGCCGCTCAATCAGCGTCCTCCCTTCCAGCCACATGATCGATGGCCAAAGGCGGAGTCGCATCGTCCCCGTGCTCCCAGAGGGGACGGCCGTGACCGTGCCCCGCACGCTGGTGGACTACGTGGTCACCGAGCAAGGCATCGCCACCCTGAGGGGCAAGACCTTGCGGGAGCGCATAGGCGAGCTCATCGCCGTAGCCCACCCGGACTTCCGGGGCGAGCTGAAGAGGGAGGCCCAGCGTATCTACGGCATCACCGTCTAGGTCCATGGCCACCTGGCTGTCGGACGTGCGCGTCCTGGAGGCCGGGCAGGGGCTAGCCCTGGCCTATGCTGGCCACCTTCTGGCCCGTCTGGGGGCAGAGGTGTGGAAGCTGGAGCCGGCGGAGGGCGACCCCCTGCGCCTTGTGGGCCCCTTCCCCGGCGATGTACCCCACAAGGAAAAGAGCGCCTACCACCTCTTCTACAACGGCGGCAAGAAAAGCGTGATGGAGGGGCCAGGGGTTGCCCGCCGCCTAGCCGCCGCTTGTCATATCATCCTGGCGGACAGGGAGTGGGCACGTAGGTTAGGGGTCCGTCGCTGGGCGCGCCGCGGCCACGTTGTGGTGGTGGTGACCCCCTTTGGCCTTACAGGCCCATATAAGGAGCTGCCGGCCACCGATCTGACCCTCCAAGCCCTTATGGGGCTTTCGTATATCTCAGGGGAGCCCTATCGCCCGCCTCTGCGGGTGGGTCTCCCCATCCCGGAGCTGGCAGCAGGACAGCTGGCGGCGGGGGCTGCCTTGGCCGCCCTTTGGCGCCGTTACCAGGAGGGTTGTGGCGCCCTCGTGGACCTCTCCATATGGGAAGCGGCCCTTACCACCATGGAGCACGCCCCCATGATCTGGTCCTACCGTAGAGTGGTCTGGCAGCGGCGAGGCAATCTGGGGGGAGTGGCCGGATGGGGCATCTACCCCTGCCGCGACGGCTACGTGGGAGTTATCACCGGTCTGGCCCAGGCCTACCAGGAGTTCCTAAGATGGGTAGGCCCACCCCTGGACGACCCTAAATTCCAGAGTATGTCTGCCCGCACTCGCTACGCCGATGAGATGCACGCCGCCATCCTGAGCTGGCTGGCCGACAAGGGACGAGAGGAGGTGGTGGAGGAGGCCCAGCGCCGCGGCCTGCCTTTTGGCTATCTGCACCGGGTGGACGACCTACTGCAATCCCGTCAGCTGCGGGCCCGTCGCTTCTTCCGGAAGGTGCGTCATCCCCAGGCCGGGGAGCTCACCCTCCCCTACGCCCCCTTCCGTGCCAAAGGTGTGGAGTGGCGTCCCTGTTTAGCCCCCTCCCTTGGGCGTCACAGTAAGCAGGCCCGCACGCTACTGCCCCTCCCCCTTGGTCTTCCCCCACACCCTTCCCCGCCCCTGAAGGGGATAAGGGTGCTAGAGATGGCAGTGGTGTGGGCTGGGCCACTGTGCGGCCGTCTTCTCTCGGAGGCGGGGGCAGAGGTGATAAAGCTGGAGACGGCCCGTCGCCCAGACCTCATGCGGGGCCCCGCCCGCCCCTCCCACCCGGCCGAAGGGGTGTACCCTAACGGCCAGCCAGGGGAGGAGCCCTGGAACCGGCACGCCTATTTCAACGACCGCAACCGGGGTAAATGGGGGGTCTGCCTGAACCTGGACCACCCGCGGGGACGCGAGTTGGCCCAAGAACTAGCCGCCCGCTGCGATATCATCATCGAGAACTTGTCGCCAGGGGCCCTGGCCCCCTTCGGCCTGGACTACTCAGCAGTGAGGAGGAGGCGCACCGACATCATCTATCTCTCCATGCCCACCCAAGGCCTCACCGGCCCCGAGCGACATTACGTGGGCTATGGCGCCACCAACGACCTTACTAGCGGGCTCATAAGCCTCACCGGATACGAGGACGGCACACCGCAAAACGCAGGCATCAACGTGTCCGACCCCCTGGCCGCCTTCCATGGGTTTGTTGCCGTATTAGCTGCCCTCCATTATCGTCGGCGCACAGGCCGCGGCATCCATATCGACCTCTCGCAGCGGGAGTCCACCACCTATTTCATGGCCCCTTATATTTTGGACTACGTGTGGAATGGACGTGTGCAGGGGCCCATGGGCAACCGCCACCCCATATGGGCCCCCCATGGCATCTACCCCTGCCAAGGGGAGGACCGCTGGGTAGCCATCGCCGTGCGCACCGACGAGGAGTGGCAGGCCCTCTGTAAGCTGGCAGGGGAACCCCTGCTCCATATGGCCTCCCTGACGACGGAGGAACGCCTGGCACGCCAGGATGAGCTGGATCATGTGCTAGCCCAGTGGACCTCGCAGCAGGAGCAGGAGGATGTGTGGGGGAACCTCATCCGGGTGGGGGTGCCAGCTGCCCCCCTCTACGATGCCCCCGGCCTTTTCTCAGACCCCCACCTGCGGGCCCGCCGCTTTTGGCGGGCCGTGCCCCACCCTCAAGCGGGCCGTCGCCTATATCCCGGCTCCCCTTGGCGGTTGGACGGGACCCCCACCCCCCAGACCCCAGCGCCCACGTTGGGCCAGCACAATCGGCTTGTCCTCTCTCGTCTCCTCGGGCTGGGGGAGGAGGAATTAGAGGCCCTGGAGCGGGATGGGGTTTTAGCGTACAGGCCCATGGGGGCCTAGGGCTTCCCACGCCCCTATAAGGAGTGCTAGCATTCCTTATGCCATCCATGTTGCCGTGGCATCCCCCTTCTTGGCAGGCGCACCTGGGCCCGCATTTCTTTTGGAAGATGATGGCGGCCGCCACCCTGGTGCTAGCAGCCTGCGAGCAGAAAGCCCCTATCCTAATAGAGCCAGTGACCCCCACCATAATGCCGTCCCCATCACCCTTGGTCAGGGACGCCTGCCAGGACCGTCCGGAGGCCCTTGCCCATGCGCGTCCAGCTACTGTCGCCGTGGTGACGTCCACGGCCACGGGTACTGCAGCCATCATCGACCCTCGTGGCAGGGCCGTGACGGCCGCCGACCTGGTGCGGGATGACGAGGTGGTAGCCCTTGTCCTACCCTCGGGAGATACGGTAGCGGCCAGAGTGGCTGGCCAGGCAACCGAGGTGGGGCTGGCCCTATTGATGGTGGAACCCGTGGGCCCCTTTCCTTCCTTGACATGGGCCCCAGCAGACCCCCAGGAGGGGGAAGGGGTGATAGTTCTGGGATATGGGCGGGGCCCGCAAGACACCCTCACTGCTCATGACGCCTCCATCTTCCGATACCTGGAGATGGGAGGCGTGCGTTATGTCCAGTTGGCCCAGGAGCTGGCCTCGGGGTTTGCTGGTGCCCCCGTGGTGGACCTGTGTGGTCGTCTGGTGGGCATCGCCGTGGCCCGGGTGCGTGACGTGCCTGGCCTGGCCTTAGCTGTGGCCGCCTCATCGGCACGCCCAGCCCTGGCGGCCATCTCTCCCGTCGAGCCACCGCAGCGGGCAGCGGTGGCAACCCTATTGGCCCTGGCGCGCGCCCGCATCCGCCTGGAGGGCTTCATTCCCACTAACCTGGAAGCGCACGTGGAGACCGAGGGGGGCCTTTTCCTGGCGGTGCACTCCTATTGTCCATCCCACTTTTACTGCCAGAAGGTCCACTTCTTCCTGAACGACTCCTACCTGGGCACCGACACCTTACGCCCCTCCCGCGCCATAGTGGCCGTGGAGGCCGAGCGCCAGAGGCGACAGATCGTCGTCACTTATGCCAACTACGCCCCCGGCGACCGGGACGATGCGCCCTCCCTCCCGCCGGTGCGCATCCCCTACTGGTGGGACGGACAGCGCCTGCGCGCTGGTGGTGTCCCCCCTGGTCACTAGGCCATAATGACGGCAAGGAGGCGCTTTTGGCCAGGGCATATTTGCAGCGTGCGCGGGAGGAGACGGTAGGAAGCTATCTGCTGCCCATCTGCACGGCCATCGCCATCTCCTTGGCCGCAGGCTTCGCCCTTGGGACAACCGTAGCCTTCGCTCGCGCAGTGGGATGGGGAGCCGGGGGAAGGCTGGGGGCCCTCGTCCAGGCCCATGGACACGCCCAGCTCATGGGCTGGGCAGGTCTATTCATCATGGGCATGGCGTATAGGCTGGTGCCTAGGTTCACGGCGTCCTCCCCTGTTGCTCCTCTCCCTTTCTTCGCCTCCTTTTTGGCCCTGGGCACCGGAGTGATGGTGCGGGTGATGGGCCAACCCCTAGCCACAGGGGAGGTGGGGAAGGGCCTGCTACTGGCGTCGGGAGGGCTAGAGGCCACGGGGGCAGCCATATTCGCCTATCAGGTGGGGCGACGCCTCTGGCACCGCCCTGGAGCCCCCTTCACCCCCCACCTGGCATCTATGGCCTGGTGGCTGCTGATGGCCAAGGCCTTGGCCCTGGCCTGGGCCTTCGCCGTGCCAGGGATGGGGCCCGCCATGTACCCCTTCGGCCGGAACCAGGCCCTAGTCACCATGGAGATGGTGGGCTTCGTCCTATGCGCCGTGATAGGAGTCTCGTTGCGCACTGTGTTCATCTTCTTCGGGAGGCAACTCTTGCAAGGCCCCACGTTGTGGGCGATATGGGCTCCCCTTCAGGCCGGCCTTTTCCTCTACCTGACTGTCGCCCTCTGGAGGGACGCCCACCCCGACGCCACTACTTTGGAGCTGGAAGCGACAGCACACATGCTCATGGGCCTGGGCCTCGCCTCCCCCGCGCTCTTGAGCGCCTTCTGGCGCCCGCCTCTGCGCCTGCGGGCCCTATCGCGTGAGCCAGGCAGGCTGGTGCAGATGGCTATGGGCTGGCTCGCCCTGGGGGGAGTGATGCTGACGACCATGGGAGCCCTTTCCCTGGCCCACATCGCTCCCTTAGAGCTGCCACGGCTGGACGCCATCCGCCACGTGCTAGGGACGGGCACCATCACCACCATGATCCTAGGGATGGCCTACCTGGTGCTGCCCCCCTTCGCCCTGGCGCGTCAGAGAGGCCTTGGCTACCGTTGGGCAGTAAGGGTCGCCTTGGTAGCCTTGCCCTCGGCCACCACGCTGAGAGCCTTGGGGTCCTGGATGAGGGGGGAGTGGGGTGTGGCCGATCACCTCGCTGGCTGGGGAGGGGCCCTGGCCTGGACGGCGGTGGCCACCTTCGCCATCGCCCTGGCCCAGGCCATGTTGCAGCGCGATCACGAGGGGGGATCGTAGATGCAAGTGGGGTCCTCAGCAAAGGGGTCGCCAGTGAGGGCGTAGGCGCGGGCGCGGGAGCCCCCGCATACTTCTCGATAAGGGCACCGCCCACACCGCCCCTTGAGCATAGTGGGGTCGCGGAGATGGCGCATGAGAGGGGCGTTACGGTACAGCTCCACGATCGATTCCCGCCGCACGTTGCCCACCGCCAGGGGCAAGAACCCAGAGGGATACACCTCTCCCACGTGGGAGATGAAAAGGAACCCCTTACCATCGTTGACCCCTACGCTGGGGCGGTGGAGGCCGTCCTGAAAGCGGTACCCTGCTCCAGCCACCGTGGCTAGCCCCTTCCCCCCTCCGCGCTGGATCACCACCCGGCGATAGGCGGGGGCAGCGGTCACCTTCACGTCATAGGGGGCGGCCTGCGCCAGCTCGTAGATGCGATGGAAGGCTTCCTCATGTTGGTAGGGCGAGAGCATGTCCTCCAGCAGGGCACGCCCCGTGGGCACCAGGAAGAAGATGCTCCACTGCACAGCCTCCAACTTTGCCACCATCTCGCCCATAGCCTCCAATAGGTGGAAGTTGAGGCGGGTGAGGGTGGTGTTCACCTGCAGGGGTAGGCCCTGCTGGCGGGCCTCCAAAGCGATGTGCATGGCGGTACGAAATGAGCCGCGCATCCCACGGAAGGCGTCGTGCACCTCTGGCGTTGGGCCATCGATGCTGATGGCGATGCGGCGCACCCCCGCTTGACGAGCGCGGGCCAGTGCCCGGGCCGTTACCCTGCCGGTGGTGGGGGTAAGGGCTACCCGCAGCCCACGACAGGAGGCATAGGCCAAGATATCGAACAGGTCTGGGCGCATCATGGGGTCGCCACCGGTGACCACCAGTATGGGGTCGCCAAACCCCTTTATTTGGTCCACCAAGTGGAAGGCCTCCTGAGTGGTCAGCTCCAATGGGTGCCGCCGAGGTTGGGCCTCGGCCCGACAGTGACGGCATCTATAGGGGCAGGCCCGCGTCACCTCCCAGGCGATGGTAAAGGGGCTTTGGTGAAGGTCTGCCTGGGCCAACATGGCATCATGGGCGTCCCTCTCCTGGCGGGCCTGAGGTGAGAGGGCCATCATGCCACCTCCTGCACAGGCACGGGCCAGCGCCGCGCCTCTTCCCAAGCCTCCTGCCCCGAAAGCCCGATCTCCCAGTCCGTGAGATAGCAGGCTGGGTCGGGGGCCAGGAAGTGGCCAAAATAGCTCTCGGCGCGAGCGCGCAGGTTGCCGTTGCAGATGGGCAAGAACCGGCAATGACGGCACCTGCCCTCGATGGGCCGCGGGCGCTGCCTCAACACCTTCAGCAGGGGATGCCTATCGTCGTTCCAGATGCTGCTGAAGGGCCGCTCCCGCACATTGCCTAGGGGCCGGTGCCAGGAGAACTGGTCGACACACACGTGGCCCAGGGGGTCGATGGAGGCCACAGCTACCCCCGATTGGTTGCCCCCGTTCCACAGCAGGAGGCGATGGACCTCTTCTGCCCGCTCCGGGTGCCGGGCCTGCACCCACATGAGCAGGTAGGCGTTATCGGCGTGGTTGTCTACCGTCAACACCTCCACTGGGGAGGAGCGGGCGGCCCACGCTTCCGCCCTTCGGAAGATGTAATCTATCACCTGCCGAGTCTCCCAAGGCGAGAGGTCTAAGTGTCGAATCTTCTCCCCCCGGCCGGCGTAGGCCAGGTGGTAGACGCACAGGCGGTCTATCCCCTCCGCCTCGGCCAGGTCGAAGATGTGGGGCAGCTGGTCCACGTTCTTGCGGTGGACGGTGAAGCGGATACCCACCCGCAGGCCCAGGCGGCGGCAGAGGGAGAGCCCCTGCAGGGCCTGACGAAAGGCCCCCCGCTGCCCGCGCACGCGGTCGTGCACCGGCTCCAGGCCGTCCAAGCTAACCCCCACGTAGCTGAATCCGGCGTCGGCGATGCGGCGAGCCATCGCAGCGTCGACGAGGGTCCCGTTGGTGGACAGTACGGTACGCAGGCCTCGCCGTCGCGCATATGCCGCCAGATGGAAGATGTCAGGTCGCATAAGGGGCTCGCCGCCAGAGAAGAGGACCACCGGCACCCCCATGTCCGCCAGGTCATCAAGGAGCCTCTCTCCCTCTACAGTGGTCAACTCCCCCGGCAGGGGGCGCCTGTGGGCATTGGCATAGCAGTGCATGCAATGGAGGTTACACTGGGCGGTAAGGTTCCATACCACTACAGGGCGCTTCTCGGGGGCGAAGTGCAACAGGTGCGGAGGCCGGGCCTCCCCATAGCGCAGCACGTCACCCGGCCTCACCTCACCGCCCAGAAGCCTGGTAACCGAGAGCACACCCCCCTCCCCTTCCCCCTGGCGCTAGCTATTATAACTCCCTTAAGTGGGCCAGCTTATCAGGTAGAGGATGGGGTAGAAGAACACCCATACCACGTCCACAAAGTGCCAGTACTTGATGCTCGCCTCCACTGGCCACATCTGCTCCCAGGTGGGCCGCGTCTTAGGGTGTTCGCATGAGCGCCAAGGCCAGATGCGGCGGCATGTGCACCCCTCGGGTATGAACCGCCCCCTCAGGGCGTGATACATGATGATGAGGAAGATGAAGATGCCCGAAGCCACATGGGAAGAGTGAATGCCTGTCATGGCGAAGAAGGCCGTCCCGAAGGGCTCCGAGGGCGTGAACTCGGCGGTGGACCACTCCACACCTACACCGCCCAGGAAGGCGAGGCCCAAGACCATAGTCATGGCCAGGTTGCGCAGGAAGGCCGGGCCATCGCCCCGGGCACAGGCCACCTCCGCCCGGTAGGCGAAGACGGAGCTGGTGAGGAGGACCGAAGTTATGGCCAGCCCCAGCGCCTGGTTGAGGTGGGAGCGCTCCAGCCCCGCCAAGAAGAAGCGGCTGGACGCCACCGACCCAAACAGAAAGGCCTCTGAGAGGAAGAACAGCCACAGGCCCCATTGGTATATGCGGCGCTTAGTGGCCACAGGTATGGCATAGGGAACAGCCGCCTCGGCCATCACTCGTCCTCCCGCCACAGCCTATAGACGTGCTGGAAGAAGTAGATGATGCTCGCTGCCTCCAGGATGTTTATGACTAGCATGATGGGCAGGTTGGCCTCCAGGACCTGGGCCAGGACGTACTCCACCGCCGTCTGAACGCCTAACCACGCCACCATAAACCAAGTCACCTGCTCAGGGGTGGCAAGGCCTAGCAAGAGGCGTCTTGGGCGCTCCTCCTGCATAGCTCACACCTCCTTCCCACAGTCGCCGCCGGCAGGGGCCAGGACGACGTGGGGCCCAGCCCCCGGCACGCCATACTCATAGGGCTCCCCCACCACCACCGGCGGGGCAGGGAAGTTCTCCTCTGGCGGTGGTGAGGGCACCTGCCACTCCAGGGTGCGCGCTCGCCAGGGGTTGGCCTCCGCCACCTTGCCCCGCACCCATGACCACACCATGTTTCCCACGAAGACCAGGAAGCCCGCCCCCATGACGAAGGCAGCGACGCTTGCAAACACGTTCACCCCTTCCAGGGCTGGGTCGTAAATGGCGATGCGCCGGTTCATGCCGTGAAGGCCCGCCCAGAACATGGGCAGAAAGGTGAGGTTGAAGCCCAAAAAGGTGAGCCAGAAGTGGAGCTTGCCCAGCCCCTGGTGGTACATGCGCCCTGTGATCTTGGGGAACCAGTAGTAGATGGCAGCCAGGAGGGCGAATATCTCGCCACCGATGATGGTGTAATGAAAGTGGGCCACTACGAAGTAGGTGTCCGATAGTTGGATGTCGCTGGGCACATCGGCCAGATATATGCCCGTGATGCCCCCGATGAGGAAGTTGAACAGCGCCCCTAAGGCGAACAGCATGGGGGGCGTCAGCCACAGCCTCCCCATCCATATGGTCCCCAGGGCCGACAGGAACACCAGCCCCGTGGGAATGGAGATGGCCTCTGTCGTCACCAAAAAGGCCCCTAGGAAGGCCACTTCGCTGGTGGTGACGAACATATGGTGGGCCCACACGATGCCGCTTATGGCCACGATGGTCAAAAACCCCGCCACCGCCCACCGATAGGCGAAGAGGGGCTTGCGGGAGAAGTGGGTCAGCACCTCTAGCAGTATCCCAAACCCCGGCAGGATGAAGATGTATACCGCGGGATGCGAGTAGAACCAGAACACATGCTGATACAGCAAGGGGTCACCGGGGTTGAAGAAATTGGTCCCCGCCAGACGGTCCACCGCCTCCATGAGCATGGCGGCGGCGAAGGCCTGGGTGAAGATAAGGGCAATAATGGAAGCAGAGAATATGGACCAGACGAATATCGGCAGCCTTCCCCACGTCATCCCTGGCGCCCGCAAAAAGCTTATGGTCACCAGGAAGTTAAGACCGCCCAAGATGGAGGAGAGGCCGAAGGTAATGATGGCTAGGTTGAAGAAGAGCTGGCCAGCAGCGTTGCGCACCGCTAATGGTGGGTAGGCCGTCCATCCCGTGTCCCAGCCCCCCACGGCTTGGGCCGTCAGTAAAAGGACAGCCACAGGAGGGATAAGCCAATAAGTGAGGGCATTGAGGCGGGGGAAGGCCATGTCCCGCGCCCCGATCATGAGGGGCACCAGGAAGTTGCCGAATCCACCGATGATGACTGCCACCGCCACGGCGATCATCAAGATGCCGTGCAGGCTCATCACCTGGTTGTAGACGCCACCGTTGAACAACGCCCCCTGGGAGTCCATGAGGTGATAGCGCATAAGCATGGCCAAAAGGCCAGCGATGAGGAACACCGCCACAAAGGTCACCAGGTACTGGACGCCAATGACCTTATGGTCGGTGGTGAAGGCGAAGTAGCGCATCCAGCCGTGGGGATTGGGCTGGGTGGGGAGGCCCAGCCACTCCTTGACCCACCGCTCCCACATGCCCACCCCCAGCAGCCAGCCCAATAGCCCCAACACGTAGCCCACAGCGAAGTTATGCTCCAGCCACCAAGGGGAGGAGCCGGCAGCCGTGCGGAAGAGGGCAGCCAGCCCCACCCCTAGGCCGAACCCGATGAGCCCCCAAAGGACGCCACGGCGCACATAGTAGAAGCCTTGCCACAGCCCTATGCGCTCGGCATGCTCAGCCGTCGTCATAGCCCTCCTCCTACTTGCGCTGTCCCGCCACCCAGCGTTCGAACTCCTTTGGCTCCACCACTCGCACAGGGATGACCATCCAGGCGTGGGCCTGGCCGCAGAGCTCTGCGCATTGCAGCCGCAACAGGCTGTTCTCCTCGTATGAGCTCACCTCCGTGGGGGTGAAGGTAACGTGGTTGACCACGCCAGGTATGGCGTCTATCTTCAGCATGAAGGCGGGGACCCAGAAGGAGTGCAGCACATCGCGGGAGGTCACCTCTAGCATCACCTGCTGCCCCACCGGTAGGACTAGCTCGCGGGCATTCTTCACCCCTTGGTCGGGGTAGTGGACGAGCCACGTCCACTGCAGCCCCTCCACCTGCACCAGCAAGGCGCCGCCAGCCCTGGCGCTCGCTTGCCCGCCAGATCCGTGTTGATGCGCCGATGACGTCACCTCAATGGTGCCCAAAAGTCCAGGGAAGACCATGATGGTAAACGCCAGACCAGATGTGACCGCCAACCAGACCCAAGGCACTATGTGCGAGCGCACAGGCATCCCGTCGGCCTCTGGTCCGGGCGCACGAAAGCGGAGGATGCTATAAATAAGTGCTACTATCACAAAGGTCAGGACAGGGATGGCAAAATAGGTGAGGATGCGTACGGCATCCTTGATGTGTTCCCCCTTGTCGGACACGGGAACTGGCTGGAAATCGAAGGCGAAGGCTAGCACCTCCCCTAACACCGTCAACACTAGCCACAGCGCTGCCACTACCACCACATCTCGGCGCAACCTAAGCCCTCCTTGCAGCAGAGAATGTGCCCTTAATCACAAGGCTTTCGACATCACAATAATCGTCAGCCGGCTCCTGGTCAGTCAGGCAAAGCCCCCAAGTGCCGTAAGGTTTTGGCCGACAAAAGGGGTGGTTAAGGGATGGTAAAATGGCAAAGGAATGGACGATGGTACCCGACAAAGGGAGGTAGGCATCCGTAAGTCGCCGCCCCCGCGGATAGGCGTCCTAGCCGCTTTGGCAGAGGGCCCGGCCACGGCGGAGGAGCTAGCGGCGCGGCTGGGAAGCTCTCCCAGAGCCATGCAGCGCCACCTAAGGGCGCTGGAGGAGCTGGGGCTGGTGGCCCAAGGAGGGGATGGCATTTATAATTTGGTGCATGGCGCTCCCCATCTCCCGGCGCCGCCGGCGGAGTGCCTCAGGTGTGGCAACTCCAGCTATGTGCTAGGGCTTCTGGAGGAGATGGGCCGACTCCTCTGGGAGGCACGGAAGCAACAGGAGCGATTGCGCCACCTATCGGCCCTTATCCTTCAGGCCCAGGAGGAGGAACGCAAGAGGGTAGCTCGCGAGCTCCACGATGATACGGCCCAGATCCTCACTGCCCTGCTGGTGCGCCTGAATCTGCTAAAGGATGAGGTGGATCCCTCCCTTGCCTCCCATTTGGCCGAGCTGCGGGAACTGGTCTCCGCCGCCCTGGAGGGAGTGCGCCGCATTGCCCAGGCCCTGCGCCCCAGCGCCCTCGACCACCTGGGCCTGACATCCGCCCTCGGTGCCCACGTAGCGGAGTTCTCGCAGCGTTGGGGGCTGCCCGTCCATCTTCACCTTGGGGAGTTGCCCAGCCTGCCGCCGGAGGTGGAGCTGGCCCTATACCGCGTGGCCCAAGAGGCCCTCTCCAACGTGGCCAAGCACGCTAATGCCAGCGAGGCATGGCTCGTCCTGCGATATCGCGGTGCGCGCGTGATCCTAGAGGTGAAGGACAATGGGCGCGGCTTCTCCCTGCCCGAAGTACTGGGCGATGGTCAAAGGGGTTTGGGCATCATGGGCATGGAGGAGCGTCTAGCTTTGGTGGGGGGCCGCCTCCGCGTCCGTTCGCGCCCCGGGCGAGGCACCATCGTGCGCGCTGAGGTGCCAATTAATACCAGAGGGTAAACGGACATGGCGAAGATAACCATACTGCTGGCCGACGACCATACCGTGGTGCGGGCAGGCATCAAGGCCCTCCTCTCCCGGGAGCCTGATATGGAGGTGGTGGGGGAGGCCTCCACTGGCCGGGAAGCTGTGGAGATGGTCCGCCAGCTGCGACCACAAGTGGCAGTGCTGGACATCTCCATGCCAGAGATGGACGGCCTGGAGGCCACCAAAGCCATCCGCAGCCTGGGCGTCCCCACTCAGGTGGTGATCCTTACGGTCCATGCCCAAGATGAGTACCTCCTGAGGGCCCTACAGGTGGGCGCGTGTGGCTACGTGGTCAAGAGCGCCACCGATACCGACCTGGTGGAGGCCGTGCGGCTAGCTGCACGGGGTGAGGTCTTCCTCTATCCTTCCGCCGTGCGCCGCCTCCTGGGGGAGTACCTGGCGGGAGGCAAGCCCCACCGCGACCCCCTGGACGCCCTCACCTCCCGTGAGGTGCAAGTCTTACGGCTGACGGCGGCAGGATACACCAATCAGGAGATAGCTCAGCAATTGGGCATCAGCTCCAAGACAGTGGACACATATCGGCAAAGGCTTATGGAGAAGCTGGGCCTTCGCCGCCGGGCAGAGTTGGTCCAGTTCGCCCTCCGCCGTGGCCTCCTGAAAGAGAATTAGGGGAAAGCTGGACGCAGAATCAGGTTTCGCCCGACAGACGCGGCGCTATAGCGACGTTATGCTGAAAGCGACAAGGGAATGGGGCTTGCGGCCGCCCCGAGAGAATGGCCCGCCCTCCGGTCGCAGGCCCCATCCCTTTTTTCATCCCCTTGACGCCAGGCCCTTCAGTTGGTAGGCTCGGCTGCGTCGTGCAAGCACCCAAGGTCCTAGTGGAGCGCCAGGGCCCCGTCCTGGTGGTTACCATCAACCGCCCTGAGGTGCGCAACTGTGTAGACGGGGAGGCGGCTGCCCTCCTGGAGGAGGCGGCCGAGGCGTTCCGCCGCGATCCCCAGCTGCGGTCCATGGTCCTCACAGGCGCCGGCGGTCACTTCTGCTCCGGTGCCGACCTCAAGGCCATCGATACCTTGGCATCCCGCCCAGGGGCCGACCGTAGCGGGCCCATGGGGCTCACCCGCATCACCGACGTAGGGAAGCCCACCATCGCCGCCATCAGCGGCTACTGCCTGGCAGGGGGCCTGGAGCTGGCCCTTTGGTGTGACTTCCGCATCGCCGACACCACCGCGCGCTTCGGCGTCACCAACCGCCGCTGGGGCGTCCCCCTGGTGGATGGGGGAACGCAGCGTCTGCCCCGGGTAGTGGGCCTGGGCAACGCCCTCTACCTCATCCTGTCGGGCGTCCTCATCGACGCCCAACGCGCCTACCAGATGGGGCTGGTACAGGAGCTGGTGCCTGCAGGCCAGGCCCTCTCCCGCGCCCTAGAGGTGGCCCAGCGCATGGCCGAGTACCCCCAGACGTCCATGCGCCTGGACCGGCTGGCTGCCCTATGGGGCTTCTCCCTCCCCCTGGAGCAGGGGCTGCAGCTGGAGGCCTATCTCCACCGCGAGTCCCTTCGTGACCCGGCCATGAGGGAATGGCTGGAGCGGTATGCCCGGGGGGAGAGGCCTCCCCCCCTGGAGCCACCGCCAACAGGTTGACAGTGCACAAGAGAGGCCCTATGGTAAGAAATGTCATGAAAGGCGAGGCCTTCCGCCGGCCACGACGATGGGCCCGAGGCCGGGCTGGCGGGGGGCCATAGTCGCTCCTTGGCATAGGTTTGGCTAGGGGCCCCACCGCCAATAGGTGGTGGGGCCCTGAACTTTGTGGGCAGCGGAGGTGTGAACATGTTTAGAGCCGCCATCCTCAACGTGACAGGGTACGCCGGGGCCGAGCTGGCCCGCATCCTGGCCCTCCACCCCCAGGTGCAGGTGGTGGCCGCCACCGGCCGCTCCGGCGCCGGCAAGGCCCTTAGCCAACTCTTCCCCCACCTGTCGCACCTGAGCCTTACCGTGGCTGAGCGGGTGGAAGAGAGGGTGGACATCCTCTTCTCAGCCCTCCCCCATGGGGCCAGCGCCCAGGCCCTCCTCCCTTATCTTGAATCTGGGGTGCGAGTCATCGACCTCTCGGCCGACTTCCGCCTGCGCGATCCCCAAGAGTACACCCGTTGGTATGGGATAGAGCACCCAGCGCCGGCCTTCTTGCCCCTGGCGGCATATGGCCTCACCGAGCTCAATAGGGACCGCCTGCGGGGTGCCCGACTGGTAGCCAACCCCGGCTGCTATCCCACGGGGGCCATCCTGGCTTTGGCCCCCGCCCTGCGGGAGGGTATCGTGGAGCCAGACCTGGTGGTGGACGCCAAATCGGGCGTCTCGGGCGCTGGACGCACAGTGGATCTGCGCTACCATTTCTCAGAGGTCAACGAAAGCGTCAGCGCCTACGGCCTTGGGGGCCACCGCCACCTGCCGGAGATGGCCCAGGAGCTAGCATCTTTGACCACCGATGGAATGCGCCCTCGCCTTACCTTCGTCCCCCATCTGGTGCCCATGACCAGGGGCATCCTCACCACCTGTTATGCCCCCCTGCGCCCAGGCGCCCTCCCTCCCGGGGAGGCGGGGCGCAGGGCGCTCCGCGACCTCTATCAGAGCTTCTACGAGGGCGAGCCATTCGTCCAAATTAGCAGCGAGCCACCAGCTACCAAGCATACCCTGGGCTCCAACCTGTGCCTGATATACCCCACTATAGATGCCGAGGGGGAGCGCCTGGTGGTGGTTAGCGCCATAGACAACCTGGTCAAGGGAGCGGCGGGCCAGGCCATCCAGAACATGAACCTGATGCTAGGGCTGCCCGAGACCATGGGGCTAGAGGCCCTGGCCCTCTTCCCATGAGGAGGCGACCATGAGCGAGATCGTCAAGATCACAGAAGAAGGAAGCGTCACCACTCCCCAAGGGTTTCTGGCGGGAGGGATTCACGCCGGAATTCGCTACAACCCGACCAAGCCTGACCTTGGCCTCCTCTTTTCCGAGAGGCCTTGCGTGGCTGCTGCCGTCTACACCTCCAACCGTGTCAAGGCCGCCCCCCTCCTGGTGACTATGGAGCACCTGGCCGATGGGCGGGCGCAGGCGGTGGTGGCCAACTCCGGATGCGCCAACGCCGCCACCGGGGCCCAAGGCCTGGAGGACGCCCGCCAGATGGCCCGCCTGGCCGCCCAGCGTCTCAACCTGCGCCCCCAAGACGTGGTGGTGGCTTCCACAGGCGTCATCGGCACCTTCCTACCTATGGATAAGATCGCGGCCGCCATCGCCACCCTACCCCTCACCCGCCACGGGGGAAGGGACTTCGCCCTGGCCATCATGACCACTGACACCCGCCCCAAGTATGGGGCCTACCGGGTGGGCCCTTACCGCCTGGGGGCGGTGGCCAAGGGGGCGGGCATGATCCACCCCAACCTGGCCACCATGCTCTGCTTCATCACCACCGATGCCCCTGTGGCTCAGCCCTTCCTTCAGCACGCCCTTCGGGAGGCCGTGGACGTCTCATTCAACATGATCGATGTGGACTCCGATACCAGCACCAATGACATGGTGGTGGCCCTGGCCAACGGCGAGGGGAAAGCCATGGACGATGACCATCCTTTGGGCCCTGCCTTCCGCAGCGCCCTCTGCCTCCTATGCCAGGACATGGCCCGCGCCATGGTGATGGATGCCGAGGGAGCCAGCAAGGTCATCGAGATGGAGGTGGAGGGCGCTGCCTCCCCTCAAGACGCCCGCCGCGCCGCCCGCGAGGTGGTGCGCTCCCTCGGGGTCAAGACAGCCGTGAAGGGTGGCGATCCCAACTGGGGACGGGTGGTGGCCGCCCTGGGCAACTCCGGCTGCCAGCTAGACCTGGACTCCCTCACCCTATGGCTGGTAGACCCCCAGGGCGAGGATATCTGCGTCTTTTGCCGCGGGCGGCCCCAGCCCTTTGACGACGCGCGCGCTCGCGCCCTCCTCTCGGCATCGCAAGTAAAGTGGCGAGCCCACCTGGGCCTGGGTGAGGCGAGGGCCGTGGCCTGGGGCTCCGACCTGACGGAGGATTACGTCCGCCTCAACAGCCTATACACCACATGAGGTGAGAGCCGTGGAGACAGTGGTCATCAAGCTGGGGGGCTCCACCCTGGGGGAGCATGACACCTCCCTGGACGACCTGGCCACCCTTTGGCGACAAGGCAGACGCCCGGTGGTCATCCACGGGGGTGGAGCCATCATCTCCTCCTGGCTAGACCGCTTGGGCTGCCCTGTCCTCTTCCACGAAGGGCAGCGGGTCACCGACCCCCAGGCCCTGGAGGTGGTGGCAGCTGTCCTGTCCGGGCTGGTGAACAAGACATTAGTGGCCTCCTTACAAGGGCGGGACGTGCCCGCCCTGGGGCTTTCGGGGGCCGATGGCCCTCTATTGGGGGCCCGCATCGTCCGTCCCCAGCTGGGCCTGGTGGGGGAGGTGACCTGGGTCAACACTCATCTCATCCGTCTCCTCCTGAAAGAGGGGTTCATGCCTGTGGTGGCGCCATTGGCCCTCGAGTGGGGCGATGAAGGCCCCACTGGCCGCATCCTCAACGTCAACGCTGACTTGGCGGCGGGGGCGGTGGCCGCCTCCCTCGCCGCTCCCTTGCTCCTCCTCACTGACGTTCCCGGCGTCATGGCTGGGGGGAAGACGCTGCCTCACCTCACGCCCCGCCGGGCCCGCGCCCTCATCGCCTCCGGCCAGGTCTCCGGGGGCATGGTTCCCAAGGTGGAGGCCGCCCTGCAGGCGGCGGCGGCCGGCGCCTGCGCCATCATCGCCGACGGAAGACGGGAGGGGACGATCCTCCAGTGCTTACAGGGGAAGACAATAGGGACACGCATAGGCTAAACTTATGACGATCCCAGGCCTGGAGGTAGACGATGTTTGAGAGCGCCTTAGTACCCCTAGACGGCTCTCCTCGCTCAGAGGCCATCCTCAAAACCCTCACGCCCCTGGCGGCCAAGCTGGGCATGCAAGTCACCCTCCTCCATATCTTGGAGTCGCCAGTGGAGGCGACCGATGAAGAGGTGGCCAAGGGCGTGCAAGCCCAGCGGGAGCAGGCGGTGCCCGTCGTTACCGAGTATTTGGAGGAGCTGGCCCATCCCCTGAGGGATGCCGGGGTCACCACCCAGGTGAGGGTGGCCCACGGCCATCCCGCTGAGGTCATCGTCCAGCTAGCCCAAGAGGGGGGATACAGCCTCATAGCCATGTCCACGCGGGGCCGGGGCATATTACCTGGCACGGTTATCGGCAGCGTGGCCAGCCGCGTCCTGCAGAGCTCCTCTATCCCCATGCTCATGGTGAAGCCGCGACGTCAGCGGGGCTTCTGGACGGCCCCTCAGCGGGTCAGCCGCATCGTGGTACCCCTGGACGGCTCGGAAGGGGCCGAAGTGGCCCTTCCCTATGCCGAGGAGCTGGCGCGGCGCCTTTCCATCCCCATCTCTCTTGTGCAGGTGCTGCCCATGGGGCTAGAGGTGCCCATAGGCACTAGCGCTGTGGTCCTCTGGGACCCTACTGCTGCCTATCACCGACGCCTGGATGTCCTGGCTAGCAGCTACCTGGCGGGCGTGGGCCATCGCCTGCTGGACCAAGGGCTGCAGGCCGACTGGGACGTGATGGGTGGGCCGGTGGTGCAGGCCATCGTCTCCTGGGCCGAGCGCAACGGGCCCAGCATGGTCGTTATGGCCAGCCGTAGCCGCCGCGGCCTTCTCAAGGTGGTAGGGGGTGTCACTGAAGCCGTGGTTCGGGAAACCCACCTCCCCGTGCTGGTGGTGCCTCCCAGAGCATAGCCATGAGCTACATCTTGGAGCAGGAGAGGCGCTACTTCTTCCCGGTGGCCAAGCGCCTCCCCGTAGTCTTGGTGCGAGGCGAGGGCTGTTACGTATACGATGTGGAGGGGCGTTCCTACCTGGACCTAGTGGCAGGCATAGCTTGCGTTAGCCTGGGACACGGCCATCCAGCGTTGGTAGAGGCCATAAAGGAGCAGTGCCAGACCCTCATGCACGTCTCCAACCTCTTCTACACCGTTCCCCAGGTGGAGGTGGCCCAGCTCCTATGCCAGGCCACTGGCCTGAGCCGCATCTTCTTCTGCAATTCGGGGGCGGAGGCTGTGGAGGGATGCATCAAGCTGGCCCGCAAGTGGGGCAAAGAGCGAAGGGACGGGGCTTACGAGATCATAGTTGCCCAAGGGGCCTTCCACGGCCGTACCCTGGCCACCCTGGCTGCCGGCGGTGGCCCCTATGCCGACCCCTTCGCTCCCCTGCCTGAGGGGTTCGTGAGGGTGCCCTTTGGCGACGTGGAGGCCATCAAGCGGGCCACGGGGCGCCGCACCGCCGCTGTCCTGCTAGAGCCGATACAGGGAGAGAACGGAGTCATCGTCCCCCCGGACGATTATCTGCCGGCGGTGCGGGCTTGGTGCCAGGAGGCAGGCATACTTTTCATGCTGGACGAGGTGCAGACGGGCATGGGGCGTTGCGGTGCCCTCTTTGCTCATCAGCTCTATAACGCCCCGCCAGATGTGATGGCCGTAGCCAAGGGCCTGGGCGGTGGGTTCCCCATCGGCGCCTTCATGGCCCGCGAGGAGTGCGCCGTCCTGGGTCCCGGCGACCATGGCTCCACCTTCGGCGGCAACCCCCTGGCCTGCCGCGCTGCCTTAGCCGTCCTCCGCACCATGTTGGAGGAGGACATCCCCTCCCAAGTGGCCCAAAAGGGGGAGTTCCTGCGAGGCCTGCTGACGGAGCTGGCCCAGCGCCATCCGTTGGTGCGAGAGGTGCGGGGCAAAGGCCTGCTTTGGGCCGTGGAGCTCTCCCAAGACGTGGCCCAGGAACTGGTCCTGGCGGCCCTCCGCGAGGGGGTGCTGTTGAATGCCGTGCGCCCCCATGTGGTGCGTATCGCACCCCCATTAGTCATCTCCCACCATCAGCTGGCTCAGGGGGTGGAGGTGCTCGAGCGGTGCATATCCCGCCTAGAGGAGGGATGAGGGATGGCAGAGAGGCTGGTGCTGGCCTACTCGGGGGGCCTGGACACCACCGTGGCCACCCGTTGGCTCACCGAGAGAGGGTATGAGGTGATAGCCCTTACGGTGGACGTGGGCCTAGACCGAGACCGCGAGGAGATACAGGCACGGGCCCTGGCCGCCGGCGCCGTCAAGTTCATCTGGCGCGACGCTCGTGACTCCTTCCTCAGGGACTACGCCTTCCGGGCCCTTATGGCTGGGGCCGTCTATCAAGGCCATTATCCCCTGGCCACCGCCCTCTCCCGCCCCCTCATCGCTAGGCTCCTGGTAGAGACGGCAAGACAAGAAGGAGCCACAGCCGTGGCCCATGGCTGCACTGGCAAGGGAAACGACCAGGTGCGTTTCGATGTCTCTGTGCAAGCCCTGGCCCCTGATCTTCGCATCGTGGCTCCAGTGCGGGAGTGGGACATGGACCGGGAGGAGGAGGTGCGGTACGCCCAGGAGCGGGGCCTCCCCATCCCCCTAGCGGGCAAGAGCCCATATTCGGTGGATGCCAATCTGTGGGGTCGTTCCATCGAGTGTGGACCCCTGGAGGACCCATGGCAGGAGCCGCCGGAGGACGCCTTCCAGTGGACCCTCTCCCCTGAGCGGTGGCCCGACCGCCCCACCTATGTGGAGGTGACCTTCCACGAGGGGGTGCCAGTGGCCCTGGATGGCCACGAGCTGAGCCCCACGGAGCTGGTGCAGCGTCTCAACCGGTTAGGAGGAGAACATGGGGTGGGGCGCATCGACATGGTGGAGGACCGGCTAGTGGGCATTAAGACCCGTGAGGTATACGAGGCACCAGCAGCCGTTATCCTCCTCACCGCCCATGAGGCTCTGGAGCAGCTCACCCTCTCCCGTCAGCAGAGGCGGTTCAAAGCCCAGGTGGCCCAGGAGTACGCTGAGCTGGTCTACTACGGGCTTTGGTTCACCCGCCATCGCCAGGACCTGGACGCTTATGTCCGCTCTACGCAGCGTTATGTCTCAGGGACGGTGCGCATGAAGCTCTTCCGGGGGCAGGCGGTGGCCGTGGGACGACGCTCCCCCCACAGCCTATACGACTTTTCCCTGGCCACCTATGAGGCCGGCGACCGCTTCGACCACCGGGCCTCGCCAGGGTTCATACACATCTGGGGCCTTCCGGCGCGCGTTCAGTCGCAAGCCCAGGGTTGGGAGGAATAGCCATGCCCATCGCCATTCTGTTCGACCTAGGAGACACCCTCTGGCACTTCCCTAATATGCCCCCGCCGCCGGTGATCCGCGCTGAGACTATCGACCGCGTCTCCCGTCTGGTGCGCCGCTGGGGCTACAAGATGGAGGGCCGGCGCTGGTTCCTGGCCCGCGACATCCGCATGGCCATAGAGGCAGCCACCGAAGAGGCCTTTCAAGGGGACCTGCGGAGCCCTGACTATCCGGAGATATGCCGCCAGGTGGCTGCCTCCCATGGTCTTGAGCTCACTAGGGAGCAAGCGGAGGCCTTATGGGACGCTTGGAACCTGGGGGGCAGGTTCCTGGGCCGCCAGCTCTATCCCGATGTCATCCCCACCCTAAGGGCCCTCAAGGAGCGGGGCTATCGCATGGGGGCAGTCACCAACCGGGGCTGGGCCGGGCCCCGCTTCTGGCAGGAGCTGGACGACCTGGGGATCCGCCCCTTCTTCGAGACGGTGGTGGTCTCCTGCTTAGTGGGCTACCTCAAGCCCCATCCCCGCATCTTCCAGCTAGCCCTGGAGGAGATGGGCCTTGAGCCCCAGGATGTGGCCTTCGTGGGCGACTCCCTAAGGGCAGACGTGGCCGGGGCCAAGGCCTTGGGTATGACGGCCATCTGGCGGCGCCCACCCAAGGGGGAGCCCGTGGAGGAGACCACCGACTACCCCGATGAGTCAGCTGAGGTCTCCCCCGACTACGTGATAGACACCATAAGCGAGCTCTTAGAGCTGCCGCTGCTGGCCAAAGACGTTTCTTAATTAGAGGTGCGGGCAAAGCTGGCTGCGGCCTTGGCCTTCTGGCTCCTGGGGATAGCCATTTTCGCCCGGGTAGCAGAAGAGCATCCCGCGACGTTGCCGTCCGATGCCTTGTCCGGTCCTCTGGACACGGCCTTCGCCCTTCTTCCTAGCCCTCTGCCCAGCCTAACGCCTAGCGTCCCCTTGCCTGCCCCACCCCCGCCGAACCAGGTACCTCCACCGGTGGTCAGGGTGCCGGGGCAAGGCTCCATGGTGGCCCTCACCTTCGACGTGGAGGGGGGCGGCTGCGTGGCCCCCATCCTCGATGCCCTTGCCCTGCGTGGGGCCAAGGCCAGCTTTGCCGTGGTGGGGCGATGGGCCCAGGCCCATCCCCATCTTCTGCAGCGCATGGCCCGGGAGGGCCACGTCATCATGAACCACTCCTATTCGCACCCGGACTTTGTCCTTATTCCCACTGAACAGAGGCTTTGGGAGCTGGAGCAGACCGATGCCGTGGTGCGGTCTGCCACTGGCCTCTCGACCAAGCCCTTCTTCCGCCCTCCCTATGGCAGGTACGACGCCTTCGTGGCCGCCGACGCTGCCTCGGCCGGGTACCGTATCGTCATGTGGGACGTGGACGCCCAGGGATGGCGGGGCAAGAGCAAGGAGGAGGTGGTAGCCCTAACACTACACAACGTGCGGCCAGGCTCCATCGTGCTGCTGCACCCGGCCTCCTCCAGCGAGTGCGCAGCGGCGCCCGATATCATCGCAGCCCTGGCAGATGCTGGCTACACCTTGGTGACTCTCGCCCAGCTTCTGGGCCTTGCCTCTCCACCCCAGGCCCCTGCCCCGACATCCCCTCCACCACCCCCTTCGCCTACTCCCTCCCCTCCTACCCCGACGCGTACCCCCACGCCTACGCCAACGCCCATACTCACACCTGTCCCCACCCCTTCGCCAACGCCTACCCCGCCGAACACGCCTGTGCCCTCGCCCTCCCCGTCCCCAAGCCCCACAGCGGGGCCCACGTCCACACCCGCTACCACGCCATCGCCCTAAGGCGGTGATCCCCTAGCTGCGATATAATGTTGGCCGGCATGCCTCAGCAGCCTTCGCAGCCCCAAAGCCCCACCGCCGCCGGGCTCGACCCCATGGCCCTGCGCTACTCCCTCTCCCATCCCCTCGACCGTCGTCTCTACCGGTACGACATCGCCTGCTCGATGGCCCATGCCCGGATGTTGGCCCATGTAGGCCTCATATCCCAGGAGGAGGCCCAAGCGCTGGTCCAGGCTTTGGCGGAGATAAGGGAAGAAATAGAGGCGGGCGTCTTCCCCTTCCGCGACGAGCTGGAGGACATCCACATGAATATCGAGGCGCGGCTGTATGAGAAGGTGGGGGAGCTGGCTGGCAAACTCCATACCGCCCGCTCCCGTAACGACCTCATCGCCACCGATTTAAGGCTTTTCGTTATGGACGCCTGCCGCGAGGCCATCTCGTCCTTGCAGGCCCTTCAGGCTGCCCTGGTGAACCTGGCCGAGGCCCATCTGGGGGTGATGATGCCCGGCTATACCCACCTGCAGCCCGCCCAGCCCCTCCTCCTCTCCCATCATCTAATGGCCTACTTTTGGATGCTGGAGCGGGATAGGGGGCGCCTGTTGGACTGCCTCCATCGGGCCGACGAGCTCCCCCTAGGCTCGGGTGCCCTGGCGGGAGTTCCCTACCCCATCGACCGTGAGTTCCTGGCGCGAGAGCTGGGGTTCTCCCGCCTGGCTGCTAATTCCGTGGACGCCGTCGCCAGCCGCGATTTCGCTGTGGAGTTCGTAGCGGCCGCCGCCACCTGCCTTGTTCACCTTTCGCGCCTAGCGGAGGAGATAGTGCTTTGGGCTAGCCCCCAGTTCGGCTTCCTGGAGCTGCCCTCCCAGTTCGCCACTGGGTCTTCCATTATGCCGCAGAAGCGGAATCCGGACATGGCCGAGCTGGCGCGGGCCAAGGCTGCCCGCATCACTGGCCATCTCTCGGCCCTTTTGGGGATCATCAAGGGCCTGCCCTTGGCCTACAACCGCGACCTGCAGGAGGACAAGGCGCCCACCTTTGAAGCGGCCGATGCCCTCATCTCCACCCTGCGCCTCTTCACAGCCATGATCCCCCAGCTGCGCTTCCGTCCTGAGCGCCTACAGGAGGCAGCGGCCGACCCTTCCCTTCTGGCCACCGACCTGGCCGATTACTTGGTCAAGAAAGGCCTCCCCTTCCGTCGCGCCCACCAAGTGGTACGGGAGCTCTTCTCGCACCTGCAGCGGGAGGGGAGGGACTTTCGCCAGCTCTCGCTGGAGGAGCTGAGGCGCTTTTGCCCGCTGTTTGAGGAAGATGCCCTGGCGCTGGATGCGGCCGCCTCCGTAGCCGCCCGCCGCCATCCGGGGGGCACGGCCCCCGAGAGGGTGCGTGAGCAGATAGCCCAGGCCCGCCGCATCCTGGAGGAGAAGACGTGAGGCAGGTGAAGATCGCCCCTTCCATCCTCTCGGCCGACTTCGCCCGCTTGGGGGAGCAGGTGAAGGAGGCGGAGGCCGCCGGTGCCCACCGCATCCACATCGACGTCATGGACGGCCGGTTTGTCCCCGTCATCTCTATGGGCCTCCCCATCGTGGAGGCCGTGCGCCGCGTCACTTCCCTGCCCCTGGACATCCACCTGATGGTGGTGGAGCCCGAACGCCACATAGAGGCCTTCATGGAAGCGGGAGGGGATATCATCAACGTGCACGTGGAGGCCGCCACTCATCTACACCGCATCGTCCAGCAGGTGAAGGGCACGGGCCGGTTGGCCGGCGTCTGCCTCAACCCTGCTACCCCCTTAAGCGCCGTGGAGGCGATCCTCCCAGATGTGGACCAGGTGGTGGTGATGAGCGTGAACCCGGGGTACGCCGGCCAGCCCTTCATCCCCTCTGCCCTGGACAAGATGCGCCGCCTTCGCCGCCTGCTGGACGAGCTGGGCCTAGAGGTGGACATCGAGGTGGACGGCGGTGTATCGCCGGAGACGGCCCCGGCGTGTGTGGCAGCCGGGGCCACGGCCCTAGTGGCTGCCTCGGCCATCTTCAACGACCGGGCGTCGGTGGCGGAGAACATGGCCCGCCTGCAGGCCGCCCTGGCCGAGATGCGGGCCTAGGCGCTGCGCTCGATGCGTGGGCAGTAGCAGGTCCAGTCCTCGCTGGCCCGGACCTCGTCCCACTCGTCCAGGAGCCGGCGCAGGCGCCCTCGCAGCTCCTCCAGCAACCTCAGCTCCGCCTCCACCTGCTCCAGGCGACGCACCAGCAGGGAGCGGACATCGTCGCACCAACACCCCTGGGCCAGCAGCTGGCGGATCTGCCGCAGCGAAAGGCCCAGCTCCCGTGCCCGACGCACGAAACGCAGGCGGCGCAGGCCTTCCTCGCCGTAGAGGCGGTAGCCGCCCTCGCTCCTGGGCGGGGCGGGCAGGAGGCCCAGGGCCTCGTAGAAGCCAACGGTGCGGGCGCTCACCTCTGCCCGTCGCGCCAGCTCGCCTATCACCATCGCTCCCATAGCCTCGTCCCCTCGGGGGCCAGCCCCATCTCTACGGTCTCGGGCCGGGCAGGTCTAACAGCGATCGGGCAGGCAGTCGCGACATCAGGGATCGGCCGAGATGGGCCCCAGCTCGCCGCTGCGCACGGCCATCACCAGCCGCGTCCACTCCCGGGGCGTGAGACGCACCTGGTTCCCCTCCTCCCCGATGATCACCTGGTCTGGGTAGATGACCACCTCCGGGCAGGCGACGCAGTCAGGGCACAGGCTGTAGCGGACGACGGGCTCCATGTCCAGCACCTCCCTTCTTTGGCCTTGGGGGTGGCCCCCGAGGCCCACCCTACACCTTCCAGCAACGGCAATGTCAATGGCTAGAGGGAGGCGGTCTTCTTGAGGAGAGCGCTCAGGCAGGAGGTGCAGACCTTCACCTTCTGGGGACGACCATCGATGACCAGGGTTTTTCTCTGGACGTTGGCCTTGAAGAGGCGGGGGGTCTTGGGGGCGCGACGCTCCCATCGCCCGGCGTACTGGTGCCGGATGTTGCGCCCCACGTGGGTGCCCTTGCCGCAGATCTGGCATCTGGCCATGGCCTTCCTGCCTTTACCGTCTCCTATGCCGCCGCTAGAATGGGCACAGAACATGATATCACCAGGTCGTGACCCAAGCAAGACAGACGAGGAGAAGGACGTTGCTCCGCTGACCGCCCTTTCCCCCGCCCAGCTCTACGCAGCCCTAAGGGCCGCCGCCTCGTGGCTTGAGGCCCACGCAGAAGCGATTAATGCCATCAACGTCTTCCCTGTCCCCGATGGGGACACGGGCACCAACATGAGCCTCACTCTCCGCTCCACCCTGCAAGAGGCAGCCAAGCTGGAGCCAGAAGCCCGACCCGTGGCCCTTTCCCTCTTCATGGAGGCTCTGGCGCGGGGTGCCATCATGGGGGCCCGTGGCAACTCCGGGGTCATCCTCTCCCAGCTGGTGCTGGGCCTAGCTAAGGCCTGTCAGGGGAAGGAGGCGCTGGACGCTTCCGCCCTGGCCCAAGCCCTGGAAGAAGGGACCCGCCTGGCCTGCCAAGCCATTGGTCAGCCGCGGGAGGGCACCGTCATCACTGTGGCGCGGGAGGCAGCCCAGGCCGCCCGCGCCCTGGTGGAGGCGGGGGAGAAGGACCTGACCACCGTCATGGCCAAGGTGGCGGAGGCTGCCCGAGAGGCGGTGGAGAGGACGCCACAGCTTCTGCCCGTCCTGGCGGAGGCAGGGGTGGTGGACGCCGGCGGCCAGGGCCTTTGGGTCATCTTGGAGGGGATGGCCAGGCACCTGCGGGGCGAACCGCTGGAGGCGCCAGCTGTGGGGGTCGCCCGCCTGCAACGGGAGTGGGTGGCCCACGCGCAGGAGCTCCACGCCGCCTCCCCTTCCCTCTATGGTTATTGCACCGAGTTCCTCCTACAGGGGGAAGGCCTTGACCCAATCCACCTCCGCTCCCGCCTCCAGGCCATGGGCGACTCGGTGGTGGTGGTAGGTGACGAGCGGATGTTGCGCGCCCACGTCCATACCGATGACCCTGGGGCCGCCATAAGCCTGGGCACCCGCCTCGGCGAGCTGCTGGAGGTGAAGGTGGACAACATACGTCAGCAGGCCGACCGCTTCCTGGAGTGGCACCAGGCCTTCCAGGCCCAGGCGACGGTTGTGGCAGTGGCTAACGGCCAAGGCCTCATCGGGGTGCTGCGCTCCATGGGGGCCAAGGTAGTGCCTGGCGGCCCCACCATGAACCCCAGCGTGGGCCAGCTCCTGGAGGCCATCGAGGCCTGCCCCACCCCCCAGGTCATCATCCTGCCTAACGACAAGAACATCATCCCCACAGCACACCAAGCAGCCCAGCTCTCCCAGAAACAGGTGGCGGTGGTGCCCACCCGCACCATACCCCAGGGCATCGCCGCCCTCCTGGCCTACAACCCCGAGCGGAGCTTGGACGAAAACGTCCCGATTATGGAGGAGGCCGCCAACTCCGTACGCACCATAGAGGTGGCCCGGGCCATAAGGGACGCCCAGATCGGCGGCTATCAAGTCCGCCAGGGTGAGGTAATGGCCATTGTAGACGGCCAGCTGATGGCCACTGCCGCCACCCCAGATGAAGCCCTGCGCAAGGCCCTCCAGGTCCTAGGGGTCCAAGAGGGCCTCCTCACCCTTTACTATGGGGCTGATACGGACCCGCACACCGCCCAGACGTTGGCCAACTCCCTGCAATCGGAATATCCCGGCCTGGAAGTGGAAACGGTGGACGGCGGCCAGCCCCACTATTACTACATCGCCTCCCTGGAATAGACCTGAGGCTATTTGAAAGTCGGGATGGGCTGCTATAGCGGTCATCGTCAAGAGACAACGGCAGGGCAGGTGATGCGGCCATGCACCGGTCATAGCTGCCCGTGGCACATGCTGGTGGCGATAGCACCCAGAAGGAGCTTGTGGCGCACACCCCCCTCAAGGGAGGGGGAAAGCCGAGGGACGAGAGGCGGCTCTTGGGCATGAGGCACTTCCATCCCTCCCTCTACCCGTTGCGGGGAGTGGTGGCGGGCGTCTCCGGGGCCATTAAGACCAGGATCGCCGGTGGCTACCTCCAGGAGATGCTCCTCCATGGCCCAGAAGCGGGCCCACCTGGAAGCCAGCGCTAGGGGCCTTGCGGCTGCTGTTGCGCCTCTTAATGCCATTGCTACGACCCTGGCCCCTCAGCCCTCCACCCGTCTGCTGCGGCTCGTGATTTGCAAGCTAAGCCCGCTACCACTTGACAGGACACGACGAAGGGATGGTATGATATTAGCCAACAGGGCGATGGAGTCCGCCTGGCCCCCGCGGGGCCGAACCGCTGCAGGCTAGGACTGCGGCTGATGGCTCCTACCTCTACGAAGGAGGTAGGAGCCATGTCTGTTCCCAACGAGCTGCAAAGCCCCCAGGCCATCGGTGCGGCCTGGATGGCGTTGGCCTTTCTGGCTAGCCTATTGTCCCTGCGACTGGGCGTCTCGGTGGCCTTGGTGGAGCTGGTCATCGGCGCCCTCGCCGGCAACGCCCTTCACCTGAAGCCCAATGAGTGGGCCAACTTCCTGGCCGGCCTGGGCAGCGTTGTTCTCACCTTCCTGGCCGGGGCTGAGGTGGAGCCTCACATCCTGCGCCGCAGGGGCCGTGAGGTCCTCTCCATCGGCATCGTCGCCTTCGCCGCCCCCTTCTTGGGGGCCTTCTTGTTCGCACATCTGGCGGTGGGTTGGGACCTTCGTGCCGCCCAGATAGCGGGGCTGGCCCTATCCACCACCTCGGTGGCGGTGGTCTATGCGGTGATGGTGGAAACGGGGCTTAACGAGACGGAGCTGGGCAAGATGATCCTGGCCGCCTGCTTCGTCAACGACCTAGGCACGGTGGTGGTGCTGGGTGCCCTGTTCGCCCATGCCAGCGCCTGGCTGCTGCTATTTGCCGCTGCGATGCTGGTGGTGTTTTTGTCCTTCCCTGCTGTGTCGCGGAGACTGATACCTGTCCTGAGGGGTAGGGCCAGCGAGCCTGAGATTAGGTTCCTGTTCGTCATGCTGTTGGGCCTGGGCGCGCTGGCGGTCGCGGGCGGGAGCGAGGCGGTGCTGCCAGCCTACCTGTTGGGGATGGCCGCCGCCAACCTGTTGGCGGTGGAGCGGGTGATGGTGCAGCGCCTGAGGGCCATCACCTTCGGCCTCCTGACCCCCTTCTTCTTTCTCCGGGCAGGCGCCCTCATCCAGTGGGAGGCCATAGCATCTGGGGCCGGGCTCATAGCTCTCCTGTTGCTGGTGAAGCTGGTTACTAAGTTCTTGGGCGTGCAGCCGCTCACGGAGCTCTTCCGTTTCGGTCGCAGGAGTGGCATCTATACCTCCCTGCTTATGTCGACGGGGCTGACCTTCGGCACCATCTCGGCCCTGTTCGGCCTCAACAGGGGCGTCATAGACCAGGGCCAGTACACGGTGCTGGTCACGGTGGTGGTGCTGAGCGCGCTGGTGCCCACCATCATCGCCCAGCAGTTCTTTCTGCCTAGCGCTGCTGAGATAGGAAAGTCTGCCAGCGAGCAGGGGGAGGAATTGAGGATCGATGTTCTCCAGGATTCTGGTCGGATTTGATGGCTCAGAGGGCTCCTGGAAGGCGTTGCGGGTAGCCTTAGCCCTCGCCAGGCTGAGCGCAGGGGCCGAGGTCTGGGCGCTTTCGGTGGAAGAGGGGTTGCCTCACCTGCCCGAGACCATCGACGAGTTCGCCGAGGAGAAGGAGCGCCAGAACGCCATCTTCCAGCTGCTGCATGGGCAGGCATCGGCCCTGGCCGCCGAGGAGGGGGTGGATTTGAAAGTAAGGGTGGTGGCAGGTCACCCCGCCCAGGCCTTAGTCCGTTTCGCCGAGCAGGGCGGGTTCGACCTGCTGGTCATCGGCCACAGCGGTCGCTCGGGCATCTGGGGAACGTTCCTGGGCAGCACCGCCGACAAGATCGTACGCCACGCCAAGTGCTCGGTGCTGGTAGTCCGTTAGGAGGCGCTGTGCAGGAGAACGAGGAGCGCCGGCAGGGAGAAGAGGCCCATCCTTCGGGGCCGGAGACGGTGCACTTCACAGTGCCACGGGACCTGCTACGAAAGGCCTTGGCCCTGGCCCAGGAGAACAGATGGAGCGATGATGAGGCGTTGCGCATCGTCTTCGCCTACGGCGTCAGCTACCTCCTTGCCGAGCGGCGGCTGAGGGAGGCCATGACCAGGGGCCACGAGTTGGCCCAGGAGGTGCAGCGCCTGACCGACGAGCTGATGACCATGCACAGCATGTATGCGGTAATGAAGTTCCGCGCCTTCACCTTGGAGCAGGAGAAGCAGGCGCTGGAGCTCAGGATCGCCGGTCTGGAGGGTGAGAACCGTATGTACGCCCAGCGACTGGCCAAGTTTCGCCAGGACGAGGAGGCGCTGCGGGCGGAGATCGCTACGTTGGAGGGGGAGAAGCGGAGACTGGAGGCAGAGAACCGCAGGCTGCGGGAACAACTGATGGATGGGAAGCTCCGGACCGGTGCCCAGGAGCGAAGGGGGGTTCTGCGCTGGCTGAGGGGAAGGTGGGGCGGACCCCCTGGGCGCTGAGGCCTCGCCTTGCCTGCGGCTTGAAGGGGCCTGTCACGCATGATGCAGCCTTCTCTCCCGGACGGCACCTCCAGGACGGCGGGTACTGGCCGCGTCACGCGTCCAACTGGGCTCTTCGTGGCAGGCTTGCTGCTTTCGTCCGCACGCCCCCCTAGGAGGGCTACATGCCTACTGTCGACGTCTGGACTGGCGTTGCCAGAAGAGCGAAAAGGGCGCGAAGAGAGGGCCTGGCGGAGGGCGCCGCGCTTCCTTTGGGGAGAGGTGGCGGTGCCGCCAGAGATGGATGCTACGCCCGCCAGGCCCAGTCGGCGCACCTTGTCAACCAGGAGCTGGTATAGCGGCGCCCTTGCCAGGACTATCGAGGCCGACGACCATGTGTGGAGCGCATGAGGCCAGGGCTCGATCGCGGCAGCCGTCCACGTCACGTGCCACCTGGTCCCACTCTCACCCGCGGTGCAAGCGCTGCCCGGATCTGGCCCTCCCCTGGGGACCCGCGCTCTTGCGCGTACGTCCGCTTCAGTAGGAGACATGATGGGTGATCTTCCTTTCGGCGGCGGTGACGGCCAGCCCATACGCTGGCCCGCGGGCCTGCGGCCCTCCGATGGGGAGGTTCACTTCCTGTGGAGCTTCTCATTCTGGGGGAGCATCATGGAGCCGGCGACGCGCTGGGCTCTGCGCCGGAGCTGGGGCTTCTGCCAGCGCCACGGCCTGCTCTGGTTGGCCACGTCGCTGGCGTTCTTGGGGTGGCTGGGTCTCCATGGGCCCGCCATCGTCTACGAAGACCTGATGGATAGGGCGCGCCTGGCCTTCCGCGGCCCCAAGGTGTTGCGGCCCCTCCGCCTGCGCTGGGCCCTACGGGACAGGGAGCCGTGCCTGGCCTGCCGCCTGGGGTACGGGCCTCACTCGCCATCGCGGGCGCCGCGGCGCTTGCTGGCGCAGGGCAGGCAGATGGAAAGGGTCGCTTCCTTCTTGGCGCAGACCGCGCCTCTTTGGCGGAGGTGGATATGTCCTCGCTGCGCCGGGAGGGGCACGGCCGTCCTCTGCCGTAGGCACCTTCTCCTAGCAATTACAGGGGGCCGGGCGGACCTGGACGCTCAAGAGAGCTACGTCCGACTCCTGTTCAGAGGCGTGCATAGGTTCTCCCAGTCCTTCCGCTGGGAGAGGAAGGGCACCGACACCGTTGACGACCGTGCCTGTCTTGTGGCCGCCGTCGGTTGGTGCCAAGGCTGGGACGTCCTCTTGTCGCTGGGAAGCCACATCCTTCCCCCTCAAAGCGGAGTCGATGTCGACGGAGCGGTCCCCTAATGGCCCTTGCCTGGGCCCGCCTTCCACTCGGCCTGGGGGTAACTGCACAGGAGGCGGCGGACCTCTTCGACCCCGCTCCAGCCTTCGATGGTGGTCTGTTTGCCTTCCAGCGCCTTGTAGTCGGCGAAGAAGTTCTCGAACTCGGCCAGCCAGTGGGGCTGCAGATGGCCGATGCTGCGCACCCCGTCAAACCTGGGATGGGCCAGCGGCACTGCTAGCAGCTTCTGGTCGCTGCCGCTTTTCTTCCCTCGCCGTCAGCTCGCCTACTGGCATGGCCGCTTCTTCACGTCCCTCTCGCGTGCTGTAGCGGCGGCTATGGCTGTCCGAGCCTCGTTCCTCACCAGGCGCGAGGGATGGCGGCGGGCGGCCCAGCCGAGGGAGCGGAGGGCGTCCGGCGTGCCTATGGTGGCCAGGGCCTTAACCACCTGCCGCAGCAGGTAGAAATCGGCCTCCTCGTCGACTAACAACTTGAAAAGCGCCGGCACCGCTCGCCGGCTGCGGCGCTGCCCGAGCACCTCCACGGCTACCATGCGCACGTCGGCCACGGGGTGCTCTAGCGCAGCAAGCAACTTGTCCTCGTAGGACTCCTCGTCGCTCAACTTGGGGCGGTGGCCGCAGGCTGGGCAGGCCTCGACCGCCTCCTCCACCATGCGCCAGCAGTTGGGGCAGAACCTGACCATAGCCACCACCGCCGTCCATCATTGTAGCAGGGCCCTCGCTGCCGCCGGCGGGACGTTCAGAGCCACCACTGTCCCCCGCAGCGATCCCAATCCCAAGACATCGGCGTGGCTGCTGTCCTGCCTCATGAACCGGCAGCGGTCGGGAAGCGTCCCTCGGCGTTTCAGGCCGCCCCCTTGACAGGACACTACAGGACGGATTAACTTGCGGGCATCGGCCACGAACGGAGGTGAAAGAGATGACAACCGAGACGGGCAAGAGCAAGGAGGGCTGGGGCAGCGACTTTTTCGGCACCCTCAACGAGGCACCGCCCCAGGTGTTGGGCCTCTTGTCCCATGTGCTGGAGGCCATGGCCAGCGAGCCGGCCTTCCGCCAGGCCCGCCTAGACATGCTGACCAGGCTGGCCGAGGGGGGAGGCCACCAGGTGCTGGAGGCGGGCTGCGGCACCGGCGTGGCCATGCCCGACGTGCTCTCCGTATGGGGGCAAGGCGTGCGCTACACTGGCGTAGACCCCACCGAAGGCTTCCTGGAGGCCGCCAGGCAGCGCGCGCAGCGCCTGGGCATAGAGGGTGCCCGGCTGCTATCGGGGGACATCCGCTCCCTACCCGTGGAGGCTGGGAGCTTCGATGCCGCCTTCTGCGACAAGGTGCTGCTGCACGTAGGGCCGGCGGAGGCTGGCCTGCGGGAGCTGGCGCGGGCGGTGCGGCCCGGTGGTCGCGTGGGGGCCGTGGAGTGGCACCCCTACTTTGTCGTCAGTACCCGGACGCCCCGGTTGGCCCACGCTCTGAACGCCATCTTCTCGCGGGCGGTGTACGACCACATGGTCTGCGCCAATCTCAAGCGGCACCTGTGGGCGGCCGGCCTCAGCCCCGTCTGGGCCGAGTGGTACCTGGGCGGCGCGCAGGGGCTCGACGAGCGGCCCTTCTGGCGTGCCTTCCTGGTTGAGCAGCTGCCCCTGTTCGTCCACGCTGGGCTCATAGAGGAGGGCGACGCCCAGACCCTGACCCAGGAGCTGACGGGCCTCAGCGGCCAGGGCCTCTTCAGCGCCTGCTTCGTGGTGCAGGCGGCTGTCGCCGTGAAGCCGTAACCGGCGGGGCTCGGTCATGGGCCTGCTAGCTATGCGCCTGGTGGGCTGGGCCACGATGTCTAGCCCCCTGCCGGCCAGTTCAGCCCGCGGCTGCTGCAGGGCGTGAAGGGCGCACATCACCACCCACCGCTAAGGCCAGTGCCTGGGGAAGGTCATGGTGGTGGGGCAGGACGGGCCGCCCGAGGTCCGTCTGTCCTTCCACCTGCAGAGCCTCATGCAGTTCCGCTCGGGGCCCTGAGGCCTACCTCCCCTAACTCCATCGACGCCCCCCACCAGCCCTATATCCCCTCCCGTTGTCATGCCCGCTCCGTGAAAAGGTGTCTCAGGAGGCTGCCAGCGGGTGGCGATTCTGATACTTGGAGCGGAGCATTTGGGCAGCAGGTCGCGTGGTCACCGCACCTGTCCCGCTCGGGGTGCCTGCGTGCTGGCAGGGTGCCTGAATCGTCCTCCTCGTGGCCCGACGCCGAGGTCTGTGGGAACATGGGGTTGGGCGATGGCCCTAGAAAAGGGAGGTGAGGGTAATGGCGAGGTATCCCGTGTATCCCAAGTCGCCCTTCTTGCGGCTGGCCCGCTGGACGGCCAGGGCAGCCGGGCATCCCCTGGGGTTCACGCTGGCGGTGCTGGTCATCTTGGGGTGGGCGGCCACGGGGCCTCTTTTCGGCTTCAGCGACACCTGGCAGCTGGTCATCAACACCGGCACCACCATCGTCACCTTCCTGATGGTGTTCCTCATTCAGAACACTCAGAACCACGACGGCGCGGTCGTGCAGCTGAAGCTGGACGAGCTGATAAGGGCTGAGCGGCATGCCCACAACGCCCTCCTGGACCTGGACGAGCTGACGGACCGGGAGCTAGAGCGGCTGCGCACCCACTACCTGGAGCTGGCCAGGCGGGCGCGAGAGGAGCTGCGGCAGCGGGGCCGGGACACGGGCAGCCCTGAGCTCGGCATGGGGTGGGCCATGGATATGGGAGAGGGCGGTCCTTGACCCTCGGGCCCAGGGCATGGCAGGCCAGATAATTGTCGTCCGCTGAGGCCAGGGACGCCGGCGCAGGCCCACAGGTTTGGTGCCCCCGGCCCCAGCAGGACCTGCGCCGCGTCAGCGGGTCGTGGTCGGGGAGACCCGCGGCACCCTGGGGGTGGGGAGAGATGTCGTGCGCGGGGTGGGTGTGGGCACGCGGACGGCGGCGGTCGCACGTACCGGCGTCGGGGTGGCCTCCTCTCCGCCGCAGGCCACGCCCACGGCTATCAGCTCGCTCAGGAGGACAGCAGCGAGCAACGGAAGGACGCGCTTCATGACATCACTCCCCGTAGGGTTATCGCTGGCGCCAGGGCTATTGGAGCATTAAGGCCGAAGGGCAGCGCAGAGGGGCCACGAGGATGCGAAGCCCCTCCTCCAGGGGCAGGGGCGGCCCCCAGCAGCCAGTGGAGAGGAGGCGGGAAGGGTCCAGCACGGAGCGACGCACGTCGCCAGGCCGTGGGGGCAGGAAGCGCAGTCGCGGCTCCAGGCCCAGCAGCCCTGCCAGCAGGTGGGCCAGCTCCAGCACCGTCACAGCCCTGCCGGTGGCCACGTTCCAGGTGACGTCCTGGGGCCAGCGCAAGGCCAAAGCAGCCGCCGCCGCCACATCGGCGACATGGACGAAGTCCCGCTGCTGAAGCCCGTCGCCGTGGACCTCCAGCTGGCGACCCACGAGCAGCCGCTCCAGGAAGATGGGGACTACCCCTCCCTCGGCGCCTGCCCGTTGGCGAGGGCCGTAGACGTTGGCCGGCCGCAGGAGGGCATGGGGCAGGCCCGATGCCCGCACCAGAATCTCAGCCAGCAACTTGTGGCGCCCGTACGGGCTGAGGGGCCGCGGCGGGTCGTCCTCGCAGGCCGGTTTGGGCGTCTCGCCGTAGATGGCGCCGCCGGAGGAGAGGAACACGAAGCGGCTCACCTTCCTGGCAGCTGCCCAAAGCAGCAGGTTGGCTGTCCCCAGCACGTTCACCTGCCAGTCCAGGTCGGGCCGGCGGACCGAGAAGGCGACACTAGTCTGACCGGCGCAGTGGACTACCGCCTCGAACCGCCCCTTCAAGCGGCCCAGGGCCTGGGGCGAGCGTATATCGCCGCGGTGGAGGGGAACACCGAGGGGCAGGTTGGCCGGGGAGCCGGCGCTCAGGTTGTCCAGCACCTCCACCTCCCAGCCCTGGGCCAGAAGGGCCTCCACGATGTGGGAGCCGATGAAGCCAGCCCCGCCCGTCACCAGCACGCGACGGCTCATGCTCCCTCCGCCCAGCGGCAGTCGGGGAGATAGGGGGCTACGCCCAGCAGCTCGTCCAGCCGCACCAGCCGGAAGCCCCTAGCCTGCAGGCCGTCGATGATGGCCGGCAGGGCAGCCAGCAGCTGGGAGCGGTCCACCCCCTGCCTGGTGTCGAGGCCGTCGTGCAGGAGGACGATGGAGCCGGAACGTGCCCCCTCCACCACCCTTCGGGCCAACTCCTCCGGCGAGGGCCCCTTCCAGTCGGACGGCTGGACATCCCAGGTGACGGCCAGCAGGCCGCGACGGGCCACGGCCCTGAGCTGCCAGGGGGTGTGGAAGCCGTTGGGAGGACGGAAGAGGGCCGGACATACGCCGGTTGCCCGGCGGATGGCTGCCTCGGCCTGTCCCATCTCGGCGTAAGAGGGGTCCAGCAGGGCGTCGCGCTTGCGGTGGTGGTAGGAGTGGTTGCCCACCAGGTGCCCGCCGGCTACTAGCTCCCGTGCCGTGGACGGGTCGGCAGCGACGTTCTCTCCCACCAAGAAGAAAGTGCCTCGCACGCCCCGGTCCTCCAGCAGCCTGGCCACGGCCAACGTCCACCCCCCATTGGGGCCGTCGTCGAAGGTGAGGGCCACCAGGGGCTGGCTGCGGGGGCCATGGGACACCAGCCTCCCGTAGAGTTGGGACGAGGGTGTCATGGCCTCGTAGTAGCCTGCCCCTAGCAGGGCCAGGGCCAGGGGCGGGAGGGCCAGCAGCAGGCGCAGAGGCATCACCCCTCGCTCCCTCCCCCGGCCAGGACAGGACGGAGCGGCTGCCAGCCCCGTCCCCAGGCTAGGAGGGCGATACCGGCGCAGGCGAGGAAAAGGCTGGCCGCGAACCTCAGCACCGGCGCTGGCCCCGAGAGGGACTCCAGTAGGCCCCCCAGGGCCGGCCCCACGGTGTGGCCGGCCCCCTCCACGGCTAGGAACCAGGCCAGGAGGGCATCGCTCCTCCACCAGCGAGCCAGGTCCATAGCTACAGCGCCAAAGGTGGGGGTGGCCAGGCCCAGACCCAGTCCACCCAGGGCCGCCACCAGCCCCACCGCCGGCAGGGAGCGCAGGAAGGAGGTCCCCAGGACCACCAGGCCCACCAACGATGTGCCCAGGGCCATCACCGGCAGGCGCCCGAGGCGGTCGGCGGCGGGGCCACCCCAGACCAGCCCCAGCCCCCCACCGGCAGCGGCCGGGACTAGCAGCAGGGCCTGGACGGGGAAGGATGTCCCCAACAGCTCCTTACCCCAGGCGCGGAACACCGATGCCAGGGCACCGACGGCGGTGGTCTGCAACAACAGCAGGACAGTGACAGCGGCGCCCGATGGCCGCAGCGCCGCGCCTACCATGGTGGACACAAGCACCCTCGCCGGACCTGCTCCCGGCGCGGGCCCAGTCCCCAGGGTGGGGGAGAGAAAAGCGGCCAGCGCCACCAGGGCGGCTGCCGGGGCCACCACCGCTGCTAAGGGCAGGGACTCGGGGAGCAGCAGCCCGACCCCCACGCCGGCAGCCATGGCTGTCACCGAGGCAAGGGCCATCCCAGAGTTGAGGCGGCCCCGCTCCCCGTAGGGGAAGGAGGCGCTGGCAAGGGCGTAGAGGGAGGGCCAGACCAGCCCGGCCCCAACGCCGTAGACGGCGGCACCTAGCAGCACGCCTGTCCCTTCGGCAGCGGCGGCGAGGGCGGCTATGCCGCCCAGCACGGTGGCCAGCCCCAGCCGAAGCCCCCAGCGGGGGCCGAGTCCCTCCAGCAGGGGGCCACCACAGGCCTGGGCCGAGAGCTTAGCCAGCCCGTAGGCGGCCAAGGCGTAGCCTGCCAAGGCCTGCCCGCCCGACAGGTGGGACGGCGCTTGGACCTGCAATGCCACTAGGAAGACCAGAGCGAAGGCCCAGTCCACTAGAAAGCCCACCCCTAGGCAGGCCCACAGGCGGGGATAGCGGGCCACCTCCCGCCACAAGGAGGGAAGGGCAGCGAGGGAGGTCAGCTCCGGCAAGCTCCCACCCCCATCCACCCTATGCCCTTGACCCTCGACACGTCATAGATAATGAAGCGGCCAGCCGGGTCAACGTAGGCGACCTGGGCCTCGCCCTGGGCAAGCAGCTCGCCCAGCAGGGCTGCCTCGTTGGTGTGGAACTGGCGCTGAAAGTCCCTCTCCACAGCCACGTAGTCCACTTCCTTACGGGCCAGGTAGCAGCGGTAGTCGGCCAGGGGGGGCCAGTTGCGGTGCTGCTCGCTCTCGCTGAAGAACTCGTGGGCCAGCACCGCCCCATGCTGGATCAGGCGGTACATTCCGTCCTCCCGCTCGTTAGGCTCCAGCACGCGGTAGACGGCGCCGGGCCGGAAGGCGTCCGAGGCCAAGAACTCATCGTAGATATGGCGCTCGCCATGCAGGGCGCCATAGTAGCTGCCCACCCCAGGGTGGACCTGGACAGGCCCCGTTGCTAACGCCACGCCAATGCCAAGCGCCACCAGGCCGGCCCCGAAGACTGGCAGGTAGCGCTGCCGCAGCCAGGGCCAAGCTTCCCCCGCAGCGATGGGCAGTGCGAAGATGGTCAGACGGCGGGACAACGAATCGGCTACCGAGGCGGCGACGGTGCCAAGGGGGGCCTCCGACAGGGCAGGGGTGTGCAACGTCATCCAGATGACAGGGGCCAGGGCCGGGGCCGACAGGGCGACCGACGCCAGCACGCTGGGCAGGGCCTCCCGCCTTCGCAGCCAGGCATAGGATGAGTAGCCGGCGACGGCGGGGATGCCCACCACCGGGTGGGAGGCCACTGTTAGCCAGAGGAGGGGAGTCGCCAGCAGCGGCCGCCGCCACTCGACCGCCCAGGCCCAGAGCAGGAAGAAGCACGCGCACCATATGGTGGTGAGCTGGAAGGCGTAGACCGCGTCCACCAAGAAGGGGTTCAACAGCAGCAGGGCCAGGGGCCACGGTCGTCGCAGGACGGGACGCAGGAGGGCTGCCGCCCCCAGGACGCCCACCAGGGCCAAGGCCATCATTAGCCCCACCGCCCGGTCTCCCAGGGCCAGATGCAGCAGGCCCCCGACCACATAGATGGGCAAGCCATAGGGGAAGGCCATGGCTCGCCCTCCCTCCAGCAGCGGGAAGTGAAGGGGCAGAGTGCGGTGCTGGGCCAAGTAGCGCCCCACGAACCAAATGTGGGCGTAGTGGTGGGCCGAGTCGTCACCCAGGAAGAGGGGATGCCACAGCAGGTCGAAGACGACGAAGGCGACGCCCAGCAGGAACGGCAGCGGGAGGAGGTAGGAGATGAGCAGGGGGAGGCCGGCCGGCCGCCCATGTCCCGCCCAGGTCCGCCACCAGGCCAGAGGCATGACCAGGAAGTCCACCAGGCCATCGCCGATGCTGGTTCGGGAGCGGCGCACCGGCACTGTCACCTGGGGCCCGTCCAGCACCCGGTAGCCCAGACGGCAGAGAACCACAGCCAGCTCCACCGTCTCGCTGTAGCGCCAGCCCCGGTAGTAAGGCAAGCAGGCCAGCAGTACCCCTAACCGGAAGGCCCGCAGCCCCGACTCCACGTCCCGCAGGCGGCGGCCGGCCCAGAGGGAGGCCCAGAGAGACAGGAGCCAGTTGCCGGCTCGCTTAAGGAGGCTGTAGCCCTTCAGGTCGCGGCGGGCGATGACGGCATCGTAGCCGTCCTCCTCCAGGGCCGATACTAGGCGCCCCACATCGGAAGGGTCGTGCTGGCCATCGGCATCTACTGTCACTACGATGTCGTCGTCTGAAAGCTCGCCGCGCTCCCGCAGCTTGGCTAACAGGCGGAATGCCGCCCGGTAGGCGGCGGACAGGCCACGGTTGCGGTCGAACAGCAACAGATGCACGCCCTCCCTCTCCCCGGCCCAAGCCAGGAGCCGCTGGCGGGTGGCATCGGTGGACCCGTCGTCCACGGCCACTATGTGGTCCACCAGGGGGTGGAGCCGTTCCAGCACCTGGGCCACGGTGCTCTCCTCGTTGTAGGCAGGCACCACCGCCACCAACCGGCGAGAGCGGGGCGCTGGGGCGACGTGCCTGTGAGAGGGCAACGCCTCTTTCATGGCTGCCTGGTGGCGGCCAGACCCTCCTGCTGCACCAGCCAGTCCACCGTCCTGGCCATCCCCTCCTCGAAGGGCACCTGCGGCTGCCAGCCGAGCTCCCGCCGCGCCCTCTCGTTGCTGACGGCCACGCCCCGGTAGTCGCCCCCCCGGGCAGGCACGAACTGGATGGGGCTAGAGGAGCCGGTCAAGCGCAGGACTGTCTCCGCTAGGCGGAGGATGGAGACCTCCTCGTCGCCATCCAGGTTGTAGGTGCGGCCGGCGGCCTGGGGCGAGAGGGCCAGGGTGTGGGCGCGGGCCAGGTCGCCCACGTACAGGAAGCGACGGCTCTGGGAGCCGTCGCCGGCCACTAACAGCGGCTCGCCCCGGAGGGCGCGGCGCACAAAGGTGGGGATGACCAGGGACGGGCGCATGCGAGGGCCGTAGGGGATGCCGTAGCGCAGGATGGTGCAGGGCAGGCCGTGCCGGCGCTGGAAGTCGTGGCAGAGCATCTCGGCGGCCAGCTTGGTGGTGGTGTAGACGTGGCGGTCGGCTGCCACTGCCAAGGGGGCGTCCTCGTCGACAGGCGCTTCCACCTCTTCGGGCAGCGAGGAGTAGACCCATACGGTGCTGGCCAGGAAAAAGCGGCCCACCTCGGCCCGCAGGCAGGCCACCAGGGCGTTGGCCGTCCCGAGCACGTTTACCGCCACCGCCCTAGCCGGGTCACGGTCCACGTCGTTGACGTCAGCGACGGCCGCCAGATGGAAGAGGGCGTCTAGGCCCACAGCCGCATCGGCCAAGCCCTCAGCGTCCAGGACGTCCACCCGCCGGAACCCCGCTTCGGGCCGGTGGGGAGGGCGCAGGTCTAGGACCCGCACCTGGTGCCCCGCCTCCAGCAGGGCATCCACCACATGGGAGCCGATGAAGCCGGAGCCGCCGGTGACGCCGACCCTCATCCCCCCTCACCCCCCTGGCCCTCGGCCAGCAGCTCGGCCACCACCTGCCGCAGGGAGCCCACCACGTAGAGGGCGTCCTCCTCCGTCATGCGGGCGGAGATGGGCAGACAGATATGGCGGGCACATATCTCCTCGGCGGAGGGCAGGGCGCCCGGGTCCCAGGGGGCGAAGCAGGGCTGACGGTGGCAGGGTAACTCGTAGACCTCCCCGCTCAGGGCTACCCCGTAGCGCTGCCGCAGCCGCACCTTCAGCAGCTCGCGGGGCAGCCCGCGGAACCAGCAGATGTACTTGTAATAGTTGGTGCAGACCCCCTCCGGCTCCCGCAGTGGAACCACCCACGGTGCCAGACCAATCAGCTCTCGGTCGTAGATAGCGGCGATGCGCCGCCTGTGGGCCACGAACTCGTGCAGCCGCCGCACCTGGGCCAGGCCGATGACAGCATGGACCTCGCTCATGCGCCAGTTGTAGCCCAGACGCACGTGGCGGTTGCTATCGAAGCGTTCCTTGCCCTGGTCACGGTAGATGAGGGCCTCGCGGTAGATGCCCTCGTCGTCGGTGACCAGCATGCCCCCCTCGCCGCTGGTGACCACCTTGGTGGGGTAGAAGGAGAAGGCCGCCGCCAGGCCGAAGCTGCCGGCCAGCCGTCCCCGGTAGCTGGAGCCGTGGGCATGGGCGGCGTCCTCCACTAGCGGCACCTCAGCCCGACGGCAGATTTCGACGATGCGCTCGATGTGGGGGCTGACGATGCCACCGATGTGGACCAAGATGACAGCCGCCGTCCGTGGCCCTATAGCTCTCTCCAGTGCCACGGGGTCAAGGGCGAAGGAGTCAGGCTCGCAATCGACGAAGCGGGGGATGCCGCCCGCGTGCAGGACGGCGGCGGCGGTGGCGAAGAAAGTGTTGGTTGGTATCACCACCTCCCGCCCGGCGATGCCGATGATCCGTAGTGCCATCTCCAGGGCGGCAGTGCCGCTAGCGGTAGCCACGGCGTACCGCACACCGCACAGACGAGCGAACTCCTCCTCCAGGGCACGGGTGTGCTGGCCCAAGGTGAGGCGCCCGCTCTGCAGCACCTCATCGATGCGTTCCAGGATCCACTGCCGGTCCTCCTCTGGGAAGTGGATGGCGGCCGCTGGTACCTTCACGTTCATTCCCGGGGTCATGGTAGCCAGGGATGAAGGGGCAGTTCATGAAGCTGGGATTAAGATAGGGCAAAGATTAGGAAAAGGTTAGAGGCGCTGCCGGCCGTCCCCAAGGAGCGGCAGGCGGACGGTTAAGGTGGTGCCCCTGCCAGGGGAACTCTCGACCTCCACCTGCCCCCCGTGGATCTCAGCTACGTGGCGGACGATGGCCAGCCCCAGACCGCTGCCCTGGGGCCGCATGGCTCTGGCCCCCCGCCCCCGGAAGAAGCGCTCGAACACACGGGGCAGCTCTTCGGGCGGGATGCCGATGCCGTTGTCGCTAACCTTCAGCTCGGCCCACCCCTCCCGACAGACCAAGCATAGAGCCACCTCCCCACCAGCCGGGGTGTAGGCGAGGGCGTTCTCTAGCACGTTGGTCATCATCTGGGAGAGCCGGGCCTGGTCGCCCAGCACCCAAACCCCGTCCTCTACCTGGACTGTAAGATGATGGCCCTGAGCCTGCTCGGCCAGGCGGGTTGCCTGCTCGCGGGCAAGGGCGCTCAGGTCCACGGGCTTATGCTCGATGGCGTGCTCCCCCTCCCGCGAGAGGAAGAGGAGGTCGGCGATGAGCCTGGCCATGGCCTCCGCCTCGGCCGCCATCTCGTCTAGGCAGGCCCTCTGCTCCTCGCTGGTCAGGTCGTTGGAGCGTAGGACGTCTATATTGGTGCGGATGACGGTCAGGGGCCGGCGCAGCTCGTGGGAGGAATCGGCCAGGAAGGCGGCCTGCAACGCCAGCGTCCGCTCCACCCGCTCGATCATGGCGTTGAACGTCGAGACCAGCTCCTTGGGCTCGCCGCGGGTGGCCGGCTCAGGCAGCCGGCGGTGGAAGTCACCCGTGCGCTCGATGTAGCGGGCGAGGGCAGCCAGCTGTCGCACCGGCAGGAGCGCGCGGCCGGCCAGCAGATAGGATGACCCCGCCGTCAGGAGCAGTGCCACCGCCCCGCCCAGGACGATGACGTTGCGGATCTCGCTCAGGGCGCTATCGGTGGCTCGCAGTGACTGCCCCACCTCCACGACCCCGAGGAGGCGGTCGCCGTCCAGCAGCGGATCCGTATAGAAGCGGATGGCTTGTCCTCCCACACGGTAGGTGACGAAGGTGGGTAACCTGGAGAAGCTGCCCGCGGGAGCCGACAGAGGTGCCCGCAGCGAGGAGTAGAGCACCCGCCCGCCGGCATCGAGCACATAGAAGGTGCTGAGCTCGCCCGCCAATTGGGCCAGCCGCTGGGAGCGCTCTAGCACCAGCGACGGGGTGAGGGGAGCGTCCACCGGTGCCAGGGCCTGCTCCACCGCCTCAGCCTCGGCCCGCAGGCTCTCGTCCACAGCGGCATAGAGGCGCTTGGAGACCAGCACGAAGGTCACCACCCCCAGGACGGCCAGCACCATCCCCAGCAAGAGCGTGTAGAGGAGGGCCAGTCGCAGCCGCAGCGACAAGGGCTACTCACCCGCCCGCAGGACGTAGCCCACTCCCCGCACTGTCTGGATGAGGCGGGGGCGTCCTCCGGCCTCCATCTTGTGGCGCAGGTTGGCCACGTGCACGTCCACTACGTTGGACTCCACCTCGGGGTCGTCGCCCCAGACGGCAGCCAGGATCTCGTCCCGGCTCATCACCTCCTCGGGATGGCGCAGGAAGAGCTCCAGCAGGCGGAACTCGATAGCCGTCAAGGGCAGGAGCTGGCCGCCGCGGCTGGCCCGCCAGGAGCGCAGGTCCAGCTCCAGATCGGCATAAGTGAGCCGCCTGGAGCGGGGCCGGCCCGCTGCCCGACGCAGCAGGGCCCGCAGCCGTGCCACCAGCTCGTCTAAGGAGAAGGGCTTGACCAGGTAGTCGTCGGCGCCGGCCTCCAGCCCCGCCACTCGGTCGGGCACCGAGTCGCGGGCGGTAAGCATGAGGATGGGGACATCGGAGCTCTGGCGCACCCACTGGCAAAGGGTGAGGCCATCGGTGCCGGGGAGCATGACGTCCAGCACCACCACCTGAGGCCAGCCGCCCTCAAGATATGGGAGCGCCTGGGAGGCGTCCGCGGCCAGGGCCACCTGGAAGCCGCGCAGTCGCAGCCCCCGCGACAGCGCCAGCAGCAGGCGCTCGTCGTCGTCCACCACCAGCACCCTTGGCCCGGTGGCCTCAGGCGGCGAGGCAAACTCGGACGCTGGCCGCTCCACGGCCGCCCCCGGATGTGCAACTCTAGTGCTGGTAGTAGCCGGGGCGGGCCTGGTCACCACCGTTGGTCTCGACGGCCGGAGGGGTCTGCTGTTCCTCCGGCTCCTCGCGCACCGCCCGCCGGAACTCACGCACCGCACGGCCCAGGGCCCCGCCCAGCTCCGCCACCCTCCCCGCACCGAACAGGAGCACCAGGATGCCCAGAATGATGAGGAGCTCGGGCAGTCCAATTTCGGGCACTCCACCACCCCCTGCGTGCCCGTCTCCCTTCGGACAGCAATATTAGCACCCCCGTTGGCCTAGAACAACGCGCACTACCCCCATTATCTCACTCGGGCATAGGGCACCAGGGGCGGCTCGCGGTCAGGGCTCGCCCGCGTGTAGATGCCCGGGCCCTGCTGCCCGGGCACCGCTGCTATGTCCAGGAGCTATGGCCAGGGGCGTAGGCGTCAGCGGGTCGCCGCTGCGGCCTGGCGCCAGCCGTCCAGCTTTGTCCACTGCCGCTATTAACTCCCGCGTGCTGTCGATGACGTCTGGGTTGATGGAGATGGAGGTGATGCCCCACTCCACCAGCTTGCGGGTCAGCTCTGGGAAGTCGCTGGGGGCCTGGCCGCAGATGGAGACGGTGACTCCTCGCCGTAGAGCCCCCCGCACCAGTATGCGGAGGGCCTCCATGACCGCCTCGTTGCGCTCGTCGAACTCCTGGGCCAGCATAGCGCTGTCCCGGTCCACCCCCAACAGCAGCTGCGTCAGATCGTTGGAGCCGATGCTGATGCCGTCGATGCCCACGTCCAGGAACTACTCCAGGATGAGGACGTTGGAGGGCACCTCGGCCATCATCCACCGCCATGGTATGGAGGGGGAGACCTCGCAAGTTGACTATGCGACCACTTTGGCGCCTCGGCAGGAGCTAAGCCCATAAACGGGATGACGACCGCACGCCCAACTCTGTCACGTCCGTGTCCTGTCAAGTAGCATATGCTGAGCCCTGGACTTGACTTTGGACAGGCGGTGGTGCTGTGAGGGGTGAAGAAGTGGCAGCGATGGCGGTCTTGCCCCTTGGAAAATAGGACCTGTTGCCCTTTGCCCAGGAGGTATTCCATCGGCCGGAGGAGGCCAGGAAGGCCGCCGCCATCCTGTGGGCGATCCTTGCCGCCCGGCCTGCGCCCGGATGAGAGCCACCTCCGCCGTGGCGCCCTCTAGAAGGGTAGGGGCGGGGGGAATCTGGTCAGGGTCACGCGGGGTCCTCAGGGAACATCTGCGACTGTTCACCAACCTGGAGCTGGCCCTCCAGCTGCATCGACAGCGCAGGAAGGTGGAGGAGGGCTTCCGAGACCTGAAGGGCTTGCTGGGGCTGGGCAAGGCGATGAACAAGAGGCGAGCGAACGGAGAAAATGGTGAGCCTCCCGCTCTTGGCCTATAGTTCAGGGCTGCTGACGCGGGAGAGGTTGCGTGAGGAGCTCCGTGGGAGCTATGACGCACGACGGTCCATGAACCCGTCCGAACGTATACCTGAAGGACAGCGGAATAGCCCTTTACAGGCCGCCATCCTTGAGCTAAAATGGCAGTGTCCTCGCAAGTGGGGACGATCCCCAGACCTTTTTTTCCTTAAACTACCACAAGGGGTGAGCTCCAACATGACGAACAAGCCTATACCTATCACCAGAGAGGGGCTGGCCCGGTTTAAGCAGCGGCTGGACTACCTCATCAACGTCCGCCGCCCCCAGGTGGCCAAACGCATCCAGGAAGCACGGGAGTTGGCCGGCTCCGAGGCCTCCGGCGAGTTCGAGGACGCTAAGAACGAGCAGGCCATGGTGGAGGGGGAGATCCGGGAGCTGGAGCGCATCATTCAGAACGCCATCATTATCGAGGAACACCACGGCTCTCAGACAGTGACCCTAGGCTCCACCGTCACCCTTATGGATGAGGAGGGGAGGGTCTTCCGCTACACCATCGTGGGCAGCGCCGAGGCCGACCCTAAGGAAGGTCGCATCAGCAATGAATCCCCCGTAGGGCAGGCCCTTCTGGGCCGAAGCGTGGGTGAGGTGGTGGAGGTAAAGGTGCCAGCAGGTGTCCGCCGCTGGACCATAGCCGCCATAAGCTAGAAAGGGATGGCACATTGCCCTTAAAATGGGCAGGCGGGGCCGCTGGGGCCCCGCCTAGCGCCTTCTGGTGGCTGAAAAGCTGTGGACCTGGAAGATGTAATCTCTCACCGCTTGGCCAAGGTAGAGCGGTGGCGGGCCCGGGGCATCGACCCCTATCCCCACCGTTTCCACCGCACCCATACCGCTCAGGAGGCTATAGCTGCCCTCCAGGAGGCGGAGGCCCACGGATCTAGCCCCCCCTCAGTGGTGGTGGCCGGCAGGATAACCGCCATGCGTCACATGGGGCGGGCCACCTTCATCGACCTACGCGACAGCTCCGGACGTATCCAGACCTACCACCGCCAGGACATCCTGGGCCCCCAGGCCTATGACGCCCTCCAAGACCTCGACCTCGGGGATTTCCTCGGCGTAGCAGGGGAGATGTTCCGCACTCGCACCGGCGAGCCCACAGTGCAGGCCCGCTCCTATACCCTTTTGTGCAAGGCCCTTAGGGCGCCCCCCGAGAAATGGCATGGCCTCCAGGACATCGAGACCCGCTACCGCCAGCGCTACCTCGACCTGATGGCCAACGAATGGGTGCGGGAGATATTCCGAGTTCGCAGCCGCATCGTGGCGGCTGTGCGCAGGTTTCTCGACCAAAAGGGCTTCCTAGAGGTGGAGACGCCCGTCCTCCAGCCCCAGGCGGGAGGGGCGGCAGCCAGGCCCTTCGTTACCTACCACAACGCCTTGGACAGACATCTATACCTGCGCATCGCCCTGGAGCTCCACCTGAAGCGGCTCCTGGTGGGTGGTTACGAGCGGGTCTATGAGCTGGGGCGCGTCTTTCGCAATGAGGGGGCCTCCGCCAAATACAACCCAGAGTTCACCATGCTGGAGGCCTACCAGGCCTATGCCGACTACCGTGAGATCATGGTCCTCACCGAGGAGCTGGTGGTCTATACCGCCCGCGAGGCTCTGGGCACCCTCCAAGTGCCCTATGGCGATGTGGTCCTGGACTTCTCACCACCCTGGCAGCGTCTCACCCTGCGGGAGGCCATCCTCCGGCATACGGGCATCGACATCGATGCCCACCCTGATGCCACCTCCCTTAAGGCAGCGGCCGCCGCCTGCGGCCTGCCCATCCAGCCCCACTGGGACCGGGCTAAGACCATCGACGAGATCCTTTCCAACCTGGTGGAGCCCCACCTCCTCCAGCCTACCTTCGTGGTGGACTACCCCATCGAGCTCTCCCCCCTAGCCAAACGGAAGCCAGAGGATCCCAGGCTAGCCGAGCGCTTTGAGCTCTTCATCGCGGGAAGGGAGGTGGCCAACGCCTACAGCGAGCTTAACGACCCGGTGGAGCAGCGCCAGCGCTTCCTGGAGCAGGCCCGCCGCCGCGCCGCTGCTGACGAAGAGGTGGAGGTGGCCGACGAGGACTTCCTGGTGGCCTTAGAGCATGGCATGCCTCCCGCCGGCGGCCTGGGCATCGGCATCGACCGCCTGGTGATGGCCCTCACTGGCCAAGGCTCTATTCGGGAGGTTATCCTCTTCCCTGCCCTGCGGGAGAAGGGCCCATGAGGCGTCACTTCACCTGCACCGGGTTTGTACTGGATGGGGGACGCACCCTTTTCCTGTGGCACCCCAAACTTCAGATGTGGGTGCCCCCAGGAGGTCACCTACAGCCCCATGAGGACCCAGTGACTGCTGTCCTGCGGGAGGTCAGGGAGGAGACGGGCCTGGAGGTGGAGGTCATACCCACTGCTCCCACCTTCCCATTCTCGTATCCGGGGCAGGTGCAACCCCCCTTTACCATCCTCGTGGAGGACGCCGCCGAGCCCGGGGAGCCCCATCAACATATCGATCTCATCTACTTCTGCCGCCCCCTTCCTGGCGCCCGTCTCTGCCCTCCCCCCGGCACCCTCCTCTGTTGGGCAAGTCAGGAGGACCTACTGCGCGACCGCGTCCTAGAGCCCATGGGGGCCTGTGGCCTGGCGGCCCCCGTGCCCCAGGACGTGCGAATCCTGGCCCTAGAGGGGTTCCGCATCGCTCACCGGGAGAGCAGGTGAGATGCTGCCCATCCAGCTCATCCGCGAGCGGCCAGAGGTAGTGCGGGAGGCCCTGCGCAAGCGGCGCGCCCAGGCCCCCCTGGATGAGGTCATAGCCCTGGACCAGGAGTGGCGCCGCCTTCTGCACGAGGCCGAGACCCTACGGGCGGAGCGCAACGCCCTCTCTAAGGAGCTGGGCCACCTTTCCCGCCTCATCCAGGACCCCCAGACCCCCACGCAGGAGAGACGCCACGCCCAACACCGCCGCGACGACCTCATGGCCCGCTCCTCGTTTATCTCCCAACGCCTGCGGGAGCTGGAGGCGCGCCTGAAGGAGCTGGAGCCCCAGTTGCAGAACCTCCTGCTCCAACTGCCCAACATACCCGACGAGAGGGTGCCCGAAGGCGAAGGAGAGGAGGACAACGTAGTGGTGCGCCAGTGGGGGGAGCCCCCAGCGTTCGACTTCTCACCGCGGCCCCACTGGGAGCTGGGGGAACGCCTGGGCATCATCGACTTCCATGCCGGGGTCAAGCTAGCTGGCTCCCACTTCTACGTCCTGCGGGGGGCAGGGGCACGGCTACAGCGGGCCCTCATCTCCTGGATGTTGGACTTCCACACTGCCCGCGGCTATCGGGAGGTCTACCCCCCGGCCCTGGTGCGGGAGGAGTGCATGTGGAAGGGAGGCTGGCTACCCGTCTTCGCCGAGTTCATGTATCACGATGCCCAGGAGGACCTCTGGCTCCTGCCCACCGCCGAGGTGGCCCTCACCAACCTCCACCGGGACGAGATCTTCCCCCCAGGCGCCCTGCCCATCTACTACGTGGCCTACACCCCCTGCTTCCGCCGCGAAAAGTTCGCAGGCGGAAGGGAGGTGCGGGGCATCAAGCGCGTCCACCAGTTCGACAAGGTGGAACTGTACAAGTTCGTGGAGCCCGAGCGTTCGGGGGAAGAGCTGGACGCCCTGGTGGAGGACGCCTGTGCCCTCCTGCAGGCCCTGGGCATACCCCATCGGGTGGTGCTGCTTTGCACTGGCGAGCTGGGCTTCAACGCCGCTATGACCTACGACATCGAGGCCTGGGCGCCCGGCTCCGGAGAGTGGCTGGAGGTGTCATCGTGCTCTAACTGCACCGATTTTCAGGCCCGCCGCGCCGGCATCCGCTTCCGCCGCGAGCGGGGAGCACGGCCGGAGTTCGTGCACACCCTCAACGGCTCAGGCCTCGCCCTCCCCCGCACCATGATCGCCATACTGGAGAACTATCAGCAGCGCGATGGCACAGTGGTGGTGCCCAAGGTCCTGCGCCCCTACATGGGAGGCCAGGAGATCATCGCCCCTGAGGCCTAGACCGTCCCAGGAGGTAGACCTATGGAGTGGAAGGTGCTGGCTACTGCTTTCTCCCTCATCTTCCTGGCAGAGCTAGGGGACAAGACCCAGTTGGCAGTGTTGGCCCTTGCCGCTAAGGAGCGCACTTTTGTGCCCATCCTGGTTGGGGCCACCGCCGCCTTCGCCCTGGCCACGGCTATAGCCGTGGCCGTGGGCCTCGTGGGCGGCCGCTACGTCCCCACCGAATGGGTAGAGAGGGTGGCGGCAGTGGCCTTCATCGCTGTGGGCCTCCTCATCCTCCTGAACAAGATATAATGGGCCTGCCGGCCAACGGCGGCAGGAGGGGACCATGCGCAGGGACATCGAGTTCAACGCCGAGGGAGTGACCCTCAGGGGCTGGTTCTACTACCCCGATGGGGCGCAGGGCCCAGTGCCCACGGTGGTCATGGCCCACGGCTTCTCGGCCGTCAAGGAGATGTTCCTGGACGACTACGCCCAGGTATTCTGCGATGGCGGCCTGGGGGTGCTGGTCTTCGACCATCGCAACTTTGGCGCCTCCGATGGCTATCCCCGCCAGGAGATAGACCCTTGGGCCCAGATGCGCGACTACCGCCACGCCATCACCTTTGCCCGCACCCTGCCGGAGGTGGATGGCCAACGCATCGGCGTCTGGGGCTCCTCGTATTCGGGAGGCCACGCCATCGTGGTGGGGGCCCTGGATAGGCGGGTGCGCTGCGTGGTCTCCCAAGTCCCCCTCATAAGTGGCTACCGTAACCGCCAGCGCCTGGTGCGGGCCGACCTGGCGGCCCAGGCCGAGCCCTTGTTTGAGGCCGACCGCCAGGCCCGCCTGCGGGGGGAGCCCCCGGCCACCATCCCCGTAGTGGCACAGGACCCTCTGACCACACCCTGCGCCCTCCCCACCCAGGACGCCTACCAGTGGTTCACCGAGGCAGCCCAACGGGCCCCATCCTGGCGCAACGAGGTGACCCTTCGTTCCCTAGAGATGCTACTGGAGTATGAGCCGGGTTTGTTCGTGGACAGAATCAGCCCCACGCCCCTCCTGATGATCGTGGCCGCCTACGACCATCTGGCAGTGGCCGATTTGGCCCTGGAGGCCTATAACCGCGCCCTGGAGCCCAAAAAGCTCCTTCTAGTGCCTGGTGGTCACTTCGATGTCTATGGCAAGTTCTTTAAGCAGACCTCGGAGGCGGCAAGGGACTGGTTCCGACTCCATCTCCTGGGCCAGGTGGTATCATAGCCAGTAGGATGCGCATCCTGGCCATCGACGTGGGCACCGGCACCCAGGACATCCTGTTGTTCGACACCACTCAGCCCATCGAGAACTGTATCCAGCTCATCCTCCCCTCGCCCACCGAGATGGCCGCCCGCCGCATCCGCCGCGCCACCTTGGAGAGGAGGCCGGTAGTGCTAGTGGGCACCATCCAGGGCGGTGGGCCCTGTCACTGGGCCCTGCAGCGCCACCTCCAGGCCGGCCTTCCCGCCTTCGCCACCCCCGAGGCAGCCCAGACCTTCGACGACGACCTCGATCAGGTGCGCTCCATGGGGGTGACCATCGTCTCCGAGGATGAGGCCCAGGCCTTAGATGGACGGGCCGCTCGCATCGAACTCAAGGACTTGGACATGGAGGCCATTCGCCAGGCCCTTTCGCTGTTCGAGGTAGAGGGGGAGTGGGGAGGCCTGGCCTTGGCCTGCCTGGACCATGGGGCTGCCCCTCCTGGATATTCCGACCGCCTCTTTCGCTTCGACCACCTGCGGCAAGTGGTGGAAGCCGGCAACGACTTGCGCCGGTTCGCCATGCTGCCTGAGGAGGTGCCTGATTACCTGACGCGGGCCCGGGCCATGCTCCGCCTTGCCTCCCGCGAGGGTGTGCCCACCGTCTTTCTGGACACGGGGCCCGCCGCCGCCTTGGGCGCTCTTCAGGACCCTCAGGTGGCTAGCCATGGGGAGCAGCTCATCATCAACCTGGGCAACATGCACGCCTTGGCTTTCCATTTGCGGGGCACCTATATCTATTCCCTCTTCGAACACCATACTGGCCTCCTTTCCGGCCAACAGATCGAAGAACTGGCGCAGAGGCTGGTGCACGGCACTCTCACCCATGAGGAGGTGTTCGCCACCCACGGCCATGGCGTCTTCTATGCCGACCGCTCCGGGGGGCGAAGGCCTTTTCTGGCGGTGACGGGGCCCCAGCGGGGCAAGCTACGGGGGAGCAGGCTTGGGCCCTACTTCGCCGTCCCCCACGGAGACATGATGTTGGCTGGCTGCTTCGGGCTCCTGTGGGGCTTTGCCGAGAGATATCCTCAGCACCGGGAAGAGGTTTTGGCCGCCCTGGGCCTCTCTTAGCGGGCCATCTCCCGCTCGCGGAACTCCAGGTACCGCTTGAGGAACCCCTTGATGGGCTCGGGGGCCAAGTCCTCCAGGCCAGTCCACTGGGTGAAGACATCGTTTATCTCCAGCCGTTGCTGGCCCTGGAGGTAGCGCCAGCTGCGCAATCCCACGATGGGTATCTTTAGCTTCTTACACAGCCTACGGGCCTCGTCAGCGTATCCCACAGGCACGTAGAGGTAGAGAGGGGCTAACTCCGCGAACAACTTCCACTCGTGGGCCTCGTCCTCGTTGACGGTATCGGCCGTCTCCACCTCCCCTAGCATGACCGTCTCGTTCTCGGGGTGGCGCACCACCACAATGTCGGGGTATACCACCGTACCTCTAGGGGTGCGGACGCCCATGGTACGCTGGGGGTGGTTGGTGTAGGTCTTGAGGTAGGGACGGCCAGAAGTAGGGAAGGGGAAGCGGAGGCGGGCGATATCCTGCACCGCCTGCGCATGCTCCAGCTCCTGAGTACTGCTCCTAGCACCCATCTTCGCCTCCTGGGCTTCCGGCGGGCTCACTGGAGCCACCGGTGGGATTCGAACCCACGGCCCGCGGTTTACGAAACCGCTGCTCTGCCACTGAGCTACGGTGGCCCCCGCATTAGAGTATAGCAACGGCACCGCTCCCCGAAAGCCCTCCCAATGGTGCCCAAATGGTGCCAGCCCGCCCTCGCCCCCAGAGCCGCAGGTCGGGAGGGGAGAAACCATGCCTAGGCGGGGCAACCACGAGGGCACCTACCGCCGCAAAGGCCGGGGTTGGCAGGCGGCCATCAGGCTGGGCGGGCACCGCTATTGGGTGTCAGGCAGGACCAGGCGGGAGTGCCAGGAGAAGCTGCTGGCCCTCATAGAGAGACACCGGCGGGGACAGCTCGCCCCTCCCCTGCGCCTGACCCTAGGAGAGTGGTGCGACCTGTGGCTGCGTGAGGGGGAGGCCAGGTGGCGCCCCACCACCTTGAGGCGGAGGCGGCAGGTGCTCTCGCCCCTCCTGTTGCGCATGGGCAGGCTCCGGCTCTCCCGCCTGGAGCCCCTACATCTGGCCGCTGCCCTGGAGGAGCTGCAGCGGGAGGGGATGGGCAGTCGCTCCCTGGAGCTGTGCTGGGCCACCCTTCATGCCTGCCTCGAAGAGGCGGTGCGCCGGGGCCTCCTGGGCTACAACCCTATGCAGAGGGTGCCACGGCCACGGCACCAACCCAGGGAGGCCAGGGACTGGACGCTGGAGGACATGAAGCGCTTCCTGCAGGCTGCCCTGGAGGACGGGCGGCCCCTCGCCTGGGGCTTAGCCCTCATGCTCATGGCAGGCCTACGGGTTGGTGAGCTGCTAGGCCTAAGATGGGAGGATGTTGACTGGGCTGCCGGGGCTTTGCGAGTGAGGCGTTCCGTCACCTGGGCGGGGAGCACCTGGCACATCGGCAAGCCCAAGACCAAAGCGGGCGAGAGGATAGTGACCCTCCCCGCTTCGGCCGTGGCGCTGCTAAGAAGGCTGCCCCGAAATAGTGTCCATCTCTTCTGGGCAGAAAAACCACCCTCCAGCAAGCAGGTGAGCAACGTTATGAGGGAGCTGTGCGAGAGGGCAGGGGTGCCCAGGAGGCCCGCCCGCTACTTGAGACATTGCCACGCCACCCTCCTTGCCGCCTCTGGCCTGGACGTGAAAACCTTGCAGCGTAGGCTTGGCCACACCCAGGCTTCCGTTACTCTGGACGTCTACGCCCACGCTCTCTCAGAGATGGACAGGAGGGCGGCGGAGCTGGTGGACAGGGCGCTGGGTGCGTGATAGAGACTCCTGGGCTCAGGGGAGGCGAAGGGCGCAGGCTAGCTAGCACTGCGGTATCATGGAAGACACAGGTGGGACCGGGTGGCGGCTGGCCACCGCCCGCAAGCCCCTGCGGCCTACCACGCAGGGGGCCCGGTCTCCCTCGCAGCACCTGGTAGGAGGTGATGAGACTTGCCACACCGCATGAGCCGGGCGGAACTGGCCTGGCGGGTCACCGGCTTCTACTACGCCCGCCTCAACGAGGACAAGGCATTCACGGCTGACCTGGCCGCCCTCTTCACCAAACTGGAGGAGTTGGGAGCACCCGACCCCCTTACAAGTGAGGGACGGCGAACGTGGGATGAAGCCCAGCACGGCAGCCTCGACTTGATGTCGGAGCTGGCCGAGGCCTATAAGGATAAGGACACCCCCTTAGAGCGACACTACCGCCTGGTCGCCTCCCTCCGCAGGGAGGTGGAGGCATTCCTATCCCGCTGGCCCCTCCCAGAGCGCACCTGGGACGACCTGCGCTGGAGCTACGCCTTGCACCTGCGTTGGGGGAAGAGCAAGGGGAAACGGCCGAGGCTGGAGCTGGGTGGCTTCGCCGAGTTCCTGCCCACCCCAGGCCTGCCGATAGAGGTGGGAGTCCACAAGGTCGAGGGCACAACGGTGCGGGTGGTAGAGCGCCAGCCATGGATATTCCCCCCTCACCCTCTTCCGTTCCTCTACGACCCCGTGAGACAGGACCGAAAGTGGCTGGAGGAGGTTATCGAGGCCATATGTCGGGAGGTGCGGGAGAGTATCCTGGAACAGGCCAGGCTTTACGAAGAGGATGTTGGGGCATTCTTGTGGAAGCCGGGCCCGAGGTATCGCAAGGGGCATGAAGAGTGGCTGGCCTACATCCTCTATTTGCGGGTGGTGCACAGGGACACGTGGAAGAAGCTGATGGAGTTGGCCATTGAGGCCGGGTTCTACTCCCAACACGACGACCTCGACCTGCTCCGCAAGAGAGTGGTGTCCCTCGCCAAACTCATAGGCCTCCCCCTCCGGAGAATCACTTAAGCTCATAAGCGGAATTTTGGCTTCCTCTTCCCAAAATTCCATTGTCTGGCCACCCCCGGCTCTTGTAACGTCCAGATTGGAGGTGAGAGCGTTGCCATACGTCAGGGTTTGGTTCTCGGACGAGGTGTGGGCTGCAGTCAAAAGGCTAGCCAAGAAAGAGCTGCGGAGGCCTGCCTGCCAAGTGGCCATCTTGGTGCAACAGGCCCTCCGGGAGCTTCAGCAAGAAGAAGCCCGCCGCCCGAGCTTTGCCGGGCCGGAGGCGGCGGGCCCCGAAGAGCACCAGCCCCAGTTGGGAGGTGAGACCGATGCTCCGACGACACAATAATAAAGGCCCGGGTGCCACCTGGGGGAGGGGGCACGGGCCTGGAAAGGGGAGTCCCTGCCGAGGGCTCCCATGCCATTATACCCCCCTGGCCCTCACCTGGCGCAAGGGCGGCAGGCGTATCGTCTTAGGCAAGCTCGTTGCGCTGGGCGGCCAACCCACCTTGGCCACGCCCTATCGGTGGCGGATGCTGCCAGCCTCTGTCTCCCTCCCCGACTTGGCCGTGCGCATTTTATGTCGCCTAGGTGTCCAGGCCTGGCTAGTGCGGGACGATTTGCGCCGTCTGTGTTGGGAGATCGCCCTCCTTGAGCTGTTACGGGCCCCAGTGAGGGGAGGTGAGCGATATATCGCCCTCCGGGACGCAAAGCCCGTGCCGTGGCGATGGTGGCCCTACGCCAAGCGCACGGTGGACTTACTGGAGCTAATCCAGGCCCTGGAGGGGCGCCAGCTGGAGGGGGTGAGGGCATGAACGCCATCCGCCTCCAGCCTCTTCTCTGCACCAACCCCCACTGCGAGTGCCATAAGGCGGCCAAGCGAGGCAAGGGGGCCGTCCACTGCCCCCTGCCAGGACACCGCCATGGCGACAGGCACCCATCGTTGGGCCTTCAAGGGCTGAATGAAAAAGGGGAGCCCTTCATCGGCCGATGTTTCGCCGGCCACGACAGGAGGGAAGTGATAGCCAAACTCAGGGAATTGGGCGTCATCGGTAGCAACGGGAACGGGGCCAACCACAGGAAGGGTCTCCGCCTGGAGGAGTTGGCCGAGGCCAAGGGGTTGCCCCTGGGCTTCCTGAAAGAATTGGGATGGCACGATGCCCACTGGCCTCCTGGCGGCAAGGGCGGCCAGCCGGCCGTATGCATCCCCTATCGGGACGAGAGGGGGCAGGTCGTAGCCAAACGCTACCGCCTTGCCCTCACCAATGAGGAGGGCCCCAGGTTCAAGTGGGAACCTGGCGCCCGTGCCCGCCTATATGGCCTCGACAGATTGGAGGACGCCAAGAAGAAGGGCTTCCTCTTGCTGGTGGAAGGGGAGACCGACACGGCCACGCTGTGGCTTTGTGGCCTCCCCGCCTTAGGGCTCCCAGGTAAGGACTCCTGGCAGCCCGAGTGGGCTCGATACCTGGAAGGCATCGAAAAGGTCTACCTGTGGAAGGAGCCGGACGCCGACCGCCTCCCCCACAAGGTGGCATCCGACGTGCCCGGGTTGCTAGTGATAGAGGCCCCAGAGCACGTCAAAGACCCCAATGGTTTGTTCCGCTGGTGTGAGCGGGACAGGGTCCGCTTTCGCCAGGAGATGGAGACGCTCATGAGAGGGGCGAGGCCAGCCGTTGAACTGCCCTCGCCTGTTACACCCCCGCCCAGTAGGGTCACCGCCCACGCCCTGGCCGTGGCCCTCGAGAAGGAGGCCCACTTCGCCAGGGACTTGGGAGACGCCCTTTACGTCTACCAGGATGGCTGTTACCGCCCTGACGGCGAGAAGTGGGTAAGGAGGCGAGTGCGGGAGCTTCTGGAGGAGTGGGGCGAGGCCCACCGCTTCCGAGGGGAGCTGGTCAGCAACACCATCCAACTCCTACTAGCCAAAGCTCCCTCCCTCTGGGAGAGGCCGCCCCTGGACACCATCAACCTTCTGAATGGCCTCCTGAATGTGAGGACGGGGGAGCTCTCCCCTCACAGCCCCGACTTCCTCTCGCCAATCCAGCTCCCCGTGCGCTATGACCCCTCAGCCTCCTGCCCAGCCATCGAGGCCTTCTGCAAGGAGGTCTTCCCTGAGGACGCCTATGAGGCTGGCGTCCCCTGGGAGCTGGTGGCCTGGCTCATGCTCCCTCACCCCTGGCCCCAGAAAGCAGTCTTGCTATTAGGTGAGGGAGGAACGGGGAAGTCTACCTTCCTCGCCCTCCTGCGGGCCTTCTTGGGCAAGGCCAACGTCTCCAGCCTCTCCCTCCACCAGTTGGAGGTAAATAGGTTTGCTGTCGGCCAACTGGGGGGGAAGTTGGCCAACATCTGTAGCGACCTGCCCTCCCAGCACCTGGCTTCCACAGCTGTATTCAAGGCCCTGGTGGGAGGCGATGAATTAATGGCCGAGCACAAATACCGAGACCAATTTCGCTTCCACCCCTTCTGCCGGCTGATTTTCTCAGCCAATCATCCACCCCGGGCCTCCGATGCCAGCGAGGCCTTCTTCAGTCGATGGGTAATCGTCCCCTTTGAACGGCTCTTTCGAGGCACAGAGCGGGAGGTGCCCCAGCACGTCCTCCTGGAGCGGCTGACCCAACCAGGTGAGCTTTCAGGACTTCTGAATCGGGCCCTCGAAGTCCTGCCCCGGGTGCAAGAGAAGGGGCTAACCGTCACCCCCTCCATGCAGGCGGCTTGGCGGGAGTTCCGGGAGGCCACCGACCCCATTGGGAGCTGGCTGGATGAATTCACCTTCACCCACGCCGAGGCGGTGGTGAGCAAGAAGGAATTGTTGCGGGCTTACGTTCGCTACGCCATGGGGCATGGCCTGCCCACGCCTACCGCCCATGAGTTCACCCGCCGCATCAGGGAGCTGCGACCCCAGGTGCGGGAGGTGCAACGCACGGTGGAGGGCAAGGTCACATGGTGCTGGCAAGGCATCGGCCTCCGAACACAGGAGGAAGCCCCAGATCCCCAACAAGGCCCCCGCTGCGCCGAATGCGGACGCCCAGGTGACTACACCGAGGATGGCCAGGGCAGTTGGTGGTGCTGGCGACATGGGCCCACCCCAACCATCGTCGAGGAGGAAGAGGAGCCATGAGGCCCCTGCGGTTCACGACTTTCACGACTTTCACGGGTTTCACGTATATCTGTTGTCTCTTTTTTGGTGTGCTTACTAATGGTAAGTTCGAAGAAAAAGGGGGAAACAGATATACGTGAAAGTCGTGAAAGTCGTGAAACCCGTGAAGTCACCCCCTCCAAGCGAAGGTAGGGGAGGGGAGGCCGTGGCCTGGCAACTCGAGGCCCCGCAGCCACTGCCGCCCGGTGTCCATTATTTATGCCCTCGCTGCGGCAATGAGGGCGAAATATTGCGAATTAGAGTTCAATGCCGCCGTTGTTTTTACGTTTTCTCACCCCCACGCCTTCCTTCTTGGGTAGTGAAGGCTTTGTGGGAGGGGAGTAGGCCCCAAGGAGGGCCGTTGGCGCAAGGAGCTAGGAGGTGGGTTCGGTGACATCTGGGCAGAGTGGCCTCGCCTGTGGGGCTGCCCGTCGCCTCAAGGGGTCGTGGCGGCCTCGGCGGGGCCTTGCACAAAAGGGAGACGTCCTCCCTAAGTCTCGGAGGGGCGATGACCCCCTGGTTATCCCCCGTTTGCCAGTCTGGCGGTTCGAAGGGACGGAGGGGCGCTTTTATGTGATAGACGGCGTCTCCTATCCTTCGACAACTACCGTCCTCTCGGTGTTGATGAGGCCCGGCCTGGCGTCCTGGGCCCGGCGCACCATTATTGAGACGGTGCGGGAGCTGGTGGCCAGTGGGGCGGATATAGAGGAGGCGTTGCAGCTGGCGGAGAGCGAGCCAGAGAGGCAGCGAGACATAGCTGCCCAGAAGGGCTCCCAGGTGCATGGGGCCATCGCCTTGGCCCTTGAGGGGAAGCCTTATCCCCCCGAGTGGGAGGCTTGGGTGCGGGCGGCCCTGAGTTTCCTTGCCGATTATGGTCTCCGCCTCGTGGCCGCAGAGCAAGTGTTGGTGAGTAAGCGCCACGGCTTCGCTGGCACCTGCGACTTAATCACCTGCGGGGCCGATGGAGTGCTGACCCTGGTGGACTGGAAAACGGGTGGCATCTGGCCCGAGGCCGCCCTCCAACTGGGGGCCTACGCCATCGCCTTGGAGGAGATGACGGGCCGCCCGGTAGGGGAGGCCTACGTGGTGGGGCTGCGGGAGAAGGGCTACGGGGAGAAGCGGGTCTTCCTCCCTCAGGCCAGGGAGGGTTTCCTTGCCTGCCTCACCTTATGGCGGGCCCTGCAAGGGGGGCTCTATGAGTGAGCCCCGCTGGAAGAGGCATGAGAGGTTGGTGGCCAGGGCCCTGGGCGGGGAGCGCCTGCCCAACATCGGCCGGCGGGCCCCTGACGTCCTCTCCCCCTCCTGGGCCGTCGAGGTCAAGGCCCGGCGCACCCTCCCCCAGTGGCTCCTTGCGGCCATCGCCCAGGCTGAGGAGGGGGCAAGGGCCACAGGGAGGCTACCCCTGGTGGTGCTGGTGCACGCCCCAGGCCAGGGTAGGCGGGCCCGGCGGTTTGCCCTCATGCCCCTAGAGGCCTTGGCGTCGTGGCGAGGGGATGGGGAGAGCGAAAGTGTGCAGAAAAACGCAGGAAGGGTGCAGAAAAATGCATGAAAATGCAGACTAATGCAAGGAAAATCCCTGAGGGGCAGCTGAGGTGCTGCAGCATGGGAGTGTAACGGCGGGGCCTGGGCTTGGCAAGCCCCCGGCTGCGGGGCGCAGGGCTATGAGCGGGGTAGGCGCAGGGCATGGACAAAAATGGACGAAACATGCGCAGAGCATGGACAAAAATGGACGAAAATGGACGGATATGGACGGAAAATCCCTCGGAGGCCAATGAAGTCGGGGCTCCAGCTGGAAGTGTAGCCCGCCGATGCCGAGGTGGTCAAGACCTGTGACGCCTCCGCAAGGCGGCCGCCTCCTCCAGGAGGCGGGGTAGCTCTTGCCGCATCCTGGGGTGGCGCAGGAGATGGCGCAACCCACCGTAGGTATAGCCCGTGGCCCGGGCTACCTCGGGGAAAGGAAAGCCCGCCAGGTGGAGGAGAACGGCCCGCCGCCACCCCGGCCTGAGCCTGAGCTTCATGGGCCTCATACTAGCTCACCGTCTCCTTCGGGGCCCATAGAGACCCGTGGCCCTAAAGGCCCGGTTCAGGGCCCGGAAGGTGGCCCGCCTTATCTCCCTGCGCATCAGGTAGCGCAGGAGGCTCCCGGGGCCACGGACGGCGGCCCGCAGGAGCCAGTAGAGAGAAACGATACGATAAACGCTCCTCACACCCTCCCCCTCCTCTTTTACTCCTCGCATCCTATGCCGTCACCGTCTTGGTCAAGCCTGTGGGGGTCTGGTGGCCTCACGACGAAATTGCGATAGGGGATGTCATCACAGTCCAGGTCGGGAGGTGGTGGCGGAATGCACACCGTCGGATATGACGGGTCGCAGCGCTATTCCGACCCTCCAGAGGGACCGACCTCTACCTCCCTGCCTATGGGTGGCGTCCCGGGCTGCTGTTGCACCGGCAGCATGGCCACGTAGCGCAGGATTTTGAGAGCATCCACAGCGTTCACATCCCCACTGCCGTCCACGTCGCCCCAGAGCCTGGGAGTGCCGTCCACCGATACAGTGACACCGATGTCGGGGCAGGGTTCCTGTTGCGAGACCGGAAGCTGAACCGTATGGCGCAGGAGCTGGAGGGCATCCACGGCGTCCACATCGCCACTACAGTTCACATCGCCCCATTGCAGCCTCATCGCTGTAGGCTCCGCAGCCGCTGCTATGAAAACGTCAATGTTGCCATTGGCATCGCCAGGCACCAGGTTGGAGGCACCGGACACGAAGGCGACGTAGCGGCCGTCAGCGCTGATGCTTGGATATATGCTGTCGCCGTTCCCCTGGGTGCCGTCGGAGGCCACGCTCACCCTGGCAGTCTGCCCCGTCAACCGGTCGTGCACAAAGACGTCCCGTTTGCCATTGGTGTCCCCGGGCACCAGGTTGGAGGCAAAGGACTCGAACGCGACGTAGCGGCCGTCGGCGCTGATGCTCGGATGATCGCTGGCGCTGTGCCCCTGGGTGCCGTCGGAGGCCACGCTCACCCTGGTGGTCTGCCCCGTCAACCGGTCGTGCACGAAGACGTCACTCACTCCATTGGTGTCCCCAGGAACCAGGTTGGAGGCAATGGACTCGAACGCGACGTAGCGGCCGTCGGCGCTGATGCTCGGGAACCAGCTGTAGCCGTTCCCCTCGGTGCCGTCGGAGGCCACGCTCACCCTGGCAGTCTGCCCCGTCAACCGGTCGTGCACAAAGACGTCCCATTTGCCATTGGTGTCCCCAGGCACCAGGTTGGAGGCACCGGACACGAAGGCGACGTAGCGGCCGTCGGCGCTGATGCTCGGATCCCAGCTGTTGTCGTTCCCCTGGGTGCCGTCGGAGGCCACGCTCACCCTGGTGGTCTGCCCCGTCACCCGGTCGTGCACAAAGACGTCCACCTTCCCATTGGTGTCCCCAGGCACCAGGTTGGAGGCAGCGGAATGGAAGGCGACGTAGCGGCTGTCGGCGCTGATGCTCGGGAACCAGCTGTAGCCGTTCCCCTCGGTGCCGTCGGAGGCCACGCTCACCCTGGTGGTCTGCCCCGTCACCCGGTCGTGCACAAAGACGTCCGCTTTGCCATTGGTGTCCCCAGGCACCAGGTTCGACGCATGGGAGAAAAACGCAACGTAGCGGCCGTCGGCGCTGATGCTCGGATCCCAGCTGTTGTCGTTCCCCTGGGTGCCGTCGGAGGCCACGCTCACCCGCTGAACGACGTGCCAGGGGCCGCCGTGGCTGGCGGCGGCGGGTGGCGGCCCAGCGGGAGGGCGGCCCATGGCAATGAGCAAAACGAGGATGGCACCAACCAGGGCCAAGAGCCTTATGGGCAAGCGCCCAAGGCGTCCTTCTATCATGGCCTCTTCCCTCACGCTAAGGATTCACTAGCCGCCAACAGGATAGACACCGCCCTTTTTGAGGTCGTGTAAGGAATTATGTGTAGGAGTCTGTGTTTAATGGGGGGGCACGACCAGCATGGAGGTGTCCCATGGATCAGGATGCCCTGCAAGCCCTTCTGCGGGAGGCGGTAGGGGAGACGGTGGCT
>Ga0326763_1000011_pt1 | contig 75398 bp, 87 predicted proteins | sample NORPS_P_FD_207671 | JGI IMG/M metagenome (GOLD analysis project Ga0326763, IMG submission 207671) | Hot spring water microbial communities from Norris Geyser Basin, Yellowstone National Park, WY, United States - NOR.PS_P | ecosystem: Environmental > Aquatic > Thermal springs > Unclassified...
TTCAGCGCGGCGGTCGCGGCGATCAAGTCGAGGTCGATCCGTTCATCGATGACGCCGAAGAAACCGATCCGCGGGTGCGCGATGTTGGCCTGGTCGGCCGGATCGGGCAGCGCACGCTCGCGGGCACGCGCGAAATGCGCGGTGTCGATCGACGATGGGAAGCAGTGCAGGTTCGGGTGGCGGCCCTGTGCCGCCTCGAACATCGCCTGGCCGCCGGTGAACACCACATCGGCGGCCGCCACCACCTCCGCCTCCCGCGCCCGCAACCCCGCCGGCGCAAACGCAAAAGCGCTTAGTTCGTCCATCTTGTCGAAGACGATCGCGTCGGGGCTGACGACCCCGAGCGTGGGTGCGAACATAGGCGAATAGAACCAAAGAACAAGGCGGGCCGCGCCCTTGGCACACTCAGCGGCGATGACGGCGAGTTCATGCGCTTCAACCGCGTCGGGCGCGGAGCCTTCGGGTACCACCGGCTGAACCACCGTCACACCTCCGCGGTTGAGGCGCCGCACGTCGAAATTGGTGCCCTCGAACACAGGCTCTTCGATGAAGCTTACCCGGTAGTCACGTGACGCCCGCGTCAACAGGTGCTGCGGGCGCTGGAAGACAAAGTCCCAACGGAGATGCGACAGAGCGACGAGGCGATCGCGGCCGTCAGTGCCCTGATAAGCTGGCGCATTCTGCAAGCGTCACCGCCTTCAGCCGAAATTATGACCATGTGAGATCGGTCCTGAGCGGACGCTTGGACCGAAGATGCTGCATGAACGCGGCATTTCACCATTCGTTCCAGCAGCCATATCGGTTCCCTCCAGAGTTCGCGAGGAACCCCGCTGATGCGGGGGTGTTTCGAGGCGGAACGCAACCCACATGGAGAACTGACATGGCAGCCGAACCGCGTGCGCTTACGCTCGTGCAGGAGGAGCATCGCGCCATCCTCAACCTCTTCGACCAGCTTGGGGCTGGTGACGGCGGGCGGGCGGAGGTGGTGGAGGAGGCACTCGTCCGCCTCGACGTGCTTCAGGCGCTGAAGCGCGAGCTGCTCTATCCCGCGCTTGGCGCGGTCGACGAGGACGCCGTCGAGGAGCTGATGGACGGCTCAGATGAGATCGAGGATCTACTCGACGAGCTCGACGAGGCCGACGAGCCCGAGGAGGACGAGGACAGCGACGGCCCCGATTTCGCGGGCGTTGCCGACCAGCTGCGCGCGCATTTCGAGCGCGAGGAGGAAACGCTGAAGGAGCTTGCAGGCCGCGGCGGCGTCGATCTTGACGCGCTGGGCGCCGAAATGGAGCAGCGGCGCGACGAATTACGGCGCGAAATCGGCGAAACCGGGCAGCTCCGCGAAGACGCCTGAGACCTTCGAAACTCGGCCAACGCACCCCGATGGCACCCGCTGGCAAGGATCAGGCGGCGGCCATCAGCCCTTCGAACAACCGGCGCCCGTCGATCCCGCCCTGCGCGGGGTCGGCGAGGCGCTCGGGGTGCGGCATCATGCCGAGCACCCGACCGTTCGCGCTAAGCACGCCGGCGATGTCGTGCGCGCTGCCGTTCGGATTGTCGCCCGGCGCGTAGCGCCACGCCACGCGCCCCTCGCCCTCCAGCCGGTCGAGCGTCGCATCGTCGGCGGTGTAATTCCCGTCGTGATGCCCCACCGGAATGCGCACCGCCTCGCCGGGCGCGTAGGCACGTGTGAACGGCGTGTCGGTGTTGGCCGGCACCAGCGCCACGTCGCGGCACACATAGGCCAGCCCCGCATTCCGGAGCAGCGCTCCGGGCAGCAGCCCCGCCTCCGTCAAAATCTGGAAGCCGTTGCACAGGCCAAGCACCAGCCCGCCGCGCGCAGCATGGGCGGCGACCGCGGGCATGATCGCCGATCGCGCAGCCATCGCGCCGCAGCGCAGATAGTCGCCATGCGCGAAGCCGCCCGGCGCCACGACCAGATCGGTCCGCGCGGGCAGCTCGGTCCCGGCATGCCACGTCATGGTGACTTCAGCGCCAACATCGCGCAACGCCACCGCCACATCGCGGTCGCAGTTTGAGCCGGGAAAGACGAGGACCGCAGCGCGCATCGCCTTCAAATCTCGACGCGCCAGCTTTCGATGACGGGGTTGGCCAGCAGCTTCGCCGCCATCGCGTCGGCTGCCGCGCGCGCGCGCTCGGGATCGGTCTCGTCCAGATCGAGCTCGATCAGCTTGCCCTGCCGCACCGCGCTGATCCCGCCGAAGCCAAGCCCCTCCAGCGCATGGTGGATGGCACGGCCCTGCGGATCGAGCACGCCGGGCTTCAGGAACACATGCACCTTAGCCTTCATCGCGCCGGGGCTAACGGGTGCACGCCGGGGTGACAAGGCCGGACGCCCGTCTCGTCGACGGCAGCTTGCGCGCGGCGGCACGGGTTGGCCCGCCGTCCGAGCGCCACCTTCAGCCGACGCCGACGAGCGTCGACGAGACCGGACGCAAGACCTCTAGCCCGGCGACTGGCGGTCGCAGCGATCGAGGTTCAGCAAGCGACAGCCGTTTACCAGGGCTGACGACGAGACAAACCGCATCGTCTTTGCGGCCGTGCTGGCGACAGCCGAAACAAGCGCCTGAACCCGAGCTATTCCACCGCCTTCAGCAGCCGCCGCGCCACCGGCGCCAGCACCGCTGCGAGGTCGGAGCCGCGTTTGACGATCTGGCCGTGCTCGCCGACCAGCGCGTAGAGCTGGCCCTTGGCGCGGAGCTCGGGGCGCTTCCAAAGCTGCAGTTCGGGCCGCTCGCTGGCGCGGCGGAAGGCCGCGAAGACCGCGTGGTCGCGGCCAAACGTGATCGCGTAGTCGCGCCACTGCCCGGCGGCGACCATGCGGCCGTAGATGTCCAGAATGCGGCTCAGCTCGGTGCGGTCGAAGACCGTCTGGCGCTGGCGGGCGTGGGCCGGGTGCAGCGGCGTGACGGTAGCCGTCATCAGGCGGCGCGGTCCTCCGGGCTGGTGCGGCGCGCGCGCTCGGCGCGCAGCTCGGCGCGCAGCCGCTCCAACTCCTCGGTCAGGCGGTCGATGCGGCAGGCGATCGGATCGGGCGCATTGTCGCAGGGCGTGCCGTAGGGCAGGAAACCGCGCTTGGCCTCGGCATTCATCGGCAGCGGGCGCGCGGGGATGCCGACCATCACCGCGCCGGGCGGCACATGGCCGGTGACGACCGAGTTCGCTCCGATGCGCGCGCCGCGGCCGACCGTGATCGGCCCCAGCACCTGCGCGCCCGAACCGATCACGACGTCGTCCTCGATCGTCGGGTGGCGCTTACCGGGGACGCCGCTCGATGGATCGGTGCCGCCCAGCGTGACGCATTGATAAATCGTCACGTTGCGGCCGATTTCGGCGGTTTCGCCGATGACGGTGAAGCCGTGATCGATGAAGAAGCCTTCACCCAGCCGCGCTCCGGGATGGATGTCGATGCCCGTGAACGCACGGGCGATGTGGTTGATCAGCCGGGCCGCGAAGAACAGCCGCGCGCGGTAGAGCGGATGCGCCAGCCGGTGCGCGGCGAGCGCCCAGAGACCGGGATAGAGCAGCACCTCGGCCCGGCTGCGCGCCGCCGGATCGCGGGCCTTCACCGATTCGATGTAGCGGACAAGGCCAAGCATGACGACGGTCCATACCTTAGCGGACGCCGGACGGAACCGCCCCGCGCGCCTCCCGGTTTCGTGCAGCTATAGTCGGCAGGATGGGACCCGATTGCAATGGATGCGCAGCGAACGACGAGCGAGGCCACGCAGCTGTCCGACCTGCCCGAGCCGGTGGACGGCGCCGGGCGCGACCGCAGCGGAGCGGTCAACACCGAGGAAACGCACAAGCTGATCGACGCCGCCAAGGTGGCGGGCACGGCGGTCTACAATGCCGATGGCGACCGGCTGGGCACGATCGAGCGAGTGCTCATCAACAAGCTGTCGGGAAAAGTGGCGTTTGTCGTGCTGGGTTCGGGCGGCTTCCTGGGGCTGGGCGAGCGCTATACGCCGCTGCCGTGGCATGTGCTGACCTATGACGAGAGCCGCGGCGGGTACAATATCGATCTGCCCGGCGAGCGCCTGTCAGCCGCGCCGCATTATGCGCGGGAGGAGCTTGACGGGGTCAACTGGCCGCACATCGATCGAGCCTTCGGCATCGAGGGGGAGTAGCGCCTAGCGCTGGGCGGCGGATTCGCCTTGGGGCAGCGCGATCCGCGCGATTTCCGATCGGGCGCGCGCCAACGCGCCGGGGCTGGCGAACGGAACGGCGCCAATGATCGCGGCGATGGCGAGCGCGGCGCCGACCGGGGCGAGCGCTGGACGGCGCACCGGTCCGGCTTCGGCCGGGGCCGCGCGCCTGCGACGCTGCCCCCGCACCAGCCCGTCGAACAGCACCAGATAGCGCCGCGCCGAGCCCGGCCAGGTCGCGAGCTTGACCGCGGCGCGAATCGCGGTGCGATCGGGCGCGATGAGCGCAGCGGCGGTCAGCGCGTCGGCGAGCGCGCGTTCGTCGTCGCGCGGAACGATGCGGCCGAGCACTGGGCTCGTCAGCAGGTCGTGGAAGGCGGGCGTGCAATCGGTGGTGACGACCGGCGTGCCGGCGGCGAGCGCCTCGATCGCTACCGCCGGCAGCCCTTCATAGTCCGAGCTGAGGACGAGCGCGCGGGCGCGGGTGACCATCGCGCTGGGATCGGGCAGGAAGCCGTGGAACGTCACGCGGTGGGCGATGCCAAGCCCCGCAGCCAGCTCGACGAGCGCGGGCAGGTCCGGCCCGTCGCCGATCAGATCGAGCGCGATCGGACGCGGCGTGCGGGCGAGCGCGCGCAGCAGCCGGTCGAAGCGCTTCTGCGGGGTGCAGCGCCCGACCGCGACCAACCGCGCGGCCGAATCGCTCAGCCCCTGCGGCGCGGCGGTGATCGAGGGGGGATCGGCGACGACGCTGAGCCGCGGGGCCGCGAACCCGCCGAAGCGCTGCGCCTCGGCCGACAGCCCCGGCGACATCGCGACCGCGTGATCGAACAGCTTCGCCTGCAGCCGCAGGAAGCAGCGATAGACCGATCGCTTGAGGCTGCCGCTCTGGGCAAGCTCTAGGCTGTTCGACAGCTTCACCACAAACGGCGGCGCGGCGCGGCCGAGCGCGATCTTCAGGATGAGGCCGATCGCGGTGTAGCGGTTGCCGGGCACGAAGATGAGATCGGGCCGGGCCGCGCGCGCCGCACGGATCACGGGCGCGAACATGCCCGTGTAGCTCTCGATCTCGCGCTCGGGCGTGACCAGTTCAACTCCGTCGGGGATGTGCGCCTGCAGCGGGCCATCGGCCGCACCGACGAACAGCGTCACATGCCGTCCGGCCGCGAGCCATTCGCGAATGTAGTTGAGCGCGGACAACTCGACCCCGCCGAGCGCGAAGCATTCGAAGAACACGAAGATGCGCCCGGCTGTGACCGCTGCCATAATCCCGCCCAATTCCCCGCGGCGGATTGGACGGATCATCTGCGGAACGCAAGCTCTTTTACGAACTCGTTCGGAGCACGATGCGATTACGCTCGCTTGAACATTACCGCCGCCCGATCGAGCTGTAGCGGAAGCCCGCTTCGATCATGTCGGCGGGGCGGTAGACATTGCGTAGATCGACGAACACCGGCTCGCGCATCAGCCCGCGCATGCGGACAAGGTCGAGCGCGCGGAACTCGTTCCATTCGGTCAGCAAGACGCATGCATGCGCACCGTCCGCCGCTGCATAAGCGGACGTGGCGAACTCGGTCTCGGGCAGCAGCGGCTCGGCCTGCGCGCGGCCGACCGGATCGAACGCCACCACGCGCGCACCCGCCGCCTGCAGCGCGGGCACGATCGCCAGCGAGGGCGATTCGCGCATGTCGTCGGTGTTGGGCTTGAACGTCAGCCCCAGCACCGCGACCGTCTTGCCCTCGACCGATCCGCCGCACGCCTCGATCACCCGCCGCGCCATCTCGGCCTTGCGCTGATCGTTGACGCGGATGGTCGTGTCGATCAGCTGGATCGGTCGGCCGGCTTCCTCGCTGATGCGCAGCAGCGCCAGCGTGTCCTTGGGGAAGCAGCTGCCGCCGTAGCCGGGGCCGGGGTGCAGGAACTTGTCGCCGATGCGCCGATCAAGCCCGATGCCCTTCGCCACCTGCTGCACGTCGGCACCGACCGCCTCGCACAGGTTCGCGATTTCGTTGATGAAACTGATCTTCATCGCGAGGAAGCCATTCGCGGCGTATTTGATCAGTTCGGCGGTTTCGCGGCCGGTAAAGACAATCGGCGTCTCGCGCAGATAGAGCGGGCGGTAGATCGCCTGGAGGACGGCGCGGGCGTGTTCGCTGTTGACGCCGCAGACCACGCGGTCGGGGCGCATGAAATCCTCGATCGCTGAACCCTCGCGCAGGAATTCGGGGTTGGACGCGACATGGATGTCCTTGCCCGGCCCCGCCTCGCGCGCGATCCGCTCTACCGCAGTCGCCGTGCCGACGGGGACGGTCGATTTGTTGACGATGACGGCCGGCGCGGTCACCGCCTCGGCAACCTGCCGCGCGGCTTCGTAGACATAGGTCAGATCGGCATGGCCGTCGCCGCGGCGCGACGGCGTGCCGACCGCGATGAAGATCGCGTCGGCTCCGGGCACGCCCTCGGCGACGCTCCCGGTAAACGTCAGCCGCCCCGCCGCAGCGTTGCGCGCGACGACATCGTCGAGCCCGGGCTCGTAGATCGGAATCTCGCCGCGCCGCAGCCGGTCGACCACCGCCGGGTTGGCATCGACGCACGTCACATGGTGGCCGAACTCCGAAAAGCAGGCGCCAGACACCAGGCCGACATAGCCGGTGCCGATCATCGTCAGTCTCATGGGATCCTGTCAGCGAATGTGGGACCGCAACGGTTCCCGTGGCGCGCAACTCCGGCGGGATTGCGGCGGGGCCGCGTGGTTGTGCTAGGCGCAAGCCAATGAACGACGCAACCCCGGTCCGGCGCGAGCGGCCCTTTCCACCCGCGCGCGAGGACGCCGCGGCTGCATCCCGCCACGGCGGGCCGCAGCCAAGCCCGCAGACCGCCAGCAGCGCCTATCGCCTGGCGTTCCAGGACCTCGATTTCCTACTGCGCGAGGATTTGCGCCCGGTGCGCTTCCAGCTGGAGCTGCTGAAGCCCGAGCTGATGCTCGCCGAAGCCGGCGTGCACTCGACGCTGGTGTTCTACGGCTCGGCTCGCATCCCGCCGCCCGAAGCAGCAGCGGGGATCGTCAATGCAACCGAGGGCCCCGGCCGGGCGGTCGCCGAACGTCTGGCAGCCAAGTCTCGCTATTATGCGGAGGCGCGCGAGTTGGCGCGGCTTGCGAGCCTTGAAGGCAAAGGCGAGCATTATGTCGTCTGCTCGGGCGGCGGCCCATCGATCATGGAGGCAGCCAATCGCGGCGCGAGCGACGTTGGCGCGCCGTCGATCGGCCTCAACATCGTGCTGCCGCACGAGCAGCGCCCGAACGAATACATCACTCCCGAGCTGAGCTTCCAGTTCCACTATTTCGCGCTGAGGAAGATGCACTTCTTGCTGCGCGCGCGCGCGGTGGCGGTGTTCCCGGGCGGGTTCGGCACGTTCGACGAGATGTTTGAGCTGCTGACGCTCATCCAGACCGGCAAGATGAAGCCCATTCCGGTGCTGCTGTTCGGCCGGGAGTACTGGGAACGCGTCGTCGGCTGGGACGCGCTCGTCGAGGAGGGCGTGATCAGCGCTTGGGACCTGAAGCTGATTGAGTGGGTTGAAACCGCAGCGGAGGCGTGGAGCGCAATCCGGAGCGCGGACGTGTAGCGGGCGCACGGCCGATGGTTGGCCGCAGCGCCTTCAGCGGACAGCGTGGCGTCTGACCGGGCCGCTCGCGGACGCTTGGCAGACCTCCGCCACCCCTACGCTGTTCGGCCCGGCCTGCACGATGTCGACGGTGACGATCTCACCGATCCGCGCGTCCGTCGTCAGGTGCGCCGACTGGAGCCAGGGTGTTTTGCCGACGAGCTGGCCGGGGCGCCGGCCAGCGCGCTCAAGCAACACCTCGCAGCGACGGCCGAGCGTCGCTGCGTTGAACGCGGCCTGCCAGCGACTCAGCCGCTCCTGCAAACACTGCAGGCGCTCGTCCGCAATCTCGGGCGCGACCTGCTCGTCCATCGTCGCGGCCGGCGTGCCGGGTCGCGGCGAATATTTGAAGCTGAAGGCGTGCGCGTAACGGACCTCGTCGACGATGCTCAGCGTCTCGGCGAACTCGGCCTCGGTTTCGCCGGGGAAGCCGACGATGAAGTCGCCGGAGAGCGCAATGTCGGGCCGCGCGGCGCGGACGCGCTCCAGCAGGCGCAGATAGCCGTCGCGCGTGTGGCGGCGGTTCATCGCGTGGAGCACGCGGTCGCTGCCCGCCTGCACGGGCAGGTGCAGATAGGGCATCAGCTTGTCCACCTCGGCATGCGCGCGGATCAGCCCGTCGCTCATGTCGTTCGGGTGGCTGGTGGTGTAGCGGATGCGGTGCAAGCCCGGCAGCCGGTCGAGCGCGCGGATCAGGCTGTCGAGGCCGGCTGCACGGCCGCTCTCGTCCTCCCCCGCCCAGGCGTTCACATTCTGGCCGAGAAGCGTGATTTCCTTCGCGCCACGATCGATCAGCTGGCGCGCCTCGTCGATCACCTGCGCGAACGGACGGCTGACCTCCGCTCCCCGCGTGTAGGGGACAACGCAATAGGTGCAGAACTTGTCGCAGCCTTCCATCACGGTCAGGAACGCCGTCGGCGCGCTCGACCGGCGCTTGGGCAGCGCGGCGAATTTCGGCACCGTCGGCATATCAAGATCGACCGGCCGCTCGCCCAGCCGCGCGACCATCGCGGGCAGCCGGTGGTAGGCCTGCGGGCCGACCACCAGGTCGACGGGCGCGCGCCGCAGCACCTCGGCGCCCTCGGCCTGCGCGACGCAGCCGGCGACCGCGACGTGGGCCACGCCCGCCTTCTTCAGGCGGCAGATCTCGGAATAGACCTTCTCGGTCGCTTTCTCGCGGATATGGCAGGTGTTGAGCACGACGAGGTCGGGCGCGGCGTCGTCGGCGGTCAGCCCCGCGGCGCTCAACGCCTCGGCCATGCGCTCGCCGTCATAGACGTTCATCTGGCAGCCGAAGCTGCGGACGGAAAAGCTGCGAGGTGGAGCGTGCACCGGGCGCAGATAGCGCGCGGGCCGACGAAGCCAAAGCCCGGCATCCTCAGCGCGCGCTAGCAGGCCGCGCTCGGCCCCGCCAGCGAGCGTGCCGCCGCCGGCGAACGACGCTAGCGGCTGACCGCCGCGCCGCTAGGCCGCGCGCGCCGCGTCCCCATAGTCGCCGCGCATCAGTTGGGCATAGCCGTTGGCGACGATCTCCTGCGCGACGCGCGCCAGTTCCTTGCGGCTGGGGAAGTCCGATCGGCGCAGCGGCGGGTGAACCAGGATCTCGGCGGTGATCGCGCCGAGCCGCATGAAATCGGCGATGTGCGGGCTGAGCTCAACCTCGCCCACCCACGCCAGCTGCGGCAGCATCGCGCGCGTGACGGGCACCCCGTTCACGCGCGTGTAGGCGAGGCTGACGGGCTGGACGAGGAAGTCCTCCGAACCCGGCCCCTCGAGCACCGAGAACAGCGACGACTTGAACGGCAGCACGCGCGTGCCGTCCGAATTGGTGCCTTCCGGAAACAGGATCACGCGCCCGCCGGCAGCAAGCCGGTTGGATATGGCGTCGCGCTGCTCGCCGGCCGCCTGACGGCGCTGGCGCTCGACGTAGATCGTATCGTCGAGGCGGCTAAGATAGCCGAGAATGCCCCAGCCGCCGACCTCGGCCTTCGACACGAAGCTCGCCGCCAGCTTCGAGCCGAGCACGGGAATGTCGCTCCAGCTGAGGTGGTTCGACACGAACAGAACCGCGCCGCGCGGCAGCGGTGTCCCATGCAGCCGCACCTTGATGCCGAGCGACTGGCAGGTCAGCCGGTGGAACAGAATCGGCAGTCGCGAGCGCGATTTGGGCGCAACACCCTTCACCATCGCCTGCGCCGGGATGATGAACGCGCCCGCTGCGCTGATCGCGCCGAGCTTGCGCGCAACCGCCCAGCGCTTCTTGCGCGGCGGGCGGACGGGCTTCAGTCCGAGCCGCCGCTTGCGCGAACCGAGGCGCAGCCGGAGCTTGGGCGGTTTCACGTGCCCTCGCGCTTCAGCGGCACCCCGTAAAGCTCCATCCGGTGGTCTACGAGCCGGTAGCCCAGCCGCTCGGCGATGACGCGCTGCAGTTCCTCAAGCGCATCATCGTTGAACTCGATCACCTGGCCGCTCTCGATATCGATCAGGTGGTCGTGATGCTCCTCAGTCGTCGGCTCATAGCGCGTGCGGCCGCCCTTGAACTCGCGCCGCTCAAGGATGCCCTCATCCTCGAACAGCTTCACGGTCCGGTAGACCGTCGCAATCGAGATGCGAGGATCGAGCGCGACCGCGCGGCGATGCAGTTCCTCGACATCCGGATGATCGCTCGAATCGGAGATGACGCGAGCGATCACCCGCCGCTGCTCGGTGATCCGCACGCCCTTATCGGCACTCAGGGTTTCAAGATCGATCCGGCCGGGCATTGCTCGGCCTCCTTACCTTGCCAGCCTGTCGCGCGGAAGGGCTGGGCTAACGGCAGATGCGGACGCCGAAACGGTTGATGTGGCAGCGCGCTCGGTAGGCGTAGGCGCGGCGGGCGCGCCAGTCGCGGCGGGCCTCGCGGCGCGCCAGGCGGCGCTCGAACCGGCGCTCGGCGCGCCATTCGCGGCGCGCTTCGTGCGCGCGGTAGCCGTAGGCGGGCGCCCAGGGCGGCGGTGCGGCCTGCGCTTCCATGGTGCCGACCGCCAACAGGCCGGCAGCGGCGATTACCAGATGTCGCAGCATGAACGCGGACTCCTTGAACCGATCAGCACTGACGCTGGTGTTACGCTTGAGCGGCGGCCGGGTTTCCTGCCTGGCCCGGCCGAAGGACGCCCCGTGCGGCGCCCGCGCCCCTGCGCGCTGCGACGCGGGAGCGCTTGGCAGCGGCGCTCGCCGCGGAGGTCGCGGCGCGGCTTGATGATCTTCCGCAGCCGTTGACCGTCATGCGCCGTTGCGGCTATGCGCTGCGGCTTGCGACCGCCCGCGCCCGGGGCAGACCCTCGTGCGCCCGAACAGCTTTGGATCAGAACGATGTCCCGGATTTGCGAACTGACCGGCAAGGGCCGTCAGGTTGGCCACAATGTGTCCCACGCCAACAACAAGACCAAGCGCACCTTCCTGCCCAATTTGCAGAATGTGACGCTGCTTTCGGATTCGCTTGGCCGCGCGGTGCGGCTGCGCGTCAGCACGAACGGCCTGCGCTCGGTGGAGCATGTCGGCGGGCTTGACGCGTGGCTGCTGAAGACCGCGGACACCAAGCTGTCGCTGAAGGCGCGCCGCCTGAAGCGCGAGATCGAGAAGAAGCAGGCGCCGGCGGCCGCAGCGGCCTGAAACCTGACAGACGGCGCGCAGATCGCTGCCGCTGTCTTGGACGCGCCGACCCGCGCCTGGCAGCGGACCGACCCCAATGCTCGGCGCGCTTGGCGTCGGGCCGGACAGCACGTTCGTGGACGAGCTTGGCCGTCGCTTCGATCGGGACGGTCACCGGGCCCGCCACGCGCGCGTCCGGGCGACGATCTTTGAGGGCTTTGTCGCGGAGACTTGCTTCTTCTCTGCGCCGGCGCTTGGCGATCGCACCCTGCCCGTGATCGCCGATTTCCGTGCGACGGGCGTGACGGCGGCGCCGCCCGCCATCCGGACCGCCCCGGACGGAGCGACCGAAGCGCGGCTTATCCTCGGTCTTTCTCAGCACAGGGGCGCGTGGCGCGTCCTGTCCGCGCAGACGATATTCGACGCGCGCCTCTGCCCGCGCATCAGGCGCTCAGGGCAGCAGTTCGAACTTCAGCAGCAGCGTGCGCTGGAGTGGCGAGAAATTGTCGTCGCTCGCCAGATAGACGAACACGCGCCCGCCTTCGCGCTTCAGCGTGATCGCTTCCATATTGTCGACGCTGACCGGCGGCACGAGCTCGGCCACCGTCTCGGGCTTGCTGAGCGTCATCCGCATCGGATCGACCGCCACGCGCGTCAGCACCGCCGACATGCCGTCGCTGATCGTGAACCGCCGGTTGAGGACAAGCATCGTCCGGTCGTCGAGCGCAATTGCGTCGGTCGGCTTGTAGCCCAAGGGCGCCTGGTAGATCGTCCGGCCATAGCCGGTGGAGCGGCCGACGGGCCACAGCACCGCGTTGACGCCGTCCGCGCCGGTGTCTTCGGACAGGAAGACGCGCAAGCCTCCCACCCGCGCCATTGCTTCCAGCCCCCCATTCACCGGCAGGCTGGCGAGCCATGCCGGATCGGGGAACGGCACCAGATTGGGCGCGCCGCCGTCCGCTGGGTAGGCCAAAACCCGGTGCCGCCGCTCGAACGCCACCAGCCGCGTGCCGTCGGGCTCGATCTCCAGCGCCTCCGCATCGGACATCGTCTTGCCCAGCAGCGGCGCGCCGTCGATCCCCTCCATATGGCGGATGCTGAGCCCGTGCGCTCCCGTCAGCCGCCCGCCGGGCTCGTCGAGCGCCAGCGTCAACCAGTCGCCGCTGTCGCTGATTGCCAGCAGGCGGCCATCGGGCAGGAAGCGCATTCCCGACAGCCCACCGAAGCGGCGGTCACTCGATGCGAGCGCGATGCCGCCGACATAGCGCAGACGGCCGACGCGGTCGCGCGCAGGGTCCTGCGGATCGAGCGGGACGGGCCGCGCGGTCAGCCCCGCTGCCGTTTCGGGCAGCGGGCGGGCTGCCGCGAGCAGCGCCAGCGCCGCCGCCGCAGCGAGCGCGCGCGCGATCCTCAAACCAGCTCCACCGCGACCGCGGTTGCCTCGCCCCCGCCGATGCAGAGGCTGGCAATGCCGCGTTTGCCGCCGCGCGCCTTCAGCGAGTGGAGCAGCGTCACAAGAATGCGCGCGCCGCTGGCGCCGATCGGGTGGCCCAGCGCGGTGGCGCCGCCGTTGACGTTGACTTGGCCGGGATCGAGCCGCAGGTCGCGGATCGCAGCCATCGCGACGACGGCGAACGCCTCGTTCACCTCGAACAGATCGACGTCGGCCGCGCTCCAGCCGGTCCGGGCGTAGAGCTTTTGGATCGCGCCGATGGGAGCGGTGCAGAACTGGCTGGGCTTCGCCGCGTAGGTCGCGTGGCCGACGATGCGGGCGATCGGCCTGGCGCCGAGACTCTCTGCCGCCGAAGCGCGCGCCAGCACCAGCGCAGCAGCGCCGTCGCTGATCGACGAACTGTTGGCCGCAGTCACCGTGCCGTCCTTCGCGAAGGCGGGCTTCAGCGTCGGGATCTTGTCGCGCTTGGCCTTGCCGGGCTGCTCGTCGATGCTGACCGTTGTCTCTCCGCCGCGCCCCGGCACGACGACCGGCGTCACCTCGGTGGCGAAAGCGCCGCTGGTGATCGCGTCCTGCGCGCGCGTCAGGCTGCGGATCGCGTACTCGTCCTGCTCCCCCCGCGTGAACTGGTAGTCGCGCGCGGTGTCCTCGGCGAAGGTGCCCATCAGGCGGCCCTTGTCGTAGGCGTCCTCCAGCCCGTCGAGGAACATCGAGTCGACGACCGCGCCGTGACCCATGCGGTAGCCGCCGCGCGCCTTGGGCAGCAGGTAGGGGGCGTTCGTCATGCTCTCCATGCCGCCCGCGATCAGCATGTCGGCCGAACCCGCGGCGATCTGGTCGGTGGCATCCATCACCGCCTTCATCCCCGATCCGCACATCTTGTTGATGGTGACGCAGGGGACCGCCTCGGGCAGACCTGCCTTCAGCACCGCCTGGCGCGCCGGCGCCTGGCCCTGTCCCGCCGGAAGCACGCAGCCCATCAGCCCGCCATCGACGCGATCGCCCGGCACGCCAGCCTCTGCAAGCGCGGCGCGGATCGCCGCTGCCCCAAGCTCGGGCGCCGACAGGCCCGCAAGCTCGCCCTGAAAGCCGCCCATCGGCGTGCGCTTGGCTGCAAGGATATAGATCGGTTCGGCAGGCATGGGTTCTCCGGACGGCGTTTCGGCACTAGGTGGGGCGTGCCGCGCGCATAGGCCAGCGCGGCGCCTAGTTGGAAGAGCCGTGCGCCGCCTGATCCTTTCGATCCACGACGTCACCCCCGCGCACAACCGCCGCATCGGGGTGCTGGAAGCGCTGCTGGCCGAAACGTGCGGGCGCGATGCAGCGTGGGCGATGCTGGTCGTGCCCGAGTTCCACGGCGAGCATCATATCGGCCGCGATCGGGGGTTCCAGGCATGGCTGCGCGCGCGCGCAGCGGCGGGCGTGGAGATGCTGCTGCACGGCTGGAGCCACCGCGACGATGCGCCCGCCAGCTGGCGCGCGCGCCATATGACGGCGGGCGAGGGTGAGTTTTCCGGGCTGACGCACGCCGCCGCGCGCCAGCGCCTGCGTGACGGGCGGGCGCTGTTGGAGGACATCCTGGGTCAGAAGGTGCGCGCGTTCGTGGCGCCCGCATGGCTCTACAGCCCCGGCGCGCGCGCGGCGCTCGCGGCAGAGGGGTTTGCGATTGCCGAAGATCATTTCAGCGTCTGGTCGCCCGCGTCCGGCGCGCTGCTGAGCCGCGATCCGGTCATCAGCTACGCCTCGCGCTCGCGCGGGCGCATCCGGTCGTCGCTGGTCTGGTCGCGGATCGCGACCACGGTGCTGCAACCGTTCCGCACGGCGCGGCTGGCGCTCCACCCGCACGATACCGATGCGCCCGAATTGCTGACCGAAGCCCGCCGTGCGATCACCGCGCTCGGCCGTGGCCGCACGCTAGTGCGCTACGACAGCCTCGTGGCGTAGCGCCGCGCGCGCGGCGAGCTCTCGATAAATCCCGAACAGCCGCTCAAAATGACCGTGCGGTGTCGTCAGTTTCGCCTCGATCGCGGCCTGCCGCATCGCCTCGTGATCGCGCGACAGGAAACGGCGCAGAGCGTCGACCGCCGAATCGTGGTCGGCGGTCTTGTAGATCTCGGCAAAACCGGGCCGCGCGAGATCGAAGGCGCCGCCCGCATCCGGGACGATGATCGGGCAACCGCTTGCAATGCCCTCGGCGATCGCCAGACCGAAGGTTTCCGCCGCCGAGCCGTGGACGAGGCCGTCGGCCGACGCAAGGATGCGCGCGAGCGCTTCGTGCGGCACGCGCCCCGTCACGTGTACATGCCCCGCCTTTGCCGCAGCTTCCCACACGCCCGCGCGCTTCAGTCCCGCGCCGCAGATGACGAGGCCGATCGGGCGGCCGACGCGCGGATCCTGCGTCGCGCGCATCAGGAAGGGCCAGCGCTTGTCCGGGTGATGGCGGCCCACACCCACTAGCAGCGTCGCATCCTCGCCCAGCCCGCATTTGGCGAGCAGATCGCGCCGCAGATCGAGCGATCGCAGCGCCGGATCGAAGGCGCGCACGTCCACACCCAGGGGCGCAACCAGCGGTTCCTTCATGCCGCGGTCCGAAAGGCGGCGCGCCAGCCAGTCGCCTGACACGATCGTCGCATCGAAACGCTTGTCGAGCGCGCGCAGATGCGCCCAGAACCATGCGAACAGCTGGTCGATGCGCCGCTGCGACAGCAGGTTTCCGAACCAGCGATAGGGATAGGTGGCAACGGGGTCGCTGTGCATGAACAGCGATTTGATCGCGCGGCCGGGCCACGCCGCGACAATCCACGCCGCAGTCCACGGCGACGACGCCTCGATGACGTCGGGCTTCTCGGCGTCGAGGATCGCGTGGATGTGGCGGAAATTCCAGAACAGCCGGTAGTTGCCGTCCGCCACCAGCCGCTGCGACGGCACCCAGATCACGCGACCGCCGTGCCGCTCCTCGGTCGAGGCCGTCGCGCCCGGCGCGACGACGATCACGTCGACACCCAGCGTCGCGGCGGCAGCAAGCTTCTGGTCGATATAGGTCCGCACCCCACCCGCGGTCGGCGAGTAGAATTCCGCGATGTCAACGATCTTCAACGGTCGTCCGTGGTGTCTTTGACGGGCCCCATGCTGAGGAACCCATTGTAATATTGCATCGTCACGGCGATCTTGGTCACTCCCTCTCCCACCGTGACCCATGCCTTGCGCGCAGGGGGTTTGCCAAGGCCGAGCCGCGGGTTGCCCGGGAAGGCGACCCCGTCCTGCCGCCAGTTGAAATGCCGGTCGGCTGTTCGATCATGGATGATCGCCACCGAATAGCGGCCGGGTGTGGGCACGGGCAGGCAACCGGTCACCGCACCGCTGGCGGGGGGGTGAAAGATGATCCGGCGGAACGTCTTGCCTTCGTAGATCAGCTTGTCCTTGTCCGACAGGAAGTCGGGATCGTGATCGGGGTAGAGCTCGATGCGGATTTCTCCGTCGCGCGCCTTCAGGCCTGTAATCTCCACCTGAAGCCCCGGGTGACCGGCCGCGCAATGCGCAAGATCGTTCGTCGTCACCTCGGGCAGGCTGGGATATCGGCCCGGCGCGCCATGCGCAGCTGCGGGCCGCAGCGGCAGCGGGCGCGCGGGCTGTGCGGCAGCGGCAGCGGCGGCGAGAACGGCGAGCGTCAGCATCAGCGAAGCTCCACCGCGCGCGTCGGCGAACGCACGAGCGAGGTGGCGACCATGCTGACGACGTGCGCGGCGAGCGTTAGTGCGGCGGTCGACGCCAGCAGCGCCGCGACGTCCTTGCCGCCGCGTTCGGTCAGCGCGAGGATGGCGAGGTTCACGAACAGCAAGTCCTTGTTGGGCACCAGCGGCAGGCGCTGGAAGAACGCCCGCCACGCAGCGAGCGTCAGCCACAGCGCCCAGCTGTAGCCGGGAAGCGCAATCGCCCACATGCCGACGGTTGTCGCGATGCTGAACACCACCCGCCCGGCATGGACCGCCGACGCGTAGAGGAGCGCGGAGCGCGGCAAGCTGAACAGCCGCGGCTTCAGCGCGATGACCAGCAGCGCCGCGAGCATCACGATCAGCGCGACCGCGACCGCCGGGCCCGAGGACGCCACCGCGGCATTGGCCAGCCGCGCGCCCTCGGCGAGAAACAGAGTCAGCGCGAGAAGCATCACCGTCGACAGGATGCCGATGGCGGCCGACAGGATGTTGATGTCCCGAACCGCCGCCAGCGCCGCAGCACCCGGCACGCCGCGGGCGCGCGCCCAGAACACGGCATAGGCCTCGCCCGAATAGCCGAACAGCGCCTCGTTCATCACGCGCTTGCGGAAGAACATCGGCGCGGCGGTCCAGTTCAGATGCCACAGCTTCCTGTAGATCGACATCTCGGTGAAGATCGGGCCGATATAGGCTGCAGCGAAGATGAGATAAAACCACGGGCTGCGCGGGAAGACCCGGGCAATCGTGCTCCAGCCGATATCGGACGCCTGGTAGATCAGCGCGCCGATCATCGCTGCGCCGACGACCGGCGACAGCCAGCGCGACAGCGTCACGGCCAGCGGCGACGCGAGCGCTGCCCCCGCCCGCGCCCTCACCGTCTGCCAGCGCGTGCGGGTCAACTCAGCCAGCATCCCTTCCCCGGCCGCTCCGGCCGGTGCGGCGTTCCCGCTCGCGATCATCGAGCGCGGGGCTTCAGGCCGATGCCACGCGAGCCGCGGCTTCCCATGCCCGCTCGCGCAGTTTCGTATCGAGCTGCCCGCGCGCCACGAATCGCGGCTTCAAGTAATCGTTGAAAAACCAGTCGCGGCTGCGCGACGGATGCAGGTGATAGACCAGCCGCTCCCAGAGCGTCCAGCGCACATTGCTGCGGTCCTTGCGCCGGTCCGAAGAGCGGCACCAGAGCTGCGGATGATAGACCTGGCGGCCGTGCTTCAGCACGCGGTTGACCAGCTCGTGATCCTTGATGACGAAGGGCCAGATCGCTGGATCATAGCCCCCCGCCGCGCGCAGCGCCGCGGTGCGGAAGGTTTGCGCCGGGCCGCTGGTATGGTTCTGCCACGGCCATAGCTGCGAAACGACCAGCCGGTGCACGCGGCTCAACTGGCGGCGCACGGTGCCCTCGCCCCCTTTGTCGAGCCACGCCATCACCGCCGCCACCTCGGGCCCGCCGCGATCGAAACACAGCGCGGCCTGGCGCAGATAGTGGCGCGGATAGAGCGTGTCGGCGTCCCAGATCGCGACCAGTTCGGTGCGGACCGCATCCAGCCCGCGCTTCAGCGCGTGGACCTGGCCGGGCCGAGCCTCGCGGAGATATTCGACCTCGACATGCGGATAGTCCGCCATCACACGGCGGCAGACCGCTTCGGATCCGTCGGTCGACGCATTGTCGATAAGGATCAGGCGGAACGCTTCGCCCATCTGCTCGCCGGCGCAGCGCAGCGTTGCCTCGATGCCCGAGGCCTCGTTGTAATACGGAATGACGACTGACCAGCGCATGATGCGTGTAAACGCACCGCCGATGGCGGGATTGTGGCAGGCTGCGATGACAAACCCGACAGATCGCCGCAGCCCGTGCGCGGCCTAGCGCACCTCCAGCCGAATGCGGTCGAGCAACCGACCGTCCGCCGCCGCGAGCGCGAGGCTGTGACGGCCGGGCGAGGGCGCCCAGAACGGGCCGGTGAGCACGCGGCCGTCGGCGAGCAGGCGCGCGTCCGCCGGCGCGCCTTCGGTCGCGACCGCGATGCGCTGGCGCGAACGCGGAATATCGGGATCAAGGGCGATCCGTGCGCCGTCGGCGGGCGTGGTGATGCGCGGCGGGCGCTGCGGCGCGGCGGCGAGGCGAACGGTCGCGACCGCGGTGCCGGGCAGAAACCACTCGGCGCGCGCGGGCTCGATCGCGGGCGCAAAGCGAACCGGCGAGTGTTCCAGCCCGCGCGGGCGGTCGGGTGGCGGGGGCGGCGACCCGGCATGGAGCGCCAGCATGATCTCGCGCCATGCAGGCGCGGCGCCGGTGACGCCCGAAACGTTCGCCATCGACTCGCCCTCGAAATTGCCGACCCATACCGCGACCGTGAAGCGAGTGGTGAAGCCGACGCACCAATTGTCACGCATGGCCTTGGAGGTGCCGGTTTTGACCGCAGCCCAGAAGGGCAGCGCGATCGCCGAATTGGCACCAAACGTCGCCTCGCGCGCGGCGGGGTCGGCCATCATGTCGGCGACGATCCCAGCCGCCCCGGCGCTGAACACGCGCCTGTCCACGCCGCGCGGTCCGGGCGTCAGGCGCAGCGGGCCCGCGAGCCCGCCGCGGGCGAGCGCGCGGTAGGCCGCAGCCTGCTCCAAGAGCGTCACCTCGGCAGATCCGAGCGCAAGGCTGTAACCGTAGAACTCGCCCTCCTCGGTCAGGTGGCGGTAGCCGCTGTCGACCAGCAGGTCGCGGAAATCGTCGACGCCGACCAGCATCAGCGCGCGCACCGCGGGCACATTGAGGCTGTTGCCCAAGGCCGAGCGCACCGACACCGGGCCGCGGAACTGGCGGTCATAATCCTGCGGCATGTAGAGGCCCGACGCAGTCTCGAGGTGGACGGGCGAATCGTCGAGGATCGACGCCGCGGTCAGCAGCTGCCGGTCGATCGCGCGGGCGTAGAGAAATGGTTTCAGCGTCGATCCCGCCTGGCGCGGCGCATCGGCTCCATCGACCGCCGCCGAGCGGCTGAACGGCCCCGCCGACGCGACATAGGCGAGCACCTCGCCGCTGGCGTTGTCGACGACGATCGCGGCGCCGTCGCGCGCGTTCGCCGGATCGAGCTCGGCAAGGCGCCGCGACAGCGCCGAAGCGGCGAGCATCTGCACGCGCGCATCGAGCGTGGTGTGCAGCGCGCGCTGGCCGCGCTGGAGCAACTTGGCTGCAAGCTGCGGCGCAAGCGCCGCAGCGTCGCGGCGCGGCGGCCCGCCGAGCATCGAGAGCGTGGCGAGCTCCGCGGCGGCGCAGTCGGTCCCGGCGCGCCGGGCGGTGAGGCACGCTCGGCGCCGGAGCACGGCGGGCGACGCGCCGGGCGCGGGCAGCAGCGCGACGTAGGCGGCCGCCTGCGGCGCGGTGAGGCCAGCGGCGCCCGTCCCGAACAACGTGCGCGCGGTTGCGTCGAGTCCAATGAGCTCGCCGCGCGTGGGGGCGAGGTTCAGATAGGCTTCGAGGATCTGGTCCTTGCTCCAGCCGCGTTCGAGTGCGAGCGCTGCGCGACCCTGCGCGATCTTCTGGAGGAGCGTCCGCCGCCCCGCTCCGCCCAGCTCGGGCGCGAGGAGCGCGGCGAGCTGCATCGACAGCGTGTAGGCCCCGCGCGGATGCGCGCCGCCCGTCAGCCGCGCGTTGATCGCGCCGCCGATGGCGCGCCAGTCGACGCCGTGGTGCTGCCGGAAGCGCCGGTCCTCGGCGGCGATCAGCGTGGTGCCGAGCGCGGGCGACACCGTAGCGAGCGGCAGCCAGTCGCCGCGCCGAGCGCCGTAGTCGATCCGCACGCGGCCGAGTTCCTGGCCTCGGCGATCGAGCAGGAGCGCGTCCGACGGCACCCAGGCGGCACGCGCGTCGGCGTAGGACGGAAGCTCGGGCGGCGTCGTCCGCCACACAAGCCATGCGCTCGCTGCAAGGGCGAGGATGCCCAAGCTTCGTCCGAGGCTGGGCTTGGGAAAGGGAACCGCCCGGTGCAGCCGGGTGGTCAAGGGGCGCAGGCGCGGCGCGCGGGCGGCGTGGATGGTCCAGACACCCGGCCGCCGCGCCCCTTGACCATGCCGCCCATCGTCGCCCTCCCCAATCCGAGACCGGGGAGGACCTTCCCCTGTCACGGCCGCACCTCGATCGCCGCGTTCGGTATGAGCGCGATGGTGCCCGGCACGTACATCGCCTCGACGCGGGTCGGCGGCAGTGCGAAGCGGCCCGCGGTGCCGAGGCGCAACGTATATTCGTGAACGATCCGGCCGCGCGGAACCCAGTCGAAATACGCGCGCGTTGCCCCCTGCTTGCGCTCGACATAGGCGGGCTGCGGGCCGTCCGGACGGCTGGCGCCTTCGCTGTCGAGGATCTCCGAGCGGCCGCCCAGCCCACCACCCAGGATCGTCGCGCCCGCTGGCACGGGGTCGTCGATCACCGTCCAGTTGGCGTCGGCACGCGTATCGACCTCGACGCGCACGCGCATCACGTCGCCCCGCGTCCATACGCCGTCGGTCTTGCGGCTGACCGCCGTGACCGTGCGCCGGACCGCAAAGCCGGACTGGACGGGCGCCTTCAGCGGCACCGCGCCCCGCGCGCTCACCACCGCCCACGGTGCACCGGTGCCCTCGTGCTTCAGCACCAGCGGTTCCGCGCCGTTGCCCCACGGCAGAGCGACCGGCCGTGGATCGGGCCAGAGCACCGCGGCCGGGGCGGAGCCGCCGAGCGCCACCAGCGTCCGCCCGCCGACCGGCCCGCGCTCAAACCGCTCGCCGAACCGCTTCAGCGCGATCGTCGCCAGCGCGTTCGCAACCGTCGTATCCCACCCCCCGCGCCGCGTGCGCACGATCAGCCCGCGCGCCACGCGCGGCACATCGGCGGCCCACTCGCGACGGGGCACCGCTGCGAGCAGCACGCGCGCCGCCGTGCCGTCGCCCGATCCCAGCAGCCACCACAGCTGATCGCGCCGCGCCAGCACCAGCGCCGAGCCCTGGCTGTCCAGCCGCGCGCGCAAGACCGCGCTCGCCGCCGCCGCACGCGCGCCGCCCGGCTCCAGCCGGTTGAGCGCCGCCAGCCACTGCGCGACGGTGGAGGTCGGCCACGCATTCGGGTCCGCCGCGACGGTATCGAGCATCGCCGCCGACGCCTCGCCCGCCTCGGCGAGCGCGGCCAGCGCCGCCACGCGCCGCAGCGCCAGATCGCCCGCCAGATTGGCGCGGCCGACGATGCCCCGGCCCTTCTCCACCACCAGCACGTCCTCATGGCTGCTCCCGCCGCCGCCGATCACGCGTTTCAGGGCGGCGACCATCTTGCCGCGCGGGTCGTCGGGGATCGGCCAGCCGCTGCCGGCCGACAGCGTCAGGATGTAGGCCGTCAGGCTGTCGTCACCGCGCACCCAGTCCGCCGGGAAGAAGCGCACCAGCCCGGTGCCGTCCAGATATCGCGGCAGTTTCAGCATCAGCCGGTCCCACGCCGCGCGGTCGCTCAGCACCACCGCGCGCGAGGCGTCCTGCTCGAAGCAGTCATACGGATAGCGCCGCATGAAATCCTTGGCACCCGCAAGGTCGCCGCCGATGCTTGCTGACAGCGCCACCTGCACCCCGCCCTTCCCCGGCAGCGCGTCGGCGGGCGGAGCGACGGGCACGCTCGTCTGCCCGTTCACCTGCACGAACGTCGCCGCGAGCGTCTGCACCGGCACCGCCGCGCGCACCGTCTGCGCCACCTCGAGCCGGTCCGCCGCCGCGCCCGCCTGCGCTGCAAAGCTCCAGCGCACCTCGCCCTCGTCGCCGGGCGCCGCGACGCGCCAGCTGAGCGTGCGGTTCTCGCGCGGATTGAGCAGGACGTTCTGCGGCGGCAGCAGCGCGGTGCCCGCCCGCGCGGTCAGCCGCACCTTCAGCTCACGGCCGGTTGTGTTCCGGATCGTCACCGGCGCGTCGTACACGTCGCCCGTGCGCACCAGCGGCGGCAGGCCCGAAAGCAGGATCAGGTCCTGCGTCGTCGCAATGGTCGCCGCCCCGGTGCCGAACAGCCCCGCGCCAGCCGTCGCGACCGCCACCACGCGGAACGAGGACAGGCTGTCATTCAGCGGCACGCGGATCGAGGCGCGCCCGTTCGCGTCCAATGGCACCGAGCCCGCCCACAGCAACAGCGGCTTGAAGTCGGCGCGCGGCGGCGTTCCGCCCGTGCCGCCGCCCCCACCCGCGGCGACCGCCTTGCGGCCATAATGGCGCTTGCCGACCACCTGCGACTGCGCGGTCGAAAAGAACACATAGGTCGGCTGCTGCGCCATCAGCGGCGTCAGCACGTCCCAGCTTTCGTTTGGCTTCAAGTCCAGAAGCGCTTCGTCGACGGCTGCAACCGCGATCTCGGCACCCGTCGGCAGCGCCGCGCCCCTCGGCGGCGCGACCTCGATGCCGACGTCGGCCATCTGCCGCACCGCATAACGCTGCGCGGCTGGCCTCACCTTCACCGCCAGCCGGTGCTCGTCCCAGCCGACGCGGATCTTGGCGATCCCCAGCCGGTAGGCGGGCTTGGCGAGATCGATGAGCGCGGTGGGCGCGTGCGCCTCGCGCGGGGCGAGCCAATCGGGCAGGCCCCACTCGCGCGCAAGGTTCGCCAGCCACAGCCGCCAGCCGCTGACACGCCCGCGCACGGCCATTACGCTGACATAGATATTGGGCGACCAGCCGGGCTTCATCGCAACGTCGATCACCGGCTCGCGACCGTCCAGCTCGGTCACGAAGCTGTCCATCACGCCGTCGCGGCTAATCGTCACCAGCGCGGTCGCGTGGCGGAAGGGCATGCGCACCTGCAGCCTGGCGGTCTCGCCGGTCGCGTATTCGGGCCGCTCGGGCAGCACGTCCATGCGGTCGCCATTGTCGCCGCCGAACCACCAGTCGTCCCCGCCGGCGAGATAGAGCTGCGTCGACGCGCGTGCAGCGTGGCCGTCGCGGTCCTTGACGGTCGCGAGCGCGATCACCTCGCCCGACACGCCCGCGTCGATGCGGCAGGTGGCATAACCCCGGGCGTCGCTCGTCGCGCTGCAATCGGCCTTCAGGCGCTTGGTCTCGACGGTGTTGTCGAACGCGTAGAAGCCGCCGATCAGCCGCTTGCGGTAGCTGTATGTCTCACGACTGTAGAGCGCGACGTCGACATGCTGGCCGCCAAGCGGCCGCCCGGCGAGATCGAGCACCGCGAGCTTCAGCCGCACGTCGTCCGCCTTCATCAGCCAGCCATCGGTGCGAATGCCGACGCGCAGGCCGGCGGGTTCCAGCGGCACGCGCGTGCGGGCTGTGCGGCGCTCTCCGTTCGCGCCTTCGTAGTCCATCTCGGCAACGAGCGCGGAGGGCTGCTCCACTGCGGCGGCGACGGGCGCATCGACCTGCGCGCGGCCGTCGGCATCGAGCGCGACGGGCGTCACGTTGGCGCGCAGCTGCTCCGCGGGCGCGCCGTCGCCGTCGTCGCCGTCCATGCTCGCGGGCCGCACGCCCTCGACGATGCGGTCTGCGCTCCAGCTGAAGCCTGGATAGTCGGGCAGGTCGATCGAGCGCGTCTCCACTCGGCTGCGGACCGTCACCGCCGCGCCGCTCGCAGCGCCACCGCTGAAATAGGCGAGGGTGAGATCGAGCGGCGCGACCTTGGGCGCCACCAGCGGCTTGCCCGGCCCGCGCACCTCGGCGCGCATCGTCGGCAGGCGAAACTCCTCAACCTGGAACTCGCCAGCGGGCCGCCCATCGAGCGTCACGCGGTAGGTGCCGAGCGCAGCCTCCTTGGGCGCGGTCCATTCGGCGAGCGCGGCTCCCTGTGCGCCGAGCTTCACCGGCAGCGTCCACTTCGCGTCGGTCGCTTCGTGCGCGATGATCAGCGTTGCGTCGCCGCCCGGCGGCAGAGCAAAGCCCTTGTCGCTGCGCGCCCGCACCAGCAGCTTCATGTGGATGGTCTCGCCCGCGCGGATCAGCGTGCGATCGAAGACCGTGTGCGTCTGAACCGGATCGCGGGCACCATAGCCCTGATCCAGGTGGAAGTCGCCCGGCTGGATGCCACGGTTCCAGCTGGTGAGCGTGAAACTCATGTCGTCGCCCGCGCGTGCCGATACCATCAGCGGATGCGAGCTGCCCTCGCACGAGCCGTAGCCGTCGGGCTCGGGCAGCCCCTGCACCTGCAACCGGCCGCCCGGCCCCGTCCGCCCTTCGGCGATGAGCCGCCCGGTGCAGCTGTCAGTCACGCGCACCAGCGCGCCGACGACGGGTTGCGCGTCGGACAGGCGCGTCACCCACGCGAGGCTGCTGCCCACCCCCCACGCGAAATGCACCGACAGGTTGGTGACGAGCGCCCCGGTTGCGACATAGCGCGTCCGCCCCGGCCCCAAGAGCGCCGAACCCAGCCGCGGCGACGCCAGCTCCACCACATAGAAGCCGGGAGACTTCAGCGGGATGCCGACCACCTCGAACGCCTGCGCGCCCCCGGGCTTGGGCACGCTCAGCGCGCGCGTCGGCGCCGCGGCGGGAATGAGCGGCGTGCTGCGCGTCGTCTCGATGCGGCGCGTGGCGGGCTCGCCGTCCTCGTCCTTCATGCCCGCGATCGGCTCGTCGATATGCGTGTGCTCCTCGGCGCGGTCGAGCCTGCGCACCCAGTCTGCGATCTCGCCATCGGATTGGCCCAGCCGCAGCGCGCGTCCCGCGACAGCCTGCACGCGTCCGCCGACCGCGGGTTCGACATTGCGCATCGTGACGGGGAGCACCCCGCCCTCCTCGGCCTCGATGATGCCGAACGTGCCGGCAAACTTAACGAGCGGCGGCGCCTCGTCGGTGCGCACCGTCAGGGGAAAGCGCGCGGCATTCGCCAGCGCCCGGCCGGTCACGTCCCTGAGGCCGGGGGCGAGCGTCACGCGGTAGCTCATCTTCTCGGGAAACGGTCCCTTGAACTCGATCGCACTCAGCAGCGGCTCGCGTCTCTCGGGCTTCACGGGCTCGATCGCCGTGCCGTCGAGCGCGATCAGCCGTGCCTGCATCGCGGCTTCGAACGGCACCTGCTCGCCGAACTCCACGCGCATCGGCTCAACCGGCGAGCAGGCGGCGGCGGGACTGACCCGGCTGCAGCTGAACCGCGCCACAAAGGGCGCGCGCACCTGCACGCTGATCGCCACTGGCTTGCCGGTCGCCAGCCCCGATGCCGACGCGATCCCGGCGCCCCACTGCACCACCACGCGCGCCTTTGGCGGCAGCGTGCGGCGGCACTGGCCGAACAGCAGCGGCAGCTTGCGCCTGGGGCCAGGCTCGCCGCCATCTTGGGGATAGCGCGGCTCCAGCCACCCTGCGCGCTCAAGGAAGCTGCGCAGTTCGTAGTTGCGCGCCGCGTTCGCGACCAGCGCGCGGCTGTCGGCTTCGCTCAACGGATCGAACGGCACCTGTTCGCCGACGCCCTCGATGATGCAGCGCGCGTTCGCGGCAACCGACTGCGCGGTCGGCTGCGCGTTCAAGGCGAGCGCGAACACCTGGTCCTCGGCGACGCGGCCGCTGTCGCTTGCGGGTGCGCTGTGGAGGAGCGTCGGGCCGCCAGTATCGAAGCCGAAGCTGCGCTGGCCTTCGAGCGCCGTCCCAGCCAGCGTCTTCAGCCCGTCGGCCAGCTGCACCCGGCAGCGCAGCCCGCCCGCGAGCGCTTCGCTGAAATCGAAAGCCCATTCGCGCGTGTCGACCCAGCGTCCCGTGCCCTGGCCGCAGCTGACGCTGGCTGGCGCGGGCGCGCGCGGATCGCCAAGCGCCACCATCGGCTGCGAGAAGCGGATGCGAACCTGCTCGGGGCCCGCGACGCTGCCGCTCGGCGAGACCGTCTCCACCCGCGGCGGCCCTTCGGCGGCCGCGAGCAACGCCAGCGCGCAGGTCAGCAGGGCCTTACGGAGGAGACCGGCGCGCAGCGGAAGGATCCTGTAAAACGGTGTGGACGCGTCGCTAGCTGAGCGATGAAACGTTGTAAATCCGCGACGAACCGCTAGGCCGTCGGTTCGTCGCATCGCGTCGCTGCCGTGCTGGTTCGCGCGACGACCTTCGCGGCGGCGGGCGCAGCGCTCGATGGGGCGAAGCTGAGCGGAAGCGGGTCACCCGAGGGGCTGCGCCCGGAGACGCAGCAGCGTCCGAGCCTCAAGACCGCGAACGTTTCCACGTATCGCCTGCCGAACGCTGTGCCACCGGGCGGCTTCAAGCCCGCAAACTCGCTGCCAAAGCCCTCCAAACGGGCGGAATTACGCTGCCAAGAGCCGGCTTGAGCCACGAAACCGCCCCTTACGCCGCCGTTCAGGCGGCAGCGGAGCCTCCACGCATCGCGACGACCTGCTCGAACAGCGTGCCCGGCTTGGCGGCGGGAGTGTCATTGGCAGGCGGCGCGATCATGTCATCGAGGCTGAGCTCGAGCGCTCCGCTCGGCGCGCGCGGAGCCGGTGGCTCGGCGCTGAAGGGTGCCCCGGCCGGACCGGCGGGGGCAGCGGGCTGCGGCGCGATCACCGCCTGCGGGGCGGCGCTCTGCGCGTGCGCCGGGGCAGGCGCTGCACCCGCGGCGGCGCGCGCAGCGATCGGTGCGGGCTCGCCCGACAGCGTCGCGGGGGCCGACAGGCTGACGCTCGGCGGCGCAGCCGCCGCAGCGGCCGCCGCCCGGGCGGCGGTCGACAGATCGAGGCTGCGCTGCGCGGCCTCAATGCCGGTCGCAACCACCGAAACCCGCATTTTTCCGTCCAATTCCGGGTTGAATGCCGACCCCACGATGATGTTCGCGTCCGGATCGACGAGCCCCCGAATATGCTCGGCGGCTTCTTCGACTTCCATCAGCTTCAGGTCGTCGCCGCCCGTTATGTTGACGATGACTCCCTTCGCGCCGCGCATCGAAACCTCGTCGAGCAGCGGATTGGCGATGGCGCGGCTGGCGGCCTTGATCGCACGCCCCTCGCCCTCGGCCTCGCCGGTGCCCATCATCGCCTTGCCCATTTCACTCATAACGGTGCGGACGTCGGCGAAGTCCAGATTGATCAGTCCGGGCATCACCATGAGGTCGGTAATGCCGCGCACGCCCTGATTCAGCACCTGATCGGCCATCGCGAACGCCTGCTTGAACGTCGTATTCGCGTTCGCGATCAGGAACAGGTTCTGGTTGGGTATAATAATCAGCGTATCGACATGCTTCGACAGCTCGGCGATGCCAGCCTCGGCTGCTTTCATCCGACGAGCACCTTCGAAGTGGAACGGCTTGGTGACTACGCCGACCGTCAGGATTCCCATCTCGCGGGCCATCCGCGCGACCACCGGCGCCGCGCCCGTGCCCGTGCCCCCGCCCATCCCGGCCGCGATGAAGCACATGTGGCTGCCATCGAGCGCGCGCTCGATCTGGTCGGTCGTTTCCTCGGCGGCTGCCTTCCCGATCTCTGGCCGAGCACCCGCGCCCAGCCCCTGCGTAATCTTGATGCCAAGCTGGATGCGCGTCGCGGCGGGCGATTTCACCAGCGCCTGCGCGTCGGTGTTCGCGACCACAAACTCCACGCCCTCCAGCCCCGCCTCGATCATGTTCGAAACCGCGTTGCCGCCCGCGCCACCGACGCCGATGACGGTAATGCGCGGTTTCAGCTCGGTGAAATTCGGGCGGATCAGTTCGACCATGGTTGTCACTCCTGGGCGCCCGGAACGCTCAGCTGAGGCGGGCGGGATGGTGCCGTGCGGTCTACCATCGCACGGCGGCTTGGGGTGATGTGCGGTGCGGAGTTCTCCACAGCCAAGCTCACAGTCCCTGGCGCAAATTGTGGACAAGCCGCAGCAGCCCGGATTTGGGCGCTCCCGATTGCGCGCGGCGCGCCTGCGCCTCGGCGAGCGTCCAAAGATTGTCCGGATCGGCTGCGGCGAATGCGGCAAGGCCCGCGACCGTCGCCCACGCCGCGTTGCTGGAGCCGCCCGACAGCTGCGCAAGCCCGCGCGGTTTTCCAACCCGAACCGCGCGGCCAAGCGCGCTCTGCGCGAAATCGGCGATGCCCGCGAGCTCGGCGCCGCCGCCGGTCAGCACCACCTGCCGCCCGCTCTGGCCCGTGAAACCGATCGTCTTCAGCGCATCGTTCACTCGCCCGAACAGCTGATCGAGCCGCGCGCGGATGATCTGGTTGAGCTGCGCGGCAGTCGCGCGCGCCGGCTCGGCCGCGCCGTCCTCAACGATCGGCGGCACGTCGACGAACTCATGGCTGTCGCGCGGCGTCAGCGTTGCGCTACCGTGCACATTCTTCAGCTTTTCCGCGTGAATGCGCCGCGTTGCCAGCGTCGCTGCGATGTCGTCGGTGATATCCTGCCCGCCCATCGCCACCGACGCGATCGCCAACAATTGGTCTGAAGCATAGCAGCCGATCGTCGTCACCCCGGCGCCAAGCTCGATCAGCGCCACGCCGATGTCGCGCTCCTCGGGCTCCAGCACCGCCATGCCAGCCGCGACGGGCGAAGCGACGATCGTCTGGATGCCAAGATGCGCCGCGCGCACGCACTCGTCCAGATTGCGGATCGGCGGCGTGCTGGCGGTCACCACGTGGATGCCGACGCCCAGCTTCGCTGCATGGAAGCCGACCGGATCGCTCACTCGGTTGGTGCCGTCGATCACATACAGCGCCGGATGCGCGTGGAGCACGGTGCGGCCCGGCCCCTCGTCGATCGAGCGGCGGCCCTCTGCGAGCAGCCTCGCAACGTCATCGCGCGTCACCCGGCCCTCGGGCACTGGAAGCTCGACCTCGGCCACCTCGGACGCCAAGCCGCCCGCCGAAAGGCTGACGACGACATGCCCCGCCTGCATCCCCGCCTGGCGCTCGGCATCGTCCATCGCAGCGCGAATCGCTGCTTCGGTCGCGGCCATGTCGTTCACCAGCCCGCGTTTCACTCCGCGGCAGGCGCGCGCGCCGAGGCCAAGCGGCGTCACCGTTCCGTCCAATCCAGCCACGCCGACCAGCGCGGCGACCTTCGACGATCCGACATCGAGCGCCGCGATCGGGCGCGTGACCCCGGCGGGCGGGCGCGCGCTCAAATCTCGGTCCCCTGCGCCTTGCGCGGCGGCACGTCGGTGACGGGCAGCCGCACCACCATCTTGCCCGGCAGCCGGAAATCCAGCCGCGCATAGCCCTGCCCCAGCAGCGGCCGCTCGCCGTTCAGCCGCGCGAACTGCTTCAGCGCCGCCTGCGCCGCGCCGTAGCCCTCGGGCAGCATCACGGTCTCGCCGCTGCGCATCCGCAGATCCCAGCGCCGTCCGCTGATCCACGTCGCTGCGTCGACCTGCTGCGCGGTCTGCGGCTGCGTCGCGAGCAGAGCCTTGAGGCTGGGCCACTCGCTGTTCGCGCCCGGCCCCACGACGAGCGGCAGCCGCGCGAACGCGCCAAGGTCGGCGGGTTCAAGCAAATGGCCGGTGGGGTCGATGAGGTGCAGCTTGCCGCGATACTGCCACAGCGCGGCGGGCTGGCGCTCGGTGACGCTGATCACCAGCTTGTCGGGCAGCCGCCGCGCCACCGTCGCGTGCTCCACCCACGGCATCGCCTCCACCCGCGCGCGAACCGCGTCGAGATCGAGCGCGAGGATCGCGCCGGTCCTGCCCTCGACCGCCGCCGCGCGGACCGCGTCGCGGTCGGCATAGCGCACGCCGGTGACGGAAACGTCGTTCAGCTCGAAACCCGCGCTCGCCGTTGCAGCGACCGCGCGCTGGGCGACCAGCGAGGGCAGCTTCAGCACCAGCGACGCCGCAACCGCCGCCGCAACCGCAAGCACAACAACAGCGAACAGCAAAACCCGCCGCACCCTCGCCGGCGAGACCGGGATGACGACGCCGTCGCTCCAGCTGCGCGGAGGAGCGGCGCGTGCAGGCCGGCCCCGGTGGCGCAGTGGGACGGCGGCGCGCGAACGGGCGATGGTGGCTGCCATCACGCTCGCTCGCTCAGCGCGAGGTCGACGATCCGGCCGACCAGCTCGTCGAAGCCGATGCCCCGATAGCGCGCCTGTTCGGGGACGAGGCTGAGCTGCGTCATGCCGGGCTGGGTGTTCACCTCCAGCAGGAACAGCCCCTCGACGCCCCGGCTGTCGTCCCAGCGAAAGTCCGACCGCGTCACGCCCTTGCAGCCGAGCGCCCGATGCGCGAGCGCCGCAATGTCCATAGACGCCTGCGCGACATCGTCGGGGATCGGCGCGGGGCACCGATGCTCGGTCAGGCCGTCGGTGTATTTGGCGTCGTAATCGTAGAAGCCCTGCGCCGGCACCATTTCGGTCACCGCCAGCGCCTCGCCGCCCAACACTGCGACCGTCAGCTCGCGGCCGCGGATGAACGGTTCGGCGAGCAACTGCGCGTAGCGCCTCCAGGGCCCCTCGGCATCACGCGCGATGGGCTGGCCATAGTTGGAGTCTTGAGCGACGATCGCCACGCCGACGCTCGAGCCTTCGTTGACCGGCTTCAGCACGTACGGGCGGGGCAGCGGATCGCGTTCGTGCAGCGTGGCGCTCTTGACCACCAACCCGCCCGGCATCGGCAGGCCCAGCGGCGTCAGCACGGCCTTGGTCAGCTGCTTGTCGATTGCGATCGCTGAGGCGGTCAGGCCGGAGTGCGTGTAGGTGAGGCCCATCAGGTCCATGAGGCCCTGCACCGTCCCATCTTCGCCCGGCGTGCCGTGGAGCGCGTTGAAAACAACGTCCGGCCTGGCTTGCGTAAGCCGGGCGGCCACGTCGGGGCCGAGGTCGATTTCCGTCACAGCATGGCCGAGCCGCGCTAACGCGTCAGCGCAAGCACGGCCGCTTGTCAGCGACACCTCCCGCTCGGCCGACGGCCCGCCCATCAGCACCGCGATGTTCACGGCAGTTCCCCCCCAAGCTCGGCCTGGGAAGGAACGGGGTCCCCGACGCGCGCGATCTCCCACTCAAGTCTGACGCCGCTTTGCGCCGCCACCCGCGCGCGGACGTCCTCGCCCAGCGCTTCAAGGTCAGCGCTGGTGCAGCCGTCGAGCGCGAGTAGGAAATTGCAGTGCTTCTCGCTCACCTGCGCGCCGCCGCGGCGCAGGCCGCGGCACCCGGCGTCGTCAATCAGCTGCCAGGCCTTGCGCTCGGATGGGTTCTTGAAGGTGGAGCCGCCTGTCCGCGTGCGGAGCGGCTGTGACGCCTCGCGCTCTGTGGCAATGCGATCCATTTCAGCCTGGATCCCCGCCGGGTCGCCGTCGACCAGCTTCAGTTCGGCTTCGACAACGACACTGCCACGCGGCAGTTCAGAATGGCGGTAACTGTAGCGCAGATCCTCGCATGTCAGCCGTTCGATCCGGCCGTCGCGGGTGACAAGCGTGGCGCTGACAAGGATGTCCGCAATCTCGCGCCCATAGGCGCCCGCGTTCATCGCCACCACGCCGCCGATCGTCCCAGGAATGCCCCGCAGGAACTCCGCGCCGGCCAGACCAGCGTCGCGCGCGGCCGTCGCAACCGTGATTCCCATCGCCCCGGCGCCTGCGGTCACGCGGCGGCCCTCTACGCGCACGCCCGCAAAGGCTTTGGACAGCCGAACCGTCACGCCCGGCACACCGCCATCGCGGATGATGAGATTCGATCCGACGCCCACCGCCATCAGCGGCACGCCGCCCGGAAGGCGGGAGAGATAATCGCGCAGGTCGCTAGTGTTGGACGGGCGGAACATCACCTCCGCCGCGCCGCCGCAGCGGAACCAGATAAAGTCGGCAAAGCTCTGGCGCGGTTGCAGCGCGCCACGCACTGGGCCCGCGTCGAGCGCGGCGGCGAGCCAGCTACTGCCCTCTCTTTGGCCCGCCCGCGGCGTGCCTGCTCCTCTCCCACCCGCGCGGGAGGATGCCCCAAAGGCGGGAGAAGGCACGCCGCTGCTCACGCCCCAGCCCGCTCCTTCGCGATCTGGTCAGCCAGCCCAGCCGCCCACTTGGTGATGTCGCCCGCGCCCAGGCACACTACCATGTCGCCCTCGCGGATCACCTGCGCCAGTTGGTGCGCCAAATGCTCGGGGCCGTCCGTCGTCATCGCGAAGCGGTGGCCGCTGCGCTTAAGGCCGCTCACCAGATGGTCCGAATCCGCGCCGTCGATCGGTGCCTCGCCTGCGGAGTAGACAGGGGCGGCGAACACCAGGTCGGCATCGTTGAACGCGGTCTGAAACTCGCTCATCAGCGAAGACAGGCGCGTGTAGCGGTGCGGCTGCACCACAGCGATGACCCGGCCGCGCGCGCTCTCGCGCGCTGCGGCCAGCACCGCGCGGATCTCAACCGGGTGGTGGCCGTAATCGTCGATGATCGTCGCGCCGCCGACCTCGCCCACGCGCGTGAAGCGGCGCTTGACGCCGCCGAAGCCCGCGAACCCGGCGCGGATCGCGTCGTCGCCGATCTTCAGCTGGTCCGCCACCCCCACCGCGGCGAGCGCGTTCTGCACATTGTGCCGCCCCGGCATCGGCAGCTCCAGACCGTCGATCCGCCGCTCCCCGCCCGCGCGGTCGCGGATCATCACCGAAAAGCGGTTGCCGCCGGGCACTGGCGTCACGCCCACGCCCTGTATGTCCGCCTGCGCGGTGAAGCCGTAGGTGATGACGCGGCGATCGCCGAGGCGCGGCAGCAAGGCCTGCACTTCGGGGTGGTCGAGGCACATCAGCGCCGCGCCGTAGAAGGGCACATGCTCGACAAACTCCGCGAAGGCATCGCGGACGCGGTCGAACGATCCGTAATGATCGAGATGCTCCGGATCGATGTTGGTGACCACCGCGATCGTCGGCGGGAGGCGCAGGAAGCTGCCGTCGGATTCGTCGGCCTCCACGACCATCCACTCGCCCGCGCCCAGCCGCGCGTTCGATCCGTAGGTGTTGATGATGCCGCCATTGATGACGGTCGGGTCCAGCCCAGCCGCGTCGAGCAGCGCTGCAACCATTGACGTGGTCGTCGTTTTGCCGTGCGTGCCTGCCACCGCGACGGTCGACTTCAACCGCATCAGTTCCGCCAGCATCTCGGCGCGGCGGACGACGGGGATGCGGCGCTCGTGCGCCAGCTCGACCTCTGGGTTGCCGCGCTTGATCGCGGTGCTGGTGACGACGACGGCGGCGTCGCCCAGATTCTCCGCCGCGTGGCCGATATGGACGGCGATGCCTTTGGCGCGGAGGCCCGCGATGACGTAGCCCTCGGCCACGTCACTTCCCTGCACGCTGAAGCCCAGATTGTGCATCACCTCGGCGATGCCGGACATTCCGATCCCGCCGATGCCGACGAAGTGGATCGTGCCAAGATCGCGGGTGACGCCGGCCATCAGTCGCCCTGGGTCGACAGCTCGGCGGCGAGTGCGGCCTTGAGCGCCGCGTCGGCTGCCGAGAAGCGCGCAGCCTTGGGTGCGGAGACCGCGGCGGGCGCGCGACTGCGCGGCTCGGTGCCCGCCACGATCGGGCGGGAGGACACAGTGAGTGTTCGGCGTGGTGTATCGGTCAAAGGCTGATCTCCTCGATCAAGTCGGCAAGGGTCGACGCAGCGTCGGGCAACCGGAGCGAACGCGCAGCTGCGGCCATCGCCCCCAGACGCTCGGGCGTAAGCTCGGCGATGGTGGCGGACAGGCGTTCAGGCGTGAACTCGCGCTGCGAGATAAGTATGGCTCCCCCGGCGTCCGCCAGCGCCCGCGCGTTCGCGGTCTGGTGATCGTCCATCGAGCTGGGGAGTGGCACCAAGATGGACGGACGCCCCGCGCACGTCAACTCGGCGATTGTCGATGCGCCCGCGCGCGCGATGACCAGGTTGGCGCGGGAGAGCGCACCGGCCATGTCGGTGAAGAAGGGCGATACCTCGGCAGGGATGCCCGCCTCGCGATAGAGGTCGATGATCGCGGGCAGCTCGGCCGTGCGCGCCTGCTGGATGACGCGCAGCGGCCCGCTCTCGCTGAGGCTGACCAGCGCGCGCGGGACGATTGTCGAAAAGATGCTCGCGCCTTGGCTGCCGCCGATCACCAGGATCGTCCGGGCCGACGCTGGCGGCGGCGGCAGCGCAGCGATCTCGGGCCGCACCGGGTTGCCCGTCAGCCGCACCTTCAGCGCCCATTCGGGGCGCATGTGGCGGACGGTGGGATAGCTCGTCGCGATGCGTTGTACGCGGCCGCCAAAGCGCCGGTTGACGCGCCCGAGGACTGCGTTCTGCTCGTGGATGATGCTGGGGATACGCGCGCCCGTCGCCGCCCACAGGCCGGGGAGCGACGGATAGCCGCCGAACCCGGCGCACGCCGCGGGGCGCAGCCGCCGCACCAGCTCGGCCGCCCGCGCCCGCCCGCGCATGATGGTGAGCGCGGTTCGCGGCCATGACAGCACGCCGCCACGCCCGGGGGAGGCCGCGGGCAGCTCGTGCTTGTCGACGCCTTCGAATAGCCCCGGCAGCGTCAGTCCTCGCGCGTCGGAGAGCAGCACCACGCGCCGCCCGCGCCGCTGCAGCTCCTGCGACAGCGCATGCGCCGGGATCATGTGCCCGCCCGTGCCGCCCGCGCAGAGGAGGATGGGGCGGGTCATGGACGCAGCTCCGCAAGCCCCTCCCTGGAACGGGGAGGTGGACCGGCGCGCGAGCGGCGGGCCCGAGACATTATGACGCGACCACTCAACCCCAACGTCGCCGTCGGCGCGGCGACACGTCCCCGCGCCGGGAGGGGACTTGTGGCTTCGCTCTTCACGCCCTCGCTCCCACCGGCGTGAACCGGTATGGCGAAGCCTTGGCGTATGGATTGCGTCGCCCCAGCGCGAGCAGCAGGCCGGTTCCGAGGCAGAGCGCGACGAAGCTCGATCCGCCATGGCTGATGAAGGGAAGCGTCATGCCCTTCGATGGCAGCAGGTGAACGTTCACACCCATGTTGATCGCCGCCTGGAGCCCAAGCTGCGCAGCCAGCCCGATCGAGGCGAGGAACACGAACGGGTCCTCCTCATCGTGCGCCCGGCTCACCGCACGCACCACCACCGCCACGAACAGGCAGGCGATCGCGATGCAGGCGATGGCGCCGAACTCCTCGCCGATCACCGCGAAAATATAATCGGTTTGAGGCTCGGGCAGCTTCATCTTCATCTTGCCCGCTCCCGGCCCCACCCCGAACAGTCCGCCTGCGCGAAAGCAGTTGAGCGCTGCGTCGACCTGCGTGCGGTCGCCGCCGCCGGTCACATAGCTGACGATCCGCTCATGCACGTGGTGCAGCGTAAAGAACGCTGCGACGATGCCGCCCAGCCCAAGCGCCAAGGCACCGGCGATCAGCCGCCGTTCCAGCCCGGCGAGCGTCGCCAAGAGCAGCCAGATGCTGACGAATAGGATCGTCTGCCCCAGGTCGGGCTGCTTGATCAGGAACACCGCGATGATCGCGAGGAGGGCGGCCGACAACGCGAGCGCCGGCGCCTTCGCATCCTCGAAGCGGATCGACAGCAACGCTGCCATCGCGACGATGAACAGCGGCTTCAGGAACTCGGACGGCTGCACCTGCGCGGGGCCGAACACGAGCCAGCGCGTCGCGCCATTCACCGTGAAGCCGATCACTGGCACCAGCATCAGCGCCGCGAGTGCCACCGCTCCGCCGATCAAGCCGACCCGCTTCACATCGGCCTTGGATAGCATCGACACACCGAGCAGCACCGGCAGGCCGATCGTCACCCAGAACAGCTGGCGCTGAAAGTAATGCAGATCGGACACCGTATAGCCCTGGCCCGAATAGCGGTGCGCCGCGGCGGGCGAGGCGGCAGCGACTGCGATGAGGCCGATGCCGATCAGCACGACGATCATCGCCAGCAGCACATGGTCGATCGTCCAGAACCACTGGCTCAAACGGCTCTGGTCGGCGCGCGACAGACGCGTTCTCACGGCAACGCCTCCACCAGCGCGCGAAAGCGGTCGCCGCGCTCCTCATAATTCCGGAACTGGTCGTAGCTGGCGCAGGCGGGTGAGAGCAGCACGGTATCCCCCGGCTCGGCGAGCGCGACCGCGTCGGCGAGCGCCGCATCGAGCGTGCCGCACGGCCGCGCCGCAAGCTGCGGCGCGAGCAGGCGCTCGAACAGCGGCTCCGCCTCGCCGATCAGGTGCGCCGAACGGACGTGTGAGAGGTAGGGCTCGATTTCGGCGAGGCTGTCGGACTTCGCCTGCCCGCCGGCGATCCAGCGGATGGCGGGGTAGGCGCTGAGCGCGGGTGCGGCGGACGCCGGGTTGGTCGCCTTCGAATCGTTCACGAATCGCACTCCGCCGCGCGTGCCGACGATCTCCATTCGGTGCGGCAGCCCGCGATAGCTTTCCAGCCCCATGCGGATCGCGTCGTCGCTGATCCCAAGCGCCTGCGCCGCGGCGATCGCAGCCGCAGAGTTCTGAGCATTGTGCACGCCCTTAAGCGAGGGCCACGCGATCTGCGTGCCCCACGCCGCGCCGTCGACGAACGCAGTGCCACCGACGACGCTGACGCCCTTGGCCAGCACCTCGCGCCCCGATACGCGCACGACATGCGCGGGCGCTGCGTCCGCGACGGCGCGCGTGTGTTCGTCATCGACCGCGATGACGGCAGTCTGATCGCGACGCTGCATCGCGAACAGTCGCGCCTTCGCCGCTGCATAAGCCTTCAGCCCGTCATACCGGTCGAGATGATCGGCTGTGAGGTTGAGGTGCACCGCCACGTCGCAGGCAAGGCTCTTCGTCAGGTCGATCTGAAAGCTCGACAGCTCGAGGCAATAGACCCCGCCTTCGGGCAGCGGAGCCTCGCCGAGAATCGGCGCGCCGATATTGCCGCCGAGCAGCGCCGGGCGGCCCGATCCAATCACGATATGATAGAGCAGCGCCGTCGTGGTCGACTTGCCGTTGGTGCCCGTCACGCCCACGACCGCGGCGCGCGGCAGTTCGGGCAGCGCCTGCGCGAACAGTTCGGTATCGCCGATGACCGGCACGCCCGCGGCGCTCGCGCGCGCTGGGAGCGGGTGGCGGTTGAGCGGCACGCCGGGCGACACGACCAGCCCCGCCAGACCGGCGAGGTCCGCGCTGTTCAGATCAACGAGAGTCGCCGCGACGCCCTCGCGGGCGGCTGCATTGTCGTCCCATGCCCACACTTGCGCCCCGCTCGCATGCAGCGCCGCCACGACCGAGCGGCCCGTGCGTGCCAGGCCGAACACGCCGTAGCGCTTTCCCGCCCAGGCGCGCGCGGTGTTCACCGGATCTTCAGCGTCGACAGGCCCGCAAGTGCGAGCATGATCGATACGATCCAGAAGCGGATGACGACGGTCGATTCCTTCCAGCCCATCAGTTCGAAATGATGGTGGATCGGCGCCATGCGGAACACGCGACGGCCGGTGCGCTTGAACCACAGCACCTGGATCATCACCGACAGCGCCTCGGCGACGAACAGGCCACCGACGATCACCAGCACGATCTCGTGCTTGGCGACAACCGCGATCATCCCCAGCGCGCCACCCAGCGCGAGACTGCCCGTATCGCCCATGAAGACCGCGGCAGGCGGCGCGTTGAACCACAGGAAGCCCAGCCCGGCGCCGATCAAAGCCCAGCAGAAGATTGCGAGCGTGCCCGCTCCCGCGACGTAATGAACACCCAGATACTCTGCAAACTTCACGTTGCCGACCAGATAAGCAATCACGCCAAACGTGAGCGCCGCAATGATGACCGGCATCGTCGCGAGCCCATCCAAGCCATCGGTCAGATTGACAGCATTTCCCGAGCCTACGACGACAAATGCTGCGAATAGAATGTAGGCGTAGCCAAGGTCAATGCCCATATTTTTCAACAAGGGGAAATACACCGTCGTATTCGTCATCGATGCGGTCCACGCACAGGCAACGCCCGCGATCAGAAACTCGAGCAGCAGACGACGTTTGGCGGACAAGCCGCGATTTGATTGTTTTGTCACCTTGGCATAATCGTCCATAAAGCCGATCGCGCCGAAGCCGATAGTGACGAACAGGCAGGCCCACACAAAGCCGTTCGACAGCTCCATCCACAGGATTGTCGACAGGATCAGGCTCATCAGGATACCAAGCCCGCCCATCGTCGGCGTGCCCTTCTTGGCGACAAGGTGGCTCTGCGGCCCATCCTCGCGGATCGGCTGGCCCTTACCCTGCTTGATCCTCAGCCGGCTGATCAGGCGCGGCATCAGCCACATCATGCAAACGAGCGCGGTGATGACGGCTCCGCCCGCGCGGAACGTCAGATAGCGAAACAGATTGAGCGGTCCGGAAAACCCGGCCAGCTCGGCCAAGAGATAGAACATTCAGCGCCCCTCCAGCGCCGCGACGAGCCGGGCCAGCTCGACGCTGTTCGATCCCTTAACAAGCACCGCGTCTCCGTCTGCAAGCAGTTCGCTCACAGTGGCGAGCGCGTCCTGCCAGCCGCCGACATGCACCGCGCCGGGCAGTTCGGCGGCGAGCGGCTCCATCTCCGGCCCGACGAGGATCGCATGAGAAACGCCCGCGCGCTCGATCAGCGGCGCGAGCTCGCGGTGATATTGATCGGAGAAGCCGCCAAGCTCGCGCATCGCGCCCAGGACCGCGAGTTTGCGCGGCGCGGCGAGCGCTTCCAGCACCGCGAGCGCCGCTGCCATCGAAGCTGGGTTGGCATTGTAGCTCTCGTCGATCAGCAGCGCCTCGCCACCGCCGAAGAGCGCAATCGTGCGCCGCGCGCCGCGGCCGGCAAGCTCTGTCGATCGCCCGATCGCATCGACGGCCACGCCGACGTCTGCCCCCGCGGCGCTGACCGCAGCCAGCGCTGCGAGCGCGTTCAGCACGCGGTGGCGTCCGGGCTGCGGCACGCGCACGGAATAGCGCACACCATCGAACACCAGCTCGAAGAGCGATCCGTCCTCGGTCTCGATCAACGTCTCTGGCCGGATGTCCGCCGACGGGCCGAGGCCGAAGCTCAGGACGACGCTCGTTTTGTCACGCGCGCGCTTCAGAAGCAGATCGGCGTGCGGCGCCGCGGCCGGGGAGATCGCGGCGCCGCCCCGTTCGAGACCGAGAAAAATCTCTGCCTTGGCCTCGGCGATCGCCTCCAGCGAGCCGAGATTTTCGATATGCGCAGGAGCGATCCAGGTGATGACCGCAACGTCAGGCCGCACCTGCTCGGTCAATGCAGCGATCTCTCCCGCGTGGTTCATCCCCATCTCGAACACCGCCCAGCGCGTTTCCGACGGCATCCGGGCGAGGCTCAGCGGCACGCCGGTGTGGTTGTTGTAGCTTTTGACACTGGCGTGCGTGGGCCCCTGCGGCTCGAAGCACGCGCGGATCAGCTCCTTGGTGGTTGTCTTGCCGACGCTGCCCGTGACGCCGACCACCGCCGCGCTCAGCGCGCGTACGCGCCCAACCCGCCCCAGCGCCTCCAGCCCCGCCTGCGTGTCGGGGACGAGCACGTGAGGATGCGGCACCGGGCGGCTGACGAGCGCGCCAGCAGCGCCGCGCTCGATAGCCGAATCGATGTAGTCGTGCCCGTCAGCCTGCGTGCCCTTCAGCGCAACGAACAGCGCGCCGGGCGCCACTTCGCGGCTGTCAAAGGCGACATTGTTGCAAGCGAACCGGCCATGCCGCTCGCCGTCGCAGGCGTGCGCGATCTCCTCGCAGGTCCACAGCGGGTTCATGCAGCCGCTTCCTCGCGGGCCACCTCGGCGTCGTCAAAGGGCAGCACCTTGTTGCCCACAATCTGTCCCGTCTCGTGCCCCTTGCCTGCGATCAGCACGATGTCGCCCGCGCGCGCGTTCGCGATCGCCGCGCGGATTGCCGCACGCCGGTCGCCGATCTCGCGCGCGCCCGGCGCCGCGAGCAGGATCGAGGCGCGGATCGTCGCCGGGTCCTCGGAGCGGGGATTATCATCCGTGACGATCGCCACCTCGGCGTGCGCCGCCGCGACCGCGCCCATCGGCCCGCGCTTGCCCTGGTCGCGGTCCCCGCCCGCGCCGAACACCAGGATGACACGTCCGCTCGCGTGCGGTCTAAGCGCCGCGATCGCTGCCTCCAGCGCGTCGGGCGTGTGGGCGTAGTCCACATAGACCGGCGCCCCGGCGCGCGTCAGCACCGCGCGCTCCAGACGACCGCGGATCGGCGTCAGCCGCTCCAGATGCTGCAAGGTCTGGGCAGGGTCACCACCGGTCGCGACCGTCAGCGCCCCCGCGACCAGCGCGTTCGCGGCCTGGTAGGCTCCGATGAGCGGCAGCTTGACCGTCCGCTCCGCGCCACCGGCGCGCAGCCGCAGCACCTGCCCCAGCGCAGTCGGCTCGCGGCCGAGAAGCCTCCAATCCGCGCCCCGCTCGCCGACCGTCAGCACCTGCACTCCGGGGCGCTCCGCCGCCAGCAGCGCGGTAACCCGGTCGGACCACCGATCGTCCGCCCAGACGACCGCAGTGCCACCGTCAGCCAGCAGCTGGCGGAACAGGATCATCTTCGCCTCGAAGTAGGCCTCCATCGTTCCGTGATAATCAAGGTGGTCACGGCTGAGGTTCGTGAAGGCAGCCGCCGCTACATTGAACCCGCCGATGCGGCTCTGGTGCAGGCCGTGGCTGGACGCCTCGAACGCGACCGCATCGACCCCCTCGCGCGCCAGCCCGCCAAGGTTCGACAGGAAGGTGACGACGTCGGGCGTCGTCAGCCCGGTCGCGCGCCGGTCGTCGCCCACCGTCACGCCCAGCGTTCCGATCGATGCAGCGCGACGCCCGGCCAGCGTCCACAGCTGCCGCGTCAGCTCCACCGTCGAGGTCTTGCCGTTGGTGCCCGTGACCGCAACGCGCGTCGGCGGCAGCGGCTCGAAGAAGCGCGCGGCCAGCTCCGCGAAATAGGCGCGCGGCGGCAGCTTGTCGGACCACAGATGAACGGCGCCTTCCACCCGCGCCTCGCGCCGCGCCACCACGGCGACCGCGCCAGCTGCGATCGCGGCGGGGATGAAGTTCTCGCCATTGAAGCGAGTGCCCTCGAACGCGCCGAACACCGCGCCCGGGGCTATTTTGCGATGATCGATCGCGAAGCCGGTCACGGCGATGGGCGGAGCTGAGGAGATGAGCTCGGAGAGACGCACAGCCTATTCCCCCCCCGCCACGGGGGGGGGAACCACGCGAAGCGTGGTGGATGGGCCCGCGCCCAGCAGCCGCGGCGCGCGACGCACGCTTATGAGGCTCACCGCGCTGCGTCTTGCGACCCTCCGCCGCCTGCGGCGATCCCCCACCCCATGGAGGGGAGGAGCGGACGCACCGGTTCTCACTCTTCCGCCTTTGCGTCTGCGGGAAGAAGGCCGTTCACATCGACATCGCGCGCGGTATCGGCCTGCACGCCCAGCATCGGCCCTGCGCGCAGGATGACGTTCCTAACGATCGGCGCGCTGACCCAGCCGGCGGTTGCGAAACCGAAGGTATCCTTGGTGCCGCGCGGCTCATCCAGCATCGCGACGACAACATAGCGCGGATTGTCCATCGGGAACGCGCCCGCGAACGTGCTGATCAGCGCCTTGTGATTGTAGCGGCCCGCCTGCGGCTTCTCTGCGGTGCCGGTCTTGCCGCCGACGCGGTAGCCCGGCGCGTCGGCTTTCCGGCCCGTACCGCTCAGCACCACCAGCCGGAACAGGCGGCGCATCGCCTCGCTCGTCTCGGGCTTGAACACGCGCACCGGCTCGGGCCGCGCTATCCCGCGCACGATCGTCGCCGGGCGCCACAGCCCGCCATTCACCACCGACGCATAGGCCGTCGCCAGATGCAGAGGCGTGACCGCGATGCCGTGGCCGTATCCCACCGTCATCGTTTCGATCCTTCCCCAGCGCGAGGGATATTGCGGCGTCCGCAGCTCGTCCTTGCTGTATTCTAGCTGCACTCGGTCCATGAAGCCCAGCTTCTTCAGATAATCGCGCTGCCGGTCCGGTCCCAGCGCTTCGGCAAGCCGCGCTGTTGCGATGTTGGAGCTGTAGATGAACGTCTCTGGCACACTCAGGAAGCGCGACTTCGCATGATCGTCGTGAATCTTGAACCGGCCGATCTGCAGCGGGTGGCGCGCATCAAGCATCTGCTGCAAGTTGGTGACGCCCGTATCCAGCGCCATCGCGACCGTCATCGCCTTGAAGCACGATCCCAGTTCGTAGCGGCCGTAGGTGGCTCGGTTCATGCGGGCGTTGTCGGTTGGATCGAAGCTTGAGAGGTTCGGGTTGAACGCTGGCAGCGAGGCGAGCGCCAGCACCTCGCCGGTCTCTACGTCCATCACCACGCCCGCCGCGCCGATCGCCGAGTGCTTGGCCATGCCGGCGGCGAGCTCGGACTCGAGCGCCTGCTGGACGCGGCTGTCGATGGTGAGCGACACGTTCTTGCCGTCGGCGAGATCGTCCTCGAACGCGCGCTCGATCGCACCGCCACCCTCGCCGTCGCGATTGACGAAGCCCAGCACGTGGGCTCCGAGTTCACCATTCGGATAAACGCGGTCGGGCTCGCGCTGCACCTCGATCGCGGGCTCGCCGAGCGCGATCGCGGCCGCCGCGATCGACGGCGGCACGCGGCGCGCGAGATAGCGGAACTTGCCGGGCGGCTGCAGCAACCGCGCCGCATCGGCGGGAGGGATCGACAGCACCGCTGCGAGCTTGGGCGCGAGCGCCGCGCGATCCGAGATGACTCGATCCGGATGCACCGTCAGAGCGAACGCCTTGTAGCCTTGCGCGAGCACTAGCCCGTTGCGGTCGACGATGGTGCCGCGGGCAATCTGGGTGGCAGGTACAGGCCGAGTCGGCCGGTCGAACAGCGCGAGGTAGGCGAGCCGTGCGATGATGGATGCCACCGCGAGCAGCAGCAGCACGAGCGCCGCCCCGGCGCGGCGGCGTGCGTCCTCCAGGCTGGCGGGCACCGGCGGCACGGGCATGCGCGCAAGCGGGGCAGTCCACGGGCGCGGCGCATCGTCGGCGAGCGGGGGTGCGCCCGGCCGCAGGCGCGGCGCGAGGACGACAGCGGTCACCGGGCGAGCGCCTCGGCGGCGGCTGCCGCGCTTTCGGCGCGCGCCTGCGCTGCGAGCGAGTTGAGCTGCGCTGCCGCGAGCATCGTCGTCCGCCCCGCCGCGCGCTGCAGCGGGAGCTGCCCCGGAGCGGTAGTGATCACGGCAACCGTCGGCTTTGTTGAGGGAATCGGATCGGCCGTCGCGGCTGCCGCTGCCGGCGCCGCGCTGCCCGAAGCAGCCCCGGCTGCCGGAGGCAGGTGCATGGCGGCCAGCTGGACGGGGCTGCCCAGCAGCTGCTGCGCACGCGGCGCCTCCAGCCGCAAGCTGACGTCGTTCCACCGTTGCAGCTCGGGCATCGGCGCCCGCGCGTGCAGCTCGGTCTGGAGCGCGTAGATGTCCGCCGTATCGCGCGCGATGTCGGCACGCAGCCGCTCCACATGCTCACGCTCGGCCGAAACCTTCAGGTTGACCATATAGAAGGCGAGCGCGGCCGCCATCGCCACTGCGATCAGGCCGATCGAGGTGAAATGCTTCCGCATCAGGCGGCATCCTTCCAGGCGGGAGCTGCGGTCCGGCGCGCTGCCCGGAGCGTTGCCGAGCGGGACCGGGGGTTGCGAGCGAGTTCGGCGTCACCCGGGCGGACGGGCTTCGCCGGGGGCTCGAACGTAGGGGCAGGGCCATGAGCGGCCTCAGGCAAGTGGCGGCTGACCGAGCGGTCGAGCCCCGCGCGGGCGCGCAGGAACTGCTTCACGATCCGGTCTTCGAGGCTGTGGAACGTCACCACCGCGATGCGCCCGCCCGGGCGCAGCACGCGCTCGGCGGCGCGCAGCCCGCGCTGAAGCTCGCCCAGCTCGTCGTTCACGTGGATGCGGATGGCCTGAAAGGTGCGCGTCGCGGGATCCTTCGGCATGCCCGGATGGTGACCCAGCGCCCGCCGCACCACGGCTGCGAGCTCGCCCGTGCGCGCCAGCGGGCGCGCGGCGACGATCGCGCGAGCGACACGGCCGGCGTTTCTCTCCTCGCCCAACTCGCGCAGCACGGTGGCGATCTCGGCCTCGCTCGCGCTGTTGACGAAGTCGGCCGCGCACTGCCCATCGTTTCCCATCCGCATGTCGAGCGGCCCGTCGGCCTTAAACGAGAAACCGCGCTCGGCCTCGTCGAGCTGGAACGAGGACACGCCGATATCGAGCGCGAGCGCGTCGACCTGAGTCACGCCGCGTTGCGCGAGCGCCTCGTCCATGCGGCTGAACTCGCCCAGGATCTTCGTCAGCCGCGCGTCGTCGGGCCCGCGGCTCAGCGCGGCAGGGTCACGATCGAAGGCGTAGGCGGCAGCGATGTCTGCCGTTAATGCCGCCGCAGTATAGCTGCCACCACCGTACGTGCCGTCGACGAAGATGTCCCCAGCTTTGAGCGCGAGTGCCGACATCGTTTCGGCTAGCAGCACCGGGATGTGTTGCCCGTTCATGCCGTGCGCCCTTTCAACAGGGCCTGCACGCGCCGCGCAGCAGTTGAGCCACCCTTCAGCTCGAGGAACACTGCCGGATCCCACAGCTCAAACTTGTCGAGCGCGCCGAGAAACAGTGCTTGCCGATTGATCCGCGCGTGGTCCTTGAATGCTGCGATCAGAACGATGCGGCCGTTCTCGTCGGGACTGGCCTTCTCCGACGCTGAGTAGAAATCGCGGATCAGGTCGTCGCGCGCCTCGTCGAAGCTGTCGGGGTATTTCTGCTCGATCCGCTCGGCGAAGGTGGCGAGATAGCTTTCGTCATAGCCGATGACGCAGGGAAGCGTCGCATGCGGCGCAAGGAAGACCGCGGCGGCGCCCGAGCGGTTCTGCGCGGCCGCGCGGAAGTCCGCGGGTACCGAGACCCGGTTCTTCGCATCCACCCCATTGAGGGCGAGGCCGTTGTAAAAACTGCTCACCAACGCTCCGGAGACGAGCCGTTCTGCCCGGTTCCGGCGGGCGCGCTTGGAATGCCGGCGCGGGTGTCAGCCCTCTCACTCGCGGGTCTACATGGGAAACCATGGTACAGCAAGGGAAACTATGGGTAGTTACGAAAGTTGCATCCGTCCCGGATTGAGTTCTTGGTCTGTTCACGCCGGGACTTGGCGGCGCCCGCCAGCCGGCTTATGCCTAGCGCCGGGTGACAGGGGATTTGCCATATCGTCCCGGCGTGGGAGTGATGCTGTTGTCGGCGGACAATCGCGTGTTCGTCGGCCAGCGCATCGATAGCACGCTGGAGGCATGGCAGATGCCGCAGGGCGGCATTGACGCCGGCGAGACGCCCGAACAGGCGGCGTGGCGCGAGCTGGCCGAGGAAACCGGCACCGACGCCGCCCAGATTGTCGCCGAAAGTCGCGAGTGGCTGACCTACGATCTGCCCGATGAGCTGATCGGTAAGCTGTGGCGCGGCCGGTGGCGCGGGCAGCGGCAGAAATGGTTCGCGATGCGCTTCACCGGTGTCGACAGCGATATCCATATCGACACCGCCGAGCCTGAGTTCCGCGCCTGGCGCTGGGCCGATCCGGACGAACTGCCGGGCATCATCGTCCCCTTCAAGCGCGATCTTTACCGCGCAATCCTCGACGAGTTCCGGCACGTGTTGCAGGCATGAGCGCCATCGACGAACCTACGCGTTTGCTCGCATTGACAGGCACCGGCGACCGCGCTGCTTTCGCGCAGCTCTACCGTGTCAGCGCTCCGAAACTGTTGGGCGTGGTCCGTCGTATAGTAAGCGATCCGGTCGAAGCCGAGGATGTGCTTCAAGATGTCTATGTGCGTATCTGGGCCGCGGCGCCCACCTATGATGCAACCCGCGGCCCAGCGCTGGCGTGGATGGCTGCGACCGCGCGCAACCGTGCGATCGATCGCGTGCGTCTGGCCTCGGTCAAGCGCACCCGCTCGTCCGCAGACCTCAAGCTGCCCGAACCGACCGAGGGCCACGGCAGCGACTGGCTCGCCGAGCGCGAGACGCTCGACCGCTGCCTCGGCGAGCTCGGCGAGGAGCCGCGACAGTGTGTCATGCTCGCCTATGTCGAAGGCTGGTCGCGCGATGATCTCGCCGCGCGCTTCGGCCGCCCGACCGGGACGATCAAAAGTTGGATCAGCCGCGCGCTCGTCGCGCTCAAAGCCTGCGTCGATGGGGAGGCTGTGTGATGGACGCTGACTCGGTCGCGCTTGCGGGTGAGCTCGTCATCGGCACGTTGCCGATGGCCGAGCGTGCCGCAGCCGCCGCCCGCGCCGCCGCCGACCCCGCCTTCGCCGCCGAGGTGCGCGCCTGGGAACAGCGGCTGTCGGGCCTGCTGACCTCCGCGGTTCCGATCCCGCCGTCCGATCTTGTCTGGAAGCGGATCAATCGCCGGCTCGATGGCGGTCCCTCTAGCCCCGGCCAGGTTCCGAAAGTGTGGCGAGGGCTGATGCTGACCACCTCGGCGATGGCTGCAGCCTTCGCTGCCATCATCGTGATCCGTCCACAGCCGGAGCCGCAGCAGCCGCGCGTCGTCCAGGTCGCGGCGAAGGCGCAGCCGCTGACGGTGGCCAGCCTGGCCGAGACCGGAGCGAAGACCGGACTGCTGCTGACGATCGACGAGAAAACCGGCGAAGTGTTCGCACAGCCCGTCGGCCTGCCCAGCCCCAAGGGCCGCAGCCTCGAGCTATGGACGATCGTCGGCACCGCGCCGCCACGCAGCCTCGGCCTGCTGAGCGCGACACAGGCCGCGCGCTTCCACCTGAACCCCGGCGAGGCGGTGCCCGGCGCCAAGTTCGCGATCTCGGTCGAGCCCGAAGGCGGCAGCCCCAAGCCGACCCCGACTGGCCCGGTGACGTTCATGGGCGAGGCCGTGCGCCTGCCCGCCCGGAGCTGATGCCCCCTCAGCCGAGCGGGACTGTAATCCGAAACGTTGCACCCTGAGCGCCGCTGGTCGGTTCGATCCGCCCGCCCAGCTGCTTCACCAGTGCGTTTGCGACGCGCAGGCCGAACCCGGCGCTCTTGCCGATCTGAAACCCGTCGGGCAGCCCCGCGCCGTCATCCGATAGCGTCAGCACCATCGCGCGCTCATGCCGTTCGATCGCCACGCGCAGCCGCTCGCCTCCGCTCTCCCAGGCATATTTGACGGCGTTCGTCGCAAGCTCGTTCAGCACGATTGCGAGCGGCACCGCGCGCGCCATTTCAAGCGTCAGGTCGCCGTGCGCGGTGAACTCCAGCACCGCGTCGGGCTCGACGCCCGAGGAGCGCAGCGCGTCGCTCAGCAGCTCGCGCGCGAACGGCCCGAAATCGAGCTCGCCGTGGCGCCCGGTCTGATACAGCCGCTCGTGGATCGCTGCGATCACCGCGATGCGGTTCTGCGCCTGCGTCAGCGCGCGCTTCCCCTCCCCCTCGCTCAAGCGCCCGGCGCTCAGGCTGATGAGCGCAGCCACGATCTGCAGGCTGTTCTTGATCCGATGGTTGACCTCGGTCAGCAAGAGGTCGCGCGCTGCGAGCGCGTCGGCGAGATCGCGCTGCGTCTCCCGGCTCTCGGTGACGTCGACCGCCGCGCCGAGGAACCTGAACGCGCGCCGCCCAACTTCCGTCGGCTCGAACATCACCCGTCCGCGCGCATCGATCCAGCGCACCGAGCCGCTGGGCAGCACCGCGCGATACGCGACGCTGTAGCCGTCGTCGGGCGTATCCGGATCGAGCGCGCGGGCGATCACCTGCCCAACCCAGGACCGGTCGTCCGGGTGCAGCAGCTCGTAAAAGCGTTCGATCGTCACCGGATCGTCGGGCGCCAGGCCGAACACGCGCTTGCATACGCCGTCCCAGCGCAGCTCGTCGGTCAGCAGATCCCAATCGAACATCCCGACGCCCGCCGCGTCCTGCGCCAGCCGCAGCACCAGCTCGCGCTCGGCGGCTGCGAACTGCGCCATCTTCTGGTCGTGAATGTCGGTGATCGCACCCAGAAAATACGGCGGCTGGCCGGGCCCGGCATCGAGCGGGACGCCGCGCGCCAGCTGCCAGCGCCACGCACCATCCGCCGTGCGCAGCCGGTATTCAGCTTCGAACGCGCCGCCGTCATTCGCGTCGTCGCCAGAGTTTGGCCGGAAGACCTTCAAGTCGCTTGGATGCAGCGCTTTCAGCCAGCGATGGCCGGACAGCTCGTCCTCGGTGAGCCCGGTGTAGCTGCAAAAGCGGGCATTGACGAAAATATTGCCCACCGGCTCCTGTGACACGAACACCAGGCACGGCAGATCTTCCAGAAACCTCCGATACGGAAGTTCCAACGTCGATCTGAGCTGCTCGACCACACCCACCATGCCCGACCCAGCGCGGCCTGTGCACCGCGCCGATGGCACATGCAAGCTTCGGTTGCGGTTTGGCGAGACCGGTGCTAGCGCCCTCCACTCCCTGACATTTTGCCGAGGACTGCCCCCGGATGGCGCGCGTCACCGTAGAAGATTGCGTCGACAAGGTTCCGAACCGCTTCGATCTCGTGCTGTTGGCCGCCCAGCGGGCACGCCAGATTTCAAGCGGTGCCGAGCTGACCGTCGACCGGGACCGCGACAAGAACCCGGTCGTCGCGCTGCGCGAGATCGCCGAGCGCACCGTTGCGCCCGATTCGCTGAAGGAGACGCTCGTCGCCTCGCTGCAGCGCGTGCTCGTCCCCGACGACGATGCGCCCGACAGCCACGGCAACCTGCACCAGGCCGCCGAGGCGCTGCGCCTCACCGCCGCCCAGCCCCCGCGCAATCAGAATCTCGGCCCGGAGTACGAGTAAGGGGGACCGCTTCGGGACCGCCCCCGCTTCCTGAAGCGCCCCCACGGCCGCCAGTCTGCCCGCGCGGCCCAACCGTAGGGACGCGGTGCCGGACCGGGTTCGGCATGGCCGGCTCCCTCGGCGGAACCGCTGCGCCCGACGGGCCGCACGCGCCCTACTCGTCCAACTCCACCAGCTCGGCGACCGCCAGCAGCGGCGCCGCGTCGGCTTCGGGCAGCGCTTCGACGCCGCGAAGCTTGCGGTCCACCGCCCGGCTGCGGCGCGATGCGTCCTCGACGACATTCTGCGCCTCCGACAGCTTCTTGCCGACCTTCTCCAGCACGCCCCCGAACTTGCCGAACTCGGTCTTCACCGCCCCAAGCACCTGCCAGACCTCGCTCGATCGCTTCTGGATCGCGAGCGTCCGGAACCCCATCCTCAGCGACGAGAGCAGAGCCATCAGCGTCGTCGGCCCAGCCACGATCACGCGGCACCCGCTCTGGATCGAATCGACCAGACCCGGCCGTCGCACCACCTCGGCGAACAGGCCTTCGGTCGGCAGAAACATGACAGCGAAATCGGTCGTGTGCGGCGGTTGGACGTATTTTTCGCTAATGTCCTTCGCGCACGCCCGGATCCGCCGCTCAAGCGCGTCGCCCGCCTGCTCCACGCCGGGCGCGTCGGCGCGCTCGGCCGCCTGCATCAGCCGCTCATAATCCTCGGTCGGCAGCTTGCAGTCGATCGGCAGCCACACCGGTGCGTCCGCCGCATCGCCGGGCAATCTGATCGCGTACTCCACTCGCGCCCCCGCTCCGGGCACGACCTCGACGTTCATTCGGAACTGATCGGGCGTCAGCGACTGTTCGATCAGCGTGCCGAGCGTCGTCTCGCCCCACGTGCCGCGCGACTTCACGTTCGTCAGCACGCGCTTCAGGTCGCCGACGCCGGTCGCCAGCTGCTGCATCTCGCCGACCGACTGAAACACGCGCTGCAGGTTCTCATTGACCTGATTGAAGCTCGCGCCCAGCCGCTGCTCCAGCGTCCCCTGCAGCTTCTCGTCAACCGTCGCGCGCATCGCTTCCAGCTTCTCGGCATTCTCGGTCCGGACCGCGTCCAGCCGCTGCTCGATCGTCTCGCGCACCGCGTCCAGCCGCTGCTCGACCGAGCCGCGCAGCCCCTCCTGGGCCTTGGCCGCGCTCTCGGTTGCCTGCCGCACCACGCCCGCGAGCTCGGTCAGCCGTTCGCCCTGCGCCCGCGCCGCGGCTCCGAGGTCCGCCTTCAGCGCCTCGCCCAACCGGCCGAGCGTCGCCTGCACCTCCTCGCGCAGCGCCTTGGCTGCCTGATCCGATCCAGCACGCGCCGCGGCCATCTGCTCGGCAAACCCGTCCAGCCGCTCGCCCTGCGCGCGCGCCGCGTCGGCCTGTGCGTCGCGCAGATCGCTGCCAAGCTGGCCGATGCGATCGCCCACCTCCTGCCGCAGTCCGCGCCCCGCCTCGCCCAGCGCCGTCTCCAGCCGGGCGAACCCGTCGCGCTGCAATTCGCGCGCGGCTGCGAGGTCGGCCGCGAGCGCGCGCAGTTCTGCCTCGCCGCCGCGGGCGGGCCGCGCCAGCAGCGCGATCACCGCCAGCAGGTTGAGCGCGCCCAAGGCCGCCAGCACCAGTTCGATCGTCGTCACGCGCCCGCTCCCAAATCCCGGCCGCCCTTACCAGATCGGCTGCCCGGAACACAGGGGGAACGTGGCGGCTAGTGCGCGCCCGGCTTCACCAGCCGCAAACCGAGCACGATCGCCCAGCCCAGCACCGCCCCGATCAGCCCGGCGAGCACAGCGTGCGCCAGCCACTCGACCGCGCCCTCCAGCGCCGGGACTGCGAGCGCAGCCACGCCGTGCGCTGCGTGGCCGACCACCTCCTCGGGCGCTGCGAGGCCCAGCTGAGCGGCGCTGTGCAGCACGATGCCGCCGCCCACCCACAGCATGGCCGCCGTCCCCAGCGCAGCGAGCGTCGACAGGATCCGCGGCGTCCCCGTCACCAGCCCGCGCCCGATCGCCCGCACCCAGCCCGGTCGCGCGGGCCGCGCCAGCGACACGCCGACGTCGTCCGCCTTCACGATCAGCGCGACCACGCCGTAGACCGCAGCGGTGATCGCCACCGCCACCGCGGTCAGCACCAGCGCGCGCTCCAGCAGCGAGGGCGCGGTCAGCGTGTTGAGCGCGATGACCATGATTTCCGCCGACAGGATCAGGTCGGTCTGGATCGCGCCCTTGACCCGCGCCCGCTCGATCTCCGCCGCACTGCCCTCGGCCGCCGACGTCGCGCCATGCTCGTGCTGGCTGATCGCTTCGGCGAGCTTCTCGGCGCCTTCGAAACACAGATACAGCCCGCCCACCAGCAGCAGCGGCGGGATCGCCCAGGGTGCGAATGCCGACAAGACCAGGCTCGCCGGCAGCAGGATCAGCAGTTTGTTCCGCAGCGAGCCGAGCGCGATCTTGCCGATGATCGGCAGCTCGCGCTTGGGGCTTAGGCTCGTCACATAAGCTGGCGTCACCGCCGTGTCGTCGATCACCACGCCCGCCGCCTTGGCGCTGGCCTTCAGCGTCTGCGCGGCGACGTCGTCCAGGCTGACGGCCGAAAGCTTGGCGATCGCGGCCACGTCATCCAGCAAGGCGAGAAGGCCCGAGGCCATGCGGTCTCCGTCCGGGTGGGATTACAGAACTGTCAGCTTGGGCGCCCGCCAATGGCCGAGCGCGCCGCCGCTGTCCAGCGCCCGCCGCGCCGGTTGACAGCGCGCGGCCCGGGCCGCACTTGGAGCACCGCAGACAAGCTCCCCGGCCCGATGGCGGAGTGGTGACGCAGCGGACTGCAAATCCGTGCACGCCGGTTCGATTCCGGCTCGGGCCTCCAGCGCTTGTCCCCGGCTTTCGGACGGTCGCCTGTGTGAGTGGCAATTAAATAGGGGGCCGGGATGGGGTGGGCCGAGGTGGGACAAACCGGGACGTAAACCCCTGTGAAACTTCCAATCATCATCGTAAAGACTGAATTATCTGCCACTGGGTCAGCCGCTGAGGCAGTGGCAAGTAATTGCCCAAAATCGGATGCGAAGACGGCTGATTTCCGTTTGTTGCAGTGCGGAAAGCGGGGGTATGTTTAACGATAACGCGTGACACCCCCTGTGCGCAGCGAAAAGCGCGCTGTTCTGCGGGTCTGGGCCTCCAGCGCCGACCGATCGGAGCGTCACCCTCCGCCGCCCCTAATCACCAGTCTGGTTATGGCGGTCGGGACGCCTCCGTCGATCGAATAGGGGACAGGTACGTCCTCCATCTCGAACCCGGCGAACAGCTCGCGCACCTCGGGCACGTCGTTTACAGACAGGATGAAGCGGCCCTTCAAGGCGCGCAGCTGATCGGCCATGCGGGATAAATCGGCGCGGCTGAAGAGGTCGTCGCCATAGTCTCCCTCGCTGCCCCAGCAGGGTGGATCGAGGTAGAACAGTGTCCCTGGCCGGTCGTAGCGGCGCAGGAACTCGGCCCACGGCAGGCGCTCGATCTTCACGCCAGCAAGCCGCTCGTGCACCGCGTGCCCCCGCCCTTCGGCGGGATCGGTGAAAGGGGGTTGCAGGCCGGTTTCACGAGGCGCTCAGCAGCAGTTCGGCGCCATCGAGCAGCAGCTTCAGCGCCGCGTCGTCGAGCCGGTCGACGCGGTCGATCGTCAGGCTGCGGCCGTCGAAGCTGGGGCGGATATAGGCCGCCAGCCAGCCGTCGCCGTCGCGCGCGATCACCACGCGGTCGGCGCCGAGCGCCACCACCTTCTCGGCGCCCTGGCCAAGGCCGGGGAGCTGCCGGACGATCGCTGCATCCAGCCCCGCGATCGCATCGGTCCCCATCCACGCCACGCGCTGCTCGCCGCCGCCCACCGCGGCCATCGCCGCGTCGTCGAGCAGCATCGCCGGGAAGCGCCCGGCAGGCGCGGCGACGAAGCGCTGGAACTCGGGCGCGGCCAGCAGCTCGGCGAGCATCTGCGTCGCCTGGCTCGCAGCGCCCGCCTGCGCGGCGTTCGCGGCCGAGGTGGCGGCCTTCTCGGCGGCGGCGCGCCACGCGGCCTCGCCGGGGTTGTACGCGAAGCCCGGATCGATGCCGTGGGGCACCAGCTCGGGCGCGCTCGCGCCGGGGCGCCAGAAGGGCCTGGGCGGGCCGAGATCGGGCGGCGGCTTCGCAGCGACGCTCCACCCGCGGCTCTTCAGCTCGTAATCCGAGACGCTGATCGTGGTGCAGCGGCAGTTCCAGCCGCAGGGCGGGAAGTGCGTCTGCCACCATGGGTGGTCGATCGGCAGGATCGTGCCGTGCCACGCGGCGTGCTCGGGCCGCGTGCGGTTGTCGAGCACCGCCGAGTAGCGGAGGTACGGCCGATACTCCTTCGTGGCCTGATAGCGCGCCCAGTCGCCCGCCGCGCGGCTGACGCGGAGGTTGGTATCATAGATCGTCCGCAGCCGGTTGGGGCCGACGAAGACGGGCTGCGTCGTGCCGGTCAATTCCGGTTTTTGAACGAGGCCCCACCAGCCCTGCCGCTGCAGCGTCGGCACCAGTCCCTTCTGGAACTGCTCGAACGTCTGGCCCTCGGCGATCGCCGCGACGACCGCCTGCCGGATCGCGACGAGCGTATCGAGCTGGGCGGCCTTGGCGACGGTGAAATCGCGCGCGTGCTCGTCGGCGGCCATCTCGCGCCAGCCGACGGTGGGCCGGAAGCCCTTCGCACGGAAAGCCTTCAGCGCGTCGCCGGGCGGCTGATCGAAGGTCGCGCCCAGTATCTGCGGATCGTCAGCCATCGGCGGCCGATTTCCGCACCAAAGTGCGGCTCTCCCGAATGATCGATGCGATCAAAGCCGCAGACGACATGAAATAGGATGCTGTCAATACTTCAGGCGCATCGAGATCGCAGGGGACATTCCAGAGCGCGCGGCGAACACCAGGCGGCAGAAGGTCGAAGGCCTTCATCTGCTCGGCAACCGTTCCTGGTGGCGCGACTTCAATCCCGAGACGATCGGCCGTCGCCTGGTCAATTGCGTTCGCGTCCATCCCGCCCTCCGCACAGCCCAGCGGCTGACGATGTGGCGGACGCCATCCTCGAACTCGATCAGCGCCGAGTTCATGCGCCCGTGCGCAGCCTCCCGGATCGGGCCGATCAGCTCGGCCGACAACGCTTCGCAGTAGGCGTGGTTGGCGCGGTCGACGGCGGGGATGCGGTGCTCTTTCATCACCGCCACTCCTGCGCTTCGGGGCGGGCGTGGGCGTGGGGGCCGTTGAGCGCGAGGTGGCAGTTGAGGTGGCGGACGATGCCGCCGCGCAGCGCCACATAGTGGCCCTGGATGAGGTTGCCGCAGGCGTTGCAGCGCAGCTGCAGGCATGCAGCGGGCCTGTCAGCCGAGGTCCGCATCGCCGCCTCCGGCCTCGATCGGGCGCACGTCCCCGGGCGTGCCGAGCAGCTGGTCGCGAAGGCTCAGATGCGCGAGCGCGGCCAGCTCGACCGACCGCGCGCAGAGCGCGGTGTGGCCGAAGGTGTAGTAGGCCTCGTCCGCTACCGGATCGATGACGACGGCCGCGACGACCACCTGCCGGCCGCCCGCTGCGAGCAGATCGGTGATCGCCACCACCTCCTCGCCAGCGAGCTTCTTCACCTCGTCGCTGATGGCGGGCGCGGTGCTCATTCGGTTAAGCCTGCGGCTGCGCTGACGGCGAAGGCTCCGACGATCTTGGCAGCCGCGTTCGCGTCCTGTCCTGCCGCAACCAGGGCCGACACCGCCGCCCGCGCAAGGCCCATCGCAAATGCGACCGATAGAGAAGGCCAGGGGCCGCCCGAGCCCGCGCGTGTGTGGGGCGGCCGGTCAGGGTGCAGGCCCACATACGGCCCGACGTTCGCGGCTTCGGGGTACTCTATGCGGCTCAGCGCACCGGCGACGTAGCCCTTCACGAGCGCGTCGCGGAACAGATCGGAGGCGATCGGGTGTGCGGTCCGCGACCAGGCGATCGCCTCATCGTTCAGCGTGATCATGCGCCAGATCCCTTCTTCTGGCTGTTGGCGAGCGCGCGGACGGCGAATCCTGCGCGTTCCAGCGCCTGCATCAGCGGCTCGTGATCGGTGTCCGGGAAGGCGGCATTCAGCGCCGCGTCGACCTCTTCGAAGCTGCCCGCCGCCTGCACCGCCGCGATCAGCGGCCCAAGCAGCGGATCGGTGACCTCCTGCCAGCCCGCGTCGAGCCGGGCGACGATCAGGTCGATCGCGTCCTGCGCCGCGGCCTGCGCGTCGGCGGCTGCCAGCTCGGTCACGTCGATCACCGGATCGTCGGCGCCGCCGCCAGCATCGCCACCAGCGCTGCCCACGCCAGCGCCGCCCGCATCGGCGGCTGCGCCCTTGGCCGGTGCGGGTGGCGTCACCCGCTCCCAGCCGTCGCCATAGACCTCCTGGAAGCTGTCCTCGCTGCGCTGCCAGCCCATCTGCCACAGCTTGTAGTCGGCGTCGGCGGTCAGCCCGATGTCGCGCTCCTCCTTCACCAGGCGCGCGACCATCGGCTTCGGGCAGTCGTTGCCGAAGTTCATGCGCGTCCAGAAGTCGAGGATGTCGGATGTGTTGAAGCTGTCGCACAGAAGGTCCGCGTCGGCCTTCACGATCTCCAGCTTAACCTCCTGGTGGGTCTGCGCCTGCGCGCGCGACGAGCCGTGATCGGTGGTCATCGTCTGCGAAAGGATGATCTTCGCGATGGCGCCGTCCATGTAGCGGCACAGCTCGCCGAAATCGCTGATCGAGCGCTTGGTCTCGAGCAGCTCGATGACCGTTTCGCTGGGCACCGCCATGCCGCTGTCGTTTGCCAGCTGGCGGATGGCCGACATGATCTTGTTGATCTCGTCGAGCGTCGCGCCCTGCCGGTATTTCGCGATGACCGTCGGCACGCCCAGCTTGTCGAGGAAGATGTTCCACGCCTTGATGCCGCCGCGCTTGAAATAGACCGGCCAGTAGAGCAGCTCGGCGAGCGACTGGCCGTAGAAGTCGGCGTCGCTCTCCATGCCGCTCGTCACCACCCAGAACTTGTTGGGCGGCAGCGCCTCGCCGGGCAGCATGTTCTCGCGGGTCAGCAGCCGGAGCGTGTCGTCGTCGCCCCAGCGGAAGCGGCGCGCGCGCTTGGGCACGATCTTCTTCCACGCCAGGCGGCGGGCGGCGTTCACCTCCCAGATCGCCTCGGCGACCGAGTAGCCGTAGAAGCGGCTCCACAGCATCGCCTCGCACAGCCGGTCCCAGCCGACGGCCTGCAGGTCCTCCTCCAGCGCATCGGCCGCTGCCTGGGCGAGCGGCGTCTCGTCGCCCGGGATCACCTCCCACGGGCGCGAGATGTGCGCGTAGATGCGCTGCTGCATGCAGCTGGCGACCTGGTCGTCCTGCCGCACGCGGGCATATTCGCCCCAGTTGATCGCGCCCCACAGCCGCCGGTCGCTGGGCTCGCGCAGCCGCCCCATCCACTGGACGGTGATGTCGCGGCCGTTGCCGGTGGTGGCGATTTCTTGGCTGAGCTCGCGCACGTTCGCGGCCGGGCGGCCGCGGCCGCCGAACATGCGCTGATAGTCGGCGGGCGAGGTGGCCATCAGAAACTCCCTCCGGACAGCCCGAACCCGTCGCCGCCGACGCCAAACCCGGCGAAGATGCTGTCGGGGTCAGCACCTGCGAGTCGGGGCGCGCGGAGCGCGTTGGCCGGGGTGAAATCGAACGGCTCGGACGCGTCGCGCACCGCCATCAGGAACAGCATGGAGGCGATCGCGGTGTCGCCGTGGCGCTTGCCCTTCGCGCCGTCGGCCTTGTCGGTGGTGCGGTCGACGATCATCGGCACGCCGCGCACCAGCTTCACCAGGCGGTGATCATCGAGCACGCCCTCGTCGCGCGGCAGCAGGAAGGTGCGATCTTCCAGCCCCGCCTTCAGCAGCGGCATGCCCGCCAGATAGGTGTTCTGGGTGGTCTGGACGCACTCGATCCGCGCCGCGCCGAACTCGCGGAGCAGCTCCTCGCTGATCTGCATGCCCAGCCCGCGCGCATCGAACTTCGCGCCGCAGAAGCGCGGCAGCGCGTGCAGGCTGCGCTTGGCGACCCACAGCTGCTCGCGGAAAGGGACGTTGCGCATCTCGACGATCACGCGCGCGCGGCGGGTGAGGTCGGGCTCGGTCTGGCCGAGCAGCAGCGCCGAGACGTCGCCGGTGCGCGCCCAGTCGCCGCCAGCGAAGCTGCGCTCACTCGTGGGGAAGTCGGCGAGCAGGGGGCGGACGTTCTCCTGCCACCACTCGGCGATCCACGCCTCGGCGCGGTCGGCGGGCCAGTGCACCAGCTCGTCGGGCGCGCGCAGGCGAACGACGTGGGCGTCGGCCACCATCGCGTCCTCGATCACCGCGCGGCTGAGATAGACGCCCGAGCCGCGCGCGGGGATCACGTCCAGCTCCTCCTCGGCGGCGGGGCCGTAGCGCGCGCGGAGCGAGCGCTCCCACTCCGCCTCGCCCTCGGGCGTCCATGCGGTGCCGGAAACGAGGCAAATTCGCTTGTAAAGGCCGTCGGCGAGCGCGTCCGCCAGGGTGACGCGCATCACGCATCCTTCGGTCTTTCCCGCCCGAATATCCTCAATGAGGATGTTGAACGGGTTGTCCGCACCGTCGTGGGTGGAGACGACGACGGTGCCCCCTCTCCCCCACATGCCGAGCGCCAGCGCCGCCTTGATCAGCTCGGGCAGGTTGTCGACGAAGGCTCCCTCGTCGATCCGGACCTTCCCCTGCTTGCCGCGGAGCGCGCGGGCCACCCCCGGCAGCGCGACGATCGATTTGCCGCTGGGAAAGTCGATCCGATAGACCTTGAAGGCGTCCGATCCGTCGACCTTCCAGAAGAACTCGCCCTGGGTGGCAGCGATGTTGAAGGCCCTGGCGAACGACGCGCAATAATCGATGTACTCGCGGGTCATCTCAAGGTTGTACGACGTGTAATAGACGTCCTCCGCGCCCTCGGCAGCGCTGGCGCTCAATACATCGTCGGCAGCAAGGGCGTAGGTGATGCCCGTCCGGCGGCTCTTTTCGATCACCAACAGCTTGTGCTGGTGGCTTAGCTCCACGGCCCGCTGCTGGTAGGGCAGGAACAGCGGTACGTCCATCAGGGCGGCGAGCGCGCTCACGACCGCACCCCGTGGCGGCGATGGTAATCGTCGATCGCGAGCTTGAGCGCGGCCGAGCCGAGCGCGGCCTTCTCGGCCCAGCCGCGCGGGGTCGGAGGCCGGGGCACGCGGCGCTCGCCGGTCAGCCCGTCGCCGTAATAGTGCAGCGCGTCCCTGATCCGCCGTGCCGTGGTGCCCAGCACGTCGGCAGCCTGGTTGTGGGTCGCACCGCGCGCCAGCAGCTCGGCCAGCTCGCGGCGACGCTCGACCGTCCAGAAGCCCGGGCGCGCCATCAGCGCAGCTCCACGCGCATCGAAAGGCGGCGGGCGCGGGCGATCAGCTCGGCGTCGGTCAGCAGCTCGCGGTTGACGCGCCAGCGGTCGGCCGGGCCGCCGTCGACGCTCGCGCGATAGACGGTGTGCCCGCGCCGCTGCAGCAGCTGGCGCGCCTCGCCCAGCTCGCCGTCGACCATCAAGGCTGGCTCGGCGGCGCGGCGCAGCAGGCTGGCGGCGCGCCGGCTGTTCAGGACGCGGCGCCGCTCGCGGAAGGCGGGGCCGACCGGGGCGGTGTAGAACTGGTCGCCCTGCTTGTAGCGCTCGACCCAGCCGAAGCCCGGTGACGTCGGGCGGCGATCTGCATCGCCTCCAGCGCCAGCGCGTGCGGCAGCCGCTCCATCAGCGCCAGCCAGCGCTCGGCGGTCTGCACCATCTCGGCCGCGTGCGTCAGCGTGTTCGGCTCCACGCCCAGCTTCCCCGCAGCCGTGATCGCGCGCCCCGCCGCGCCGATCTCCTGCGCCGCCCACGCATCGAGCAGCTGGTCGATCAGCGCGGCGATCGGGCTGGGCATCGTCGGCCTCCGGTGGGGTTGCAGCGTGGGTGAAGGCGGCTTGCAAAGCCGGTGCGACGACCGGGGCGGGAGCTGCGTCCGCATCCGGTTCAACCCTCCGGGCAGCGCCCGTCACAGTCTGCGGCTCATCCGCGTCCTCCGTCGCCGAGAGACGCGCCCCGCCGTTGTCCATGGCCGCGCATTCGGCGCGCGGCTCGGGGGCAGCCGGGGCCTGGGGCGGAACGCCCTCATCCCCTTCGCTCCCGGCGGAGTCTGGAATTGGTGTTACGCGGGCTTCGCCGTCACCAGCTCGCTGTTCGGGTCGGGCTGCGGAGCGGGCGGTGCATAGTCCGAGTGGCTCGGCTGGATTTCCTCGATCAGCAGGCCATGCATTTCGGTCAGATACGGATGACGCGAGGAATGTGCTTCGATGCGCTGCTGCTGTTGCCCGACATGGATCGGCCCCTTCGGATTCAGCGGTGTCACCCGCACCGGCCGGGTGTGCGTCGTGATCGTCACCGTCGTCGTCATGCTTCGTCTCCTCCGTGATGCCCGCGGCGCGGCGGCCTGCGGGGGTGAGTTCGAAGCTGGCGATGTCGATCAGCCCCGCGAAACGCAGCGCCTGGATCGCCTGGCCGAGCCGGTTCAGCGAAAGCCCGCGCGTCGCCTCGTGGCTGTCGATCGCGTGCGCCACGCGCAGCAGCACGGGCACGGCGGCGGGAGGCACGGGCGCGCTCATGGCAGAAATCCGGCGCGGCGGGCCTGCGCTTGGCTGTCACAAGCCACCGCGGCTTCTCCCACAGCGTTGACCGGGACCGGCAGCGCAGGCGGGTGACCCGGTGCCGCCGCGGCCACCGGGTGGAATGGGGAGAGCCGCAACGTCGCCCTCATGCCGCGGCCTTCAGGCCGAGCAACTGGGACTTGATCCGGTTGATCGTCTCGGGCGAGGCGCCGCCGTCGCGCGCGGCCTTCTCGGCCACCTTGCTCGCCTCGTCGAGCGCCTGCTTGCGCGCGGCGTCGCGGATCTTCTCGACGGTCTCCACGTCGAGCTTTCGGGCGCTCGCCAGATCCTTGCAGGCTTTCGCGAAGAAGTGCGCGTCCATCGCGCTGACGCCCGATCCCTCCTCGGCATCGTCGTCGTTGGCGGTGAGCGCCCTCAGGCCGAGCTTGGTGACGACGCTCGTGAAAATCTGCGTCAGCACGCGGACCTGGTCGTTGCCCTCGGCGCCGAACTCCGATCCGAACGCGCGAGCGACGGTCGCGATGTCGCGCTGCTGGTCGGCGACCTTGCGCCAGTTCTTGGCCCAGCGGCCGACCGCCGAGCGACTGACGTCGCCGCCCAGCTCGCCGATCGTCGCTGCGATCTCGTCGACCGTTGCGCCGCGCGCGATCGCGCTGACCGCGGCGGCCTTGATCTTCGGATCGAGCCGTTCGACCGTGCTGCGCGCCATCAGCGCACCCGCTCCACACCATCGACCGCCAGCCGCCGCGCTGCCACGTCGCGGCCGTCGTCGGTGATGTCGGCGACGAGATACGGCCCGGCCTCGGTGGTGGCGACGAGGCCGCGGTCGGCGAGCCATTCGAGCGCTTCGCGCACCGTGCGGCGCGCGGCGGGGTGGCCGACGCTCGACAGGCTGGCCGCGATCACCTCGTCGTTCATCGCGACGCCCGCGGCGTCGAGGAACTTCAGGATCGCGCCGCGCAGCACGGCCGCCACGATCTCGTTCACCTTCCGCCCCGCATCGCAGTCTCGACGACCGGGCGCAGATAATCGTGCAGCACGTCGACCTTGTCGCCGATCCCCTCGATCTTGCCGTCGAGCCGCTCGACCTTGCGGCTGACCTCGCTGATCTCCTTCGACAGCTCGCTGCGCGTGGGGCTGTCCTTCAGGTGCACCTCGATCAGCGCCAGCCGCTTGTCGGCGCCGTCGTGCCGCTCGCTGAGGCGCATGACCTCGGACTTCAGCAGCGTATCGGTCATGTCGACGCGGCCCTTCAGCTCGTCATGCTCGGCGCGCTTCGGGAACTTGGTGCCCAGCCATGCGAGCGTCGCCCACAGCGCCGCGCCGCCGACGGGCATCAGCAGGAACAGCACGATGTCGTCGAGATAGGTGATCCACCAGCCGGGCGAGCCGATGGGGGCGTTTGGGATCAGGTTCACGGGCGGATACCCCGCTCGGTGCCCCGCGAGCTGACGGTCAGCACGCTGCGGCGCAGGCGCCCGTCGCGGTAGGAGACATGGACCCAGCCCGATCGTGGCTGGCCGGGCGTGTGGAACTCCAGGATCAGCTGATCGAACTGGCAGTGCGCCTCGATCGCGCGCGCGAGCTCGACATTGTCGAGGGCCGGGCACTCGATGTCCGCCGCCTCGCCCAGGCAGTGCTGCGAGGTCGGCACGCCGCCCACCGCCTTGTTGACCGCGACCGAGCGGAAGCCCGAGTTGACGTAGATCGGCCCGACACGGGCGCGCAGCGGCTCCAGCACGCGCTCGCACAGCGTCGTCAGCGACGCGATTGCGGCTGGGCCGGGGATGTTGGGGAGGCCCCTTCGCGCCGCGACTTCGCTCCGCGTCAGCTCGGCGAGCGTGAAGTTGGGGCTGATGCGGGTGGCGAGGTCAATCACGCGCGCCCTCCCGCTGCTTGAGGCGGTAGAGGACGTCGATCAGCGCGCCGCCGGAGCGGCTGCAGGGATCGAGCGGCTGGGGCCTGAAGGCCGCCTGCAACGCCGCTGCAGCGCGGCTGAAGCGCTCGCCGCGCGGCTGCGGATCGGGGGTCGGGTGCGGCACGGGCGGTGGCTCCGGTTGGATGCGGAGCAACCCTCGCACGCGCGCGGGGCTGGCTTACCCCGGCGCGGACGCCGGGGTGTGACGGGCGGCGGCCGGGGGTAGTGAGGACGTCTTGTTGGGACTACCCTCCGGGTCCCGGGCGGGAGTGGCTTCGGCTGCTCCCGCCCCTTGCCCGTGCGCCTAAAGCTCCATCTCGAACTGGCGCAGGCGGAAGGCGAGGCCGCGTTCGAAGCGGTCGCGCGGCGACGCGGTGTCGCCCGCCTCGGCGAGCCAGCCGCGGATGGTCTTCTGCGAGGTGTGGGCGCGCCACGCAGCCTCCGCGAGGCTGATCGCGCCCGTCCGCGCCTCGGCGAGGATCGGCTGGCAGCGCGCGACGACGATCGCCTGCTTCGCGCACGGCACCGCGAGGCGCGTCCCGCACATCAGGTCGGCGATCGCCTGTGCGGCCTCCTCGCCCACCGTCCTGGGCACCGGGCTGCCGGGCTGCCAGCGCCGCGGCACGGTCAGCTCCAGCCCGCCCAGCGCGTCGCACAGCACCAGCGCCGCGCGCTCGCCGATCACGTCGGCCAGCTCGTGCATCACCGGCGTCCAGCGCTTGCAGCGGCGCGGCTTGTCCGGGATCGGCGGCAGCTCGGGGCGGTGCAGCCGGCTGAACGCGCGACTCATGAGGCTTCGCCCTTGCGAGCGGCCTTCCACGCGGTGCGCCGCCACAGCTTGCCGAGCGCGGTCACGCCGCGCTCCCAGTCGCGCGAGGTCCATTCGGGCGGGTGGCGGCTGCTGACCGCCGATCGCAGCCAGTTGGTCATCGGCTCGAACCCCTGCTCGCGCACCGCGTGCGCGTCGTAGAGCCTGGCCCACAGCGCCTCGCAGACCGCGGTCGCTGGCCAGACGCGCAGCAGCGCGGGCGGAGCGCTCCAGATGTTGCGCCACTCGCGCCGCTCGTCGTCGGCGGGCCATTGGACGCCCGCGCGCGTGCACCAGTCCTTCAGCGCCTCGATCACGCTGTGGCACTGGCGGGGCGGCAGGAATTTGAGCGCCGCCATCCCAGTCTGCCGCTCGACGAAGCGGTCGAGCGCCTTCAGCACCTGGCCGGGCTCCTCGGGCGCGATCTCGTTCAGCCAGTAGAGGTTCCACCAGAGCGCGACGGCCTTGGCGTGCGCGGGGCGCTGCGCCGCGCGGCCGTCGGGGCGCGGCAGGGCATTCACCGCATCGAGCGCGAGGCCGAGCTCGGCGAGGTCGCAGTCGGCGGCCGAGCGCTTGCCCGTCGCGCGTTCGAGGATGGAGCGGTAGTCCTCCTCGCAGATCTTCCGCACCGCGCAGGCGGCGCGCAACGCTTTGATGCGCGCGGCGCGGCTGTCCATCTTGCCCAGCGTCACCTGTAGCTTGCGGTGGGCAGCCAATCCGAGTGTGACGGCCATCAGTCTCTCCGGTAGTTGAGCCAGGGGCGGGGGGCGGTGGTCCAGCGGGCGCGATGGGCGTCGCCCAGCGCGCGGGCCTGGGCGATGCCGTCGGGGTCGACGCCGCGAAGGCGCTGGGCGAGGCGGTCGCGCGCGGCCTCGGCGACGTCGAAGCCGAGCGGGCGGCCGTCGTCGGCGTCGCGCAAGAGCCGCAGCCGCTCGGCGACAGCCACGCGGTTGAAGCGCGCGGCCGGGCAGGCGGCGGGGCGCGCGGGCTGCGCGGCAACGACCGACAGCCGCGCGCGGATGGCGGTGAGGGTCATGCTCCCTCCCTGATGGTGCGATGTGCGGGGCGGCGGCGCTGCGCCGCCCCGGGATCAGGCGCGCTGCGCTGTGCGCTCGCGCTCGGTTTCGAGGACGTCGTGCACCATGATGCCGACGCACGCGGCCTGCCGCTCCACACAGTGGAGCAGCGCCGACAGATCGGCGCCGGTGACGACGCTGGTTCCGGCCTCGGCGACGAGGACCGAGAGGCAGGAGATGGCTCCGGAGAGCTGCCCGGCCTCGAACTCCAGATCCATCGCCTCAGCCATGACGCGGCGTCCCGGTCCTGCGCACGCGCAGCTCCAGCGAAGTTGTCGACGATCAGGGCGCTCACGACCTCACCCCCGCTTCCCGGGCGTCGTGCGCGGCGGCGATGGTGCGGTAGCGATCGGCGTGGACGATCGCGAAGGCGAGGACGTGACTGTCGGCGTTCTCGCGCGCCCACTGGCTGGGCTCGGGCAGCGGATCGCGGAGCACGCCGTCCGCCTTCAGCTTCGCGACCTCGCGTTGCGCGCAGTGGCGCACCTGCTCGGGGAAGCCCTCCCACCAGTGCCAGCAGGCGACGAGCGCGATCAGGATCAGCGCCAGCAGCAGCGCGCCGATCAGGCGCATCCCCGCGCGACGGGCGCAGATGCGCTGGACGACGCGCGGGTTGCCCATGCAGCTCTCGCACAAAAGCAGCGGCGTCAGCGGGCGGATCAGCCCGCAGCCGTCGCACTGGATGAAGCCGGGCGCGCTCACAGCACCAGCTCCCCGCACCGCGCCTCGGCAGCGCGCAGCCAGTTGCGCAGCGCGCCCGCGTAGCTCGACGTGCTGGTCGAGCGGATGTCTGCGAAGCGCACCACGTGGTGGTGCGGCGGCGTCAGCGTGCAGCGGCCGCCATTCGCCTCGATCACCCCGGCGAGCGCCTTCTCGGCGCGGTCGTAGTTCTCGCGCCAGACGATGGAATAACGGTCGATGACCGCCGCGCAGTCGCGCTCATGATCGCGCAGCGCCTCGCGCGCGATGGCGACGGCGCGGTTGAGCGGGAGGTTCGGCGCGCTCATGCCCGCCCTCCCCAGATCGTGAGGGCGAGGTCGGTGAGGGCGAGCGCGAGCGTGAACCACGTCGCGCGGCGCAGCAGCGGATAGCCGGTCACCGGGCGCCTCCCATGATCGCGGTGGTCTGGGCGAGCACCTGGTCGGCGGCCTGGTCGAAGAAGGCCATGAACTCGGCCTCCGACAGCGTCACCGTCGCGCGGTGGCGCCAGAGCGGGCCGTCGCGGCCCTCGACGATCAGCGTCATGCCGTCGGTGCCGCGCGCGACGGCCTTCACCCGGCCGTTGGGCACGAACAGCGCGGGGAGCGCGGCCGGCGCCACGGGCGGCGCGGCCGATGTGGGAAGCGGATCAGGCATCGGTGGTCTCCGGTTGCAGGGAGGTTTCAATGGCGCGGGCGCTGCGGCGGCAGAGCGTCGGCGGCGGCAGCGCGAGGCCGCGGGCCACGGCGGGCGCGCGAACGATCAGCCCGCGCGCGACGAGGGCGGTGATGCGCTCGTGGAGGGCCTTGCGTTTGACGCCCAGCGCCGCCTGCATCTCGTCGTAGGTGGGCGGGCACCCGGCCCGCAGGCGCGGCTCCAGCCACGCCCACAGCTCGCGCTGCCGCGGGGTGAGGGGGATGTGCGTCATTGGATCGTCCCCCAGGACGGACCCTTGCGGCCGATCTTCCGTTCTTCCAGCCGATAGCCTTCGGTGAAGTTGGCGGTCATCGTAATGAAGGCCGCTGTCCGCGCGGCCCCGGCACCACCGACGAAGTGATCCGACAGGATCGCGTTCGTCCGGGCGGCTCGCGCTCCGGCGATCAGCCCACAGGCGGCATAGAACATCGACACATCGTCGAGGCTGGTATTGCCGTCCGGCGCGATGATCCTGCAGGCGGCCGCGTCCATCGCCCGCGCGATCTCGCGGATTTTCTTCGGGTCGAACTTCGCCTCGAAGGGCTCGCGCTTCGCGGCCCCGGCTCGTGCTTCGCGGCCCATCACGCGGCCTCCCTCAGCTCGGGGGTGGCGGGGTCGGCGGCCTCGATCGGCGAGACGAAGAACTCCTCCGTCTGCTCCAGCGTGAAGCCCAGCTTGCGCAGGAACGCGGCCTGCGGCGTATCGAGCTTCAGCGCCTCCATGATCGCGGGCTTGTCGAGCGCGGGGTGCAGCCGCACGAGCTGCCCCTGGAAATTGTCCTGCAGCACGCGGACCGCCTGCTCTTCGGTAAGGCCGGGGTGCGCGAGCTTCGGGTTCGACAGCCGGTCGCCGATCTGCAGCCCGGCGATCTCGGTGGACTTCTTCTTGCCGCCGGTCACCTCGGCCTTCGCGACCGCCCACCACGCCTGCAGGCGGCGGAAGCCTTCCTTCAGCGACAGCTCGACGGGCTTCAGCTGCCGGTCGCGCTCGGCGCGGATGCTCGCGATCGCCTCGTCGGCGACGAGCTTCAGCCGCCGCTTCTCCAGTTCCTGCGCGTGATAATGCGATGCGCAGAGCACCGCCTCGTTCCAGGTCGCGGGCGCATCGAGCGCACCCGCCTTCCGGCGCCTGGCCATCAGGTCCTCTCCTTCTCGTGCTTGTCGGTGTTGAAGCGGCAGGTGGGGCACGCGCGCGCGAAGACGTGCGCGCCCATCGACGTCGGCGTGTGCGTGGCGCGCCGGTTGCGGATGCAGGTCTTGAGCGCGATCGACGCGCCGACGGCGGGGCAATCGACGCGCGCTTCGACGAGGCGCGACATCACCTTGCGCTCGATCTCGTCGTAACCCGCGGCGTAGGTGTGGTTGATCACGCGGCTGACCGCGCCCGAGGACAGGCCGATCTTGTCGGCGACGATGCGCTGCGAGGTAGCGTCGCATGCGTCGGCGAGCTTCTTCACCCACTCGGGCGGCAGCGGAGCCCAGGCGGCGAGCGCCTTCTCGCGGTTGACCGGACCCTTCACGGGCGCCTCCGGCCGAGGATCGGGCCTTTCAGCCCCTCGGGCCTGCGCGTGACGTCGCAGAGATAGCCGGTGTTCGGATCATGGAAGTTGAGCGTGCGGCCACCAGCCTCGTCGGTCCGGTGCAGGAGAGAAGGCGGCTTCGCGCCGGTGTGCTTCAGCACCATCCAGCGTGTGGTCTCGCCCGGGCGATTGCCGGGTCCGCGCACCGGCCGGGTGTAGCCAGCGTAGTAGAGCCGGAGCAGGTAGGGCCGCGCGGTCGTCACGGGCACCTGTGAGACCGTCGCGAGCTGGTCGACATCGAACGGCCCGCGCAGGCGCAGCAGGCGCAGCGCGCGCCACATGCGCTCCTGGCCGGTGGTGCGCGGCGTGCAGCCGGGCCGCCTGACCGGGCTCTTGGCGCTGACGCCAGTCACGATCGGCAGCGTGCGCGGTGCACCGGCTTTCGCGCGCCAGCTGCGCCGCTCGCGCTGCCCGTCGGCGCGCTCGCCGCCCTCCGCCAGGACGAGCTCGACCAGGCCAGCGCGCTTCCACTTGTTGAGCGTGTTGCTGACCGAGCGCACCGAGGCGCTCCCGCCAGCGTGCGCCCAGAGCGCAGTCGCGGTCATCGGCTGCGCCGCGGCCACCAGCGCCGACCAGACGCCGTCCATGGAGGCGGGCGCGCGGCCCATCAGGCAGCAAGCCGCCGGGCCGGCAGCTCGCCGGTGAGGATCGGGCGGTCACCCCACCATGCGCGATCGATGTCGGTGACGCCGACGGCCTTCGCCGCGCTCTGCGCATTGAGGAGTGTCGTCACCAGTCGGCGGGCATTGCCGCCGCTGACGGTCAGGAAGTGGTGGAGCAGATCGTCGGCGATGCCGACGCGGCCCGACTTCAGGTCCTGCTCGCTCGGCGTGTCCTTCCACGCGCGGCAGCGGTTGTCGCGCAGCGCGCGGGCGTCCTCGAAATCGGTCGGCTGCGCCTTGACCCATGTACGAACGCGGTTGTGGACGTGACCCCAGCGGCGGATGCTTTCGGGGAAGGTGTCCTCGCCCACGAACAGGATCGGCATCTGCGAGCGGTCGGAGATCTTGCGCGCGACCTGGATTAGGTTGAGCTTCAGCAGGAAGTCGGCCTCGTCGAGGATGATCGGCCGCTGCTGCTCGACCAGCGCTTCGACGACCTGGTGAAACAGTCCTTCGAAGGTGCGCTCGGGCGACTTGATGTGCAGCTCACGCGCGAGCTCGGTCATCAGCCACTTCTTGCCGATGCCCTCATAAGCCTCGACATAGACGGCATCGAGCTGAGCGCCGCAGAAAAAAAACGCTCTCGGTCTTGCCGAGGCCGGAGCGGCCATAGAACACGCCGAAGCGTGGTGTTCCGAACTCGGCCCCGACCAACTCTTCCAGAGTCTGCAGCGCCAGTGTCATGTTGGTCGTCGGTGCAGGTGGTGGTCGCATCTTCACGATAGGTTACCTTCCGCCTTTGAGAACAGCTTCTCGATGCGCTTCTGCGCACGATATTCAGGTTCTCCGCGCATCATGTTCGCCCGCGCGAAGTCCCGTTCTTCGACGGGTTCACCCGCAGCTGCGCGCGCGAGGATGGAGTCGACCCAGCGCATCCGTTCGGCCGGGGTCATGGCTTCGAGCGTCGGTGCCGCTGGCTCGGCGGTCAGCGCCGACTTGACGCGCTCGGCGACGTCGGGCCGGATCGCGATCAGCTGCGGCTTGGGCCGGGGTGGCGCGATCGGCGCTAGCGGTTCGGGCGCACGATCGAGGGCTGGCGCCAGCATCTCCGCCTTGGCTGCGCGCGCCTCCCAGATGATCTCCTCGGGCCGCCAGCGCCTGGCCGCTGCGAGCAGTTCGGCCTGCAGCTCGGCGACCGCGCGCTCCTTCTTGCGGCCTGCCGCGATCGCGAAGTCACGCTTGGAAAGCCCGAGCGCCTCGTGGTTCAGCGCCTCCCCGATCAGGTTCCAGCGCTGATCGAAGACCAGGAGGCGACCGATATCGTCCTCCATGCGACGGACGCGGACGCGCTCTCCGTCGCGGCCGATCAGGCACTCGCTCCAGTAGCTGTGGCCCTGATGAACTAGACCCTGCTTGCCCCTCACGGTCTTCTCGCCCAGATCCTCGGCGAGCGCGGCGATCAGGATGTTGCGGTCGGGCAGCTCGGCCGGGCGATAGCCTTCGGGCCAGCGCAGCACGCGCTCGGCTGGCATCTCGCCGGTGGCGCCGTGCGGGCGCAGCCGGTAGCGCCCCGCCAGATACGCGTCGTAGAAGCGCTGCGCCTCCTGCGGGGTGTGGCTGCCGGTGATCACCGCGCGGCCGGTTTCGCGCTTGGCCTGCGAGCGCAGGCGCTGGGCGGCGGCGACGTTCGGGCCGGTATAGCCGGGGATCAGCCGCGACCCCGCGTGCATCAGCGTGCGGATGAACGCTTCGACGAATGGCTTCCGGTAGGGCTGCCCGGGGAGGCAGTAGCGCATCTCGATCCCCAGCAGCTTCGCGGCCGACTTGACCGACAGCGACGCAAGGCCCGAGCCGTTGTCGGTGCGGATCGCTTCCGGGACCGCGCGCCAGTAGAGGATCGCGGAGAGCAACAGCTTCCGGACCGCTTCCGAACTCTCGCTGTTGTCGACGATGACGACCGCGTCGCGGCTCCAGACGTCGACCGCGACGAGGACCGTCTTGCGCCCCTCGCTCGTCATCACGTCCATCTTGGTCGCGTCGATTTCCCACAGCTGGTGCGGGCGCGAGACCTCGGCCGCCATGTCGCCCGCCGCGAGCATGTGGCGGCTGCGATAGCCGTCGCTGTCGTGCAGGCGGGTCAGCACCTCGCCGTGGCGCGCGCGGAAGTCTGCGACGAAATAGCGGACGGTTCGGTAGGAAGGCGCGTCCCCGCCATAGCGCGCCTGCAGCAGCTCGTGCGCGTCGGCGGCCGAGGCGTGGGAGTTCCTGGTCAGCAGGCTGCGCACCATGCCCACCGCCTGCGGGTGCCGATCGAACCAGCCCGATCCAGCAGGGCGTCCACGGCCCGACCGCGGCTGCGCGGCAGGCGCGAAGTCCGCAGTGACGAGGCGGAGCAGCGGGCGGGTCATTGCGGCCCTGCCCTGCGGCCGCAGCGCGGGCGCGGCTGCGGCGACTTGCGCGAGCCGTCCGGATGATATCGTGACGGCCAGATAACTTCCGGGTGCAACCCGAGCGTCTTCGCGATGGCGCGTTCGGCCGGGCCATGCGGGCGGTGGAGTGCAAGGGAGATAACCTGACGATGCAGCAGATGAGCCTCCGCCACCTGCCGGAGGGTCACGTCGCGCTTTCGGATCGCTGCCTTGATGTCCTCGGGATGCCAGTCCCGGGCCCGCAGGCCGTCCCTCTCCATGGACATATGATGTGCCCTGCGGGACTTTGCTTTGTCAATGCGGTTCCACTAGCGCGCAAAAAAGTTTCGGAGGGCGCCCAGGCGGCATGAAGCCGGAGTGGAATTTCTCAGCTGACGCGAAAGATCGGCTGCGCCGCGCCGTCGAGCGCTGGGGCAACCAGGCGCGCGCCGCGGCGGCGTCGGGCCTCAACAAGCAGACGGTACAGCGACTGCTCGATCCGAAGGTGGAAAGCGATGTGTCGCTGACGCGTGTCGCAGCGCTTGCGCGAACCGTTGGCGTCAGTCTCGACTGGGTTATTCACGGGCGGCAGGAGCCCGCGTCCGGACCCGGAGAGGAGTTTGGCTTAGTGGCGCTCTACGATATCGAGTTGGCGGCTGGGCATGGCCGCCAGCCGATGACCGAGGAGCCGACGGGGTTTTTCGCGTTCAGGCAGGATTATCTGAACCGCTTCGCCGACCGGTCAGCACTCGCGGTCCTGACGGTCAGGGGCGACTCCATGACGCCTGAGCTGCAGGACGGCGATAATGTGCTAATCGACCGGGCGCAGTCCCGCGTGGGGGACGGCATCTATGCCGTGCGCCTCAGCGATCAGCTGCTGATCAAGCGGGTGCAGCAGATGGTTGGCGGCATCTGCCTGCGGAGCGACAACCGAGCCTATGAGCCTCTCTACCTGGCCAATGGCGATCCCGAGTGGGCGATCCTTGGCCGGGCCGTGTGGGTCGGCCGCAAGCTGGCAACCGATTAGAGGACCGTAGAGCGCTATTCCTGCGTGGGAAGGGGGTAAATCTTGTTAACGAGCGACGAGAGGGACCGCTTGCGGGAGGCGATCCGGCGTGCGGGCGGCTACGACCGTGTTCACGCGGCGACCGATATCCCTGTGTCGACGCTGAAGAAGATGGTTGGCGAGGCGAGCGATCCGGGGTTCAGCCGAACGGCGAGGGTTGCCCGTGCAATAGGTCTCGGGCTGGAGGAGTTGGCGTTTGGCGACGCTCCGGGCTCAAGCAAAAGCGGCATGTCTGAATTCGGGCACATCCCGCTCTATGACGTGGAAGTGTCTGCCGGAGATGGACGCACGGGAACCCTCGAGCGGCCAGTCGGCACGCTCGCATTCCGTGAGGACTATCTGCGAAGGTTCAGCGACCGGTCGAAGCTCGCTGTGCTGCTCGTGCGCGGCGATTCGATGGTGCCCGAGCTGCAGGACGGCGACCATCTGCTGATCGATCAGTCAGAGCGCCACGCGGCCGAGGGGCTTTGCGTGGTTCGGTGGGGCGACCTACTGATGGCGAAACGGATTGTTCGAACGTCGGCGAGCGGCATGCGACTGGTCAGCAGCAATCCCATCTACCCGCCGATCGAGATCGACCGCGACGCCGAGGGCGACAACTTCGCGATCATCGGCCGGGCCGTGTGGGTCGGCCGCAAGCTCTGAGCCGTTTTAAGGCCCGTGGAGCGCCTTCGAATCGCCGCCCGGTGTCTGACGCCAGACGACCCGCAAAAGGCGCCCAGTGGGGCTGGGCACGGCTGCACAGGGCTTTCCCGCCGGCACCCCCGTCCGGAGCCCGCTAGAGCGCGAGCGTGAAGCCAGACGAAGACGCTGCCGCACTGCCGGTGACGCCAACGGCGAGCCGATCGTTGCCCGCGCTTGCAACCGCCTCGCTCGTCGTGACGGCAGTGTCCACGGCGGCGATGGCGATCTGGCTCATTGCACCCGGCTCGCTGCGTCCCGGCATCTTCGGACCAAGCCAGGCGGTGTGCGCGAGAGCGGCGGGACAGGAAGCCGAAGCCCGCGCCAGGCTGCTTACCAGTCGCAACGACCCGTATAACGCCATGATCGCTGCCAGCGAGATCAAAAACCTTCAGGTGGTGCTGAGCCGCTGCGACTGACGGGTGGCGTTTGCGTCGGAGGCTTCCAACCGATTAGGCCGCGCAGAACCGCTCGCAAACTGCCTTAAGGTCCGTCCGTAGCGCGGCACCCCCCCGAAAAAGCGCTGGCGGGGCTGTGAAAGGGATTCCCAGGCCGATCGTTCGGCGCCGCGACCCTGCAAAGCTGGCAACGGCACCGCGAGCGGGCTACAACGCGCGCGTGAACGCCGTCCGGTCGATCATCGCGCTCGCCGCGGCGCTGGCGTTGGCCTCCTCTCCGGCGGGTGCCGCGCGCAAGGCGTCGGCCGCACGCAAGCTCTGCTGGCAGGGCTATTGCCCCTGCACCGGCCCGTACCGCGACGGCCCCGATTTCATGATCTGCCGCCAGCTGCGCGCGGGCATCCACGTGGAACCCCGCATCCTCGCTGCTGCGTCGGGCCTGCGCGACGCACGGCGGCAGATGGCGGAGTTCTCGTGGGGCGGCGATACGAGCCTCCGCGAGAAGCGGCGGATCACACGCGATCCCTGCCTGGGCATCGAGACCCCAAGCGAGATACGGCTGTGCGAGGCCGAGCACGATCAGCCCCGCCACTAGCGCCAGCCTCGCCACCGCGGCGCTGATCGGCTAAGCCCGCCCGCGCGCGGCGGGGAATTCCACACCCCGGCGTCGGTGCCGGGGTAAGCGTCGACGCGGCCCGCTCTACAGCCGTCTCCATGACGGCCCGCGTCCCTGTCCGCTTCCGGATCCTCCGGCCCCGCAAGACGGCGGACGTGCGCGGGCGTCCCGTCGAGTTCCGGTCCGAGCATCTCGACCAGGTCGTCGCGAACTTTGCCGCCGAGGGATCGAGGGTGCCCGTCGTCATCGGCCACCCGGAGACGAACGCCCCCTCCTACGGCTGGGTCAACAAGGTCGAGCGCGTCGGCGACGCGGTCTATGCGGACGCCGACGTCCACCCCTCCTTCGCGGCGGTGCTGAAGGACGGGTTCTACGGCCCTGTCAGCCCCTCGCTGTGGGGGCCGGAGCAGCCCGGCAACCCAAAGCCCGGCGAATGGACGCTGCGCCACATCGGCGTGCTCGGCGCCGCCGCCCCCGCCATCCCCGGCCTGGAACCGGTGGAGCTGAGCGGCGGCCACGAAGACTTTCAGCTCATCGAGGAGCAGGACCCCGTGACCTACAAGACCACCGACCTCGCCGCCGAGCTGGCGGCGAAGGAAGCCGCGCTCGCCGAGCGCGAGGCGAAGCTGGCCGATGCCGAGAAGGCAGCGGCTGCCGCCCAGGCCAGGGCCGTGCGCGACGGCGCGATGGCGTTCGCCGCCGGGCTGGTCGACGCGCACAGGCTGGCCCCGGCCGCGAAGGACGCGGTCGTCGAGCTGCAGGTCGCGCTCGCTGGTGCCGCGGTCGAGCCGTTCGCCTTCGCTGCGGGCGGCGACAAGGTCGACCCGCTGACCGCCTTCCGCAAGCTGTTCGAAGGCGCGCAGCCGCTGGTGCCGCTGGGCGAAGTCGCCGGTGCTGCGACCGATCCTGAAACAGGCTCGACATACACCTTCTCGGCGCCCGTCGGCGTCGCCGTCGAAGCGCGCGGCGCCAAAATCGATGCCGAGGCCAAGCGGCTGATGGCTGCCGACCCGAAGCTTTCCTACAGCGAGGCCGCCATCCGCGCCTCCAAGTCCATCGCCTGAGGAGCGCGATCCGATGAGCCAAGAAAATGTCGTCCTCCCGATCACGCTCAAGGCATCGGGCGTGGTCACCAAATTCCGCTTCGTTACCCCGGCGGGAGCGCAGGTCTCTGCGCTGAACACGCCCTCGATCGGCGTCAGCAAGTATGACGCCGCGACCGGCACCAACTTCGCCGCGACCGTGCTCGGCACGGCGCGCGTGGAGGCGGGCGGCGCGGTCAACGTCGGCGACAGTGTCGGCGCGGACACGAGCGGTCGCGCGATCGTCGCGAACGGCATCCTGATCCAGGGCATCGCCCTGCAGGCCGCCAGCGCGGCGGGCCAGTTGATCGAGGTGTTCCTGATGCATCAGCGCGAGCGCGGCAGCTTCCGCGTCGTGACCGCTGGTGCGGGCGGCCACACCGCAGGCGCCTTCGTTGCCTTCGATGCGACGACCCAGTCGGCCGCCGGTGCGGCCTGCCTCGGCATCGCGCTCGCAACCGTCGCGGCGGGCCAGCCCTCGGTCGTTCAGCTTTCGGGCGTCGGCCAGGCGCTCGCCGGAACCGGGGGTCTGGCGCTCGGCGGGCCGGTCAAGAGCGCGGCCGACGGCAGCGCCATCGCGCAGGGCGGTACCGGCGTCATCGCAGCCTACGCGCTCGCAGCCATCACCGCGGGCCAGCTCGGCCCCGTCCTCATCAAGTAACCGTCCGGCCAGGAGCCCGATCCCATGTCGATGACCCTAGCACAGGCCCGCGTTTCCGATCCGGTCCTGACCGAACACGCCCGCGGCTACACCAACGCGGATTTCGTCGGCGAGCGCGTGTTCCCGCGCGTCGACATGCCCACGCGCGCAGCCAAGCGCATCATCTTCGGCAAGGAGCATTTCCGCCGCTACAATGTGGAGCGCGCGCCCGGGGGCCAGATCCGCACCATCACTTTCGGCCTGGCGTCCGCGACTGTGTCGCTGACGCAGCGCGCGCTGGGCTGCGTCGTCCCGCGCGAGTGGGTTGAGGAGGCGCAGAACGTCCCCCAGCTCAACCTCCAGCTCGATGCGGTCGACGTGACGATGCAGGTCGTCAGCCTCGAGAAGGAAATCTCGATCGCGAACGTCGTGCGCGACGCGACGCGCTATGCCAACGCCAACAAAACGGTGCTCAGCGGCGCGAGCCAGTGGAGCCAGTCCACCTCGACGCCGCAGAAGGACGTGCTGACCGCGCAGGATGGGGTCCGCGCGGCGATCGGCCGCCGCCCCCAGTGCATCGTCATGGGTGGCAAGGTCTATTCGGCGCTGCGCTACCACCCGAGCGTGCGCGACTACTTCAAGTACACCTCCACCGAGGTGATCACCGAGTCGATGCTCGCCACCTATTTCGGCGTGTCCGAGGTGATTGTCGGCGACGGCGTTTACACCACCGACGGCGGCACCACGATGTTCGATATCTGGGGCGGCGACGTGGTGCTGTTCTTCAAGGCGCCCGCCCGCACCAACGGCCGCCGCTCGATGGCGATGCCGGGCTTCGGCTATCTCTACGGCCTGCTGAACTACCCGTATGTCGAGCCGATCCGCTTCGAGAAGGCCATCGCGAGCTGGCAGGCGGACTATTACGACGAGTGGTCGCCCGAGATGGTCGGCCCCGACGCAGGTGACCTGCCCCCGTCGAGTGGACCGGGTTGATTGTTGGTGGATTATGCTCGCCGCCGCCATATCCGGGTGGAGGTGGAGCGAAGCGGAGCCGGAGGCCGGATATGGCGGTGAAGCCGTTTCCGGGGCCGGCGGTCGGTAGCCGAGGCTGCTGTGTGGACGGACCGTGTTGTAATGTCGGCGCCATGCCTCGATCAG
>Ga0326763_1000012_pt1 | contig 73906 bp, 71 predicted proteins | sample NORPS_P_FD_207671 | JGI IMG/M metagenome (GOLD analysis project Ga0326763, IMG submission 207671) | Hot spring water microbial communities from Norris Geyser Basin, Yellowstone National Park, WY, United States - NOR.PS_P | ecosystem: Environmental > Aquatic > Thermal springs > Unclassified...
ACGTCGAATAGCCGGGCTGCGAGAAGCCCTGGCCCGGATCAAGTCCGGGACGACGTGGGTGGAGGACGGTAGCGGAGCGCACTGCCCTACAGCGCCTCCGCGCCGCTGATGATTTCGATCAGTTCCTTGGTGATCGCGGCCTGCCGCGTGCGGTTGTAGGTCAAGGTCAGGCGGTTGATCACGTCGCCGGCATTGCGCGTGGCGTTGTCCATCGCGGTCATCTGCGCGCCGTAGAAGCCGGCCTGGTTCTCAAGCACCGCGCGGAACAGCTGCACCGCGATGTTGCGCGGCAGCAGCTCGGCGAGGATCGCATCCTCGCTCGGCTCATATTCCACCACGGCCCCGCCCGCGTCGCCGGCACCATCGGTCACGGGCACCGGGATCAGCTGCTTGCGGACAGGCTCCTGCACCAGGACCGTTCGGAAGCGGCTGTAAATCAGGTGCGCGACATCGAATTCGCCCGCCTCGAAGCGGCGCACCAGATCGATGCCGATCGCGCCAGCGTCGTTGAAGCCGACGCGCTTCAGATTGGAAAAGTCAGTGTAATGGCCGATGCGATCGCGGAACAGGCGCGTGATCGGAGCGCGCCCCTTGCGGCCGACCAGGTAAAACTGAACGTCTTTGCCCTCGGCGACCAGCTCCTCCGCCGTGCGGCGCGCAAGGCGGACGATGTTCGTATTGAACCCCCCCGCGAGGCCGCGCTCGGAGGTGGCGACGACGATCAGGTGGCGCTGGTCCCTGCCCGTGCCCGCCAGCAACGGCGGCGCCGACGGGCTCGCGGCGATCTTGGCGCCCAGCGAGGCCATCACCGCCTCCATGCGCTCGGCATAGGGGCGCGCGGCCTCGGCGGCTTCCTGCGCGCGGCGCAGCTTGGCGGCGGCGACCATCTTCATCGCCTTGGTGATCTTCTGGGTCGACTTGACCGAGGCGATGCGGAGCTTGAGCGTCTTCAGCGAAGGCATTGCGTCTACAGGCTTTCCAGCTCGGTGATCGTGACCGGACCGGCCAGCCAGTCCTCGTAGCTTGCATAGACAGCGCGCGTGTAATCCTGCTCGTGGTGGAAATCGAACGCGGCGCGATCGGCCCAGACTTCGTAGATCAGCACGGTCGGCGTTCCATCGGCGGGCCGGTGCGGTTGGAAGGCATGGCAGCCCGTCTCGGCGAGCGTCCGCTCGACGAGCCCCGCGACGGCCGCGCGGGCGCTCGCAAAATGCTCGGGCTTGACCGGCACGCTCGCCAGCACGGCGTAAGCCATCAGAACGCCCCGTTGGGGTTGGACGCCCTGGTCACGTTCTGCAGCACGTCCCAATGTTCGGCGATGCGGCCCTGCGCGTCGAACCGGTAGATGTCGATGAGCGCCAAAGTCGCGCCATTGGCCTGGGCGCGGCTGTGCAGGATGACGAGGTCGCCATCCGCCGCCGCACGCTCGGTGCGGACGACGATGCTGCCTAGCTTTCCGTCGCGCAGGTCGTCTGCGGTCTTCAGGAATGCGTCGACCGTGGTCGCAGTCAGGAACGGCGAATGGCTGCGGAAATTGGGCGCAAGATACGGGCGCAGCACCGCCGAGCCGCGCCTCGACACCGCATAGGCATCATAGAAGCGCAGCGCCGCTGCCTTGTTCTCCTGCGGCCCCGCGCGCGCGGGCACCGACAGGGCGAGCGCGGCGACGGTTACCAGCGCGAAGCGGGGAAGGAGTGTGGCCACGGTCATCACTTCGCGCGCGACGCGCTCCAGTTGAACAGGAAATTGCGCTGTTCGGCCCAGGTCTGGCCCTGAGCCATCGCGCCGACGAGGCAGACCGAAGTGTGATAGGCGACCTCGCCACCATGCGTGCGGAATGACGCGCAGGTGCGGCCGCGATCGGTCTTCCACCGGCCCGCTTCGATCGGCGACTGGTAGAACAGCCCGCTGACCGTGCCGTCCGAGGCAAGCGTTAGCTGCATCGGGCGCGAATAGGTCGGCTGATCGGGGGTGGAGAGATCCACCACCCAGTCGCCCGCCAGCGCCGGTGCGCTCTCGGCAGCAGCCGCGGGGGCAAGCGCCAGACTCGCCGCGATGATCGCTGCGCGCATCAGCCGAACGTCCGCCCGAAGTCGGTCAGGATCGACTTCAGCTGCGCGGTGGTGTCGTTCGAAAGCTCGCGGCTGGTGCGGATCGCGTCCAGCACGCCGGCGTGCTCTGCGCGCATGTGGCTGAGGAGTTGGCTCTCGTAGCGCGTCACCGCCGCGGCCGGCACCGTGTCCAGGAAGCCGTTCACGCCCGCGAAGATGCTCACCACCTGCTCCTCGAACGGCATTGGCTGGAACTGCGGCTGCTTCAAAAGCTCGGTCAGCCGCGCGCCGCGGTTCAGCAGGCGCTGCGTCGACGCATCGAGGTCCGATCCGAACTGCGCGAAGGCAGCCATCTCGCGATATTGCGCCAGCTCCAGCTTGATCGATCCGGCAACCTTCTTCATCGCCTTAGTCTGCGCCGCCGAGCCGACGCGGCTGACCGACAGCCCGACGTTAATCGCGGGCCGCACGCCCTGATAAAACAGATCGGTCTCAAGGAAGATCTGCCCGTCGGTGATCGAGATCACGTTGGTCGGGATATAGGCCGACACGTCGCCCGCCTGCGTTTCGATGATCGGCAGCGCGGTCAGCGAGCCATTGCCGTTCGCGTCGTTCATCTTCGCCGCGCGTTCAAGCAGGCGGCTGTGCAGATAAAACACGTCACCCGGATACGCCTCGCGGCCCGGCGGGCGGCGCAGCAGCAGCGACATCTGGCGGTAGGCAACCGCCTGCTTGGAGAGGTCGTCATACACGATCACCGCGTGCATGCCGTTGTCGCGGAAATACTCGCCCATCGCGCAACCGGTGTAGGGCGCCAGATATTGCAGCGGCGCAGGCTCCGACGCGGTCGCGGCGACGACGATCGAGTATTCGAGCGCGCCCTGCTCCTCCAGCGCGCGGACGAACTGCGCGACGGTGGAGCGCTTCTGGCCGATTGCGACATAGACGCAGTAGAGCTTCTTGCTCTCGTCCGTGCCCTTGTTGACCTCGCGCTGATTGATGAACGTGTCGAGCGCGACAGCGGTCTTGCCGGTCTGGCGGTCACCGATGATCAGCTCGCGCTGGCCGCGGCCAACGGGCACGAGCGCGTCGAGCGCCTTGAGGCCGGTCTGCATCGGCTCGTGCACGCTCTTGCGGGGGATGATGCCCGGCGCCTTCACCTCGACACGCCGGCGCTCGGCGGCGGCGATTGGGCCCTTGCCGTCGATCGGATTGCCCAGCGCGTCGACCACGCGGCCCAGCAGGCCCTTGCCGACCGGCACGTCGACGATCGTCTGCGTGCGCTTGACGCTGTCCCCTTCCTTGATCTCCGCATCCGAACCGAACACGACGACGCCGACATTGTCCGCCTCAAGATTCAGCGCCATGCCTTTGACGCCGTTCTCAAACTCGACCATTTCGCCGGCCTGGACATTGTCCAGCCCGTAGATGCGCGCGATACCGTCGCCGACCGAGAGGACCTGGCCGATTTCAGAGACTTCGGCTTCGGCTCCGAAATTCTCGATCTGATCGCGGATGACGCGGCTGATTTCGGCTGCGCGGATGTCCATGTCGTTTAGCCCTTCATCGCCGCACCGATGGCGGCCAGTTTCGATTTGATGGATGCGTCGATGCGGCGGCTGCCGATCTGCACGACCAGCCCGCCGAGGATCGCCGGATCGATCTCCACGTCGACCGACACCTCGCGCCGCAGCGCGGTCCGCAGGCGCTGCGTCAGCGCGGCGCGATTCGCGTCCGACAGCGGCACCGCCGAAGTGACGCGCGCGGTCGTCTCGCCACGATACCTTGCGGCAGCTTCGCGGAAGCCGCGGATGACCGCAGGCAGCTGCGCCAGCCGCCGGTTCTTGGCGAGCACCTTCAGCGTGTTGGCGGTCAGCCCATCAAGCGCCATGGCCTCCGCGAGCGCGGTCACCGCACGCTGCGCCGCTTCACGCTCGATGAGCGGCGAGGTCGTCAGCCGACGAAAATCGGCGTCGGCTGTCAGCGCGTCGGCAAGCCGCGCGAGCGATCCCGCGACAGCGTCGAGCTCGCCGCGATCGCGCGCAGCTTCAAACAGCGCGGTTGCGTAACGTCCTGAAAGGCCGGTCGAAAGGCCGCTGGTCGCCAAGGATGGTCCTGTCCTGCCGATATGGGGGACCGGCGGGTTATCGGCCGATAAGCCGCCCGCGCCGGGTGCCCCAATCCGCTAGCACGCACGCTGCGGTGCGGCAAGACCGGGGGCAGCACCGAGCGAGTGTCGGCTGACTTTACGGTCATGCAACATTCGATTCGGGCCAGCAACGGGAATCCGGTGTGCGTGGATGTTGGCACGGTTCTTGCTAGTTACATTTACCTTATAACGGGGGTCCATTTACGCGCATGCTTCTCGCCGCTCTGCCACTGTTCGCGGCCGCCGCTCCAGCGGGGGCTGTGACGGTCAACTGAGTTTCACTATCGCAAGCGAGCCAATTTGACGCTTCCGGGACGATTGCCACCGGCTCGGGCAACGTCGGCGTGCGCTTCACGACCTCTGGCGAATCGCTGTTCTTCGTTCAGACGAACAACACCGGCAACTATTACTTCACCGAGCCGAACGCGTCCGCAAAACCGTATACGGGGGGCGTGGTGCAGAATGCGCCCGCCACCGCCGACATCGTCGCCTACGGGCTCGGCGGCACCAAGACGATCAGCTTCGATCGACCCGTGAGTGACGTGTATATCGCGCTCGTCAGTTGGAACGGCAACGTCGCGCAGTTCAGCACGTCTTTCGAAAAGTTCAGCGAAGGCTGCGGATACTTCGGGTGCGGCCCGTTCAATCTAGAAGCCGGTAATAGCCTGTTCGGTAATGGTGAGGTGCATGGCATCCTGCGCCTGGCGGGCACGTTCAGCTCGGTCAGCTTCACGGATAGCACCGAGTATTGGCATGGCATCACGGTCGGTATTGGCGGGATCGCTCCGCCCGCCCGCACCCCTGCGCCTGCCGCACTTGCGCTGTTCGGGGTTGGAGCGATCGGATTGGGCGCGCTGCGCCGTCGCTAAGCAGCGCTGCTCGCGGATCGTGCAGCCGGCTGGGCGCTTGCCTCCCAGCCGGCCCACTTCGCGGCGAGCTCGCAATCGGGTGCCGTGGCTGGCGCGCCGTGGTCTGGCAACGGTGAGGGCGAGACGCCCGTGTGCACGCTAGCGGTAAAAGACGTGGTTACCGATCGCTGCGACCCGCACCCGGTTCCAGCCCGGATGCACATAGGACGCGTGGAAATACATCGCGCCCTGCAGCTCTCCGCCTTCGCCTTGCAGTGCATCGTCGGCCACCGCCTGCGCCGCCCGCCAGTGCGCGGCGTTCCCGGGCGCCGCGCCCGGCTTGATGTCGCTGAACTGCGCGGGCTGATACACCACGCCGCAGATCGTGCTGGGATAGCGGCCGCTCTTGGTGCGATTGATGATCACCCGTGCCACCGCGATCTGGCCGGCACGCGGCTCGCCGCGCGCTTCGTGATAGACCGCGGCGGCGAGGCAGTTGCGCTCGCGATCGCTGACGGTCGATTGCGACGGAACCGCCGCAGCGCTGAGGCTTTCTGTAGCTGCACGTGCCGTGCCGCTGATATCGATCGGGGTTGTCGATCCGGGGAAGGTCACAGGTGCGGCGGGCGCGGCGGTCACCGCCGGAACGCCCTCGGACCAAGCGGGAGCGATCGAAGCGTCGCTCGCTGCATTCGGTGCGGCAGCCATCAGGGCAACGGCGCCGAGGCACGCCGCAGACGCGACGCCAATCGTCATCTTCATCGAGTAGAAACTCACTTGCGATCCGGGGCTCTGCGGAACCGCGCGCGGCATCCTGCGTTACAGGTGCTGACGCGATCTCAAGATCCGCCGTCTCGTCTCGGGGCACCCGCATCGGCTTTCGCCTCGGCTGCACCCTGCAGTCTGTGCTGCAGGTGTTAAGCTGCCCGGGCGCAGCAGGGTCAACGTTCGTCGATCGTTTCGTCGATGAGCCGTGCGATATCCTCGGTGACGAGTTCAACCACCCACAGGTCGTCATCGTAACGGCGCTGCCGCTCGGCGTATCCGTCGACCGCCTCAGCCCCCTCTGCTGCTAGCGCCCAGCGGTTTTCGTCCAGCCCGGCGCGCCGATGGTAAGCGCGCACCTCGCCGTAGCGCGAGCGAGCGATCAGCAGCACCGCGCCCGCTGTTGCGTCGCCTTTGGCCAGCACCGCCCCGAACGCGCCCGCTTCATTCGCCCGCCGCAAAAGCGCGGAAACCCACACGGATGTGGCGAGCCGGGCTTCAGTCACCGTAGCCGGGAAGTCCGCGCAACGACATTCGGCTGCGCATGAACACACCGCTGCCGCGCCCGGCCTCGCTGCCATCGGAAGCGTAGAGCACCGAGTCCGCGAACAGTGTTCGGCGGCGTCCGCTGGTCCAGCGCCCCTCGGCCACCACCCGCCCCGGACCGAGCGGCGCGGTCAGGCTGATCGTGAAGCTCGCTGTCAGCACGAACACGTCGGGCACCAGCGTGTTCGCCGCAAAGAACGCCGCATCGTCGAGCAGCTTGAAATACACCGCGCCATGCGCCGCACCTGCGCCATGGAAATGCTCGGGCCCGATCACGGCCTCGATGCGGCTGACACCCTCGGCGGCAAGCGAAAGGACTGACGGGAACAGCCGCTGGATGTTTGCCGCGGCATAGAGCGTCTCCAGCCGACGCCGGTGTTCCGCTCCGCCGTCGCTCACGCGGCCGCCGGCAGCGGCCCGGTTGCCGCGACGGCCCAAAGCGCGTCAGCCGAAGCCGCGCCGCGCAGCTTCGCGACGAGCGCCCGATCGCGCAGCGCGCGGCTGACGCGTGCCAGCGTCTTCAGGTGGCCCGCGCCATCCTCGACCGCAGTCAGCAGCAGGAAGGCGAGATCAACCGGCGCACCATCGAGCGCATCGTAGTCGACCGCGGGATCGAGGATTGCGAGCAGCCCAACGGGCCGCGCCAACCCCGTCAAGCGCCCATGCGGGATCGCGATGCCGCCGCCGAAGCCGGTGACGCCCAGCCGCTCGCGCTCAGCCATCGCGTCGCCGATCGCATCGGCACGGTGTCCGGTCAGCGCAGCCCCACGATCGGCGAGCAGCTGGAACAGCGCACGCTTCGATGGAACACGCACGCGCCCAAGAGCACCGCCAGGGGACAAGAGATCGGAAAACGGCATGTTGTATATGCCCTTACGGCGGGACGGCCTGTTGGGTTACGTGGGATAACGCAAAACGCCCTTCAGGCGTGTTCGGGTTCCACCCAGCCGATCGATCCATCTTCGCGCCGATAGACCATGTTGAACGCGCCGGACTTGGCGTTTTTGAACATGAGCGCGGCGGTATTGCGCAGATCGAGCATCACCACCGCATCGGCGACGCTCGCCGTCGGGATGTCGACCGCGCGCTCGGCGATGACAACGGGCGCGTCACCGTTGATCGGCGCTGTGTCGTCGGCCTCGGGCTCGGGTAGCGGCTCGAACACCGTATAGCGCGCTTCGAGCGATGCGGGCGCGTGGCCGTTCAGGCCCGCATGATGATCGGTCAGCCGCCGCTTGTGACGCCGCAGTTGCTTGGCCACCTTGGCGCAGGCGCCATCGAACGCCTGCTGCGCAACCGCAGCCGCCGAGGTGCCCTTCAGCAGCACGCCCTTCATCGCGTGCAGCACCACCTCGCAGGTGAAGCCGTTGCCGCGCGGACCTCGCCCCAGCACCACCGTCGCCCCAACCGCCCGCGCGAAATACTGCGCGGTGATCTGCTCGAGCCCCTCGGTCGCGTGCGCGCGAAACGCCTCGCTCAGATCGACCTGGTGACCGGAAATGGCGATGTCCATGGACGGGGACCTCCCTCTTGGCAGACGCGGCACGCCCGGCGCGGCCGTCCGGATGAACGGACGCCGGGTCGTTCTATATCGTCGCAGTCGGAGCGCGATGCCAGATGGGATCGGTGACGGTTGCTAGAAACCGCGCATGCGCTTCCAGCTCGACCTTGCTCGGCGCGTGCGGGCGCGGCTGGCGCGCGAGCGGGCGGCGCGGTGCGGCGTCCGCGGTAGAAGGGTCGCTCTCGCGCGCCGCGGCGGGGGTGGCGAGCGCGAGGCCGATCTGGCGCCCGCCGATCAGCTCCAGATACACCTCGGCGAGCAGGCGGCAGTCGATCACCGCGCCGTGCTTGACGCGGGTGGAGCGATCGATCCCGAACCGGTCGCACAAATTGTCGAGGGTGACGGGCGCGCCGGGAAAGCGCGTGCGGGCGAGTTCAGCGGAACAGATCGCGCGGGTGGGCGGCAGCCTGGGCAAGCCGCAGCGCGCGAGTTCGGCATTCAGGAAACCGAGATCGAACTGCGCATTGTGCGCGACAAAGGCCGAATCGCCAATGAAGTCGATCAGCTCGTGCGCAACGGCTGCGAACACGGGCTTGTCGGCCAGGAACGAACAGGTCAGGCCGTGCACCTCCAAAGCGCGCGGATGACTGGGGCGGCCGGGGTTCACATAGAGCTGGAGCTCACGGCCCGAAGGCAGGCAGCGGACCAGCTCGACCAGCCCAATCTCGACGATTCGATCCCCCTGCGCGGGGTCAAAGCCCGTGGTTTCGGTGTCCAACACCACCAGGCGGTCGGCAAACAGGCGCTGATCGGGCTGCATTCCGCCCGTCTAACGCGCGTCCAGCAATCCGTGAAACGCCGCTCAAGGCGATGTCCACCGCTTTCGGATCAGTTTCCGAAGCTCTGCGGTGCTGGTGCCACCACACCGGCGCCGACCTGGCGAACTTCGTAGCCACGTTCTGCGACGTTGCCGCCGTCGAAGCGGAAGATACCGTCCAGCCCTTTGAAGCCGCCAGAGTCGGCAAGCCCGCGGACCGGGAACTTGGCTCCCGGCTTCCAGTCATTCGCCAGAGCCGCCACGAGCAGCACCGCATCATAGCCAAGGCTGGAGAGACGCGACGGCGTGGTGCCGTATTTCGCGCGGTAGCGGGCGGCGAGCGTTTCGAACCGTCCACCGGGAACGCTCGCGTACCACGCGCCGCGCAGTCCCGGCAGCCGCGCAATGCCTGGCTCTGCCGCCCACAGCTCGGTCCCCATGATCTTCGCCTCGCCCGCGCCCATCTGCGCGAGCGCGGGCGTGAAGGCCGACGCGATCGATCCCGCGTCGGCGATCAGCAACGCCTGGAACGGCACCGGCCCGAGCTGGCGCTGCGTTGCAGGCACCACCGTTCCGTCGGGACGGATCGTCGGCTGCGCAACGCGCGCGCGGGCGAGGCGGCCTTCGTAGTCGGTCACCTTGCGTGCGGCCTGCAGCAGCTTGGTCCGGTCGCGCGTGTAGGTGACGACCGCCGTCACCCGCCCGCCCGCGGCCTCAACAGCCCGGAGATACGCGGTCGCGGCGCGCGAGCCGTAATCGCCGACCGGGGTCAGGGCAGCGAAGCGCTCGATACCCTTCGACCGCGCGAACCGCACCAGCCGCTCGACCGAATCGCCCGGCTGGAAACCGAGCACGTAGACTCCGCTGCCGGCGAGCGCAGCGTCGTTCGAGAAGCTCAGCACCGGCACGCCCGCCTCGCGCGCAATGGGCGCTGCGGCGCGTACGTCGGCCGCCAGCAGCGGCCCCAGCACCACGCCCGCGCCTGCGCTCAGCGCTTCGCGCATCGCCTGCCCCGCTCCGCCCGGCCCGGCGGTGTTGTAGACCGAGATCGCGATGCGCTTCTCGCCGAGGTCGGCGAGCGCCATCTGCGCGGCGTTGGCAATGGATTGCCCAACCGCCGCGCCCGGACCGCTCGTCGGCACCAGCACCGCGACGCGGTTGACCGCCGCCACCTGCGGCAGCGGTACGGCAGGCTTCTCCTGCGGCGGCGGCACGGTCCGGGCGGGCGCGGGGCGCTGAGCCTGCGGCGCGGGGCGGGAGCCGCGGTTCTGCGCGCATCCGCCAAGCACCAGTGCCGCCGCGCTGCCAAACACGGCGAAACGGCGCGCATTTGGCGCATTCAGGGCTATCATCGTGCGCATGGCCACCTCGTTAGCGCCCGGACTCTATCTTGTCGCGACGCCGATCGGCAATCTCGGCGACCTGTCCCCACGCGCTGCCGAAACGCTGCGCGGCGCAGGGCTGATCCTTGCCGAAGACACGCGCGTCACCGGCAAGCTGTTGAAACGCGTGGGCTCGTCCGCGCCGATGCTGGCGCATCACGAGCATAATGAGGCAGCACTTGCAGCGCAGATCGTGCCGCGCCTGGCGGTCGAGGCGATCGCGCTGGTGAGCGACGCTGGCACGCCGCTCATCTCCGATCCCGGCTTCCGGCTGGTGCGCTCGGCGCGGGCCGCAGGCGCGACGGTGTGCAGCGTTCCCGGCCCGTGCGCGTTCGTGGCGGCACTGTCGGTCTCGGGTCTGCCTACCGATCGCTTCCTGTTTGCGGGTTTCCTGCCCGCAAAGGCCCAGGCGCGCGCGCAGGCCATCAGTGAGCTGGCGGCGATCGAGGCGACGCTCGTGTTCTATGAGGCGCCGCAGCGGCTCGGCGCGACGCTCGCCGCGCTGGCCGCGGGGCTCGGCGACCGACCAGCGAGCGTCTCGCGCGAATTGACCAAGCTGTACGAAGAAACCGTGACCGGCTCGCTCGGCGAGCTCGCCGTGCGATATGGCGGAGCGCCACCCCGGGGAGAGATCGCGATCGTCGTCGGCCCGCCGCTGCCGCCCGCTGCGCCCGACGCGGAAACAGTCGACGCGGCGCTCGCGTCGGTGCCCCCCGATACACCGGTAGGCGTCGCAGCGGCCGAACTCGCCCAGCGCTTCGGCCTGCCGCGACGCGACCTCTATGCGCGGTTGGTCGCGATGCGGCAGGCTGCCGAACGTTACCGATGATTTAAGTTGCGGCCCGCGGCGCTCCGCGCGAGCATGCGCGCTGAAGGGGGCTGGAGTTTGCGGCCATGCTCGAGACGCTTGCCTTGATGGATGACGAGGACATCGCCCTCGACGAGGCGGCGCTGGCGCTTGCCGCGCTCGATCACCCCGATGCCGACCTCGACCACTATACGACGCGCATCGCCTACTTCGCCGCGCAGCTGCTCGCGCGGTCGGCGAGCGTCACCGCGTCGGCCGAGCGCGCCGTCCTGCTGCGCGATCTGCTGGCGCACGAGCACGAGCTGACCGGCGACGAGCGCTGCTTCAGCGAGGAGGCGGGCGCCGATCTCATTGCGCTGCTCGACAGCGGCCGCGGGCTACCGGTGACACTATCGCTGCTCTACGTCGCTGTGGCGCGCAAAGCGGGCTGGACCGCGGTGTGCCTGAACGTGCCCGGCCACGTGCTGATCCGCATCGGACGCGAGCCGTCCTCGGTGATCCAGGATCCGTTCGACGAGGGCCGCGTGCTCGATCAGCGCGCGCTCGCCCGCATGACGGCCCGGCTGCTGGGGCCGGGTGCGGCGCCCGAGACCGCGGCCTTCCCGCCGATGGGCAACCGCGCGACGCTCGTGCGGCTGATCACCAACCAGGCCGCCCGCGCGCGGCGGCTGGGCAATCTCGACCGCGCCCTGGAACTGACAACGCGCATGTGCGCGCTTGCCCCGCGCATGACGGCGCTTTGGTGGGAGCGCGCGCGGCTGGAGCAGCATCTCGGCCGCACGACGGCGGCGCGCGCCAGCCTGGTCGCGATGCGCGAGACCACACGTGACAAGGCGATGACCGCGCGCGTCGAGGCGGCGCTGAAGGCGCTGGCAGCGGGGTCGGCCTAGCTCCGCGCGGGCGACGCGACCCAACCACCGCAGCAGCCGGGCGCGGCAAGGAGCGTCGATCCTCCCGCGTTGAAGCGCGCGCGGCGGGCTTCTATGCCGCGATGCAACACTTGCCCGGAGCATAGCCGCCCCATGACCGCCATCGGCCGCGATAAGCTGAACACCCGCCGCACACTCACCGTCGAAGGACGCGACTACGCCTACTATTCGCTCCCCGCCGCAGCCGAGGTGCTGGGAGACATCGGCCGCCTGCCGTTCAGCATGAAGGTGCTGTTTGAAAACCTGCTGCGCTTCGAAGACGGCGACACCGTCACGCGCGCAGACCTGGAAGCGCTGGTCGGCTGGCTGAAGACGCCCTCGGTCGAGCGCGAGATCCAGTACCGCCCGGCGCGCGTGCTGATGCAGGATTTCACCGGGGTGCCGGCCGTGGTCGATCTCGCCGCGATGCGCGACGCGATGACCAAGCTTGGCGGGGACCCGCAGAAGATCAACCCGCTGGTGCCTGTCGATCTGGTGATCGACCATAGCGTAATGGTTGACGAGTTCGGCAACGCGCAGGCGTTCGAGGACAATGTCGAGCTGGAATACCGCCGCAATATCGAGCGTTATGAGTTCCTGCGCTGGGGTTCGACCGCGTTTCGCCAGTTCCGCGTCGTGCCGCCGGGGACGGGCATCTGCCACCAGGTGAATCTGGAATATCTCGCCCAGTGCGTGTGGGTGAGCGAGGACGCGAATGGTGCGCAGGTGGCATATCCCGACACGCTCGTCGGCACCGACAGCCACACGACGATGGTCAACGGGCTTGGCGTGCTCGGCTGGGGCGTCGGCGGAATCGAGGCTGAGGCCGCGATGCTGGGCCAGCCGGTCTCGATGCTGATCCCCGAGGTCGTCGGCTTTCGGCTGACGGGCAAGCTGAAGGAGGGCGTGACCGCGACCGACCTCGTGCTGACCGTCACGGAGATGCTGCGCAGGAAGGGCGTCGTCGGCCGCTTCGTCGAGTTCCTCGGCCCCGGGCTCGATCACATGACGCTGCCCGACCGCGCCACGATCGGCAACATGGCGCCCGAATATGGCGCGACCTGCGGCTTCTTCCCCGTCGACCGCGTGACGCTCGATTATCTCAGCTTCACCGGCCGCGACCCGCACCGCATCGCGCTCGTCGAAGCCTATGCGCGCGCGCAAGGTCTGTGGCGCGAGGAGGGCCAGCCCGAGCCGGTGTTCACCGACATGCTCGAACTCGACATGGGCACGGTCGAGCCATCGCTCGCCGGTCCGCGCCGCCCGCAGGACCGCGTGCCGCTGACACAGGTGGACGAGAGCTTCGCCGCCGACCTGTCGGCGCTCTACAAGAAGCCAGCCGGAGCGCCGCGCGCTCCGGTCGCAGGATCGGACTACGCGGTCGGCAACGGCGACGTGGTGATCGCGGCGATCACCAGCTGCACCAACACCTCCAACCCGTCGGTGCTGTTCGGCGCCGGGCTCGTGGCGCGGAAGGCGCGCGAGCTGGGGCTGACGGTGAAGCCGTGGGTCAAGACCTCGCTTGCACCCGGCTCGCAGGTGGTGACCGACTATCTGGCGAAAGCCGGGCTGACCGCCGATCTCGATGCGCTCGGCTTCAACCTCGTCGGCTATGGCTGCACCACTTGCATCGGCAACTCCGGCCCGCTGCCCGAGCCGATCAGCGAGGCGGTCAACAAGAATGACCTGGTCGTAGCCTCGGTACTCAGCGGCAACCGCAACTTCGAAGGCCGCATCAGCCCTGACGTGCGCGCGAACTATCTCGCCTCGCCGCCGCTCGTGGTCGCCTATGCGCTGAAGGGCACGGTGGGCGAGGACATCGTCGAGACGCCGCTGGGCCAGGGCGCCCACGGTCCCGTCTATCTGAAGGACGTGTGGCCGACGCAGGCCGAGATCGACGCGCTCATCCGCGACTGCGTGACGAGCGAGATGTTCCGCCAACGCTACGGCACGGTGTTCGAGGGCGACGCGCGCTGGCAGGCCATCCACGTCGAGGGCGGCGCGACCTACCGCTGGAACCCGGGCTCGACCTACGTGCAGAACCCGCCCTATTTCGAGGGCATGACGATGGAGGCGGTTGGGCTTCACGACATCACCGATGCGCGGCCGCTGGCCATCCTGGGCGACAGCATCACCACCGATCACATCAGCCCGGCCGGTTCGATCAAGGCGACCAGTCCGGCGGGCACGTATCTGACCGAGCGGCAGGTCACCAAGGCCGAGTTCAACAGCTACGGCGCGCGGCGTGGCAATCACGAAGTGATGATGCGCGGCACCTTTGCCAATATCCGCATCAAGAACGAGATGACCCCCGGGATCGAAGGCGGCGTTACCCGGCACCAGCCCGACGGCGAGGTGATGGCGATCTACGACGCGGCGATGAAGTATAAGGCCGATGGCGTGCCGCTGGTGGTGATCGCGGGCAAGGAATATGGCACGGGATCGTCGCGCGACTGGGCGGCGAAGGGCACCGTGCTGCTGGGCGTGCGCGCAGTCATCGCCGAGAGCTTCGAGCGCATCCACCGCAGCAATCTCGTCGGCATGGGCGTGCTGCCGCTGACCTTCGCGCCGGGCATCGACCGCACCACGCTGGCGCTCGATGGGACCGAGACGTTCAGCATCCGCGGCATCGCCGACCTGCAGCCGCGTCAGATGCTGCTCGTCGAAGCCCGACGCGCCAACGGCGAGAGCTTCACCTTCGCCGCGCGCTGCCGGATCGATACGCTGAACGAGATGGAATATTACCGCGCGGGCGGCATCCTTCATTACGTGCTGCGGCGCCTGGCGGCCTAGCCGCCGCGCCGCCTACTGCACGATCAGCGCGCGCATCGCCTCCAGCCGCGCGACGCGGGCTTCCTGCCCGCTCGCGCGCGCGTCTGCGAGTTCGCCTTCCAGCGATCCGGCGTCGATCTCGGCGACGGGCACGGCGTGCTCGGCAAGGATCGTCAGTCCGCGCTCGCTCACCTCGGCGAAGCCGCCGTCGATAAAGATGCGCTCGGGCGTGTCGTTCATCGACGCGGGATAGACGCTGATCGCGCCGGGGCGGATCGTGCTCATCAGCGGCGCGTGGCCTTCGAGCACGCCGAAATCGCCCGCAGCGCCGGGCACGACGACCATATAGACAGGCCCCGAGCGCAACGCCCGCTCGGGCGAGACCAGATCAAATTGCAGCATGGGCGAAGCTATTGGCGCGAAGCCCGGCGCGGGGCAAGCGCCGCGCTCCGGCGCGTTCATTCGGCACGCGGAACCGAAGGGCCATTGACGGGGTTGCCCCGGTGGATCATGCTGCGCTGCAGCAAATCGAGCAGGGACGCCCAACATGACCAGCTTTGCCGACCTTGTCGCCTCCGATGCCGTCCGTTTCGAAGGGATCGAGCGCCCCTACACCCCCGCCGACGTCGAGCGGCTGCGCGGCAGCGTGGCGATCGAGCACACCCTCGCGCGCCGCGGTGCGGAAAAGCTGTGGACCCTGCTGCACAGCGAGCCGCACGTGCATGCGCTGGGCGCGGTGACGGGCAATCAGGCGATGCAGATGGTGCGCGCCGGGCTGAAAGCGATCTACCTCAGCGGCTGGCAGGTGGCGGCGGACGCCAACACCGCGGGCGCGATGTATCCGGACCAGTCGCTCTACCCGGCCAACGCTGGGCCTGAACTCTGTCGCCGCATCAACCGTGCGTTGCAGCGCGCCGACCAGATCGAAACCGCCGAGGGTGGGCCGAAGCGCGACTGGTTCGCGCCGATCGTCGCCGACGCCGAGGCCGGTTTTGGGGGGCCGCTGAACTGCTTTGAGATTATGAAGGCCTATATCGAAGCGGGCGCGGCCGGCGTGCATTTCGAAGATCAGCTCGCGTCCGAGAAGAAGTGCGGTCACCTGGGCGGCAAGGTTCTGATCCCGACCCAGGCGCATATTCGCAATCTCAGCGCAGCGCGGCTGGCGGCGGACGTCAGCGGCGTGCCGACGCTGATCGTCGCGCGCACCGACGCCGAGAGCGCCAAGCTGATCACCAGCGACATCGATGAGCGCGACCATGAGTTCCTGACCGGCGAGCGCACCCCCGAAGGCTTTTTCCGGCTGAAGGACGGCACCGGCGTCGATCATTGCATCAAGCGCGGCCTGGCCTTCGCGCCCTATGCCGACCTGCTGTGGTGGGAGACGAGCCACCCCAACCTCGCCGAGGCGCGCCGCTTCGCCGAGGCGGTGCACGCAGTCCATCCGGGCAAGATGCTTGCCTACAACTGCTCGCCAAGCTTTAACTGGGAGAAGAACCTCGATCGCGAGACCATCGCCCGTTTCCAGCGCGAGCTGGGCGCGATGGGCTACAAGTTCCAGTTCGTGACGCTCGCTGGCTTCCATAGCCTGAACTACGGCATGTTCACGCTGGCGACGGGCTATCGCGACCGCGGCATGGCGGCGTATTCCGAGTTGCAACAAGCCGAGTTCGCGGCCGAGCCGCTGGGCTATACCGCGACGCGCCACCAGCGCGAGGTCGGCACCGGCTATTTCGATCTCGTCGCCGAGGCGCTGGCGGGCGGTCAGGCTTCGACAACGGCGCTGAGCGAATCGACCGAGGCCGCGCAGTTCCGGGTGGCGGCCGAATAGGCGCTAGACGCTCTGCCCGCAAAGGCCGCGGGCCGCGTTCCCCGCTCGCGGGGATGACATGTGGGCAAAAAAAAGGGCAGCGTGGGCGCATAATATGGGGTGGGTGGGATGCCACCCACGCTGCCAGACGTGCGAGCAGGCGATTCAGCGGGAACCGGATGCTGAACGCTTCAATGACGCACGTAACGCCTAAAACACCGACCAAACGCTGGCTGCCGCGGATGCTGCCGCTGCGAGGAGCCAGGACGCCGCGAGCATCGTTACCGTTGTGCGCGTCATCCCCGGGCTCCAGCCAAAAACCTTGGGTGCGGGAGCGGAGCACGTTCCCCCGAACCGCTCCCGCCCAAATCCAATCTCACAGCGCGCGTGAGCCTATCGTCAGACGATCGTCAGCCAATCGGCAATTCATTGCTGCTCCGTCGATCGGGTTGCAGCCGTCGACGAATGCCGACGCCGTTTCGACCGGGGGCGGGCCGCGCTCTTGCCGCGGGCTGGTGGGCGCGCGACAAGTTCGCCCGTGACCGTCGAAGCGTACAGCCGCCCCCTCGTCCCGCAGCGCCTCGTGCGGCTGTCGATCCTCGGGCTTTGGGGCGTGTATTTCCTGGTGAACACGCTACGCATGTGGGTGTTCGACAAGCCCGACCAGCTCGACATGCTCGGTCGGCGCCTGTTCGTGACTGTGATCGGCATCGGCCTCACGTGGCTCATCTATCTGATGATGCGCCGGATGCGCGATACGCGCTTCGCCGCGCGCGCTGCGGCCGCGCTCGCGCTCTGCGTGCCGCTCGCGGTCAGCTATGCGACGGTCAACTGGCTAGCCTTCTACAAGATCGCTCCCAGCCTCGAGACGCTGAAGGAAATGGCCAGTCTGCCGCCGCGGCTGACGCAGCCGCATCTGATGATCCTCGATTCGACGATCTCGTGGTTCCCGCTGTTCGGCGCGTGGGCGGCGCTCTACCTCGCGCTAGTCTACGCCGCCGAGGTCCGCGCGGCCGACGAACACGCCGCGTCCTACCGGGCCGCCGCGCAGGCGGCCGAGCTTCGGGCGCTGCGCTACCAGGTCAACCCGCATTTCCTGTTCAACACGCTGAATTCGCTGTCGACGCTCATCATGACGGGCCGCAACGCGTCGGCCGAACAAATGCTGATGAACCTGTCGACCTTCTTCCGCTCCAGCCTCACCTGCGATCCGAATGCCGACGTGGAATTGGTCGAGGAAATGCGGCTGCAGCGGCTGTATCTCGATATCGAGCAGGTCCGCTTTCCCGACCGGCTGGTCGTCCGCCGCGACATCGCGGCTGGCCTCGATCGCGCGCTGGTCCCGGCGCTGATCCTGCAGCCGCTGGTGGAGAACGCGATCAAATATGGCGTCAGCCGCTCGCGGCGGCCCGTCACCGTGACGTTGCGCGCGCGCGCGCGCGACGGCGAACTGGTGCTGTCGGTGGAAGACGATGCCTTGTGCGATCCCGCGCTCGCGGAGCTGTCACCGGGGCAGCAGACGAGCACCGGCACGGGGCTGCGCAATGTGCGGGAACGGCTGGAAACGCGCTTCGGCCGCAATGCACGGGCGCTATGGGGACCGCTGCAACCGTGCGGCTTCGCAGCCGTGCTGACGATGCCGCTGACTCGCGCGTGCGAGGCGAGCGAGGCCGACTGGCTGCCGCGCGATGCAGCCTGAGCCGCGTCTGCGCACGCTCATCGCCGACGACGAGCCGCTCGCGGTCGAGCGTCTGCAGATCCTCTGCGCGCGCGTGCCGCAGATCGACCTCGTCGGCTCGGCGGCCGACGGCGAGGCGGCGCTGCGGCTGACAAAGGCGCTGTCGCCCGATCTGCTGCTGTGCGATATCGCGATGCCCGGGCTTGACGGCATGAGCGTTGCGCGCGCGCTCGAGGCGCGCGAACGGCGGCCGTCGATCATCTTCGTGACCGCCTTCGATGGCTTTGCGGTCGCGGCCTTCGATGTCGCGGCGGTCGATTATCTGCTGAAGCCCGTCGCCGAGGACAAGCTGCGCCGCGCGGTGGAACGCGTGCTGGACCGGCGGCGCGCCCCGGCCCTGCCCGCGGCCGCGAACGACGATCCCGATCGCTATGTGCGCGAGTTCTGGGTTCCGCACCGCGCCGAGGTGATCCGCGTCGAGGCCGCGAGCATCGACCGCATCGAGGCCGAGCGCGATTACATGCGCCTGCACATCGGCCAGCGCTCATACCTCCTCCACCAGACGATGGAGGAGCTCGAGCGTCGCCTCGATCCGCACCGCTTCCTCCGCATCCACCGCTCGGCCATCGTCCGCCGCGACACGGTCCGCGCCTTGAGGCATGACGGACGTGGCAACTGGCAGGTGGAATTGCAGAGCGGTGAGGTGCTGCGCATCGGCCGCAGCTACTTGGCGGCCGCCAAGACGATGATGGACGAGGCGCGGGCGTAGCCCAGCGGCGCGATCGAGCGTCTGCGCAACCGTCTCCGTGCTTGATCGAAGCGGATCGGCCTGCGCCTGCGAAGCCGTATCCAGGCCTCATCGGCGCGGATCACCCGATCCCGAGCGAGCGGACGCGTGCTGTGCGCCGCGGGCACGCCTCGGGGCGCCGAGCGGCGGCGGCGCGCAGCAGCTGCAGACCGTGCCGCCGAGCCACATCACCAGCGGCCCAGCCTTCGCGCGCCGAGCAGCGCGGCACGGCGCGGGCTCGCGGCCCTTTCCGGCTTTTTGAACGCCTTCAGCTGACCTTTTCGGCATGCCGCCCGATCCCCATCGGTGTCACGAAATCGCAACACGCGACAGCGAACCGGTTTCGCAGCCGGTTAGGGCTTTACGAAGCGGTAGATCACGCGGTCGGTGTTCCCGCGCACCGACTTATCGAACACCAGCTTGGTGTGATCGTCACTGCTCACGCGCAGGATGTTGCTCGTTCCGGCCAGCTTGAACCCGGCGCGCTCGAAATCGGCGCGGATCGTTGCCGGGTCGATGCGGTGCAGCTCGTTGACTACCTTGCGCGTGTCGCCGCCGGGGTTGGCAACGTGATCGACCACCAGCACCGTGCCGCCCGGCTTCAGCTCGGCATAGAGCCGCCCGAGGATCTGCTGCGGATCAATGCGCGGGATATTGAACTGCGCGCTTTCCCAATAGAAGTCGTGATAGATCAGGTGCATCATTGCCGCATCGAAGCGGTTTGCCGGCGGCGTGCTCGTTTCCTGCCCGGTGCGCTGGACAGGCGTGATATTCGGGTGGCGCGCAACGCGCGCTTTCCACATCTCGGCATAGCGCGATGCCAGGCCGGCGGGATTGGTCGCGACCACCTCACCCTTCGGCCCGACGACGTCCGCGATCAGCTCCGAATAATATCCGCTACCCGCGACAAGATCGAGGACCGCCATGCCGGGCTTTAGCCCCATCATCGCCAGCACCTCGGCGGGCTTGCGCCCGGCGTCGAGCGCCCGGTCCTCGGCCGGGCGCTGCTGGTCGGCGACGGCCGCCGTGGGGCTCATCTGCGCGGCTGCAGGCGCGGCGGCGCACAGCAACGCGGCGGCAACAAGCAGATAGCGCATGTGGATTTCCCTTCGAATCTTCGTCGTGCAGTATGCGGCAAGCTGCGGCGCTGCGCCAGGATCAGCGTTGCCGCCGCAGCACGACATAGACCGCCCCTGCCCCGCCATGGCGCGGATGGGCCGGGCGGACCGCGGCGATCAGCGGCCGCACGCGCGTCTGCTGCAGCCAATCGGCGAGGTTCGCGCGGATGACGCCACGCCGATCCGCGGGACCGCGGCTACCCTTTCCCGTCACGATTAGCACCAGTCGGCACCCACGCTCGGCGGCGTCGGCCAACCGCCGCTCGACGAGGCCATGCGCTGCCTCCAATCCGTGCCCGTGCAGATCGAGCGTCAGATCGGGCTCGACGCGGCCCGTGCGCATTCGCCGGTCCCATTGGCCGTCGAGCGTCGCCTGCTCGGGCGGGGGTGGCGGCTGGAAGCGTGGCGGTTCGGCCAGCCGCCTTGGAGCGGGCATCGGCGGCGGCGCGGGCATCGGGCGCGGCTCGGGTGCAGCGACGCTTGGCGGCGTCGCGGATTCCGCGGGCAGCGCGCGGCCCGCGAGCGGACGCACGCTCGCCGCGACGCGCCGCCAGAGCGCCCGCTCGTGCGGGGTCAGCCCGTCACGGTCGCGCGCCATCGGCCCCCGGCGCGCCGATGCGATCGGCCGCCGCGCGCGGCAGCAGGATGACGGCACTCGCAGCGTTCGCCTGCACGTTCGCCAGCGCCCGAGCGCGCGGACCGTAGCCGAAGAACAGATCGAAGCGGTTGGCGCCCTTGATCGCGCCGCCGGTATCCTGCGCCACCATCAGCCGCGCGAACGGCCCCTCCGCCGTGTCGGTCGCCACCCACACGGGTGCGCCGAGCGGCACGAAGCGCGGATCGGCGGCGACGCTGCGTTCGGCGGTGAGCGCGATGCCGAGCGCGCCGACCGGGCCGTCGCCCGTCAGCTCACGGAAGAAGACCTGCGACGGATTGAGATTCATCACGCCCTGCGCCTCATCGGGGTGCGCGCGCAGCCACGCGATGATGTTCTCCATGCTCGCCGCGCCCTTTTCCAGCGCTCCGCGATCACGGAGCGCGCGGCCGATCGCGAAGTAATCGCGTCCATTCTGCGCAGCGAAGCCGACGCGCATGGTGGAGCCATCGGGAAGGCGCAGGCGTCCCGAGCCCTGCACTTCCAGCATGAACAGTTCATAGGGGTCCGCCGCCCACGCGAGTTCGAGACCGCGGCCCTTGAGCGCTCCGGCCGCGATCGCCGCGCGGTCATAATAGGGGACCAGCCGCCGCCCCTCGACGCGCCCGCGGATGGTGCGGCCCTTGAGGCTGTCGGCGAACTGGCCGAGATCGGCTTCGATGAGGTCGGCGGGCGGGCGGTAGAGCGGATAGGGGAACGCCGGCGACGGTTCGCGCGAACCGGCGAGTTCGAGCTCGAAATAGCCGGTCGTGTAGCCCTGCCCGCCTGCGACGGTGACGGGGACGAAGGCGGCTTCAAAGAAGGCTTGTGCGTTCCCGGGCCGGGCCGCGGCCGCGCAGGCGTCGGTCCAGTCCTCGCGGCGGGTGAGGCCAGACGGGTCGTCGCGCCGGGCGAGCGCTGGACAGGATTTGACGAATGCTGCGCGGGCGTCATCGAGGCCCGGCCCGGGCCAGCTTGGGATTCCGGCCCAGCTGCCGCGCTGAACGGGAAAGTCGGCGGCGCGGGTGGGCGCTGGCTGCTCAACGGATTTGGGCGTGGGTTGGGGCGGCACGGTCTGCGGGGACGGCGCGGGTGGCTGCGCCGGACGCGGCGCAGGCTGACGCCCGGCACAGGCCGCGACGCCGAGCGACAGCACGAGGGCAAGGGCTATCCGCACCACCGGCTGATGGGCGAGGCGTTGCCGAAAGCCAAGCGCTTCTGCTGCGTGCGGCGGCGGGCGCAGGGGTGGACCGGCGAAGGCGTCGGGCGCTGCCGGATGGCGGGACGCGCGCGCCGCGTTGATCCCGAACTCACAAAGTCCGCGCGAGCCGGGTTGAGGGCGACGCGCATTTGCGTTCGGGTTCGGCGTCAGCGGGCGGTTGAGGTTCCGTCGATGCAGTGGTGGCTATGAATTTCTCTGCGCGGGTAAAGGCTGAGCCCTAGGGCTGTCGTCACGCGCACGGGCGCGCCAAGGCTGTCGCAGCCGACCCTACAATGCCATTTGATGGCGCGCACTCCCTGCGCACACCTCGTTGGCTCGGACCCGATCCGGGCCACGGCTCCTCGAGCGGCTGCGGCTCCGCAAGCCCACGCGCCGCAACAGGTCAGCCCCGCCTCCGGCCAAAAGCCCGCGGCGAGGTGCAGGTCTCAACAGCCCGGCCCGCAGGCTGACGACGCGAAGCTCAACAGCCCTGCCCGCAGCCGTGCTCGCTGGCACCGTGCTCGATCTGCAGGGTTGCGTGGGCGATGCCGAAATTGTGTGCGAGCGCGCGGGCGGCGTCGGCGCAGAAACGGTCGTCCCCCGGCGCGCCCGGGCGCACCAGATGCGCGGTGAGCGCAACTTCGGTGGTGCTCATCGGCCAGATGTGGAGGTCGTGCACCTGCGATACGCCCTCTAGCCCACCCAAAAAGCGCTCGACCGCCGCTCGGTCGACGCCGCTCGGTACCGCATCGAGCGAAAGCTGCACCGCCTCGCTCAGCAGGCTCCAGCTGCTGCGGACGATCACCGCTGCGATCAGCAGCGCGACCGCCGGGTCGACCCAGCTCCACCCCGTCGCCCACGTCAGCCCCGCGCCCGCCAGCACTGCCGCCGAAAGCATGGCGTCGGCCAGCAGATGCTGGAAGGCTGCGCGCACGTTGAGGTCGCCCGACCCGCGCGCGAACAGCAGCGCGCTGACGCTGTTGATGATGATGCCCGCCCCCGCCACCACGATCACCGGCAGCGGCACGATCGCCTCGGGCGCGCGCAGGCGCAGCACCGACTCCCACGCGATCATGCCGGTGGCGATCAGCAGCAGGCCGGCATTCGCCAGCCCCGCAAGGATCGAACTGCGGCGAAAGCCGTAGGTGAAGCGCGGGGTCGGCGGGCGCCGCGCAAGCCACGTCGCGCACCACGCCAGCGCCAGCGCCAGCACATCCGACGCATTGTGCCCCGCGTCGGCGAGCAGCCCCAGCGAGTTGGCGCGCACCCCCCACACAACCTGCGCCACGACCAGCGCGAGATTGAGGCCGATGCCGACCAGAAAGGCGCGATCGAAATTCTGCGGCGCGTGTGCGTGGCGGTGATGCGCGTGGCCGTGGGCGTGGGCGTGGGCGTGCGGGTGAGCGTGGGCCATCAGTCGCATGAGTTCGCGCACCGCGCGGCGCTGTCAACCGCGCCTAGCTTTGAAAGCTGACCGTCTGCATGCCGATATGGCCCACTTCCCACGACAATGCGTGGTCGATGTGCGGCACGATGCCCGCCCCCGCCAGCTTCAGCATGAAATAGCCGTCCTCGCTGATAAAACCGCCTGCGCCATCCTCGACGATCGCGAACCACGGCCGAGGGATGCGCCGGAAAATGCTGGCGCGCGTGAGAAGGACACCAGCGCCCAAGGCGGCCGCGGGTTCGATCAGCTGGCGCGCAGCTTTCTCGGCGGTGGTGTCAATCGGCGCGGTCTGCGTAGCCGCGACGGGCAGGTAGGGCGAATCGCGGCGACGATAGTTCGCGCCAATCACGTCGTGGCCGGGCGCAAGCAGGCGCTCAAGCGTGGTGGGCGGAAACAGGTGGTCGCTATCCAGCCAAAGCATCCAATCGGCACCCCACGCCAGCGCGTCGGTCGCCAATTGAGTGCGCAGCTTCACGAGCGAGGAGCTCGATTGCATCCACAGCTTGACCGTCCAGCCCGGGCGCGTGCGCTGAACATGCTGCGTCAGGTGCGCGAGGCTGAAGGCATATTCGGCGCGCACGTCGCCGTGATAGGGCGTCAGGATCGCAATTCGCATCAGCCCCCGTCGGCAGGGCGAAGCGTTGGCGTCAAGCCTTGCGGCGATGGCGCAGCGCGATCGCGCCAAAGCCGAGCAGGGCCACCGCGATGGTCCCGGGCTCGGGTAATTCATCGATGATGACGGGACGGACGTTTACGAATGCTGGCCCGAATGCCGCGTCGTTGTACACCGCAGTCGGGGAGGCGGTTGGGCGGAGCACGCCGCCGCTGACCAGCGCTGGGCCAGTGAAACCGATGCCGAACGCGTTCGAATAGCTGATGGTGAAGCCACCGCCCTGATTTACGGGATAAAAGATTGCGAGGATTGCGGTCGGCGAGCCGAGACCAACCGAAGCGAAGGAGATGACGGCAGGCTGCTGGAATGTGAGCTGTTCGCCGTTCATCGTCCCGAGCAGTTGGTCGACTACCAGCCGCAGCGAGTAAGACCCTTGCGAGAACGAATTGCCGTTGACGGTCACTTCAAAGGGCAGCTGGACCGCGCTCACGGGCCGGGCCGCGAAAACCGCGCCTGCAACGAGTAGCAGCGTATCGAAACGCACCGGCAATCTCCCCCCAGAACGCAAACGCAAACGGAATTTCACATCGGTTTACACAACCTCGTAACCCGTAACAATATTTTCATGGTAAACGGGCCTGAATAATTTCGCGCTCGTATCGCGCGGCTGCGATGTCGCGGCGCGCGGCACGGCTCGCCCCGGAGCGTGGGTCCCTCTATATCTCACCGCTTGACCTCGCGCCCTCGCAGGCGCATCCAAAACGGAACAGATTGGGAACGGGGATGCTGACTCACATCCAGGTCCGCGGCGCGCGCGAGCATAATTTGAAGGGCGTCGACATCGACCTGCCGCGCGACAAGCTCATTGTGATCACGGGGCTGTCGGGATCAGGCAAGTCGAGCCTCGCCTTCGATACGATCTACGCCGAAGGCCAGCGGCGCTATGTGGAGTCGCTGTCCGCCTACGCACGGCAGTTTCTTGAGCTTAGCTCTAAGCCCGACGTTGATCATATCGAGGGTTTGAGCCCGGCGATCGCGATCGAGCAGAAGACAACATCCAAGAACCCGCGCTCGACAGTGGCGACCGTCACTGAGATCTACGATTATATGCGCCTGCTGTGGGCGCGGGTAGGCGTGCCGCACTCGCCCGCGACCGGCCTGCCGATCGAGGCGCAAACGGTCAGCCAGATGGTCGACCGCACCATGGCGCTGCCCCACCGCACGCGGGCCTTGCTGCTGGCGCCGGTCGTGCGCGGCCGCAAGGGTGAATATCGCAAGGAGCTGCAGAGCTGGCTGAAGGACGGATACACCCGCGCGCGGATCGACGGCGAGCTGATGGAGATCTCGGACGCACCGGCGCTCGACAAGAAGAAGAAGCACGATATCGAAATCGTCGTCGACCGTATCGTCATCGGGCCAGATATCGGGACGCGGCTGGCGGACAGCTTCGAGCAGGCGATAAAGCTGGCTGATGGACTGGCGATCATCGAGCCCTACGTCCCTCCCCGGACCGGGGCGGGGGACGGGGCAAAGGCTGGAGGAGGGGGGCCCGGCGATGCGGAGCTGCCGTTTCAGCCGATCCTCTTCTCCACGCGCTATGCCTGCCCGGTCAGCGGCTTCACGCTGCCGGAGATAGAGCCGCGGCTGTTCAGCTTCAACGCGCCGCAGGGGGCGTGCCCGGCGTGCGACGGGCTGGGCGAGAAGTTCTATTTCGATCCGGACCTGATCGTGCCCAACGGCGCGTGCAGTCTGCGCGAGGGCGCGATCGCGCCGTGGGCCAAGTCCAACCCGCCCAGTCCATACTACATGATGCTGCTGGCAAGCCTTGCCAGCGCGTTCAAGTTCAGCCTGGATAGCAAGTGGGACAAGCTGCCCCAACATGTGCGCGACGCGATCCTGAACGGCACCGGTTCCACCGCCGTTCGCATCCGCTATGAGGACGGGCGGCGCAGCTGGGAGGTGGAAAAGCCCTTCGAAGGCGTGATCCGCAACCTGGAACGGCGGCTGACGAGCACCGAATCGCAGCAGGCGAAGGACGATCTCGGTCGCTACCAGTCCGCGCGCCCCTGCGAAGTTTGCCACGGCGCGCGGCTGAAGCCGGAGGCGCTGAGTGTAAAGGTCGGCGGGGCGGACATCTCGTCGATCACCCGCCTCAGCGTGCGCGACGCACTGCCGTGGTTCCGGGCGTTGCCCGAGCGGTTGACCGACAAGCAGAACCAGATCGGAGGCAAGATCCTGAAAGAGATCTTGGACCGTTTGGGATTCCTGGATAATGTCGGGCTGGATTATCTGAATCTCGATCGCCGCAGCGGGACGTTGAGCGGCGGAGAATCGCAACGTATTCGTCTCGCCTCGCAAATCGGCAGTGGTTTGTCTGGCGTGCTATACGTTCTCGATGAGCCGTCGATTGGCCTTCATCAGCGCGACAACGATCGTCTACTAGCAACGCTGGTCCGTCTGCGTGATCTTGGGAATACCGTCCTTGTCGTCGAGCACGACGAGGACGCCATCCGCGCAGCCGACTGGGTGGTGGACATGGGGTTGGGCGCGGGCGTGCACGGCGGCGAGGTGATCGCCTCCGGGCCGCTCCAGACGATCCTCGCCGCGCCGCGAAGCCTGACGGGAGACTATCTTTCCGGACGTCGATCGGTGCCGCTGCCGACCAAGCGCCGCAAGGGGACGGGCAAGTGGGTGACGATCGAAGGCGCACGCGGCAATAACCTGCAGTCCGTCACCGCCAAACTGCCGGTCGGCGCGATGACCTGCGTGACCGGAGTTTCGGGCTCAGGCAAGTCCACCCTCACGATCGACACGCTCTATGCCGCTGCCGCGCGCGCGATCAACAATGCGCGATTGCCCGCTGCCGCGCACGACCGCGTGACGGGGCTTGAATCCTTCGACAAGATCATCGAGATCGACCAGTCACCGATCGGCCGCACGCCGCGGTCCAACCCCGCCACCTACACCGGCGCGTTCACCAATATTCGTGACTGGTATGCGGGCCTGCCCGAATCCCTTGCCCGTGGGTACAAGCCGGGGCGGTTCAGCTTCAACGTCAAGGGCGGGCGGTGTGAGGCGTGCCAAGGCGATGGAGTCCTGAAGATCGAAATGCACTTCCTGCCCGACGTCTACGTGACCTGCGACGTCTGCCACGGCAAGCGTTACAACCGCGAGACGCTGGAAGTGAAGCACAAGGGGCATTCGATCGCCGACGTGCTCGACATGCCGGTGGAACAGGCGCTGGAACTGTTCCGCGCGGTGCCGCCAATCCGCGACAAGCTGGCGATGCTGGCCGAGGTGGGGCTGGGCTATGTCGCAGTCGGCCAGTCCGCGACCACGCTGTCGGGCGGCGAGGCGCAGCGGGTGAAGCTGTCGAAGGAGCTCGCGCGGCGCGCCACGGGCCGCACGCTCTATATTTTGGATGAACCCACGACCGGCCTGCATTTCGAGGATGTGCGCAAGCTTCTGGAAGTGCTCCACGCGCTGGTCGAGGCGGGCAATACCGTCGTAGTGATCGAGCATAATCTGGAGGTCATCAAGACCGCCGACTGGGTGCTGGACCTAGGGCCGGGCGGCGGCGACGGTGGCGGGCGGCTGGTGGCAGCAGGCACGCCGGAACAGGTCGCGGCCTGTCCCGAAAGCTGGACGGGGCGCTACCTGGCGCCGCTTTTGGAGCGCAACTCGTCTCCCCGACACGGGGAGGGGGACCGAGCAGAGCGCGGTGAAGGGGTCAGCAAGCGCCGCGCCCGTGCCGACCGTGTCGCAGCCGAATAGGCCGTCCGCTTCCACGCAGGGGCAGGACGACCGCCCAGCCCCGCGGCCTCATGCAAGGTCCGCGCCGCCGACCTCGCGGGCACACAAGCGGAGCTCAGCTGGACGCGGCCAAGCGCGCGCAGATCGTCGGAAGCGAGCTGCTGGCGCGCCCGGTCGCAGCCGCGGTGAGGGCGGCTGGTCGACCTGAAGGCGAGCAGATTGCTGACCGCGCGGCTGCGCGAGGCGGCGGCTGAAAAGTTCCAGGTGGCCGGCGACGGCGAGGACCGCGCACCGACGCTCGAGAACATTGACGCCGCACGCGACGCGCTGATCACCGTGCTCGAAACGCCGGCCGAGACCGACGTCGATCTGCTCGCGCAAGACTGGGGTTCCGGGAACCAACAACCAAGCTGGATGCCGGGCGCGGATTGCGAAGCGCTGTGCAGTCTAAGACTCGGCGGCCAGCAGCAGCGCTAATGCGCCGCTCCCCATGTTCGGCCGAAGCCGACCTCGACGCCCAGCGGCACCTTGAGGCTCAACCACGGCTCGGCCGCGCCTGCCATCACCGCTCGGATCACCTCGCCAGCGCGCTCCGCCTCGGCTTCTGGAGCCTCGAAAACCAATTCGTCATGCACCTGCAGCAGCATCCGCGTGCTCTCGCAGCGGGCCGCCCGCAGCGCCTCGGGCATCCGGATCATCGCGCGCTTGATCAGGTCGGCGGCTGATCCCTGGACGGGTGCGTTGATCGCCACGCGCTCGGCAAAGCCGCGCTCGGCCTGGTTCTTCGATGTGATCTGCGGCACGTGGCATTTGCGGCCCAAGATCGTCGTCACATAGCCCTGCGCGCGGGCAAGCTGGTGCTGATCGGCGATATAGGCGCGGATCGCCGGATAGCGGGCGAAATAGCGCGCAATGTAGTCGCCCGCCTCCTCGCGCCCGATGCCGAGGCGGCTGCCAAGGCCGAAGGCGGAGATACCGTAGATGATTGAAAAGTTGATCGTCTTCGCGCGCGCGCGATGGTCGCGGGTCATCGTCTCGGGCGTGCAGCCGAACACTTCGCAGGCGGTGCGCGTATGTACGTCCTCGCCGCGTGAATAGACGTCGATCAGCGCGGGTTCGTCGGCGATGTGGGCGATCAGGCGCAGCTCGATCTGGTTATAGTCCGCCGCGATCAGCACGTTGCCGGGCTCGGCCACGAACGCCTCGCGGATGCGGCGGCCGAGTTCGGTGCGGATCGGGATGTTCTGCAGGTTCGGGTCGGTGGAGGACAGCCGCCCGGTCGAGGTCGCGGCAAGGCTGAAGCAGGTGTGAACGCGGCCCGTCGCCGGGTTGATCGCGGCCTGCAGCGCGTCCGTATAGGTCGATTTGAGCTTGGTCAGCTGCCGCCACTCCAGCACCTTCGCAGGCACGACGGCGCCGTCGTCGGCCAGCTTCTGAAGGATGCTCTCGTCGGTTCCGTAGGCGCCGGACTTGCCCTTTTTCCCGCCCGAAAGGCCCAGCCGCTCGAACAGCACCTCGCCCAGCTGCTTGACCGAGCCGAGGTTGAACGGTCCGCCCGCGGCCTCGTGGATCTCGCGCTCCAGCCCCACGATCGCCTCGCCGTAGAGCTGGCTGAGGCTCGCGAGCGCGGCGCGGTCGACGTGGATGCCTGCGCGCTCCATGTCGGCGACCACGCTCACCAGCGGCCGGTCGATCCGCTCGTAGACGCGGGTCACCCGCTCGGCCGACAGGCGCGGCTTGAACAGCTGGTGCAGCCTGAGCGTCACGTCGGCGTCCTCGGCTGCGTAGCGCGTGGCTTGGCGGAGATCGACCTGCGCGAAGCTGATCGCCTTTCGGCCAGCGCCGCACACATCCTTGAACGCAACGGGCACGTGGCCGAGATGCTTCTCGGAGAGCTCGTCCATGCCATGTCCGCCGCGCGTGCCTGCCTCCAGCGCGTAGCTCATCAGCATCGTGTCGTCATACGGGCGCGGCTCGGGGAAGCCGTGCCGTTCCAGCACCAGCGCGTCATATTTCAGGTTCTGCCCGATCTTCAGCACGCCAGGGTCGGCGAACACCGGCGCCAGCACCGCGCGGACCTCGTCCAGCGTCAGCTGCGCGGGCCGTTCGGAGAGCAGCCCGTCGCCGCGGTGATCGAGTGGCACGTAACACGCCAGCCCCGGCTCGAGCGCGAGGCTTATCCCGCACAGCCCGGCGGTCATCGCGCCCAGCTCGTCGGTTTCGGTATCGACCGCGACCAGCCCGCGGTAGACTGCCTGGTCCGCCCACCAGCGCAGCCGCTCGCAGGTCAGGATCAATTCGTAGGCGTCCAGATCGAATGGCTTTTGCGGCGCAACGGGCGCAGCGGTGTTCGCCGCCGCCGCGGCACCCGTCCCGATGAACGCGCCGGGCGCATCGACCTTGGCGACCAGGCTTTTGAAGCCCATCCGGTCCAGGAACGCACGCAGCGGATCGGGCGGCGTCGGCTTCAGGCCCATGTCCTCGATCGGCATGGGCAGGGGCGCCTGGCAGTGCAGCTTCACCAGCTCGCGGCTGAGGCGCGCCTTGTCAGCGTGTTCGATCAGCGCTTCGCGCTGCTTCGGACGCTTCACCTCGTCGACACGCGCCAGCAGCGTCTCCACGTCGCCGAACATATTGATGAGGTCGCTGGCGAATTTCGGCCCGATGCCCGGCACGCCGGGGACGTTGTCGACGGTGTCGCCCATCAGCGCCAGCACCTCGCCCAGCTTATCGGGGCCAACGCCGAATTTCTCGCGCACCTCGTCGGGCCCGATGCGCCGGTTGCCGAGCGTATCCCACAGGTCGATGCCCTGCCCGACGAGCTGCATCAGGTCTTTGTCGGACGAGACGATCGTCACCGCCATGCCCGCGTCGCGCGCGGTCAGCGCATAGGTCGCGATCACATCGTCGGCCTCGAACCCTTCCACCTCGATGCACGGCAGGCTGAAGGCCCGCACCGCGTCACGCACCAGCGGGAATTGCGGGACCAGGTCCTCGGGCGGCGGCGGGCGGTGCGCCTTGTAGTCGGCGTACATGTCGTTCCGGAACGACTTTGCCGCCTTGTCGAACACCACCGCCAGGTGGCTCGGCCCGCCCTCGCCCGAAAGGTCCTTGACCAGCTTCCACAGCATGGTCGTGAAGCCATAGACCGCGCCGACCGGTGTCCCTTCCGGGTTCGTCAGCGGCGGCAGCTTGTGGTAGGCGCGGAAGATATAGCCCGAGCCGTCGACCAGATAGAGATGCTGGGACACAGGGGGCGGTGTAGCGCGGGGTGGCCGTCAGCGCGACCCCCGGCTAAGCACCGGGGCGCATGCGCTACGACCATATCTGCCACTGGCTCTTCGATCTGGACAACACGCTCTACAGCCCGGCGGCGGCGCTGTTCGGGCAGATCGACGAGCGGATGGGGCAGTATATCGGGCGGCTGCTGAGCGTCGGGCCCGAGGAGGCGCGTCGCATCCAGAAAGCGTTCTTTCATGAGCATGGCACCACGCTGCGCGGACTGATGAACGATCACGGGGTCGAGCCCGCGCATTTTCTTGAGTTTGTGCACGACATCGACCTGAGCGTGCTTGCGCGCGACGAGCGGCTGCTGGCGAACATCGAAGCGCTGCCTGGCCGCAAGCTCATCTTCACCAATGCCGACACGCCTTACGCTAGAAACGTGCTCGATCGGCTGGGCATCCTCGGCGCGTTCGAGGACATCATCTGCATCCGCTGCATGGCCTACTGGCCCAAACCCGACGCCCGCGCCTACGAAATCCTGACGCGCGACTACGCGGTCGAGCCCGAGGCGGCGCTGTTCGTGGAGGACACCGCGCGGAACCTGAAGCCCGCAAAAGCGATGGGCATGACGACCATCTGGGTGGACAACGGATCGGAGCGCGGTAACCACGACGCGCATCCCAGCTATATCGACCTGACGATCCGCCACGTCGGCGAATGGCTGGACGAGGTCGTGGCGGGGTTGAAGGAGGCAGCGTGAACGAGAGCCAGGCGCTGATCGCGCAGCTGTGGAAGGAACGCGACCGGATCGCGTGCGGAACCTGCGGCAAGGAACGCCGCGCAATCGCGGAAGCGATCGATCTGCTCGACAAGGGCAAGGTGCGCGTAGCCGAAAAGCAGCCCGACGGCAGTTACCGCGTCAATGAATGGCTGAAGCAGGCGGTGCTGCTGTCGTTCAAGCTGAACGCGATGCGCACGATCGCGGGCGGCCCCGATGGCGCTTGGTGGTGGGACAAGGTCGACCCCAAGACCGCGCACTGGACCAGCCGCAATTTCGCCGAGGCGGGCTTCCGCATGGTGCCGGGTGCCTTCGTGCGGCGCGGCGCCCACATCGCGCCGGGCGCGGTGCTGATGCCCAGCTTCGTCAATATCGGCGCCTATGTCGGCGCAGGCACGATGGTCGATACTTGGGCGACGATCGGCAGTTGCGCCCAGATCGGCGCGAACTGCCACATCTCGGGCGGAGTTGGCATCGGGGGGGTGCTTGAGCCGGTGCAGGCGGCGCCGGTCATCATCGAGGACAATGTGTTCGTTGGCGCGCGTTCGGAAGTGGCCGAGGGCGTGATCGTCGAAGAGGGCTCGGTGCTTTCGATGGGCGTGTTCCTGGGTGCGTCAACTCCGATCGTCGACCGCGCAACCGGCGAGGTCCATCGCGGGCGCGTGCCGGCCTACAGCGTCGTGGTGCCGGGCACGCTGCCCGGCAAACCGCTGCCCGATGGCTCGGCCGGGCCGGGACTGGCCTGCGCGGTGATCGTCAAGCGCGTCGACGCACAGACGCGCGCCAAGACCGGCGTCAACGAGCTGCTGCGCGATTAGCGACTGTCGTCCCTCAAACAGGCAGCGGCCGGGCCAGGCATGATGGAACAGCCGCGAGCGGAAGGAGCGCTTCGCGGCCGCGCAACCTTCTCCGCCTGCGAACGCCCCTACGCCATTCTGCTACGCGGGGCGGTCCCCATCCCCCTGCGGGGGTGGAGACTGCGCGGCCTTCCGGGCACGGTCCTCGGCGATGTCGCGATTGACGCTCCACAGCTGCCACACGCCGATGCCGAGCGCGGCCACGACCCCGATCGCCAGATCGAGCATCCCGAACACATGTTCGCTCATCGATCCCCTCCCGTCAGCGCGGCGGCCACCGGGTCGGTATCCGGGGCGAGTCCGCGCAGCTGGCGCTCGACCGTGACACCGTTGCCCCCGAGCGCAAGCAGGTCAACGCCGAGATAGCCGCCGACGCCCGCCGAGCGCATCACGACAACCGCGCGCACCTTCGACTCGGCGCCCGCGGCGGGCACGGCGCGCAGCTCCTCGATCACGCCGTCGCGCGCTCCGGTCGATCCGCCAAGGAACACGCCGCGCGGGGTGGCGGGATCGTCCGCGCGATAGAGGCGCGCGGTGTAGCTGCCGATCGAGCGTGCCTCGCCGACGCCCTCGGTCACGACCAGCAGCAGCTTGCCCGGCAGCGTCAATGTCCGCTCGCGCGCGGTCTCCGGCGCGTGCGGAGCGGCGGGCTCGTCGCCGCTGAGCGGCGGCGGCAGCGGCTCGTCCGCTCGGCGCTCGCGCTGCTTGCGCGCGGCGGTCGCTGCGCCCGCGCCCGCTGCGGCGCCCACCGCCAGCGGCACGCAGCCCGCCAGCATCAAAAGCGCTGCCAGCATCGCCACCGCCCTGCCCCAAGCGCTCATGCGGTCCTCCCCATGCGCGTCACATGACCCATCTTGCGCCCCGGCCGGGGCTCACCCTTGCCATAGATGTGGACCGATGCTGACCCGTCGCTGAAGAGGCCCAGCCAGCCATCGACCTCGCCGCCGATCAGGTTGGCCATCGCAGCGGGCCCGCGCGACGCGGTGGAGCCGAGCGGCAGGCCGCAGACCGCGCGGATGTGGTTTTCGAACTGCGAGGTCTCGGCGCCTTCGATCGTCCAGTGGCCGCTATTGTGCACGCGCGGAGCCATCTCGTTGAACAGCGGACCATCGGCGCAGGCGAAGAACTCCACCGCCAGAACGCCGACATAGCCAAGCGCGTCGGCGAGCGCGCGCGCCTGCGCCGAGGCCGCCGCCCAGTGGCGCGCGACGGCATCGCCCGCCGGGACGGTGGAGGTGCGCAGGGTGCCGCCCTCGTGGACATTCTCAGGCGAGTCCCACAGCGCGGTCGTCCCGTCCTGCCCGCGCACGACCAGCACCGAGAACTCGGCATCGAAGCTCACCTGCGCTTCCAGGATGCACGGCGCGCCGCCCAGCCGCTCCCAGGCTTTGGCAGCGTCGGCGGTGGTGGCGATGCGCGCCTGGCCCTTGCCGTCATAGCCCTCGCGGCGGGTCTTCAGGATCGCGGGCGTGCCGGTCAGCGCCAGCGCGGTCTCCAGCGCAGCGGGCGCGGCAACCGGCACGAAGCGCGGGGCTGCGAGGCCATGCGCGGCGGCGAAGCGTTTTTCGGCCAGCCGGTCCTGCGCGACCTCCAGCGCGTTCGCGCCGGGGCGGACGGGCACCAGCTTGGCGAGGTGCTCGACCGTTGGAACAGGAACATTCTCGAACTCGTAGGTGACGACCGACACGCCGCGCGCGAACTCTGCCAGCGCGGCCGCGTCGTCCCAGGCCGCGCAGACGTGGCGCGCACTGACAGGCGCAGCGCAGGCGTCAGGCGCCGGATCGTAAATCTGCGTCGCATAGCCCAGCTTGGCCGCCGCCATCGCCAGCATCCGCCCCAGCTGGCCGCCGCCGAGCACGCCGATCGCTGCACCGGGTGCGATCATTGCGGGCTCTCGGGCACCGCCTCGCTCTGGCGGCGTCGCCAGTCTGCAAGCCGCGTGCGCAGGCCCTCGTCGCTCCCCGCCAGCATCGCGGCGGCGAACAGCGCGGCATTGGTGGCGCCCGCGCGGCCGATCGCGAAGGTGGCGACGGGGATGCCGGCGGGCATCTGCACGATCGAGAGCAGCGCGTCCTGTCCCTGCAGCGCACCGTTCCCCACCGGCACGCCCAGCACCGGCACCGCGGTCAGCGCAGCGCACATGCCCGGCAGATGCGCCGCCCCGCCTGCGCCAGCGATGATTGCGCGAAGGCCACGCTCCACGGCTGAGCTGGCGTAGGCATAGAGCCGGTCGGGCGTGCGGTGGGCCGAGACGACGCGCACCTCATGCGGCACGCCGAGTTCGCTGAGGATCCGCGCGGCGTGGCTCATCGTCTCCCAATCGGAGGACGAGCCCATGATGACGCCAACGCGAGGGGGTTCGGTCATGATCGGTGCGGCCCCGCGCCAAAATGGGCCGGTAGCGCGCACCCGGCGATGGCGCAACGCCTGTGCCGCGACGCCCCCTCGCCCGCCCGCACCTGGCCCGCTACACTCGCGTCCAATGCGCTTTCCCCTTCTCGCAGCCCTCGCTCTCGCCGCGCTGCCAGCCTCCGCCCGCACCGTGATCGTCAACGCCAATGGCTACTCGGTCGCAGACGATGGCAGCCTCGTGCGGCTGTCGGGAATCGTGATCGACGACGATGGCCGCATCGTCCGCGTGCTGACCCCCGGTGCCGAGCCGCCGACGCCCGAACGCGGCGAGTATCGGCTGGACGCGAAAGGCCGCACGATGCTCCCCGGCCTGATCGACGCGCACGGCCACGTGATGGACCTCGGCGTGGCGGCGCTGTCGGTCGACCTCAGCGGCACACGCAGCCTCAACGAGGCACTGGAGCGCGTGCGGTCCTATGCAGCCGCGAACCCCAAGCGGCCGTGGATCGTCGGGCGCGGCTGGAACCAGGTGATCTGGGGTCGCGACGTCCCCCCCGCCGCCGAGCTCGACCGCGCGGTCGCCGACCGGCCGGTGTATCTGGAGCGAGTCGACGGCCATGCAGCGTGGTTCAACAGCGCAGCCGCGCGAGCGGCCAAGCTGGGCGCGGCGACCAAGGACCCCGCGGGAGGGCGGCTGCTCCGCGGCGCGGGCGGCGTACCATCGGGCATCGCCGTCGACGCCGCGAAGGAGCTGGTGGCGCGCGTGATCCCGCCAGCCACGCCCGCAGAGGCCGAGGCAGCGCTGGCGAAGTCGCTGGAGATCATGGCGAGCGTCGGGCTGACCGGCGTCGCCGACATGGGCACCGATGCGGGAGCTTGGCTGCTGATGCGGATGTTCGGCGACGAGGGGCGGCTGACCGCGCGCATCGTTGCGATGGCGCACGGGCTTGAGACGGTCGACAAGGTCGCGCCGCTGAGGCCGACGCCGTGGCTTTACCAGGACCGGCTCGCGCTGAAGGGTGTCAAGCTCTACGCCGACGGAGCGCTGGGCAGTCGCGGCGCGTGGCTAAAGGCGCCCTATGCCGATGATCCGAAGAACCGGGGGCTCCAGTTCTATGCCGACCCCAAGCTCAAGAACCTGATCAGCCGCGCCAATTATCTGGGCTATCAGGTGGCGGTGCACGCGATCGGTGACGCAGCGAATGCGCAGGTGCTGGATGCATATGCCGAGATGCGTGGCACGTACGGCGACGGGCTGCGCAACCGGATCGAGCACGCGCAGATCATCGACCCGGCCGACATCAAGCGCTTCGCAGAGCTTAAGGTCATCGCGAGCGTCCAGCCGACGCACGCCACCAGCGACAAGGCGATGGCGGGCACGCGGCTGGGCGAGGTCCGGCTGGAGGGCGCCTATGCCTGGCGCTCGCTCCTCAACTCGGGCGCGCGGCTGGCGCTCGGCTCGGACTTCCCCGTCGAGCCGCCAAATCCGCTCTACGGCATCCATGCGGCGGTCACGCGCCGCGATCGCGAGGGGCAGCCGCCGGGCGGCTGGCGCAGCCAGGAGAAGCTGACGCGCACCGAAGCGCTGGCAGGCTTCACCCGCTGGGCGGCCTATGCCGAGCATGGCGAGGACAAGTTCGGAGCGCTCGATCCGGGCAAATGGGCCGACTTCGTCCTTGTGGATCGCGACATCATGACCTGCCCCGAGGACGACATCTGGAAGGCGCAGATCCTGGAAACCTGGGTCGGCGGCCGCCGCGTCTACGTAAAGGACGCGCCCAAGCCCGCCGCCCCGCCCGCGCCGAAGAACTAGCGCGGATACGCGGGCGGGGCTGCGAGCGAGGTGAAGTCGCGCTTGGGTCGCTCGTCCAGATGCTCGCCGGTCACGCTGAAATAGACGACCTCGGCGATGTTGGTCGCGTGGTCGCCAACTCGCTCCAGGTTCTTGGCGATGAACAGCAGATGCGCCGAGGGCGTGATGTGGTGCGGGTGCTCCATCATATAGGTCAGCAGCGAGCGAAACAGGCTGGCGTAGAAATCGTCGACGATCCGGTCGCGTTCGCAGACATAGGCCGCTAGCTCGGCGTCGCCGTCGGCATATGCATCGAGCGCATCCTTCACCATCTGCGCGACCGCGCGGCCCATTTCGGGCACGATGACCGCGGGCTGCACCGGGCCGGACTGCACCAGAACCGAGACGCGCTTGGCGATATTGGTGGCGTAGTCGCCGATCCGCTCCAGCATACCTGCGATCTTGATCGCGGCGATCAGCGCGCGCAGGTCGTCGGCGGCGGGGGCGCGAGCGGCGATGGTGGCGATGGCGAGCTGCTCGGCCTCTAATTCCAGCGCGTCGATGCGTTTGTCGGCGGGGACCACGGCCAGCGCCGAATCGGCATCGCGGCGCGCGAGCGAGTCGATGGCTGCGGTAATCTGCGCCTCGGCCAGCCCGCCCATCCGCCCGATGATCGCGCGCAGCTGATGAAGATCGTCGGTGACGTGCGGTCGGGGCGTCTTCTGCTCCATTGGGCGCCAGTCTAGGCGCGGCGTCGCGGGTCGGCAAAGCCTCGCCGTCTCACACGGCAGCGCGTGGCTCCGCCGGGTCTGAGCCGTCGGCTGGGACGGCCTGCGGCAGCAGGAAGCTAACCGTCGTGCCAACATCCGGCACGCTCTCGATCGTCAGCTCGCCGCGGTGGCGCTCGACGATGTGCTTGACGATCGCCAGTCCCAGCCCGGTGCCCCCCATCCTGCGGCTGCGCGCGGTCGATACACGATAGAAACGCTCGGTCAGGCGCGGCAGATGCTCGGCCTCGATCCCCTCGCCCTCGTCGGTGACGCTCACCTTCACCATCGGCTCGGCGCGCGAGAGCCGCGCGGGCACAGCCTCGGCGCGGACGATGATCGGGGTGCCGGTGCGGCCGTATTTCAGCGCATTTGAAATCAGGTTGTGCACCACCTGAAGGATCTGGTCGCGGTCGGCGACCACCGGCGGCAGGTCGTCGGGCAATTCGACGCGCAAGGTGCGCTCGTCGGCATCGAGCCGCATCGCCAGCGTCGGCGCAACATCGGCAACGATCGGAGCCAGATCGAGCACGGTCTTGGGGTGGACATATTTGTCGAGCTCGATGCGGCTGAGGCTCAGCAGGTCGTCGATCAGACGGCTCATCCGCCGCGCCTCGCGCCCCATGATCTCCAGGAAGCGCGCGCGCGCCGGTTCGTCGTCGGCGGCGGGACCTTGCAGCGTTTCGATGAACCCCAGCAGCGATGTGAGCGGCGTCCGCAGCTCGTGGCTGGCGTTCGCCACGAAATCGACGCGCATCCGTTCGGTCAGCCGCGTCTGGGTGACGTCGCTCAGCGTCAACAGTGCGCGAGCGGGATCGAGCGCGACCGCACGGAGGCGGAAGCTGTTCTCCGGCCGCCCCAGGCCGGTCAACTCGCGCTCGGCAGGCTCGGCCGTGTCACGCGCATGGGCGACCGCGTCGAGAATCACCGGGTGGCGCAACGCCACGCGCGCGTCCACGCCGACGATCCGGTCACCCAGCAGCGCCCGCGCCGGAGCGTTGGCGCGAGCGACAATAAATCCATCCAGCAGCAGCGCGGGATCGCCCAGCGCCTCGATACCGATCAGCCCACTGTGTTCGGCGTCGGCCGCGGCGTCGGATGTGGGATCGAACTGGGCCACCGGGTGAAGCGAAGTCCTGGTCTATGCCGACGAACAGCGAGCCGGCGTAGCCACCAGTCCGCGAGGACCCGCGCCGACTCGCGAGCGCGGGTTGCGACCGATGCTGCGCTGAGCGCAGGTTCATGGCAAGGCGGTTCGGCGCGGCGTGCGCCTCACCCGCTTGGCAGCGCGCGCGCGCTCGGCCAAACATCGCGGCCATGAAGCACCTCGCCCTTCTGGCGCTGTTCGCCGCCACGCCAGCGCTCGCCGCCCCAGCTGCCGATATCGTCACCAAGCGGATTGATGCCGACGCCCAGCGCAACGCGAAGGACGCGGACGCGATCTGGTCGTTCGCCGAAGTGGGCTATAAGGAAACGCGCTCGTCGGCGCTGCTGCAGGCGCGGATGAAGGATGCCGGGTTCCGCGTCGAGCCGGGAGTGGCGGGCATCCCGACGGCGTTCACCGCCACCTACGGCTCCAGTGGCCCGGTCATCGCCATCCTGGGCGAGTTCGATGCGCTCCCCGGCCTCAGCCAGGAAGCGGTGCCTGAGCACAAGTCAGCCGCGGGGCGCGATGCCGGGCACGGCTGCGGTCACAATCTGTTCGGCGTCGCCAGCGCGTCCGCCGCGATTGCGGTCGCCGACTGGCTGAAAGCGAGCGGGCGGCCCGGCACCGTGCGCTTCTATGGCACCCCCGCCGAGGAAGGCGGCGCGGGCAAGGTCTACATGGTCCGCGCCGGGCTGTTCAAGGACGTCGACGTGGCGCTGCACTGGCATCCCGGCGACTCGAACAGCGCCGACATCGCGACCAGCAATGCCAACAAGAGCGCCAAGTTCCGCTTCCACGGAGTCAGCGCGCACGCGGCTGGAGCACCCGAAAAGGGCCGCTCCGCGCTCGACGGCGTGGAGGTCATGGACGTGATGACCAACTTCATGCGTGAGCATATGCCGCAGGACGCGCGGATGCATTACGTCATCACCGCCGGCGGCCGTGCTCCGAACGTGGTGCCCGATTTCGCCGAAGTGTTCTATTACGTTCGCCACGCAGACCCGCGCGTGGTGGAGCAGCTGTTCGACCGCGTGGTGAAGGCCGCTCAAGGTGCCGCGATGGGGACTGGTACGACGGTCGACTACGAGGTGATCCACGGCGCACTGTCGCTGCTGCCCAATCGCACGCTGCAGACGCTGATGCACCAGAAGCTGACGGAGGTGGGCGGCATAAGATACTCGCCCGCTGACCTGGCGTTTGCGCAGAAAATCTACCCGACGCTCGTCCAGCCGCGCGGGCGGATCGGCGACCAAGAGAAGATCGACCCGATGAGCGAAGATCACGGCGCGGGCTCGACCGACGTGGGCGATGTGAGCTGGACCGTGCCAACGGCCGGCATCCGCGTGGCGACCTTCGTCCCGGGCACGAGCAACCACAGCTGGCAGGCGGTCGCGGCGGGCGGCACCGACATCGGGCATAAGGGCGTGCAGGTTGCCGCCAAGACGATCGCGCTGACCGCGGTGGAGCTGTTCGAGAAGCCGCAGCTGATCGCTGAGGCCAAGACCGAGTGGCTGGAGCGGCGCGGCAAGGACTTCGTCTACAGGCCGCTGCTCGGCGACCGCGCGCCCGCGCTCAATTACCGCGACGCGCCGACCGCGGAATAAGGCCCGCTGGCGCCGACATTACCGGTGCGTTAGGATTGCCGGACCGATGGGGGCAGACCGATGCTGCAGACGCTGGACCGGCAGGACGTTACCGTTGCGCGGGAGCATAGCCGCCTCGAGCGGCTGAGCTTCTTCTCCGACGCCGTATTCGCCATCGCGATCACGCTGCTGGTGATCGAGGTCAAGGTCCCCGAACATCTCGAGCCGTTCTCCAGCGACGCCCTGTGGGTTGCGCTGGGCAAGGTCGCACCTTCGATGCTGGGCTTCGCGATCAGCTTCGTCGTGATCGCGGCGATGTGGAGCGCCCACCACGATACGATGTCGCTCCTCCGGCGCTGTGACCGCCCGCTGGTCTGGCGCAATTTCGCGCATCTGTTCGGCATCGCGGCACTGCCATTCTTCACGGGCATCGTAGCCCACTACGCGCCGCTTCGCGCCGGGACGCAGCTCTACCTCGGAGCATTCCTCTACGTGACGCTTACCCAGTTCTGGCTGATGCGGCTCGCCTTCCAGCCCGGGCGCTATCTCGCCGACGATGTCGAGCCGTCGAGAACGCTCGGCTACGCCCGCCGCTCGGTCGGTCTGTCGCTCGCCGTCGTGGTCTCGATCGGGCTGAGCTTCGTGCAGCCCGCGTTGGGCGTGCTCGCGCTGATGACGATCCCCGTGTTCCTGCGGATCGCCAGCTCGCCACGATGGGACCGCGCCCGCGCCTAGCGGCTGAGCGGGCGCGGCGGCTCGGGCGGGTTGGGGTCGGCGGGGAGCGGGTTGCCGTCCTTGTCGCGCAGCACCTCGTACGGCCCCTCCTCGGGCGGCGTGGTGGGGTCGTCGGCCGAGGGTGGCGGCGGCGGCGCGGCGCGTGTCAGCGGCGGCGGCGGTGCCGTGCGGACGCGGCTGTCGGGCGGAGTCGCGTCGCGGTAGCCGCCATAGGTCTGCGGCGCCGATACGCGGCTGCCGAACGCGGGCGGCGGCGTCGCACGCGCATACTCGAGCGCGTAGCGATATTCCTTCGCGTTCAGGAAACCGTCGCGGTTGTAATCGAAGCGCGCCAGCAGCGCCTGCGCCGCATCGCGTACCTCCCAGCGATCGAGCTCGCCATCGCCATTCGCGTCGTAATTCTCGATCGCCCAGCTGTAGAGCGCCGGATCGCGCAGGATCAGCTCCTCTGCACTCGGCCCGTTCGCATAGACGGTGCGCGGTCCGTACCACCAGTCATAGCCCGGGTTCCAGAAGCTGGAGCCGTACCAGTAGCCGAAGCGCAGATCGAATCCCCAGCCGATCCCGTAATACGGCCCGAACCACACCGGCGAGTAGGCGTAACGCAGCCCATAACCGAACGGCCGGTAGCCGTAACGGTTAATGATCGTCAGCCGGAACCGGTCATTGTCAAAGCGGCTGTAATAGACGCGTCCGAAATCGCGGCCGCCATAGATGCTGCGATAGCCGAATCCGCCGCCCCAGCGCCCCGACGAGACACCCACGCCCACCCCGACGCGCGTGCTGCCGTAGACGCGGGAACCGCCGTAGAAGCGCGAGCCTCCGTCGAAGCGCGATCCGCCCGAGATGCCGCTGCCATAGAAGCGCGAGCCGCTGGTCACATTGCCGCCCGCCAAGAAGCGCGCTCCCGTCGAACGGAAGCCGCCCACATTGGGGCTGCCCTGGAAGCCGCCGTGCCCGACGAAGCCGCCGCCGCCGAACCCGCCCCCGACGCGGAAACCCCCGCCCCCGTGAAAGCCGCCGGCGCCGTGCCCGCCACCGCCATGCGGCCCGGCTTCGGCCGCGCCTGCGACTGCAAGCGCGGTCGTGATGGCCACAACTGCTCCCCAGCGTGTCATCGTCAATCCTCCCAGGGACAGCCGAGCTGATCTCTTCCCCACATCATACTGTAACATAGCGCACCCGCCCTCGCTCGCCAGCTTAAAACGCTGCCATTCATCTTGCGCAAAGCTAGCACGCCCAAGATGAACAGCGTCGTTCATCTTTCGTCGAGGGAATAGTCGCGGCCCCGCTCCGGTATGCCGAGGCGGCGGAGTTGATTGAGCGCGCTGCGATATTCGCGATCGTCGAGGCGGCCATCGTCATCCTCGTCCGCCAGCGCGCCCAGCGCGCGCGCCGCGCGATCAAGGTCGGCACCGCTCAGCGCCCCGCGGTCGCTGCGATCGAATCGAGTCAGCGCCCAGCGTGCGATGATCGGATCGAAGCGCACGATGTCGGCGAGCGGCACGCCCGCGCTGCTGCCGCCCGCGACACCGCCCGCGCGCACCTGCCAGCGCCGATCATACCGGAAAGCGGGGTCCCACACCCACTCGGCGCCGAAGCGATAGCGCGGGTCGTCGGCCTCGCTCCACGCGCGCCGACCGCCCGCGGTGGTCCAGACGCGGCGGCCGTCATCGCGATCATCGTCGCCGGTGCGGTCGCGGTAGCCACCATAGCGGCCGGTGCCATCGCCTGATCGGACGCCGTCGGCGGCGCGCTGGTCGCGATAGCGGTCCGGCGCCGTATCAAAGCGCGTGCCCTGCGCATGTGCGGAGTCGCCAAACCGGTCGCGGCTGGGTTGCGGCTCGCGATCGTCCCAATCCTCGGCTTGCCTGCTCGGCCTCGACCCGGCGCCGCTCGGCCGGGTAAAGTCCTGATCGTCCGCGGGCTCGTCCATCGCAGAGCTTGCCTGGCCGCCGCTCGCCGGCGGTGCGCGTCCCCCGACATCCCGCGGCACGGAGCCGGGGTTGTTGGCGCGGAACTCGGCACGTGCCGCTTCGCGCCGTGCCGCGATTGCACGGCGGCGGGCCTCGATCTCGTCGGGCAACAAATCGGGCTTGGGTGCCGCCTGCTCCGGCGAGACGGGCGGACCGGCCGGCAGCGTCTGCGCCAACGCGGGTGCCGCGCCGATCAGCAGACCCATGGGCAGCATGCGGACCCGGACAATCGCACTCACCAGACCACCCTTCCATCCGGGACTGCAAGCAATCTAGCCCGGGCCAGTTGAACGCGCGGTGAGCAGACGCAAGGAGCGGGTGCGACACACTCACACCCGCTCCCCGAAGACCCGGCCTCGTCAGCCGGAACTGTCGTTACCAGCCGCGGTAATAGCGATCGTGCCAATAGGCGTGGCGGCGTTCCCATTCGCGGCGGCGCCACTCGCGCTCGCGCCACTCACGGCGCAGCCACTCGCGCTCGCGCCAGCGATCACCATAGCCATAGTTGTACACGCCATATCGATCGCGGTAGTAGGGCTGGCCATAGCCTCGATAGTCACCGCCATAGACTTGGAACCCGAACGTCTGGGCACTGGCCGGGGCCGCCACGCCTGCTGCTAGTCCAAGCGCGGTCAATACGCCAAGAAGAGCCTTCTTCATCTGGACCTCCTCAAGTGAGGCGGCCGATCTATGCCCTAGTCGATGAGACGGATCTGAACCTGGCGTGCAACGAATATTCAGGCAATTTTTATCCCAAGTTCACGAAGTTGCTTCGGGCTGACCTCGCTGGGCGCGCCCATCATCAGATCCTCGGCACGTTGGTTCATCGGGAAGAGAACGACTTCGCGGATGTTGGGTTCATCTGCCAGCAACATGACGATCCGGTCTACGCCGGGCGCCGAACCGCCATGCGGCGGCGCGCCGTACTTCAGCGCGTTGATCATGCCGCTGAAGCGCGTGTCGACGTCGCCCTGGCTGTAGCCAGCGATCTCGAACGCCTTGTACATGATCTGCGGCAGATGGTTGCGGATAGCGCCGCTGGATAGCTCCACGCCGTTGCAAACGATGTCGTACTGATAGGCCAGGATGTCGAGCGGGTCCTTGGTCTGAAGCGCTTCCAGCCCGCCCTGCGGCATCGAGAACGGATTGTGGCTGAACTCGATCTGGCCGGTGTCCTCGTTCCGCTCGTACATCGGAAAATCGACGATCCAGCAGAATTTATAACAATCGATCTCGATCAGCCCCAGCTGCTGTGCCACGCGCGTCCGCGCCTGACCTGCGAGCTTTGCCGCCGGCCCGGGTTTTCCCGCGGCGAAGAACAGGCCGTCGTCCGGCCCCAGCGCGCACGCCTCGTAGATCGCGGCCATGCGCTCCGGCCCAAGGTTTTTGGCGATCGGGCCGCCAAAGTCGCCCGCCTTGCGCGTGACGTAACCCAGCCCCGCATGGCCCTCGGCGCGGGCCCACTCGTTCATGCCGTCGAAGAAGCTGCGCGGCCGGTCGCCGGTGCCCGGAGCGGGGATCGCGCGCACCACCGCGCCGCCCTCGATCAACTTCGCGAACAGCCCGAAGCCGCCGCCGCGGAAGTGCTCGGTCACATCGGTGAGCGTCAGCGGATTGCGCAGGTCCGGCTTGTCGCTGCCATATTTCAGCATCGCCTCGGCATACGGGATGCGCGGGAACGGTGGCTTGGTGACGGTCCACGCCCGCTCCCGCCCGTAATCGGCGAACTCCTCGAACACGCCGGCCAGCACCGGCTCGATCGTGCCGAACACGTCATCCTGAGTGACGAAGCTCATTTCGAAGTCGAGCTGGTAGAACTCGCCCGGCGAACGGTCGGCGCGCGCATCCTCGTCGCGGAAGCAGGGTGCGATCTGGAAGTAGCGGTCGAAGCCAGCCATCATGATCAGCTGCTTGAACATTTGCGGCGCCTGCGGCAGCGCATAGAACTTGCCGGGATGGATGCGGCTGGGCACGAGGAAGTCGCGCGCGCCTTCGGGGCTGCTGGCGGTCAGGATCGGGGTCTGGAACTCGGTGAAGCCCGCGGCGATCATGCGGCGCCGGATTGAAGCGATCACATTGGAGCGTAGCACGATATTCCGGTGCAGCCGGTCGCGGCGCAGATCGAGAAAGCGGTTCTTCAGCCGGATCTCTTCCGGATAATCCGCCTCCCCCGCCACTGGCATCGGCAGCTCGGCCGCCTCGCTCTGCACGGTCACTTTACGCGCGCGGACCTCGATCTCGCCCGTCGGCAGGTTCGGATTGACCGTCGCCCCCTCGCGCGCGACCACGTCGCCGTCGACGGTCACCACCGATTCCAACCGCAGGTGCTCCAGCACCTTCAGCGCGTCGGAACCCGCTGCGCAGACCAGCTGCGTCAGGCCGAAGTGATCGCGCAGGTCGACAAACAGTACGCCGCCATGATCGCGCTTGCGATGGACCCAGCCGGAAAGGCGGACGTGCGAGCCGACGTCGGCGGCGCGGAGCGCGCCGCAGCTATGCGTGCGATATTCGTGCATCAGGCAGCTTGTGGCGAAACGGTCGCGGTGCGGCAAGCGCTGCCCTTCAAGTGGAGATCGCAACCGCTTGCTTGCGGCGGAGCCAGGCGGCGCGGATCGCCTGCAGCGCCGGTTGCTCAATGAAGCGGGTCACGGCCCAGGCCAGCAGCCCGGTAAGCGCGAGCGCAGCCGCCACCGCAACATTCGGCGCCGCTCCGGCCTGCTCCAGCCGCAGGATGACGGTCCAGCCGATATTCTCGTGCAGGAGGTAAAGCGCGTACGAGACCGAACCGAGCCACGCGAGCGGGCGCGCCCGCAAAACGCCGAGCCACCCGGCCGCGAATGCCGCAAACACCGCTGCAATCACCAGGGCCGCCGCAAAGACCGGCCGCGGATCGAGCGCTGCCGAGGTCAGAAGCGCGAGCCCAGCCATCGGACCGGCCTCGAGCCAACGGCGCTCGCCGGACCAGATGCGGTAGGCCGAAATGCCGATCGCGAACAACGGCACCGTGTCCTGGACCAGCAACTGGCCCAGAGTGTACGACAGCGGCAGATAGGCCCACGCCCACTTCAGGCCGACCCACGCGATCAGCACCCACTCGATGCGGCGGATCAGGCCGACGCGCCAAAGTCCGAACATGCAGACGTAAAACGAAAGCTCGACCGCGAGCGTCCAATAGACCCCGTCGACCGGACGGGCATTCAGATAGTTCTGCAGCATCGTCACGTTGACCAGCAGATCGGAGAGGGAAATCTGCAGATCGTGCATTCCGCCAAGCTGGACGGCAGCGGTCGTCAGCAGGATCGCCGCCCAATAGCCCGGATATAGACGGCTGAACCGCGACACCACGAAGTCCATCGCCCGGACCGTGCGCTCCAGCGTCATGAAAATGACGAAACCCGAGATGCCGAAAAACAGGTGCACGCCGTACTGACCCCACGGCACCGACCAGCCGAGCGGGCCGGAGTGGCCGTAAACCGCTTGAAACCGGGTCGAGAAATGGAACAGCACCACCGCGAGCGCCGCCAGACCGCGCAACGCGTCCAGCTCGACGACTCGGCTGCGCCGGCCGGGTGATGTCACTCCGGGTGCCCGGCCCAGCTGCATCGACGCTGCCCCTTACTCAAACAAACCCCAGCGCCGTTGACCCGGCGCTGCCCGCGAAGCGCTCAGTCCACGTCCGCCACGTCGACCTTCTCGCCCGTCACCCGCTGCGCAAGCGCGGCCGCCATAAAAGGATCGAGCGCGCCATCCAATACGTCGCCCGGAGCGGTCGAGATGACGCCCGTGCGCAGGTCCTTCACCAGCTGATAGGGTTGCAGCACATACGACCGGATCTGGTGGCCCCAGCCGATATCGGTCTTGGACGCGGCCGAAGCGTTCGCCTCGGCCTCGCGGCGCTGAAGCTCCTGCTCATAGAGCCGCGCCTTCAGCTGGCGCATCGCCTCGGCGCGGTTCTTGTGCTGGCTGCGCTGATTCTGGCACGCCACCACGATCCCCGTCGGCAGGTGCGTGATCCGCACCGCCGAATCGGTCGTGTTCACATGCTGCCCGCCCGCCCCGCTCGAACGATAGGTGTCGATTCGCAGGTCCTTTTCCTGCACCTCGATGTCGATGTTCTCGTCGACCACCGGATAGACCCACACGCTCGCAAAGCTGGTGTGCCGCCGAGCGTTGCTGTCGTAGGGGCTGATCCGCACCAGCCGGTGCACGCCGCTCTCGGTCTTGGCATAGCCGTAGGCGTTCTCGCCCTTCAGCATCAGCGTCGCCGACTTGATGCCCGCCTGCTCGCCCGCGTGATAGTCGATCAGCTCCACCTTCATCCGGCGGCGCTCCGCCCAGCGTGTGTACATACGCATCAGCATCTCGGCCCAGTCCTGGCTCTCGGTGCCGCCCGCGCCGGCGTTGATCTCGACATAGGTGTCGTTGCCGTCGGCCTCGCCCGCCAGCAGCGCGGCAACCTTGTCGCGCTCGGCGCGCGCTGCGAGTTCGGCGAGCGCCTCGACCGCCTGCTCGACGCTGTCGGCGTCGCCCTCCTCCTCGGCCATCTCCAGCAGACCCGCGGTGTCCTCCAGCTCCTGGCTGATCGCCCGCGTGGCGTTGACCGCCTCGTCCAGTCGGCGGCGTTCGCGCATCAGCTCCTGCGCGGCCTTCGGGTCGTTCCAGAGCGCCGGGTCCTCGACCTTGGCATTCAGCTCCTCGAGGCGCTTCAGCGCGCGGTCCCAATCGAGAAAGCCCTTCAACAGGCGGATGGCGGCGTTGATCTGATCGACATGGGCTTGCGCGTCGGCGCGCATGGCTGAGGACTTCCGGACTGGAGAGGACGCGTGAGCGCCCGCGTTTGCACGGACCGCGCGGAGTTTGCAAAATTGGCGCGCTGGCCGGGGAATGCGAGAGCGGGCCGGTGCCGAACCCGCCGAAGCGCCGCGTCGGGACCGGTGCGGCTGGTCTCGAGGCTCGCAGTTGGAACGGGGCAGACTTTGCGGGACGAGCAACAGCCAGAGCAAGGGGTTCGAGCGGTGAGGACGGTGCCCGCCGCAGAGCATCGCAGACAAGCCGAATGCTCGCGACGCGACGAATACCGGACCGAGCGCGGGCGGATCAGCGACCGGCTCCGCGCCATCCCGGCCACGGATTGTCCCACGATGGACGCAAGGTGTGCTCGTCAACGCCGAGCAGCCTCTCAATAAATCCCCCCTTGGCTTGCCAGAAAGCCCGCATCGGTCTGCAACCGCACGCCTGCGCTGTCGCCGCCGCGCGCCAGCCGCGTCACCTCGCGCGGTTCCTCGGCTGCGTTGAAGGCTTCCCAGATCACCGGCGCCTTGGGGTCGCTGTTCGAATCGGGCCAACCCGCGAACACGCGCTTGCCGCTCCTGCGGTCGATGCGCACCAGCCGCACGCCCTCGGGCGCGGTGAACGGCAGCTTGGGCTCGTCCTTTAGCGCAACCTGCGCGACGTCCAGCCACACCGGCGCGGCGACGTTTCCGCCCTGCACCCAGCCGCCGAGCGGACGCGGCTTGTCGTAACCCAGATAGACACCCGCCACCATCTGCGGCGAGCCGCCGACGAACCAGGCGTTGGTGGGGCCGTTCGTGGTGCCGGTCTTGCCCATCAGCGGTCGCTCCATCACGCGCAGCCGCGTGGCGGTGCCGCGTTCGATGACGCCCTCCATGATGTGCACCATCTGGTAGGCGGCGGCCGCGTCGACGACCTGCGGCCGGGCGAGCGGCGGGCGCGGCATCGGCTCGCCGCCATAGTCGCTGGCGTTACATTCGGCGCACGGGCGCTGGTCGGCGCGCCACAGCACCTTGCCGTGGCGGTCGATCACTTCCTCGACGATCACGGGATCGACCTTGCGCCCGTTCTCAATCAGCGTCGCATAGGCCGACACCATCCGCATCACGGTTGTGTCGCCCGCACCCAGCGCGATGGCGAGGTTCGGCGGATAGTCGCCCACGCCCAGCTTGCGCGCGGTTTCGGTCACCTTGTCCATGCCGATGCGCGCGGCCGTGTGCACCGTCATCAGGTTGCGCGATTGCTCAACCCCCCAGCGCATCGTTTGCGGCCCCGCGTAGCCGCCGCCGAAGTTCTTGAAGCATTTGGTGCCGAGCGCACGCGACTGGAACGCGCAGAAGGGCTGATCCGGGATGATCGAGGCAGGCGTCATGCCGTTCATGAGCGCGGTCGTGTAGACGATGGGCTTGAACGACGATCCCGGCTGGCGAAGCGCCTGTGTGGCGCGGTTAAACTGGCTGCGGCGCGCATCGAAACCGCCGACAATCGCTTCCACATGGCCATTGCGTGGGTCTATCACCACCAGCCCGCCGCCCACCTCTGGGATCTGGCGGAGCGCATAGGCGCCGTTTTGCGCCTTCACCGGGATCACGTCGCCGCGCTTCAGCGTGCTGAACGCCGATCCGCCGCGACCCGCCATGTCGCCGCCGGTGAGCGTGCCCTCGCTGCCGTCCTCCAGCCCGATGCGGATGCCACCGCCTTTTGAAAGCACCACCGCCGCGCGCCAGTCGCGATAGCCGACGGGCAGGTTGACCGAGCGCAGGCGGGGCACCCAGTCGCCCTCAGGGTCGATATGGTCGGTCGCACCGCGCCAGCCGCGCAGGCGGTCATAGCGGACAAGTCCGTCGCGCAGCGCCTGCTCGGCGGCGTCCTGCACCTGCGGCACCACCGTCGTCCGCACCCACAGCCCGCCGGCATAAACGCTGTTCTTGCCGTCGGCTGCGGTCTCGCCGAACTTGGCGATCAGCCAGCGGCGCACTTCCTCCACGAAATCGAGCGCGCGGCGATCGGACGTGGGGTCGGTGAAGCGAGCCGTGACGAGCGGGGTGGCTGACGCGGAGTCGCGCTCGGCGGCGGTGATATAGCCGTCCTCCTGCATCCGACGGAGCACATAGTCGCGCCGCGACTGCGCGCGCTCGCGCTGGCGGACTGGATCGTAGGTCGACGGCGCCTTGGGCAGGATGGCAAGATAGGCAGCCTCCGGCAGCGTGATCGTGTCGATGCCGTGGCCGAAATAGGCCTGCGACGCAGCCTCGACCCCGTAGCTGTTGCGGCCGAGGAAGATCTGGTTGAGATACAGCTCCAGGATCTGCTGCTTGGTAAAGCTGCGCTCGATCCGGCGCGCAAGGATCGCTTCCTTGATCTTGCGGGACAGCGAATATTCGTTGCCGACGATCAGGTTCTTGGCAACCTGCTGCGTGATGGTCGATGCGCCGCGCGCGCGTTCGCCCGTGCCGATCTTGGAGACATATTCGGGGATCGCGCTGGCGATACCCAGAAAATCGATCCCGCCGTGGGTGAAAAAGCTCTTGTCCTCGGCAGCGATGAAGGCGCGGATGAGGACGGGCGGCATCTCGCTATAGTTGCGGTAGATGCGCCGCTCGCGCGCGAAGACCGCGATCGGGTTGCCGTCGGCATCGAGCACATGCGTGGGCAGCGGCGGCTCGTAGGCGAGCAGCGCCTCGGCCGAGGGCAGATCGCGCGAGACCCAGTAATAGCCGCCGGCTAGCACCAGCAGCCCGACGATGCCGAGCGCAGCCACCCAGCGCACGATACGGGCAAGCGGGCGCCTCCGGGTGGGCGGCGCGGCGGGTTCGGCCATGCGTGGCGCGTTAGCGCCCGCCCGCTCCGGTGCCAAGGCCGCCCGCGCCGGGCTGCGGCGCGGCAGCGGTGCGCGCGGCCCTGGCGTTGCGCGCATCGAACCAGCCCTCGACCGCGCTGGCGATCGAGCGCGCCAGCCCCGCCCGGCCCTCGTCCGAGAACAGCATGGCCGCGTCGCCCTCGTTCGTCACATAGCCGGTTTCGATGAGCGCGGCAGGGACGTCGCCCGTCTTCAGCACTGCGAAGCCCGCGGTGCGGTGCGCGTCGGCGCGCAGCGCGGCCGGATCGAAGGCGCGGCGCAGCGCGGCGGCGAACTCGGCGCTGGCGTTCATCGTGCCGCGGCTGGTCATCGCGAACAGCAGGCCCGCGGTCTCCGGGTCGGAGTCGTTCAGCTCCAGCCCGCGCACCAGCCCGGCGCGGTTCTCGCGCGCGGCGGCGCGGGCAGCGAGCGCGTCCGATGCGGTGTCGCTCAGCGTGTAGACGGTCGCGCCGTGCGCTTCCGGGTTGGGCGCGCTGTCGCAATGGATCGACAGGAACAGCGCCGCACCCGCTGCGCGCGCGATGCGGACCCGTTCGGGCAGGGCCAGGAACAGGTCGCCGTCGCGCGTCAGCTGCGCGCGCACGCGGCCGCCCGCGTTCAGCGTATCGGCGAGTGCCCGCGCGATGGCGAGCGTCGCGTCCTTCTCGTGGCGGCCCGGCAGCACCGACGGCGCGCCGTAATCGTGGCCACCGTGGCCCGCGTCGATCACTACCAGCGGGCGTGCGCGGGGCTTGGCCGCGTGCTCGCCGAGCGCTTCGCTGAGCAGCTGGTCGATCGTCGGCGGCGCTCGCGTCGCGGCATCGCGCGGCGTCGCCGTGGCAGGCGAGGCCGCAGCAGACAGAAGCAGCATCAGGGCGGCAGCGCGGCGCATGACTGGACGCGCCATAGCGGAATCACAGGATTCCGACAATCCGGACTTGATCCCTTCGCCGCAGCGACTTTGCCGCGATTCGAAAGTTGCGCGAAATTGTTCGGGCGGGCTCGGTCAGCGCGCGATCGGCAGCGGCTGATCGCTGCGCGCCCAGCCCTTCAGGCGTTCAGCGCGCTCGATCAGCTCGGCTGCGTCCCCGACGCTGTAGCGGCCCGGCTTCATGCGTCCCAGTTCCTGCCACCCGACCGGTGCCGCGACCGGCGCGCCCTCGCGTGCGCGCGCCGAATAGGGCGCGATCGCGGTGGCGCCGCGGCCGTTCCTCAGATAATCGACGAAGATGCGCCCGACACGCGCCTTCTTGGCCATGTTCGCCACGAAGCGCGCGGGCTCCTCGGCAGCGAGCGCCTTGGCGAAACTGCCCGCCCACGCTTTGACGCTCTCCCAGTCGCTCGCGGGGGCGCACGGCACGACGACGTGGATGCCCTTGCCGCCGGTCAGCATCGGCCAGCTCACCAGCCCCATCTGCTTGAGGCGGTCGCGCAGGTCGAGCGCGGCCTGAGCCACGTCGGCGAAGGCCAGGCCCTCGTCGGGATCGAGATCGAAGACGACGCGGTCGGGGCGTTCGAAATCGGGCGTGTGGCTGCCCCAGATATGGAACTCGATCACCCCCATCTGGACGAGCGCCATCAGCCCCTCGGCGCTGTCGATATAAAGGTAGGGCTGCCTGTCGGGGCCTTTCTCGGCGACCAGCACCTTGCGGACGCTGTCCGGGAACATGCCATTATCGTGCTTCTGGAAGAAGCATTGCTTCGCGCGGCCCTGCGGGCAGCGGACGAGGCTCAACGGGCGTCCCGCAATCTCCGCGAGCATCAGGTCGGCGACGGCCCAATAATAGTCCGCGAGCCGGCCCTTGGTGATCCCGCCCTCGGGGTAGATGACGCGCTCGGGGTGGGTGATGACGACGGGGATGTGGGGAGGCGCGGGCGTGCCCTTGCCCCGCGCTGCGCGCTTGGTGGTCCCGCCCTCCCCGTCCCGCTTGCGGGAGGGGGGCAGATCGGCGTCAGCCGACGCGCGAGCGGGCCGTGCGCGATCCACGTGCATCGGCGTTTCCAACACCACCTGCCGCGCCGGCTTGTCCTCGCGCAGCCCGAGAAAGCTTGGGTGGCGCAGATGCCCGTCGGGGGTGAACTCGGTATAGGCGACCTCGCCGACGAGTTCGGGCCGGATGAACGTCGCGCCGCGCCTCGCCTCGCGCGGCAGCTCGGCGAAGGCTGGCGTGTCGACGTGCAGCGGCTTCATCCGCTCCATCAGCGAGCGGATGTCCGCCACCGTAAACCCCGTGCCGACGCGGCCCGTGTAGATCAGCCGGTCATGATCGTAATAGCCGAGCAGCAGCGACGCGAACCCGCGGCCCTTGTCACTGTGCGTCCAGCCGCCGATCACGAACTCCTGCCGCCGCCCGCATTTGATCTTCAGCCACGCCTTGCCGCGGCGGCCGACCTCATACTTGCTGTCGCAGCGCTTGGAGACGATGCCCTCATATCCGCCCTCGCACAGCGCATGGAGCACGCGCTCGCCCTCGCCGCGCACGTGGTCGGTGAAGTGCACGGGTGGCTTGGCATCCTTCAAATAGGCCCGCAGCCGCTCCTTGCGGTCGACGAGCGGCAGGCCGGTCAGAGTCTCGCCCGCGATCGACAGCGCATCGAACACGAACAGATCGAGCGCTGCCGAACCCTCCTTCAAGCTGCCCTTCAGCAGCGAAAACTGTGGCCGGCCGTGATGATCGAGCGCGCAAATTTCACCATCGAGCAGCGCCGGGCCGGGCAGGCGCGCGAGTTCGGCGGCTACGGCCTTAAAGTTGGGCGGTTCGAAGCGGTTTTCGTTGCGCGTCCACGCCTGCACCGCGCCGCCACCGATGGCGACGAGGCAGCGATAGCCATCGAACTTCACCTCATGCAGCCAGCCGGTGCCGGTTGGGGGCGTGTCGGCAAGCGTTGCGAGCATGGGCGCACGAAAGGGGGGAGGTGCCGCAGACTCGCCGTCCTCGTCCTGACCGCCCGGCGGTCGCTTCCTGTCCCGCTTGGCGGGCGGGGTGGCGTTGGCGTCAGCGCCGTCGTCCCTATTCCCGCGTGCGGCAGAGGGTGGCGGAGCATCGGCGACGCCGGGAGAGGGCGGCGTCGCGTCGGCGTCGCCGGCAGAGGGCCGTGCCGCCGCCTCAGCCGCGATCTCCTCGGTGGTCCGCCCCGTCGTCACGCTCGTCTGAAACTCCGCCGCCAGATCGCCGCCGGCGTGCTCGTCGGCGACCTTGCGCAGCAGCCAGCTTTCCTGCCTCTCCTTCAGCCGCGGCTTCAGGCGGATCAGGATCCACTCGCCGCGCATCCGCTCGCCGTGGAGCGTGAAGTGCAGGTGCCCCTCCTCCAGCGTCTTGGCTGGATCCTTGCCCGGCAGCGGTTCCCACGTGCCGCGGTCCCACAGCATCACCGTGCCGCCGCCATATTCACCCTTCGGGATCGTGCCCTCGAACGTCGCGTAGCTCAGCGGGTGGTCCTCGGTGCGGACCGCAAGCCGCTTGTCGTTCGGGTCGGCGCTGGGTCCGCGCGTCACCGCCCAGCTGACGAGCACGCCGTCGAGCTCCAGCCGGAAATCCCAGTGCAGCCGCGTCGCCTCGTGGCGCTGGACGATGAACAGGTTGCGCCCGCTTGACTCCGCCTCGCCCGGCGGTTCGGGCGTCTTCTGAAAGTCGCGCTTCTCGTGATAGCGTTGAAGGCTGCGCGCCATTTCCGCCGCTCACGCGCGCTTGCGCGCCGGGGCAGGCTTGTCCTCGCCCTTGGGCGGTCCATTGTTGGCGGGAGCGCGCTTCTTCGGTGCCGCCTCGGGCGGAGCGGAATCGTTTGCGGCGGGCTTGGGCGACTTTTCCAAGCTCGCCTTCAGCGCAGCCATCAGATCGACAACGTTCGACTTGGGCGCGGGCGGCTCTGGCGCAGCGGCGGCGACCGGGCGCCCCTCCACCTTGCGGTCGATCAATGCGCGCAGCGCTTCCTCGTAGCGGTCGTGGAACGCGTCGGCGTTGAACGGAGCGGTGCGGCGCTCGATCAGCGTGCCGGCGAGCTCCACCAGCTCGGGCGGGCTGGCTGCGTCGCTGATGGAGCGGAAGTAGCTCGCCGCCTTGTTGACCTCGTCAGCATAGCGCAGGCTCTCCATCAGCAGACCGCGCCCGCACGGCTTCACGGCCACCACCGTCTCGCGCCCGCGCAGCGACAGCTGGCCCAACCCCACCTTCTTCGCTGCGCGCAGCGCGTCGCGCATCACGCGATAGGCTTCCTCGGCCAAGTCGTCGGCGGGTACGACCCAAAACGGCCGCTCGAAGTAGATCGGCTCGATCTCGGTCGAGCCAACGAACTGCGTCAGCTCAAGCGTCTTCTTCGATTCCAGCCGGACGCTGTCAATCTCGTCGTCGGTCAGCGTCACATAGCGGTTCTTCTCGAACTGATAGCCACGCACAATCTCGTCGGCGCTGACCGGGCCGACGCCCTCCACCATCTTCTCGTAGTGGATGCGCTGGCCGGTCGGCTCATGGATCTGGTTGAACGCGATCCCGCTCGACGACTTGGTGGCCGAGTAGACCTCCACCGGGATGGAGACGAGCGCGAGACGGAGCTGACCGGACCAGAATGGACGCTGCGGCATTGATCGCGAACGGTTGCGCGGCAACCTTTGTTCCGGGTGCGGACGACGTGCCCGATCACGATCGCGGCACGCGCAACCAGGCTGCGCTCGTTTCGCGGCGCGCCCTTAGGGCAGCGCCGGACCGGCAGCCGACTTCAGGGCTGGCGATCCCCAACCGGCGGAACGACGCCCGCGGCGGCTTCAGCCGCGGGCCGTTTCCGCTGGCGCGAGTGGAAGGTGACGATCCGGTAGAGCCACGCGACGATCGCGAACGCGACCAGCGCGGTCGAGACCGGATGCAACCACTGCTGCACCTCGTCGCCGCCGCGCTTACCGAGTTCCTTGCCGATCCAGGCGAGGAATACCACCCAAAGCGTCGAGCCGGGGATCGACCAGGCGAGGAAGGTGCCCAGCGGCATGCTCGTCAGCCCGGCGGGCACCGAGATGATCCCGCGGATGACGGGCGTGATGCGGCCGAGGAACACGGCCTTCTGGCCGTGGCGGTGGAACCAGGCGCTCGCCTTGTCGACCTCGTCCGGGCCGATCGTCGTGAAGCGGCCATAGCGCGATGCGAAGCGCCTGAAGCGCGCATAGCCCAGCCAGCGCGCAGCCCAGTACCACGGCATCTGCCCCAGCATCGCGCCGACCGAGGCTGCGATGACCGTTTCCCAGATGCCCTGCCCCTCGCGCACCGCGACCAGCGCGGCGACCGGGATCACCACCTCGCTCGGCAGGATGGGCAGCACGTTCTCGGCGAACAGCAGCAGGAACACCGCCCACAGGCCGTAGGCGACGATGAACTGCTCCATCAGCACCGTCGGCTGTATCCCGCTGAGGCTGCCGAGGAAATCCGCCACTAACGATCCTCCGCGGCAAGCCGTGCCTCGACGGCATCCCAGAACGTCCCCGGCGTGTCGGTGCCGTTGAACCGGTCGATGGCGACGATGCCCGTCGGACTGGTGACGTTGATTTCGGTCAGGTGCCCGCCGATCACGTCGAGGCCGACGAACACCAGGCCGCGCCGTTTCAGCTCGGGCCCGACACGGGCGCAGATTTCCATGTCGCGCGCGCTGAGGTCCGTCGCCGCAGCCGTGCCGCCAACCGCGAGGTTCGAACGGATCTCGCCGCGCCGGGGCACGCGGTTGACCGCGCCCGCCGGCTCTCCGTCGATGAGCACGATGCGCTTGTCGCCCTCGGCCACTGCTGGAAGGAACGCCTGGCACATGAACGGTTCGCGCCAGACCGCGCCGAACAGCTCGACGAGCGGGGCGAGGTTGCCGTCGTCGGGCGCCAGCTTGAACACGCCCGCGCCCGCGTTGCCGTGCAGCGGCTTGACGACGATCGCTCCATGCTCGGCACGGAAGGCCGCGACATCGGCGAGGCTGCGCGTGATGAGCGTCGGCGGCATCAGGTCCGCGAAATCGAGCACCCACAGCTTCTCTGGCGCATTCCGCACGCTCACCGGATCGTTCACCACCAGCGTGCGGCCCGCCAACCGCTCCAGCAGGTGCGTGGCGGTGATGTAGGCGATGTCGAACGGGGGATCCTGGCGCATCAGCACGACATCGGCATCGTCGGCGAGGTCGAGCGTGACCGGCTCGCCCAGCGTGGCGTGGCCGCCCTTGACCGGGCGCACGCTGACCGGCCGCGCGGTCGTGCGGACGCGGCCTTTCTCCCACGCGAGCGCGGACGCATCATAGTGGAACAGCTGGTACCCGCGCGCAGCTGCGGCGAGCATCAGGGCGAAGGTGCCGTCGCCCGCGATGTCGATCGCCTCGATTGGGTCCATCTGGACCGCGATGCGGAGCGGGTGTCGAGGCACGCCGACCGCGTAAGGGCGGCGGCGGAGCCGCGCAAGGGCGGCTCCGGAGCGCATCGGGCGTGGGTCAGATGACGGCGAGGCAAAACGTCATCGCCGCGCAACCGGCAGCGAGCGTCATCAACAGGCAGGCGAGATAGCCGAGTTCCAGGCGGCGCACGGCGTATCTCACGCGATCGCGACCGCGGTGGCCGGGGTGGAGCCGAAATCGAGTGCTGCGCCGAGCGTGGTGGCAGAGGCGACGAGAGCAAGCGCGATCGAGACGATCTTGGTGAAGCGGATCATGACGTGGGTCCTTCCGTCTGCTGCCCCGCACCAGCGCCGGGCATGAGGACGGTGTAGCCATCGTCCCGCAGATGCCCGGGAGGCGTGCGTCAGACGCTCGTCAAAAGCGCGCTCAGCTCGTCAGACGCGCATCCGCCCTCGTCAGTCGCCCGCGAACGCGACCAACGCCGTCACGTCGACGCCCGCCGCGCGCAGCCGCTGCGCGCCACAGAGATCGGGCAGATCGATGACGAACGCTGCGCGGTCGACCACCGCGCCGCCCTGGCGCAGCAGCTCGACCCCCGCGAGCGCGGTGCCACCGGTTGCGATCAGGTCGTCGACCAAGAGGATGCGCTGCCCGGGGCGGATCGCGTCCGCGTGGACCTCGATCCGGTCCTGCCCGTATTCCAGCGCGTAGTTCACCCCCAGCACCGCGCCGGGCAGCTTGTTCTTCTTGCGCAGGAGCACCACGCCCAGCCCCAGCGCGTGCGCGAGCGCGGCGCCGAACAGGAAACCGCGCGCCTCGATCCCGGCGATCGCGTCGAGCGGGCGGCCGCTGACCGCAGCGGCGAGCCGGTCGATCGCGGCGCGGAAGCCGGGACCATCGAGCAGCAGCGTGGTCACATCGCGGAACTGGATGCCGGGCTTGGGGAAATCAGGGATCGTGCGGATCAGCGCGGCGAGGTCGCCATTGGGGCCGTGGATCATGTGGGGCCCCTAGCGCAGCGCGGACGGCTGCGGAACGGCATCCCACAGCACGCGCTGCCCAACAATGCTTAGCCGTCCCGCGGCGTGCGCTGCGAGCGCCTGCGGGTACAGGCGATGCTCTTCCGCCAGCGCACGCGCTGCGAGCGTGTCGGGCGTGTCGTCGTCCAGAACCGGCACGGCGGCCTGCGCGATGATCGGCCCGGCGTCGACCTCCGGCACCACATAATGGACGGTGCAGCCGTGCAGCTTGCACCCAGCCGCGAGCGCGCGGCTGTGCGTATCGAGGCCCGGAAAGGCTGGCAGCAGCGACGGGTGGACGTTCAGCAGCCGCCCCGCCCAATCGCTACAAAACTGGTCGGCCAGCACCCGCATGAAGCCCGCCAGCGCAACCGCTTCGCAGCCGTGCGCTTGAAGCCGCTCGCTGAGCCGTTCGCCATAGGCGGCCTTGTCGCCGCGGATCGGCGGCACAGGCTCGGCCGCGACGCCAGCCGCCCGCGCCACCCCCAGCCCGGCAGCGTCGGCTCGGTCAGAGAGGACGCAGGCGACGCGGTAAGGGCACTCCGGCTCGGCGCTGGCGCGCAGCAATGCCGCCATGTTCGATCCGCGGCCGGAGATGAGCACGCCGACGGGCAAGCGGCCGCTCACGCGGTTTCCCACGCGTCCGCCCGGCCCCATGTGCCCGCAGCGCCGTGGACGATGCTGCACCGCTCACCCGCCTCGATGCGACCGACGATCGACGCCTGCTCACCCGCCGCGTGCAGCGCCGCCACCAATGCCTCGGCCTCGCCCGCAGCGGTGATCGCGATCATGCCGATACCGCAGTTGAACACGCGCGCCAGATCGCGCGGGGTCAGACCGCCGGTGTCGCGCAGCCAGCCGAAGACCGGCGGCAGCGGCCACGCGCCCGCGTCGATCACCGCGCGGCAGCCCTGCGGCAGCACGCGCGGCGGGTTCTCGATGAGGCCGCCGCCGGTGATGTGCGCAAGCGCCTTCACGCCGCCGCCGCGCACCAGCGGCAGCAGCGCGCGCACATAGATGCGCGTCGGCGTCAGCAGCGCCTCACCCAGGCTTTGACGCTCGGCCCACGGCGCAGTCTCCCCCCATCTCAGCCCGGATCCGGCAACGATGCGGCGGATGAGGCTGAAGCCGTTCGAGTGCGCGCCAGAGGACGCCAGGCCGACGATCCGGTCTCCCGGCGCTACCCCTGCCCCGGTCAGCTGCTGTCCGCGCTCCACCGCGCCCACCGCGAAGCCGGCAAGATCGTAATCGTCTGCCGCGTACATGCCCGGCATCTCGGCGGTTTCGCCACCTACCAAGGCGCAGCCCGCCAGTTCGCAGCCACGCGCAACGCCGCCGATCACCCGCTCGGCGACTCCGACATCGAGTGCCCCGCAGGCGAAATAGTCCAGGAAGAAGAGCGGCTCCGCGCCCTGCACGATCAGATCGTTGGCGCACATCGCGACGAGATCCTGCCCCACCCCGTCATGCACGCCCGTCTCGATCGCGAGCTTGAGCTTGGTGCCGACGCCATCGGTCGTCGCGACGATCAGCGGATCGGTGTAGCCGGCCGCGCGCGGATCGAAGAACGCGCCGAAGCCGCCGAGGCTGGGCAGGGCCCCTGCCCGCGCCGTCGCACGCGCCAGTGGCGCGATGCGGCGCACCAGCTCGTCGCCCGCATCGATCGAGACGCCCGCCGCGGCGTAGGGGTCGTGTGCCATCGCCTCCGTCATATCGGCCCGCGCAGCCACCGCCAGCCCGGCCGCGCACCGCGGCGGTGGATTTCGCGCGAGGCCCGCGCTACCCCGCAGCCGCTCCTATGCGCGCCGCAGCCCTCTTCCTCGCGCTCGCCCTGATGGCCATATGCGCTCCGGCGCGGGCGCAGGCGGATTTCACGATCACCGGCGTGCGTGTCGACGTGGCTGCTGGATCGGCCGAGGCGGCGCGGCGGGCGGGCTGGCATCTGGCGCAGAGGAAGGCGTGGCCTGAACTCTACGCGCGGCTGACCGGCGCCGCCCCCGCCACCGCGCCGCGCCTGAACGACGGCGCGCTCGATTCGATCGTCAGCGGCATCGAGGTGCAGCGCGAGGCGATCGGACCCAACCGCTATATCGCGCAGCTTGCGGTCGCCTTCGATCGCGGGCGCGCGAGCGGTTACCTCGGCAACAGCGCGCGGCTGCTGCGGTCGGCACCGATGCTGCTGATGCCGGTGGAGATCGACGGCGGTGCGATCACGGTCTTTGAACGGCGCGGGCCGTGGGCCGAGGCGTGGCGGCGCTTCCGGATCGATTCGTCGGCCATCGCTTATGTGCGTCCATCGGGCACAGCGGCCGATGCGCTCGTGCTGACCGGCTGGCAGGCCTACCGGTCGGACCGGCTGCTCTGGCGTGCCACGCTCAGCCGCTATCAGGCAGCAAACGTGCTCGTGGCCGAAGCGCGGCTGTTCTACGCGTGGCCGGGCGGGCCGGTGACGGGGCATTTCCGCGCGCTCGTCGGCCCGGATACGAAGGTGGCGGACGAGTTCACACTGCGCGCCGGCAATGCCGACGAGTTCCGCCAGATGCTCGATCTCGCGGTTGAGCGGATCGACCGTGCCTATATCGCGGCGCTGCGCGCAGGCGTGCTTCGGGCCGAGGAGGATCTGATCGCGCCCATCGACCAGATTGCGCTCGGCGACGTGGGCGAGTTTTCGCCGGTGATCGGCGCGGCCGCCGAGCCGACCGCGACGCTCGTTGCCGAGGTCGCGACGCCGACGATCGAGGCAGCGAACGGGTTCGAGGCGGCTGCGCTCGCGGCGCAGGGAGTCAGCGGCGCGGCGCTCACGGCGATCAATGTCGGTGGCGTCAGCCGCATCCGGATCGACTATGCGGGCCCGCTCGAGCGGCTGCGGTATAATCTTGATCAGGCCGGGTTGCGGCTGGAGCCGGCGAGCGGCGGCTACCGGCTGCGCCAGCGGCTGGCGAACGAGGCGACGCTGCCGCCCCCCGCCGAGCCGACCACCGCGGCGTCGGCCGAGGGCGCCGACATGGTCGTGACCGACGACGCCGCGCCGCCCGCCACCGCTCCGCCACCGCCAGAGCCGCGCAACCGCCACCCCGCGCCACCGCCGGGCGACAGCGCCCTGCTGCTCCCTCAGGAGGCGCGCGTCCGCCCCAGGGGATGAACCAGCTCGCTCTCCCGCTCGAATATCGCGCAGCGCTGGGCGTGGCGGACTTCTTCGTATCCGATGCCAACCGCGAGGCGGTTCGCTATCTCGATCGCTGGCGCAGCTGGCAGGTGCCCGTGGCGCTGCTGCTCGGCCCGCCCGCCAGCGGCAAGAGCCACCTCGCGCGCATCTGGGAGCGGCGCAGCGGCGGCACCGTGCTCGACGGACTTGGCGACATGAGCGACCGCGAGGCGCTGTTCCACGCCTGGAACGCCGCCGCGCCCGGCCGCCCGCTGCTGCTGGTCGCGCGGCAGGATCCAGACCATTGGGCACGCGGTCTCGCCGACCTCGCCTCGCGGCTGGCGGCGACGCCGCGCGCGGTGATCGCGTCACCCGACGACGCCCTCCTTGCTGCAGTGATGCGGAAGCGCTTCCGCGATCTCGGCGTCGAGGTGTCGGCCGACGTCGTCCGCTTTGCGCTGGCGCGCATCGAGCGCAGCATGGCGGCGGTGATTGAGCTTGTGGATCAGTTGGAGTCCGCAGCGCTCGCCGCCCGCCGCCCCGTGACGGTGCCGCTCGCGCGCGACGTGCTGATGCGCCAGGAACGGATGTTCTGAGCCCGATCTCCGCTGGAGTTGTTAGCCAACCTGCCCGACGAATCCAAGCGGACCCATTCCGGCAGAGGACCGATCACGCTACGATCGCGCCGAGCTCGTCAGCGCAGTGCACGCCCTTGCCGTGGCGAGATTACGCCGCTGCCTTCTTCAGCTTGGCTGCATATTGCTGGAGGAACTTCTTCAGTTTCGGAGCCACCACCACCTGGCAGTAGGGGTTCTGCGTGCCGACGCGCTCGAAATACTCCTGGTGGTAGTCCTCGGCGGGCCACCAGCGGCTGAGCGGCTCGATCGTGGTGACGATCGCTCCGTCCCAATCGGCCTGCGCGCGTTCCTTAGCGGCTTCGGCCTCGCGGCGCTGCTCGGGGTTCAGCGGAAACACCGCCGATCGATATTGCGTGCCGACATCGTTCCCCTGGCGGTTGAGCTGCGTCGGGTCGTGCGTGTGAAAGAAAATATCCAGCAACTCGGCATAGCTGATGCGCGCGGGATCGAACTCGATCTTCACTGCCTCGGCGTGGCCAGTACGGCCGTCGCACACCTGCTTGTAACTGGGGTTGTCGACGGTGCCGCCGATATAGCCGCTCTCGACCGCGTGGACTCCGTCCAGCTGATCGAACACCGCCTCGGTGCACCAGAAGCAGCCACCGGCGAAAATTGCGGTCTCATGGCTCATCGCGCGCGTAAATCCCTCACTGGCACCGCCGCTATGTGGAGCCGCCGCGCGGCCCCGCCAAGGGCACCACGTCTCACCACCATGGTGCGTAAAGCGCAATGAGGATCGACAGCACCGCGAACGCGCCGAGCCTGAGGCCGCTGCTGGTGCTGCAATCGACATCGCGCAACTCGATCCGGTCGGCCGATCCAGCTGTCCCACAAAGAGAGCGTCTGGCTGCGGCCATCGACCAGTCCCCGGTCGATCGTAGCAAGATCACCCCAGGATCGCTTCATTTGGCAACCGAAAAGCGGAAGATGATCCGGTTGAGGTAAGTCTGCCCCGGATCGAGCCGCGCCGAGCCGAATTCGGCCCGGTTGACGGAATCGGGGAATAGCTGAGGCTCCAGCACAATTGCGTCGCCCATGCGATAGAGTCTCCCCGCCTTGCCAGCGGTCGTCGCGTCGAGAAAATTGCCCGAATAGAATTGCAGGCCCGGCTGATCGGAGAGCACCTCCAGCACGCGGCGGCTGCGCGGGTCTTCCACCCGCGCCACCAGCCGCGGCGCAGGCGCAGGACGGCGCGAGATCACCCAGTTGTGATCGTAGCCGCGGCCGAAGCGGATCTGCTCGTCGCCCGCGTCGCGCACGCGCTCTCCGACCGGTGTCGGCTTGCGGAAATCGAACACCGTACCGTCGACCTTCCGGAACTCGCCAACTGGGATCAGGTCCTTGTCGACCGGCGTGAATTCTTGCGCCGGGATGGTCAGGAGGTGATCCATCGCGCTCCCCTGCCCCTCGCCGCTGAGGTTCCAGTAGCTGTGGTTGCTGAGCTGGACGACCGTCGGCCGGTCGGTGGTGGCGCGATATTCGACCCCGAGCGCGTTATCCTCGCCGAGTGTGTAGGTCGCGTCCACGGTCAGCGTGCCGGGATAGCCTTGGTCGCCGTCGGTGCTTACCAGCCGGAATACTGCGCGCGCGGTCGGTCCGCTCGCCACCTCCACCAGGCGCCAGTTGCGCTTGTCAAAGCCCACCGTGCCGCCGTGTAGCGCGTTGGGCCCGTTATTGACGGGTGTCTGGTAGCTCTTGCCGTCGAGCGTGAAGCGGCCCTTCGCGATGCGGTTCGCCACGCGACCGACGGTCGATCCGAGATATTGCGGCTGGTTGAGATAACCGTCCATGGACGGATAGCCGAGCGCCACGTCGTCGAGCTTACCCATTGCATCGGGAACCAGCACCGATTGCACGCTCGCGCCATAGCTTATGACGGTGGCGCGCATACCGTGGCTGTTAACGAAAGTGACCGCTTCGACGGGCGTGCCGTCGCGGTTGCGGCCGAAATTCGCCTGGGTGGCGGTGATCATGGTGAGCGCGATCGTCGGGAGCTGGCGGGGGAGGGGTGACGGGCAGCGGGGCCGTAGGCTACGGAGGCGTCCCCGCGCCGATCGCGGCGGGCTGAGCGTCTGTAGTCGGCCGCGGTGGTGGCAGCAACGGGGTGGCTGGAACGGGCAGGTTCGCTGCCCGATCGCGCGCGCGGCCCTGTCCACGCGCGACGACATTCCGGATCAAGTCCGGAATGACTGCTTCGTGGAGCCAGCTGTGTGCCGCCCGCTCGCGAGCAGGCACGCGGAGCCGGCGCGGCCGCGCGTTGGTGGCGCCGCCCTCTGCCCGCCGAGCTGCAGCCCAGCAGCCCGCTCGCCGGCTTAGGCCTCGCCGCCCTCCGCGGTGGCTGCGCTGGCGCGCTTGCGCTTGGGCGCCTTCGCCGCTGACTCGGCCGTTGCTTCGCCCGTTGCTTCGGCCGGAGCGCCACCGACAGCAGCCTCGCCGCCAGCGGAAGCTGGCTCGCTGTCGCGCGCAGCCGGCTCGCTATCTGCCTCGGCCGTCGCGCCCTCGCCAGCGTCGCTCGTGCCGCCACCTACGGCTCCAGCCTTCGCCTTGCGCGCACGCTTGGGCTTGGCGGCGCCGTCGTCGGCGACCTGCGCCTCCGCACCGCGCGCCGCACCCGCCTCGCCGTGCGCGTGATCGTCGCCATGCGCGTGCGCGTGATCGTGGTCGCAATCGGGGCCGTGGATGTGGACCGGCTCGTCGCCCGCGCCCTCACCGCCCGGCAGCGCAGCGCCGCCCAGCGCGCCCTCCTCGCTCTGCAGCGCCGCCTCGATCGCCTCGCGCGTGCTCGGCGTTTCGGTAACGACGGCCTTGCCGATCAGATAATCGACGACCTTGTCCTCGTAGAGTGGCGCGCGCAGCTGCGCGGCCGCCGTCGCGTTCTCGCGGAAGAAGGCGATCACGCGCTGCTGTTCCTTCTGCGGATGGCGCGAGGCTTCCTGCGCGATCAGGCGGTTCATCTCGGCCTGGCTGACCTCAATGCCGGCGCGGCGGCCGATTTCCGACAGCAGCAGGCCCAGCCGCACGCGGCGTTCGGCGATGCGGCGATAGTCGGCGGCGTCGGCGTCCAGACTTGCGCGCGCAGCCTCCGGGTCGGAGTCGCGCGACGCCTCGTCGCCCAGCTGCATCATGATCGCGCGGAACTCGGCCTCGACCATCCCCTCAGGCACCGCGAAGTCGTGCGTCGCGGCGAGGTGATCGAGCAGGCGGCGCTTCACATAGATGCGCTCAAGAGACTTATACTCGGCCTCGACCTGGTCCTTCAGAATCTCCCTCAGCGCCTCCAGGCTGTCGAGGCCCAAGCCCTTGGCGAAATCCTCGTCGACCGCGGGTGCCATCGCGGTGCGGACCTCGGCAACGGTCACCTCGAACACCGCCTCGCGGCCAGCGAGATACTTCGCTCCGTAATTCTCCGGGAAGGTCACGCGCACCGTGCGCTGCTCGTTCGCCTTCACGCCAACCAGCTGCTCCTCGAAGCCCGGGATCAGCTGGCGGCTGCCGAGCGTGATCGCCACGCCCTCGCCCTTGCCGCCCTCGAACAGCTCGCCGTCGATCGATCCCTCGAAATCGGCCACGACCACGTCGCCCGGCGCTGCCGCATGATCGGGCGCGGCAGGCTCGTAGCGCTGCTGCTGATCGGCCAGCCGCTGCAACGCGGCGTCGACGTCGGCGTCGGTCGCGTTGATCGTCAGCCGCTCAAGCGCGATGCCCTCGACCGCGTTCGGCTCAACCTGCGGCAGCACCTCGTAGGCGACGGTGAACGCCACGTCGGCTCCAGCCTGCGGATCTACCGTCAGCTGCGGCTGGATCGCGGGACGCTCGTTCCGCTCGCTGTAGAGCTGGTTCAGCGCATCGGTCGCCGCGGCCTCCACCGCATCCTTGCGCAGCGCCGCGCCGTGCATCTTCTTGATGAGGTTGGGCGGCACCTTGCCGGGGCGGAAACCGGGCATCCGCACCTGGCCCGCGATCTCGGCGAGCTGGCCTTCGATCTTGGCCTCGATCTCGGCCGCGGGGATGGTCAGCCGGTACTGGCGGCGCAGGCCTTCGTTGGCGATTTCGGCGATCTGCAAGGCGGGTCCTTCGTGGATAGTCGGGTGGGCCGATTGCGCGTGGTGCGGGCGAAGGGACTCGAACCCCCACGTCCTTTCGGACACTGGAACCTAAATCCAGGGCGTCTACCAATTCCGCCACACCCGCGCGCGTGCGAGCGGCGGCGTTTAGCGCGGCCTGGCGGGAGCGTCCAGCACCCTGCGTCGGCTGGCGGCGGCGCGGCTCAGCCGAGCGGCGACCAGTCGGCCTCGTCCGCCGGCGCGTATTCGGGCCGCACCGCTGCGAGCAGCGCATCGAGCAGCGCCGCGATCCCCTCCCCCGTAGCGGCCGAGACGACGTGAACCGGCGCGTTGCTCGCTTTCGCGAGCGCGCGCCGCCGCGCTGCGAGCGCAGCCGGCTCCACCGTATCGGCCTTGGAGAGCGCGACGATGCGCGGCTTGTCGGTCAGGCCGCCGCCGTAAAGCTCGAGCTCGCCCGCGACGGTGCGGTAGCTCGCGGTCGGCGACGGGTCGCCCGCGTCGACCAGATGCAGCAGCACGCGGCAGCGCTCGATATGGCCGAGGAACCGGTCGCCCACTCCGACGCCCTCATGAGCGCCTTCGATCAGGCCGGGAATGTCGGCGAGCACGAACTCGTGCCCGCGCCAGCCCACCACACCCAGCTGCGGCTTCAGCGTCGTGAACGGATACGCGCCGACCTTCGCCTGCGCTGCGGTCACTCGGTTCAGCAAGGTCGATTTGCCCGCGTTCGGCAGCCCCACCAGCCCCGCGTCGGCAAGCAGCTTCAGCCGCAGCCAGACGCTCATCTCCTGCCCCGGCTCGCCGGACGTGAACTGGCGCGGCGTGCGGTTGATCGACGATTTGAAGGTCGCATTGCCGCGTCCGCCCGCGCCGCCCTTCAGCAGCACCACGCGCTCGCCGGGCCGGGTGAGGTCGGCCAGGACGGTCTCGCGGTCGTCGCTGAGGATCGTCGTGCCGACGGGCACCGGGATCACCAGATCGTCGGCCCCTGCCCCGGCGCGGTCGCGCCCCGCGCCACCGGCCCCGCGCGCCGCCTTGAAATGCTGGCGATAGCGGAAGTCGATCAGCGTGTTGAGGCCGGGCACGGCTTCGAAGATGATGTCGCCGCCGCGCCCGCCATTGCCGCCGTCGGGGCCGCCATATTCGATGAACTTCTCGCGCCGGAAGCTGACGGCGCCGTTGCCGCCCGCTCCGGAGGCGAGGTGAATTTTGGCTTGATCGAGGAATTTCATGAGCCGTCCGATGTGGTGACGCGGCTGCTCGATGCCAGCCACCGCTCGCGCGTCAGTTCATATTCGTCGCTCGGCGCGGGGGCGCCGCGCGCGGGGCAGGGCAAATCGAGCGTCCGGCCCGTTGGCCGGGATTCGATCCGCGTCACCACGCGCGCGCTCGCGAAGTCGGCGAAATGGCCCGAGGCGATGTCCGCATCGCCTAGCATCTCGAACGCGAAGCCCAGCCCCGCGCACGCGGCCGATCAACACGCCCTTGCCCTTATGCGCGATCACTGCGCGCGCAGCGGCAGTCGCGGGGTCAAGCGGATCAACACGAGGCGGCAGGCTGCCCGCCCCGCACCGCCCCCTCACGCCTTACTCGGCTGCGATCGCCTCGGGCTCCGCAAGCGCTTGCGCGTCGACGCTCACATAGCTGCGGCCCTGCTTGCCGGTGTGGAACGCGACGCGGCCGTCCGACAACGCGAACAGCGTGTGGTCCTTGCCGATGCCGACATTGCGTCCCGGATAGACGCGCGTGCCGCGCTGGCGGATGATGATGTTGCCCGCGATCACGGCCTCGCCGCCGAACTTCTTCACGCCGAGCCGGCGCCCTGCACTGTCGCGGCCGTTGCGCGACGAACCGCCTGCCTTCTTATGCGCCATATTCAGCCTCCACGGCCTGGCTGCCAAGCGATACGATCTTCAGCACCGTGTGGTTCTGGCGGTGGCCGTTCTTGCGCCGGTAATTGTGGCGGCGCTTCTTCTTAAAGACAATGATCTTCTCGCCCCGCGTGTGCGCGACGATCTCCGCAGTCACCGCCGGAGCATCTCCCGCCGCGAAGGCCAGGCTCTCGAGCTCGACGCGCGCGCCGATGTCCCCGGGCATGCGATCGACGGTGATCTCTTGGTCGGCTGCGACGCGATATTGCTTGCCGCCCGTGCGGACAATGGCGAACATGAATGTCACTTTCGGCTTGCTAACAAGGCGGGCGGCCCGCCGATGAAGCGGTCCGCCCGTGAGCCTTTGCTGTAAAGCCGGACGCGCTCATCTGTCAACTGACCGGCTAGTGCCGGTGCTCGCGCCGCAGCCGGTAGCGACCGCCCGCGAACGGCTCGAAAATCTGTGCGGCGGCGGGGTGCTTCACCGGCTCGCCACTGTCGTCGCGGATCAAATTCTGCTCGGAGACATAGGCAACGTAGGCCGCCTCCTCGTTCTCGGCGAGCAGATGGTAGAAGGGCTGGTCCTTCCGCGGGCGGATCGGCTCGGGAATCGCCTCCCACCACTCGTCGGTGTTGGCGAACTCGGGATCGATATCGAACACCACGCCGCGGAATGGGAAGAACCGGTGCTTCACAAGCTCTCCCACGCCGAAGCGCGCTGCGGGCAGCGGATCGGGTGCGGGCGGGATGGGGATCGGATGGTCGCTGCTCTGGTTCATGGTCTGGGAGTCTGCGTATCCGGGGTTACGCGCGGAGAAGAACATAGGTTGCGTCAACGTCTCCGCAACGGCGCATTCGGGCTTGGCGCGGCCATGCGGCGCTTCTATAGGCGCCTGCCTGCCGACCAAGCAGTCCAGCCGTGGAGAGGTGCCGGAGTGGTCGATCGGGGCGGTCTCGAAAACCGTTGTGCGGGTAACCGTACCGAGGGTTCGAATCCCTCCCTCTCCGCCACTTCAGTCCCTGAGTGGGCACTGAATTTACGCTATTTTTTTCGGTCAGCACCTGTAGCAGCCGGGACTTCGATCCCATGATCCGGACCTCGCCATCCGCGACCTCCACGCGTTGGGCGAGCGCGCGAAGATGGTCCCGGCGATAACCACCCCCTTCAAGGCGGATATGCCGCCGCGCAGTTTCGGCGAAGGTGCGCACCATCTGCGGAGTAACGGCCTTGCTGCCGGAGTTCTCAAGCATGGCCTGGGCGCGCTCGGCATCGGCCTTCGCCTGATCGCGGATGGCCTTGAGGCCGTTGATACGGTCCTTGAGTGCCGGGTCGTTCAAGTCGGCGACGCCCGCCTCGATGGCGTCGTAGAGGCGCTTGAGGCGCGCTTCGGATTCCGCCGCACGCCGGTTCAGTTCGCCAATGTGCTCATGCTGGCGCTCAGATCGCTCCTGCCGCCGGTCGAGTACGGTAGCGAGGATCGTTTCCAGCCGTTCGGGCTGGAGCAGACGGTCTTCCAGATGACGGGCGACAAGATCGTCCAGCTTGTCCATTGGCACCGCCATACCCTCGCAGGCTGTCGGCCCCTGCCGGGCTTTCATCGAACAGGCGTAATAACGATAGCGCCCACCCTTGCCGGTGCGGATGGTCATGGCGCCGCCGCACTTGGCGCAGTGGATCAGCCCGGTGAGCATAGTCGGACCACTGATGACGGCGGATGGCGTCACCGTGGGATGGCGGGCCTTGAGTAGCGCCTGCACCGCGTCGAAGGTCTCGCGCTCGATGATCGGCGGAACCGGAACGACCACGATCTCGCTGACCGGTTTCAGCTCTTTGGACTTCGCCCGCTTGTTGAACTCATGCTCGCCCATATAGGTGCGGCGGGTCAGGATGCGGTGGACTTGGCCGATGCCCCAACGGCCGCCGTCGCGCGTGAAGATGCGGTTGCGGTTCAGATGGCTGACGATGTTCTTGACGCCCATCTGGCCCTTGACGCCGTCGCCGTGGAGCGCCAGCCGGTAGATCAGGCGCACCGTTTCGGCGTGGAGCGGGTCGATCTCCAGCTTCTTCTTGGTCTTGGCCCCGCGCTGCTCGGCCGCGACCACGCGGTAACCGATGGGCGGCAGCGAACCGTTCCAAAAACCCTGCCGGGCGTTCTCCTTCAAGGCCCGCATGACGTGCTTGGCGTTTTCCTTCGATTGGTATTCGTCGAACAACGCCATGATCTGCCGCATCATCTGATGCACCGGATCGTCGCCGATCTCCTGGGTGATCGACAGCAGCTTGACGCCGTTCTTCGCCAGCTTGCGGACGTAGAACTCCATATCGAAGGCGTCGCGGAAAAAGCGGCTGAACGAGTGGACGACCACCACGTCGAATGGCGCGGGCTTCGACGTGCCCGCCTCGATCATCCGCTGAAACTCAGGGCGCCGATCATTGGTGGCCGATGCGCCCGGCTCCACATAGGTCTCGACGAGTTGGTAGCCGCGTGAAACGCAATAGGCTTCACCCTGGCGCTTCTGATCCGGGATGGAGACATTATGCTCGGCCTGCCGGGCTGTCGAGACGCGCAAGTAAAGGGCGGCTCGAAGGGGAATCGTGGAAGCGGGAGCGGTCATGCCCGGTCTCCTTTTCCGGTCGTGCCGGGCAATCCATGTCGGGTTAGGGAAAGGGTCAGCACGATGCGGTCGCAGAGCAGCGTGGGGACGATCTTGCGCCCACGGCGCTCAATGCGGACGATGCCGTAGCTCGCCAGTCTGTGAAGCGTGCGCGACAGGTTGGGCTTGGCGCGCCCTGTCAGTTCGACCAATTCATCAAGGGATTCGGGCGCGCGTTCCGCGATCAAGCGCAGCATGGCGCGATTATCTGCCGTCAACAGCCGCGCAAAAGACTCCGTTGATGGAAACCACACGGCGGGATCGCCGGACATGGCCTTGCGGTTTTCCCCGGCCTCTCCGATTCCGACTTTCAGAGCGAGCATCGTTTGTCCTCGCACGTTTACGAGAACCATTATTATCATTACAAGACAACTATTCAAGCGCCAATCGAGCATCCCACCGTCAATCGCCAGGGCTGGACAGCTCATCGAACAAATCGCCGAACCATTGCTCGAAGACCTCGATCTCGGCTTCCGTCACCGGAACGGGATTGGGCCAATCGTCGGTGACGGTCCACGTGGACAGGTCGTGTTTGGGCGGCCTGCCGGGGAACGGCCACGGATAGCCCAACAGCGCCTCAAGTTGTTCCGATGCTGTCGGCGGCCTAGCGCCTCTGCGACGCTGTGCTGTGCTCGGCCGGTCAGTCATCGAAGTCGAACTCGCTTCTCGGACGCCATGCGACGGGATTGGCGATCCAGCGGTTGATGTCGGATTCCCTCCAGCCTGCGCCGTTGATGCTGATCTTGATCCGAGGCGGGAACGTGCCCTCGGCGATCTTGCGGTAGATGGTGGACCGGGACAGGCCGGTGCGGGCGAGAACGGTTTTCATGCGGACGATACGGTCTGGTACGAGCATGGCTGCGCTGCCTCCTGTCGGGTGTTTCTGACGATTGCAGAGACCAGACAGAGCGCTGATTTGTTGTTGTGCAATAGATATTTAGAGGTCGTAGTAGTGCGGCGTAGAGGCGGCGGAAAATAGGATAGTTCTACAGTCCGATAGCCCGGCCTCTGCCGAGGTCGATGCCGTGCGTGAAGGCGAGTTCCAGTCCGAGTCTGCGGCCTGACTCGAACGAAATGCCGAGGTCTCGCTTGCGGCCTTCGAGGATGGATTCAAGCTGCGGATCGCGTTCAAGGCTCTTCGCCATGTCGCCCATCGCTGACCGCGTTGCCCTGTAGCCGGATATGTCGCACGCCTGGTACTGGCGCTGGCTGGCGCGGTCCAGGCTCTGCCAATTCTCCACGAAGCGATCCGCACGAATCTGCGGATCGGTGCGCAGCTCGGTTTCGAGCTGGAGGGCGCGCACGGCGCGATTGACCTGGCCGGTGGCCGCTTCCGAGGCAAGCTCCGGGTTCTTCTTGTAGGCGGCTTCGGCGTCGTGCGGGCCGTAGGGCCGCACGTCCTCGAAGGCCGCCCGGGACTCCTGCAATTCCTTCACCTGCTCCGGGGTGGCCCTGCTGCCCCGCTCCTGCGCCTCGAAGATCGCATCCACGGCGCGGGCATGGCGGACGAGCGCCCTGGTCCGGGCGCGGCGCAAAGCCTCCTCTGGGTCTGCCGCCTTCTCCCTTTCCGGCGCCGCCCGTTCCGGTTCCTGCCCGCCATTGTTGGGCAGGCGCAGGCCGTCGAACATGCCGCGCACCTTCTCGGGAACCTGCCTGACGATCTCGACCACCCGCTCCACCCGCTCGCGGAAGGTGATGCCGCGCCGCTCGGCGTAGCTCTGTGCCGTCTCGTAATCCGACGTCATGTCCTTGGCGCGGTCGCGCGACAGGGTGCGGACAAGCCTATTCGCGTCAGCGAAGTCATCGCGGCCATAGTGCAGGTCCATACCGTCGCGGTGGCGCGACAGGGCGACATAGCTGCCGTGGGCGTCCAGGCCCGGCGTCGCCAGGACATGGGTGCGATCCACGGTCATGCCCTGCGCCTTGTGGATGGTCGCGGCATAGCCGTGGTCGATGCGGTCATAATCCTTAAGGTCGAACGCGACGCCGCGCCCGTCGTCGGTGCGCACGGACATGGATCGTTCGCTGACTTGCTCGACGGTCCCGAGCGTGCCGTTCTTCACGCCAAGCCCGCGTTCGTTTTGCAGGAACATGACGCGATCCCCGCTGGCGAAGCTGCGCTCGCCGCGTTCGACCGTGATACGCACGTCGTCGCCGATATCGCCGGCGGCCCGCATCCGTTCGCGCGCCGCCTCGTTGAGTTCCCGTACCTCTTCGTTGGTGTGGGTGAGAATGATGCGGCTCTGGTCGGGCGACGCCTGCCGGTCACGGTCCCAGCGGCCGATCAGATCGTCGCGCGCCTGCTCGCGTGTCGGGGCGGCATGGACCATGCCATGACTGTCATAGGCATGGATCGCGTCGCCGGTGCGGCCGGTCGCCAGATCGCGCGTGGCGTCGCGCTGCCAATCCTCCCGCTGACGGCGCACCTCGCCGATCTCCGCGCCGCCGTGGCGCTCATGGATCGAGCGGAACGCCGCGCCCGCCTCGATGGATTGCAACTGCTGCGGATCGCCGACCAGCACGACCTTGGCGCCGGCCTCGGCGGCATGGGACAGCACGCGCTCCAACTGCCGCGTGCCGACCATGCCCGCCTCGTCGATGACAAGCACATCGCGGGAGGTGAGCACGTCGCGGCCCTGTCCCCAGCCATGCTCCATGCTGGCGATGGTGCGTGACGCGATGCCCGAGCCGCTTTCCAGATTCTCGGCGGCGATGCCGGACAGCGCGACGCCCCGGACCTCGTAGCCCGCCGCTTCCCAGGCTTCGCGCGCCACGCTCAGCATCGCGCTCTTTCCCGTCCCGGCATAGCCGACCACGATCCCGAGATCGCGCCCGTCCGTGACATGGGCCAGCGCTTCGGCCTGCTCCCCGGAAAGCACAAGGCCACGCGCTTCGGCACGCGCCAGCGCCGCTTCGCGGTCTCTGTCGTTCACCTCATGGCGCTCCCGTTTCGCCATCAGTTCGGCGGAACGATGCAGGCGCTGTTCTGCCTCGATCATGCTGCGGGTGGTGAATCGGTCCTGCCCGGCATCGTCCTTGCCGAGTTCGACAAGATCGGGCGCATTGCGCATCGCGCCCATGACCTCGTTGAACTGGTCGATCCCGTCGCTGTGCCGGTGCGCGAACATCGCTATGTCGCGCCGTGTGAACGTCGATTGCTGCTGCGTGATTGTGTCCAGGGCGGCGGAAGGGTTGGTGACGATTCGCGCGCCGTTCTCGCGGGCGATGCGGCGGTGATCCTCGGCGCGGTCGGCCTCCATCCCGGCGGCCTCGATGCGCTGCGCCGGTGCGCCGATTTTGGTCTGCGGCTCAAGGCCGACGCCCTGCGCCTCCAGGCTGCGATGGTCGATCCGGGCGTCAATGTCGAGTTCGGCCAGGCGCTCGTTGACGTGATCGGCCCAACGCTCGCGCCATTGCTCGATCAACTCGGTGCGGTTCCAGTCCCTCGCCTTGGGGCCGAAGCCGTTTTCGTCCACGGATCGCATGGTCAGCATGACATGGGCGTGGGGCTTGGGCGTCCCGTTCTCGGCCATGTCCCAATGCACATTGAGGTCGGCGATCATACCCCGACCGACAAACTCGGACTGCGCGAAGTCGTGGGCGAGTTCGATGCCCTGCGCCTGGGTCATCTCGCGCGGGATTGCGAACTCCACCTCGCGGCAAAGCTGAGCGTCCTTCCGCTTCTCGAAGGCTTCAACGTGATTCCACAGTTTTTCGCGGTCGCGCCATTCCTCCGGCG
>Ga0326763_1000013_pt1 | contig 73492 bp, 62 predicted proteins | sample NORPS_P_FD_207671 | JGI IMG/M metagenome (GOLD analysis project Ga0326763, IMG submission 207671) | Hot spring water microbial communities from Norris Geyser Basin, Yellowstone National Park, WY, United States - NOR.PS_P | ecosystem: Environmental > Aquatic > Thermal springs > Unclassified...
GCAGCGTGCGCGCGACTCCGCGGATGAAATCGTCGCGGTCGGCCGGGTCGATGCGCTCCAGCACCTCGGCGACCGGCAGCCGTTCCTGGCCCACGCCCGCGCCCATCAGCTCGGCAAATGCGGGCGAGGCGGTGAGACGCGTGTCGCCCTTGCGCCATTGCCAGTGCGGCCCCGCGGTTAGCCGCGCCTGCGCGGAGACGACCGCGGCGATCTTCTCGCGCGAGCGCAGGCGGCGGACATAGCGCTCGCCCATTTCAACCGCGACCGAAAGCCCGAGCGCTTGAGGTGGTGTCAGGTGGTAATGCGTCGCGCCCGCCTTCAAGAACGCGAGCTCGGCCGCCGGGTCGTGCTGCGTCACCAGCGCGATCAGCGCCGCGCCGCGCTTCTCGGCGGTCGGAGCGAGCGCGCGCAGCAGGCCGATGCCGTCCGCGTCGGCGCAATCGACCAGCGCCACCATCGCTGCGGACTGTTCGAAGCGGCGGCGCGCGTGCTCGGCGCGGCGCGCGACCGCGATCGCCTGGCCCGCTGCCTCCAGCTCGTGCGACAGCTCCGCCGCCCGCCCCGCGCTCGCCAGGAAAATGGGCGCGCGTGCGTCGGCGGCTGCGGCATCCGCCTGCACAGGCCTGTGTCGCGCCGGGCTGGCGCCCATCATCGTCCCCCGTTTGGCGCCAGCGTCAGCCAGCACCGCAACAGCCCATGACCTATGCGATATCACTCCATCTGAACAGTCCATGCGTCCACGGGTGTGGACAGAGCGGGCCGGGGTCACGATTAAAGAAGGCGAGCCGTATGTCCGCACCCGCCGCCCCTGCCGAGCCGCGCTTCGAACGGCCCCCGCTCGTCGATCCGTTCGGCCGGCGCATCCGCTATCTGCGCATGAGCGTCACCGACCGCTGTGACCTGCGCTGTCGATACTGCATGAGCGAGCGGATGGTGTTCCGCCCCGCCGACGAGCTGCTGAGCTTCGACGAGCTTGATCAGATCGCGGGCGCCTTCATCCGCCGTGGCGTCACCAAGATCCGGCTGACGGGCGGCGAGCCGCTGGTGCGCAAGGGCGTGATGGGGCTTGTCGAGCGGCTGTCACGCCATCTCGCAAGCGGCGCGCTCGAGGAGCTGACGCTGACGACCAACGGCACGCGCCTGGCCGAATTCGCCAAGCCGCTGGCAGCGGCGGGGGTTCGGCGGGTAAACGTCAGCCTCGACAGTCTTGATCCCCAGCGCTTCCGCCATATCACGCGCGGCGGTGACTTGTCGCGCGTGCTCGATGGCATCGCGGCTGCGACGGCGGCGGGCATTGCAATCAAGCTGAACGTGGTCGCGCTGAAGGGCCTGAACGAAGACGAACTGCCATCGATGGTGGCGTGGGCGCACCGCCAGGGCTACGAGCTGACCTTCATCGAATCGATGCCGCTGGGGGACGTCGAGCACGATCGCGCGCTCCACTTCCTGCCGCTGATCGCGCTGCAAGAGCTGCTGCGGGCGCGCTACACGCTGACCCCGCTCGACCGGCAGACCGGCGGCCCGGCGCGTTATATGCGCGTGGCGGAGACCGGTGGCACCGTCGGCTTCATCGCCCCGCTCACGCGCAATTTCTGCGAGGGCTGCAACCGCGTCCGGCTAACTGCGACGGGAACGCTCTATCTCTGCCTCGGCCAGTCCGATGCTGCCGACCTGCGCGCAGTGCTGCGCGCAGCGCCGGGCGATGCAGCCGCGCTTGGAGACGCGATTGCCCGCGCGGTGGCGATGAAGCCGTTCGGCCACGAGTTCCGTGTCGCGCCGGACGCCCCGCCAGCGCTAGAGCGGCATATGAGCGTGACGGGCGGATGAAGCTTGCCGTCTGCGCGTCGCCCACCGATGCGGCGCAGATCGCGGCGGCCGACCTCGCCGAGCGCATGGAGCTGGTCCCGTGGGACGAGGCGGACGCGATCGTCACGCTGGGCGGCGACGGCTTCCAGCTGCAGACTCTTCACCGGCTGATGGCGGCGGGCCGCAACACGCCGGTGTTCGGCATGAACCTCGGCACGGTCGGCTTCCTGATGAACAGCTTCAGCGAGGAGGAGCTGCACGCCCGCGTCGCCGCGGCGCGGCCGTTCGTGCTGCACCCGCTGACGATGGAGGCGACACGCGTCGACGGCATCGTCGTCACCTCACCTGCGATCAACGAGGTGTCGCTGCTGCGTGAGACGCGGCAGGCGGCCAAGCTGGAGATCGCGATCGACGGTCGCACGCGGATGCCCGAGCTCGCCTGCGACGGCGTGCTGGTGGCGACACCCGCAGGCTCCACCGCCTATAACCTCAGCGCGCACGGGCCGATCCTGCCGTTGAACTCCGATCTGCTGGCGCTCACTCCGATCTCGCCCTTCCGCCCGCGGCGGTGGCGCGGTGCGCTGATCCCGGAAAGCTCGGTCGTCGAGCTGGTGGTGCTGGAGGGCGACAAGCGTCCCGTTTCGGCGGTGGCCGACCAGGTGGAGGTGCGCGAGGTGGCGAGCGTCCGTGTCCGATCCGACCGCAGCACCAGCCTGACGTTGCTGTTCGATCCCGAATACGCGCTGGATGACCGGATTTTCCTGGAGCAGTTCACCGTCTGAGGCGGGCGCCTTCGCCCGCGGGTGGCGCCCGCTGGTGGCTCGCGCCGCCGCGCAGGGCGGGCTTGGGCTTCGGTTCTAAGCGGTTCGGGGCTGCGGCATGGGTTGCGGCGGCGCGCGCCCGGCGCTATGCGCGCCCCTCGCCTCGGAGAGACGGCTCCGGGGCCGCCGCGCATTCCTCGATAGCTCAGCGGTAGAGCATCCGACTGTTAATCGGACGGTCGTAGGTTCGAATCCTACTCGAGGAGCCAGCGCCGTCAGGTCCGGCCTAGCGTTCTGTCGGGCTGGGCCAGCGTTCCCACATGCGGAGCCGGTTCGGCGCCCTGCCGATCACTGGCTGCGGTCCGAACGCCCTCGAAGGCGCTGCCTGCCTCGGCACAGTGTCGGCCGTGATGCGCGAGCGCAGATCGTGCTGAACGACGAAGCGCGCGCCATTGACGGACTGTCCCACAACGCGTGCGTCCCATGCGCCATGCGGACGAACCGGCAGCCGGCGTGCTGCAAAAGCCTGATCAGGTCGCTCCGCGAGTTTGCCGCCTGCGCCGCGACGCGCAGCGCTGGGCGGGACAGCGCGTGCGCCGCGATGTGCTCGGCGACACGCGCAGCGCCCACGCCGAAGCGGCGTTTTTCGCGCAGCAGCAGCGGGAGCAGATCGGCCTCCATCCCAGTCAATGTCGCGAAATCCCCGCGCTCGGCCGTCAGTCCGGGCACGCCATCGGACGTGGCAATCCATATGCCCGCCTCGGGATCCGACCGGGCTTCGACCCGACCGCCGGGCGGCCCGTAGATGATGGGCCGGAACATGGCCCCGGCGAGCGCGCGGGCGGACGGGGCGGCGAGCGCGCTGGCGGACAAGCCGGGGATGCCTAGCGCAGCAGGCTCCGCGACCGTCTTGCCTGAACGTCACACCAAGGCCCAGGAACGCCGACGAGCTTCGACCTGAACGCCGGGCGGCCCGTCGATCTTGCGCCGAAACATGGCCCCGGCGAGCGCGCTGGCGGACACGCCGGGGATGCCTAGCGCAGCAGGCTCCGCGACCGTCCCGCCTAGAACGCCACCCCAAGGCCCAGGAACGCCGAGCGGTCCTCCGCGCGCGCGCGGGCATCGGCGTTGGTTTCCGGCGCGACGCGGTAGCGGACGCCGGCGCCGAGCGAGAGCGAGCGGGTAATGGTGTAGGCGCCTCCGAGCTCGAACGAATAGCGCTGCTGCGGGCCGAACTTGTCGGCGCCGCGGAGATTTTCGCGCTCCTCGCCGACCTTCACCTGCGCGGTCCAGTTGCGGCGGCCGTAGCCCAGGCCCACCGCGACGGCCTCCTTGCGAGCCAGCCCGGTCTCAACCGCCGTCGTCTGGCCGGTCAGCGCAACGCCGCGCGTGCCGAGAGCCACGCCGACATCGTAGCCCGCTGGCTCGTCTGGAGCGTGGCTCGCGTCGGGGACGCTCAACGGCCGCGCGCGCATGCCGAGCGTAAAGGACTTGGACGGGTTCGCCTGACCCGATGGCGTGAAGCGGAAGCTCTGCAGGTCGGCGCCCGCGCCCGCAGTCACCGAAGCACCCGCCGACGCGCCGATCGACGGCGTGAAGGTCGACAGCGCGCGCGTCGTCACAGGGGTGCGCTGCTGCGCAGGGCGGGCGCGCCTGGCAGCCTCCTGCGCCGGTGTCGACGCCGCCCACGCAGGCGCGGCCGCCGCGGCGAGCGCGACGGCTGCAATTCCAAGGCGAAGGAGCGAATCGCGGGTCATGACTTCTGGCTTTGCAGATAACGTCGAACAGCGGACGGAGTGAGTCAAACGCACCGATCCGAACGAAATTAAGGCGGCCTGTGGCGATTTGCGCACAGGGGCGTTGCGCGGGCCTAACGCTCTCCCCTAAACCGCTGGTTCAGCGCGGATCGCCCAGGCCCGCCTCACCTGCAGTTCCGGAGCCAAGACCACCATCGTGCGCCGTTCCTCCACCATCATCCTGTGCCTGGCCGCCGCCGCCCTGCCGCTCTCTGGCTGCGGCGTCTTCAAGCACAAGCGCAAGGCCCCGCGTGAGGCTGCGATCGCGCCTGCTCGCGTCTCCACCATCGGCGTCAACAGCTGGCTGTGGCGCGCCAGCCTCGACACGATCAGCTTCATGCCGATCGCGCAGACCGATTCGAACGGCGGCGTCATCACGACCGACTGGTATGTGAACCCGAAATCGCCCGGCGAGCGGGTGAAGCTGACAGTCTATATCCTCGATACCGACCTGCGCGCCGACGCGCTGAAAGTGGCGGTGCAGCGCCAGGTCAACCAGGGCGGCGGCTGGGTCGATGCGCCGGTGCGCGCGGGCACGGTGCAGCGGCTTGAGGAAGTCATTCTCGCCAAGGCGCGGGACCTGAGGCGCGCCGCGCTGGTCCGCTGATGGCCGGCCGGTTCAACGCCGCCGCGGCGGAGGAACGCTGGCAGGCGGAATGGGAGCGCGCGGGCGTGTTCCGCGCCGGCGCGCGGCCGGATGCGCCAAAGAGCTACATCCTGGAGATGTTCCCCTATCCCAGCGGGCGCATCCATGTCGGCCACGCGCGGAATTATGTGATGGGCGACGTGCTCGCCCGCGTCGCGGTGGCGCGCGGGCACGATGTGCTGCACCCGATGGGCTGGGACGCCTTCGGCCTGCCGGCCGAGAACGCGGCGGCCGAGCGCGGCGTTCATCCGGGAACATGGACCCGCGCCAATATCACGACGATGCGGGCGCAGCTGAAGCTGCTGGGCTTCGCGATCGACTGGTCCCGCGAGTTCGCCACCTGCGAGCCGGAATATTACGGCCATCAGCAGGCGCTGTTCCTCGATCTGCTGAACGCCGGCCTCGTCTACCGCAAGGAAAGCGAAGTCAACTGGGACCCGGTCGACAATACTGTGCTGGCGAACGAGCAAGTGATCGATGGCCGCGGCTGGCGATCGGGCGCGCTCGTCGAGCGGCGCAAGCTGGCGCAGTGGTTCCTGAAGATCACCACCTTCGCCGATGAGCTGCTGGACGGGCTCGCTGGCCTCGACCGCTGGCCCGACAAGGTGCGGCTGATGCAGGAAAACTGGATCGGCCGCAGCCAGGGCCTGCAATTCCGGTGGGCGCTGGTTTCGTCTCCCCGGCCGTTCGCGCGGCCCGAGCATATCGAAGTCTTCACGACGCGCCCCGACACGATCATGGGTGCGAGCTTCGTCGCGATCGCGGCCGACCACCCGCTGGCGCAGGCCGCCGCGGCCAACGACCCCGCGCTCGCGGCGTTCATCGGCGAGCTGAAGCGCGGCGGCACCGCTGCCGCCGAGATCGAGACTGCCGAGAAGCAGGGCCGCGATACGGGCCTGCGCGTGCGCCATCCGCTCGATCCCGGCTGGGAGCTGCCCGTCTGGGTCGCGAACTTCGTGCTGATGGACTACGGCACCGGCGCGGTGTTCGGCGTGCCCGGCCACGATCAGCGCGACTTCGAGTTCGCCAGCAAATACGGCCTGCCGATCCGCCGCGTTGTCGCGCCCGAAGGCGGAGACCCCGCCGAACCGGTGACGGGCGAAGCGTATACCGGCCCGGGCCGCATCGTAAACTCCGGCGCGTTCGATGGGCTGAGCGTCGGCGCAGCGAAGGCTGCCGTCATCGCGCGCGCAGAGACCGAGGGCTGGGGCGAGGCGAAGACGGTCTTCCGTTTGCGCGATTGGGGTGTCAGCCGCCAGCGTTATTGGGGCTGCCCGATCCCGATCATCCACTGCGCCGTCTGCGGGCCGGTCGGAGTCCCGCGCGAGCAGTTGCCCGTCGTGCTGCCCGAGGATGTGACGTTCGACGTGCCGGGCAACCCGCTCGACCGCCATCCAACCTGGAGGCACGTCGCCTGCCCGCAATGCGGCGGGCCGGCCGAGCGCGAGACCGACACGCTCGATACCTTCGCCGACAGCAGCTGGTATTTCCTGCGCTTCGCCAGCCAGCCACCGGGCGAGCCGTTCGACGCGGTCGAGATCGCGCGCTGGCTGCCGGTCGATCAATATATAGGCGGCGTCGAACACGCGATCCTCCATCTGCTTTATGCCCGCTTCTGGACGCGCGCGCTGGAACGTACGGGCCGGATCGGCGTCAAGGAGCCCTTCGCAGCGCTGTTCACGCAAGGGATGGTCTGCCACGAAACTTACCGCTTCGCCGATACGCCCGACGGCGCACGGCCCGAGTGGCTCGCGCCCGACGACGTTGAGGAGCGCGACGGCGCGGTGGTCTCCAAGGCGTCCGACCGGCCGGTCAGTGTCGGTCGATCCGAGAAAATGTCCAAGTCCAAGCGCAACACCGTGGACCCCGAGCCGATGGTGTTGGCCTACGGCGCGGACGCGGTGCGCTGGTTCCTGCTCTCCGACAGTCCGCCCGAGCGCGACCTGCAATGGACCGAGGCGGGTATCGAGGGCGCATGGCGCTTCGTCCAGCGTCTCTGGCGGCTGGCCGACACGGTGGCGGACGAGACTGCGGGCGAGGAGCCGCTGGAGTTGCGGCGCATCGTCGCCAGGGCGGTGAAGGGCGTCAGCGAGGACATCGCGGGCCTCCAGTTCAACAAGGCCGTGGCGCGGCTCTACGAGCTGACGACCGCGATCGAGCGCGCGCCCGCCGGGCAGCGGGGCAGCGCGGTGCGCGCGCTGGTGCAGCTCGCCGCGCCGATGGTGCCGCATCTGGCCGAGGAGGCTTGGGCGCGGCTGGGCGGCGGCGGGCTGATCGCAACTGCGCCGTGGCCGGTCGCTGATCCGGCGCTGCTGGTGGACGACACGGTGACTCTCGCGATCCAGGTCAACGGCAAGCTGCGCGATACCGTCCAGGCGGCGAAGGGGCTGGCGCGCGAGAATGCCGAGTCGCTGGCGCTGAGCAGCCCCAAGGTGCAGGCGGTGCTGGGCGGCGCTGCGCCCAAGAAGGTGATCGTGGTGCCCGACCGGCTTGTGAACGTGGTGGCGTGACGTCTCGCCGTCCCCTTTTCCTGGCCGCAGCGCTGCTTGCGCTTTCGTCCTGCTCGCTGCAGCCCGTCTACGGCGCAGGGCCGCACGGGCTCACGGCGGCGACGCTGTCGCAGATCCAGGTCGCGCCGATCGGGGAGGAGAGCGGCTATCTCGTCCGTCGCGCGCTCATTGAGCGGCTGGGCGCCGAGAACGGCTCCACCCCGCGCTACCGGCTGGAGGTTCAGCTCGACGATCGGATCATCGGTTTCGGCATTCGCAGCGACACGTCACGCTCGCGCGAGCGGCGAACGCTGCGCGCACGCTACCAGCTTGTCGACCTCGGCACCAACGCGGTGCTGCTCGATGCGACCGCCGCTTCGGACGAGGCGATCGACGTGGTCCAATCCGAATATGCCGTTGTCACCGCCGAGAAGACCGCGCTTGAGCGGCTGTCGGTGTCGCTCGCCGACCAGATTACCCTGAAGCTCGCGATGTTCGCGCGGACTGCGCCGCAACCGGCGGCGCAGTGATCGTCAAACCCGCGGAGGCCGATCGCTTCGCCGCCGCGCCGCCCGCGTCCGCGCGGCTGATCCTCGTCTACGGTCCAGACACCGCGGGCGTCGCCGATTTCGGAGCGCGCATCGCGGCGAAACTGGGCGGCGAGCGCGTGGAGTTCGACGCACGGGCACTGAGGGCCGAGCCCGGGCGGCTCGCCGACGCAGCCGCGGCGGTGTCGATGTTCGGCGACCGCCAGCTGCTGCGCGTCGGCGGCGCCGACGACGGCGTGACCGAAGCCGCGGCGCTCTTGCTCGCGTCGGCGGATGGCGGTCACCCCGCGCTGATGCTGGCGGGCGACCTTAAGCGAACATCGCCGCTGAGGAAGCTCGCCGAAAGCCACCCCGCCGCCCGCGCGCTCGCCTGCTATCCGCCCGATGCGCGCGCCTTTGCGGCGCTGGTGCGCGACCAGGCGAAGGCGCTTGGCCTCAATGCCGACCCAGCCGCGGTGGCGCTGATCGCCGCCGCGACCGCGCCCGAACGCGGCCTGCTCGCACAGGAGCTGGAGAAGCTCGCGCTCTATCTCGACGCCGCGCCCGAGCGGCCGCGGCGTCTCGATCCCGATGCAGTGCGCACGGTCGGCGCGGGCGAGGGCGCGGCCGAGGTCGACTCGCTCGTCGATTCGCTACTGGCGCGCGACGGCAAGCGCGCGGCCGCGGCGCTGGCGCGGCTGGAGGCCGAGGGCGAGAGCGGCATCGGGCTGATGCGCGCGGCGCAGCGGCGGCTGGCGCAGCTGGCCGACGCGCGCGCCGCGGTCGACCAGGGCCAGACGCCCGAAGCCGCGGCCGACTCGATCCGTCCGCCGCTGTTCTGGAAGGCCAAGCCCGGCTTCGTCGCCGCGCTGAAGCGTTGGCGCAGCCCCGAAGTCGCCGCCGCCCGCTCGGCGCTGCTGGCAGCCGAGCGCGCGATCAAGGCGCCCCAGAGCGCAGGCGAACGGCTGGCTACCGAAGCGCTTCTGGCGATCGCCACCCCGCGACGCTGAACCGCCTGTGGAGCCTGGTGTCCGCGCGGGCATTGGCAGCGGCGTGACCACGCTCGTCTACGTGCTCGGCGACCAGCTGACGGCCGCTCTCGCATCGCTCCGCGCCTGCGATCCGGCGGACAGCATCGTGCTGATGGCCGAGGTGATGGCGGAGTGCACCTACGTGCGCCATCACAAGAAGAAAATCGCGTTCCTGTTGTCGGCGATGCGTCATCACGCGGCCGCACTGCGCGCTGCTGGCTGGACGGTTGACTATGTTCCGCTCGACATGCCCGACAACACGGGCACGCTGACGGGCGAGCTGAAGCGTGCCGTCGCCCGCCACCGGCCGCAGCGGATCGTCACCATCGAGGCGGGAGAATGGCGCGTTCTGGCGATGCAGGAGGGCTGGTCGGCGGACACCGGCCTGCCCGTCGAGCTGCTGCCGGACGATCGCTTTTTCTGCAGCCGCGCCGAATTCGCCGAACATGCGCGCGGCCGCAAGGGGCTGGTGATGGAGTTTTTCTATCGCGAGCTTAGGAAACGCACCGGTATCCTGATGGACGGCGGGAAACCCGTTCAGGATCGCTGGAATTTCGATCAGGACAATCGCAAAACTCCGCCGCGTGGCTTAAACTACCCGCTGCCGCCGCAATTTGAACCCGACTTGGTAACGGCAGAGGTAATCGCGCTCGTCGCCGATCGGTTCCCGGGTCATTTCGGCTCGCTTGATCCATGGTGGCACGCCGTCACGCGCGATCAGGCGCTTCAGGCGCTTGATCATTTCATCCGCGTAAGCCTGCCGCGCTTTGGTGACTATCAGGACGCGATGATTGCAGACCAGGACTATCTCTATCATGCCGTCATCTCGCCCTATCTGAACGCTGGGCTGCTGACTGCGCGCGAGGTGGTCGCAGCGGCTCAGCGCGCGTGGGCCGACGGCGAAGCGCCGATCAACGCGGTGGAGGGGTTCGTCCGCCAGATCCTAGGCTGGCGCGAATATGTCCGTGGCGTCTACTTTCATGCCGGACCAGATTACCATGAACGCAACGCACTCAACGCCACGCGTCCGCTGCCCGATTTCTATTGGACTGGCGACACGCAGATGCGGTGCATGGCCGATAGCGTCCGCAATACGGCCAGGAACGCCTACGCACACCATATCCAGCGGCTGATGGTGCTCGGCAACTTCGCGATGCTGGCCGGATGCAGCCCGCAGGAGGTCGCTGACTGGTATTTGGTGGTTTACGCTGACGCATATGAGTGGGTGGAAGACCCGAACGTCATCGGCATGAGTCAGTTCGCCGATGGTGGCTTGCTTGGCAGCAAACCTTACGCCGGCAGTGGCCAATATATCAACCGCATGAGCGACTATTGCGGTCGCTGCACCTATGACGTCGCCAAGCGTGTCGGCGATGGTGCCTGCCCGTTCAACGCGCTCTATTGGGACTTCCTAGCGCGTAACGAGGCGTTACTGCGCGGCAACCAGCGGCTGCGGAACATGTATTCAACGTGGGACCGTTTCGGCGATAGCACCAAGGCCGACATACGCGCCCACGCCGCCGCCGTGCTTGCCGCCCTCCGCCCCGCCCACCCCGGCTGGGCGCGCGCAGCGCCGCCTCAGGGCAGCAGCGCGTAGATCACGCACGCTTCGGCCGTCAGCGCCTGACGCGGCGGCTGCAGCGTTACGCGCCGCGGCTCAACGGCCTCGCCCGGGCCCTGCTGCACCGATGGCGGGGGCGGCGGCGGGGGAGGCGCGGGTGCTGGCGCGAACCGGCGCGATCCCGACACCTGCACCATCTCGGTCGGCAGCTGTCCGCCGACATAGCTCGGCCACCCGGCCAGCACCTCCGTGCGGCAGACGCCGCCCCGTGGATCGATCACCTTGGGCGCTCCGAGCCGTTCGCCCGCGCCCGCCACCGCCGCGTGCGCCCGCGCGGCTGCGTCGCGCACCGCAGCGTCGGCCAGTTCGCGGCGCGTCTCGTTGTCTGGCTCCAGCTGGAAATAGACCGCGTCGACGCTGGTCGGCTTGGCGGCGAGCACGCGGTTATACGCCGCCTCAAGCGCGCCAACGCCGCGCATTTCGATCTGCACGTTGGCAGTGACCTGGTAACGGTCGATCTTGTCCGCGCGCTGATTGTCGATCAGCCGCCCGTCCTTGTCGCGATACTGGTCATTAAGCGGGCGCGTGGCAAAGGTCGTCGTCAGCCGCACGCGATCGGCGCCGAGCTGGCGCAGCGCCTGATCGAGCGCTGCGACGCGCCGCGCGGCGTTCTCGGTCGCCTCGGGCGCGGTGCGCTCCACCGCGCTGAACGCGGCGCCGAACTGCGCGCGGTTCGCTGGCAGCTCGGCGCGGACATATCCAAGCGATGCGATCACCGGCTCGCGCATCCACCAGGGCGCGGGGACGTAGCGCTGCCCCAGCTCGGCCGGCGGCACCTGCGCCGTTGCGCTGCCGCCCACCAGCAACCCCACCGCGATCAGTATCCGCATCGGCCAGCCCCTGTTCGTCAGCTTATACAGACCGGCTGGCACAAGCGGCCAAATCAAGGCGGCACCGCGCCCGCTTGACCGCGCCGCCCGGCCCGTGTTCGGTCGCGCCCGGTGGCGGAGCTGAAGACACAGATCGTGATCGTCGGCGGCGGCGCGGGCGGGTTGGAGCTCGCGCGCAGGCTGGGCGCGCGCTACGGCCGCAAGCGCCACGACATCATCCTGATCGACCGGAACGCCACGCACATCTGGAAGCCGCTGCTGCACGAGGTCGCCGCCGGTGCGCTCGACGCCAATATCGACGAGGTCGGCTATCGCGCGCACTGCAAGCGCTGGGGCTATCGCTTTTTCCACGGCACGGTGGAGGGCATCAACCGCCACGCGCGCGAGGTGATTATCGCGCCGCTCATCGACGACGACGGCACCGAGCTCATCGGCCGTCACCGCATCCGCTATGACTGGCTGGTGCTGGCGTTCGGCAGTGTGGGCAACGATTTCGGCACGCCCGGTGCGCGCGAGAACGCGATCTTCCTCGACGACCGTCATTCCGCCGACCGCTTCCGCGAGAAGCTTCTGAACCACTGCCTGCGCGTCAGCCGCGCGATGACCTACGGCGAGGAGCCCGACGCGCGCGTTCGCATCGCGATCGTCGGCGGCGGCGCGACCGGCGTGGAGCTGGCGGCCGAGCTGTACAACGCCGCCGCTGGCCTGCGCTATTACGGCCTGGAGGTGTTCGACGAATCGCGCCTGGAGGTGACGCTGCTGGAGGCCGGCCCGCGCATCCTCCCCGCGCTGCCGGAACGCCTCGCCGAAGCCGCGCGCGAGGAGCTGCGTGCGCTCGGCGTGCGCGTATTGGAGGGCGCGCGCGTGGTGGAGGTCACCCCCGACGGTATCGTCACCGCCGACGGCGAGCACATCCCGGCCGAACTGCGCGTGTGGGCCGCGGGCGTGAAGGCCGCGCCGATGCCCGCCGGCCCGGGCTCGCTCGAGCTCAATCGCGCGGGCCAGTATGTGGTGAACGAGCATCTTCAGACCAGCGACCGGCGCATCTTCGCGCTGGGCGACTGCGCCAGCTACACCCCGCCCGGCGCGGAACGCCCCGTTCCCCCGCGCGCCCAGGCCGCGCACCAGATGGCAGCCGTCGTGTTCAAAAACCTGGTCGCAGCGATGGAGGGCGGGCCGATGCGCGCCTTCGTCTATCGCGACAAGGGCTCGCTCATCTCGCTCTCGCGCTATTCGACCGTCGGCTCGCTGATGGGCAACCTGGTCGGCGGCCGCATGGCGATCGAGGGCCGCCTGGCGCGGGTCATCTACCTGTCCCTATACCGGCTCCATCTGCTGGCGATCCACGGCTTCTGGAAGGGCGTGGGCATGATCGCGCTGGGGCATGTGACAGCGGTGACCCGGCCGCGGCTGAAGCTGCATTAGCATATTCAAAACACAGCATCGCGGATCCGTGCGGCGACGCTGTCCGCTGCTCGATCGCGCGCCACGGCGGGCCGCCCACGCTCGGCCGCCCGAACGAGCCTGGGCCGGATTACGGAATTGTTCCAAACCCTCTTGCAGCGGCACACAGAAATGATAATGACGAACCTGATAGGTTCAACAGGAGGGCAGAATGACGAGCCGTTTTCGCGTAGCATGTGTGGTTCTGGCAGCGACGTCGGCGATGGCCGCGCCGTCGCGGGCCGCGACGATCATCGATCTGGTTCGGCCCTATACTGGCCAGTGGAGCCCGATCGGTGTGCCGAACACCTCCACCTACGGGCAGAGCTTCACCGTTGGCGCGGACACAGTCCTCACCGGCTTTTCGCTGTATCTGAACGGTAACCCGAACAACGAAATGCTGTTCAAGGGCTATCTCTATGCTTGGGATGGAACGAAGGCGGTCGGCCCGCAGCTTTACGCCAGCTCGGTCCAGTCGTTCTCGGGTGTGTCGGATAACAGTGTCCCGGCCGAGATCGCGTTCAATACCGGTAACCTCAATCTCACGACCGGCCAGCAATATATTGCGTTTCTGTCGACTGCGGGGCTGCAAGACGGACGGCCGCCATCATCTTATATGATGCCATATTCGGCTGAGTTGCGTAGCGAGCAATATGACGGCGGCGGCTTTCAGTATTTCAACACTGGTGACGACTTCTCGCTGTTGACGTCGACCAGGTGGGACACTTCGGGTTCGAATTTCGGCGACGTTTGGTTCAAGGCGCGACTGATCGCTCAGGCAGTTCCGGCGCCGGGGTCGCTGCTGCTTTTGACCGGGCTGACCGCAGTCGTCGGCTTGGCCCGCCGCCGGGCTCGCTGAGCCGGCATATCGGTTGAACGCCGAGCGGTCGCGCGCGCCCAGGCGCCGCGGCCGTTCGGGCTGCAACGGCTGTAACGCGCGCGTCGGCGCAGGACGGATGGCAACGGGGCTGCGGGGCCGCGCTTGCAATGTAGGAAAAGCTCTGGGCCTATGCTGGCGATGGAGCACCGGTTCACCCTCGCCAACGCCCGTCTGTTCGATGGTGGCGCGCGCGTTCCCTTCGTGCCTGCCCGCAACATGGGCGCACCGTTTCCCGAGCCGCCGGAAATCGCGGTCATCCATTTCACCGGCGGCGGCTCGGCGCGCTCGTCGGCGGCGTGGTTCGCCGATCCGCGCAACCGGAGCTCATCGGCGCATGTGGTGATCGATCGCGACGGATCGGTCATCCAGTGCGTGCCCTTCGACCGGCAGGCGTGGCACGCCGGCGTGTCCGCGTGGCGCGGACTTACCGGACTGAACCGGTACAGCTGGGGGATCGAGCTCGCCAACTGGGGGTGGCTGCAACGCATGGGCGCGGGCTGGGCCGATGGCGCGGGGCGGCCGGTGCAGGGCGCGGTGCTCGCGGCGCACCGCCACGGCAACCCCGGCGGTGACGCCGGTCCGATCGGTTGGGAGCCCTACCCGTCCGCGCAGGTCGCCGCCGCCGCCGCGCTGTGCGGTGCGCTGGGCGTGCGCGAGGTGGTGGGTCACGACGACATCGCGCCGGGCCGCAAGAGCGATCCCGGCCCAGCGTTCGATATGCCAGCCTTCCGCGCGCGCGTGTTCGCCGTCCCGGCCGCCGCACGCTGATCCCGCGCGGCCCTCGCGGCGTTCGCGACGTATCCCGGCCGCCCGTCGCCCCCCAGTCCTCCGCCGCGTCGGGGGCGGGGACCGCGCCGCGGTCGGCGGGGCAGGGCCGACTGGCTATTCGTCGAGGAACAGCGTCGCCGGATGCTCCAGCTGGGCCTTCAGCGCCTGCACGAACAACGCGGCGTCATAGCCGTCGACCACGCGGTGATCGAAGCTGGATGAGAGGTTCATGCGCTTGCGGACGACGATCTGGCCGTGGCTGACGACCGCACGGTCCTCCAGCTTGCCGACGCCGACGATCGCCACCTCCGGGTGGTTGATGACCGGCGTGGTGACGATCCCGCCCAGCGCGCCGAGCGAGGTCAGCGTGATGGTCGAGCCGCTGAGCTCCCTGGCGGACGCCTTGCCCGCGCGCGCGGCGTTCGACAGGCGCGCGATCTCGGCGGCGAGATCCCACAGCGAGCGCGCTTCGGCGTTGAAGATCACCGGCACCATCAGCCCGTTCGGAGTCTGCGCAGCGAGGCCGAGATGGACGGGCGCAAACCGCTCGATGACGCCCGCGGCCTCGTCATAGCGCGCGTTGACCATCGGGAACTCGGGCGCGGCGCGCGTGATGGCGCGGATCAGGAAGGGCAGCAGCGTGAGCTTGCCGCGGGCCGCGCCATGCTTGTCGTTGAGGTGCCTGCGCAGCGCCTCAAGCTCGGTGCAGTCGATCTCTTCCACATAAGCGAAGTGCGGGATCGATCGCTTCGACTGCGCCATTTTCTCCGCGATCTTGCGGCGCAGCCCGATCATGCGCTGCTGTTCGGAGCCTTCGCGAGTGGAGAGAGCACTGCCCTCTCCCTGGCGCTGGCGCGCCTGTCCCTCTCCCGATTGCGGGAGAGCGTGCTCCGCGGAGGCGGGAGCGGGCTGTCCGTAAGCGAGAAACGCATCCAGTTCCTGGTGGCGGATGCGCCCGTGCGGGCCGGGCTGGACGAAGCGGAGGTCGACGCCCAGCGCCTTCGCGCGCGCGCGGACGGCTGGAGCAGCCAGCGGCCTCCCCTCTCCCCCCGGGGGAGAGGGTGGCTGCGCAGCAGCCGGGAGCGGGGACGCGCGCCCATCGCGATGAGCCGGCCCGTGGCGCTCCTCCTCGGGCGGCGGCTCGGCGCGGGGCGGCGGCGGGGTGTGGGCGCGGACGGTCGAGTGCGCCGCGATCACCGTGCCGCCGCCGGGGCCGATCTGGTGCGGCGCGTCGGCGGCCTCTGCGATCGCAGGACCGTCGGCCTGCGGAGCGGGGGTGGCTCCGATGTCGGAGGCGGCGCTCGTCTCGAGGATCACGAGCGGCGAGCCGACCGGGACCATCGACCCGGCCTCGCCCGCGATTTCGATGACCGTCCCGTCCACCGGCGAGGTCAGCTCGACGGTCGCCTTGTCGGTCAGCATGTCCACCAGCGGATCGTCTTCGCGCACGGTGTCGCCGACCTTCACGCGCCACTGGCTGATCTCAGCCTCGGCGGTGCCCTCGCCGATGTCGGGAAGCTTGAAGGTGAAGCGGGCCAATCAATCCTCCATCACGCGCCGGATCGCCTTCACGATGCGGGCCGGGCCGGGGAAGTAGTTCCATTCGAAGGCGTGGGGGTAGGGGGTGTCCCAGCCGGTGACGCGCTCAATCGGCGCTTCCAGATAGTCGAAGCACCGCTCCTGCACCTGCGCGCTGAGCTCGGCGCCGAAACCGCCGGTGCGGGTGGCTTCGTGGACGATGACGCAGCGCCCAGTCTTCTCCACGCTGTCGACGATCGTCTCCACGTCGAGCGGGAGCAGCGTGCGCAGGTCGATCACCTCGCCATCGACGCCCGCTTCGGTGACGGCGGCCAGCGCCACGTGGACCATCGTGCCGTAGGCGAGCAGCGTCACGTCGGCGCCCGGCCGAACCACCGCCGCCTTGCCGAGCGGGACGGTATAGTGCCCCTCGGGCACCTCGCTCGCCGGATGCTTCGACCAGGGCTGAACAGGACGGTCGTGGTGGCCATCGAACGGGCCGTTGTAAATGCGCTTGGGCTCGAAGAAGAGCACCGGATCGTCGTCCTCGATCGCGGAGATCAGCAGGCCCTTGGCGTCGTAGGGCGTCGAGGGAATGACCGTCTTCAGGCCGACGACGTGGGTGAAGATGCCCTCGGGCGACTGGCTGTGCGTCTGCCCGCCGAAGATGCCGCCGCCGACCGGCGACCTGACCGTGATCGGCGCCGTGAAACCGCCATTGGAGCGATAGCGCAGCCGCGCCGCCTCGGAGATCAGCTGGTCGATCCCAGGGTAGATATAATCGGCGAACTGGATTTCGGGTACGGGGCGGAGGCCGTAGGCGCCCATGCCGATCGCAGTGGCGATGATGCCGCTCTCGGCAATCGGAGCGTCGAAGCAGCGGGTCAGGCCGTATTTCGCCTGCAGCCCGTCAGTCGCGCGGAACACGCCGCCGAAATAGCCAACGTCCTGCCCGAAGATGACGACGTTGGGGTCGCGCGCCAGCATCACGTCCAGCGCCGAGTTGATCGCCTGGATCATGTTCATCGTGGGCATCGGTTACGCCTCTCCAGCCATGGGCGCACGGCCCTCTGCCGGAGTCGCTGCGCTCCGCCACCCGCTCCTCCGGGGAAGGCGGAACAGGCCGCGCCGGCAGCCGGGGAGAGCGGAGGCGACGGAGCGCATCAAAACCCCGCCTCGCGCTTCTGTTCGGCGATGTGGGGCGGGATGTCCCTGAAGATGCCATCGAACATCGTTGCGGGGTCCGGGCCGGGGCCGGTGCCCAGCGTGCCGTTCGCCTCGGCCTCGCGCCCGGCGGAGCGGACCTGCGCGGTCAGCTCGGCGATCATCGCCTCGTGGCGCGCATCGTCCCACGCGCCGATCGTCACCAGATGCTGCTTCAACCGCTCAAGCGGATCGCCGAGTGGCCAGGCTTGGCCCTCCTGCGCGGGGCGGTAGCGGGTGGGGTCGTCGCTCGTCGAGTGACCCTCCGCGCGGTAGGTGAACAGCTCGATGAGCGTCGGCCCCAGGTTCGCACGCGCGCGCTCGGCCGCCCACTCGGTCGCTGCATACACGGCCAGCAGGTCGTTGCCGTCGACGCGCAGCCCCGGCAGCCCGTACGCCAGCGCCCGCGCGGCGAAGGTGGTCGCGTCGCCGCCCGCGATGCCCGAATAGCTGCTGATCGCCCACTGGTTGTTGACGACGTTCAGAATGACCGGCGCGCGGTAGACGGTCGCGAACGTGCAGGCGCTGTGGAAATCGTTCTCGGCAGTCGATCCCTCGCCAATCCACGCGGCGGCGATGCGCGTATCGCCCGCGTAGGCCGAAGCCATCGCCCAGCCGACCGCCTGCGGATACTGCGTCGCCAGATTGCCCGATATGCTGAAGAAGCCGTATTCGGGGTGGCTATACATGATCGGTAGCTGCCGCCCCAGCAGCGGATCGGCGGCATTGCTGTAAACCTGGTTCATCATGGTGACGAGGCTGCAGCCGCGCGTGATGAGCAGGCCCTGCTGGCGGTAGGTGGGGAAGCACATGTCGCCGTCGTCCAGCGCCAAGGCCGCGCCGACCGCCACGGCTTCCTCGCCCAGCGACTTCATGTAGAAGCTGGTTTTGCCCTGCCGCTGCACGCGATACATCCGATCGTCGTAGATGCGCGTCAGCGCGATTGCCCGCAGCGCCCTCACCAGCATCTCCGGGCTGAGCTTCGGGTCCCACGGGCCGACCGCCTTGCCATCCTCGCTGAGCACGCGGATCAGGCCGTAGACATGGTCGCGCATCTCGCTAGCCGGCGTGCCGATATCGGGGCGCGCCATCGCTCCGGCCGGGGGAACCGCGATATGGCTGAAATCGGGCGCCTCGCCGGGCCGCGCGGGCGGCTCGGGAATGTGGAGGCTCAAGGGTTGCTGGTTGGCGCGCATAAGGCTGGTCGGGCGCGTGCTGCGGGCGCGCGAAGGCGTCAAGCAACAAACTTGCTGCGGTGCGAAGGGGCAAGCGGTTGAGCAACAATGTTGCATCGAAGGGCGCTCCGGCGTTCCCTCCCTCGCAGGCGGAGGGGGAGCGCGCCGGGCATGGCGGAGGCGTGACCGGGGCCCACGGCTGGATCGTGCTCGATAAGCCGCTGGGCATGTCGAGCGCGCAGGCCGTCGCCATGGTGCAGCGACTCGCGCGAGCCTCCGGCTGGGGCAGGGTGAAGGCGGGCCACGGCGGCACGCTCGATCCGTTGGCGACCGGCGTGCTGCCGATCGCGCTGGGCGAGGCGACCAAGCTCTGCGGCCGGATGCTCGATGCCGAGAAGGCCTATGATTTCACGATCGCCTTCGGCGCTGCGACCGCGACCGACGATGCCGAGGGCGAGGTCGTCGGGACCAGCACCGTCCGCCCCACGCTCGAGCAGCTGCACGCCGTGCTGCCCAGCTTCACCGGCCCGATCCGCCAGCGCCCTCCGGCGTATTCGGCGCTGAAGGTGGGCGGCGAGCGCGCCTACGCCCTGGCGCGGGCGGGCGAAGCTGTGGAGCTCGCGGAGCGGGCGGTGACGGTGCACGACCTCCGGATCGTCCCCGGCACGGGGCGGGGGCCCGGCGGCGAAGCGGACGGCGGAGAGGGCGCGCAGCGCAGCGGAGCCTCGACGGTCATCGGCGCCTTCGCGGCCGCCTCGCGCCCGCATCCGCTCCACCGGCCCGCGGCTGGTCCCACTTCGCGTTCCGGGCAGGAGCTTTGCGAAGTCACCCTTTCTGCCCGCGTGTCGAAGGGCACGTATATCCGCTCCCTCGCGCGCGACATCGCGCGCGCGGTGGGCACAGAAGGCCACGTCACGATGCTCCGCCGTGCGCGCGCCGGGCCCTTCGCTGAGGCCCGGGCCATCACCGTGGACAAGCTGGCCGCCTTGTGCGATGGCGGAATGCTTGGGGAAGCGGTGCTTCCCCTGACCGCTGGGCTGGACGGCATCCCGGCTCTCGCGGTCACGGGCGACGAGGCGATGGCGCTCCGGCAAGGACGCGCGCTTGGTCCCCGCCCCGGCTCACACGGCCTGTGCGTTGCCTGCCTGTCCGGCGTCCCCGTGGCGCTGGTCGTGGCCGATGGCGGCGGCATCCGCGTGGAGCGGGGCTTCAACCTTCCCTGATGCTCGCGGAGTATGAACCCATGTCGATCACTGCCGAGCGCAAGGCCGCGCTTATCGCCGACAACGCCCGTGGCGAGACCGATACCGGCTCCCCCGAAGTCCAGGTCTCGATCCTCAGCGAGCGGATTGCCAACCTGACCGAGCATTTCAAGACCCACGCCAAGGACAACCACTCGCGCCGTGGCCTGCTGCTGATGGTCAACAAGCGCCGCGCGCTGCTGGACTATCTGAAGCGCAAGGACGAGGCGCGCTATTCGGCGCTGATCGCGAAGCTGGGCCTGCGGAAGTAACGGCTGAGGCGGGCCGCGCTCGTGCCCGGGAGGCGAGCGAAGCCGGGGCCGGCGTGCGCCGCTTCTGGGCAGCGTTCCCTCCCGGCGCGATCGTCCAGTCTCTGGTGAGGACCAGCCGTCCCGCCCGCCGGCCGACGCTGCCGGTCGCGAGAAGCGATTGCGGTCCGCGCCTCCCGCAGCGCAGGGGTGGCCCGTCGCCCGCATCAGGGCTAAGAGTGCGCCCGTCACAAAGCACTTAGCGAAACAGGCCTCCGCAATGCGGCCGGGGCGACGAAAGGATTTTTGCATGTTCGATATTAAGACCGTTTCGGTCGAATGGGGTGGGCGTACGCTGACCCTAGAGACGGGGCGCGTCGCGCGGCAGGCCGATGCCGCCGTGCTGGCGACCTACGGTGAAACCGTCGTCCTCTGTGCCGTCACGGCCGCCAAGTCGGTGAAGGAAGGGCAAGATTTCTTCCCGCTGACCGTCCATTATCAGGAGAAGTTCTCCGCCGCCGGGCGCATTCCGGGCGGGTTCTTCAAGCGCGAAGGCCGCCCCACCGATCACGAGACGCTGACCAGCCGCCTGATCGACCGCCCGATCCGCCCCCTCTTTCCCGAGGGGTTCTACAACGAGATCAACGTGATCGCGCAGGTGTTCAGCTATGACGGCGAGAACGAGCCCGACATCGTGGCGATGGTCGCGGCCTCCGCGGCGCTGACGCTCAGCGGCGTGCCGTTCATGGGCCCGATCGGCGGCGCCCGTGTCGGCTATATCGACGGCGAATACGTCCTGAACCCCAGCCGCGAGCAGCTGGAGACCTCCGAGCTCGATCTCGTCGCCGCAGCCACCGCCGAGGCCGTGATGATGGTCGAATCGGAAGCGAAGGAGCTGTCCGAGGAGGTGATGCTTGGCGCGGTGATGTTCGCCAAGTCCCAGTCGCAGGCGGTCATCGATGCGATCATCAAGCTGGCCGAGCAGGCCGCCAAGGAGCCGTGGGACGTCAAGAAGACCGACGACGACGCGATCCTGTCGAAGCTCCGCCCTCTGGTGGGCGCCGAGATCGACGCCGCCTACAAGACGCTCGGCAAGTCCAGCCGCCGCGAGCAGCTGGAGCTTGTCAAGGCCAAGGCCAAGGACGCGTTTGCCGATCAGGACGGCCAGACGCAGATGAAGGCGATCAAACTTCTGAAGAAGCTGGAAGCCGAAATCGTCCGCGGCGCGATCCTGAAGGAAAAACGCCGCATCGACGGCCGTGCCCTGAACCAGGTGCGCGCGATCGACAGCAAGGTGGCGGTCCTGCCGCGTGCGCACGGATCGGCGCTGTTCACCCGCGGCGAGACGCAGGCGCTGGTTTCGGTGACGCTGGGGACAGCGGACGACGAACAGATGATCGACGCCATTTACGGAGTCAGCCACCAGAACTTCCTGCTGCACTATAACTTCCCGCCCTACAGCGTGGGCGAAGTCGGCCGCTTCGGCGCGCCGGGCCGCCGCGAGACGGGCCACGGCAAGCTTGCCTGGCGCGCGCTGCATCCGGTGCTGCCGTCGAAGGCCGAGTTCCCCTATACGATCCGCGTCATCTCGGACATCACCGAGTCGAACGGCTCAAGTTCGATGGCCTCCGTGTGCGGCGGCGCGCTGGCGCTGATGGACGCGGGCGTGCCGCTGAAGCGCAGCGTGTCGGGCATCGCGATGGGCCTGATCCTGGAAGGCAAGGACTTCGCGGTCCTCAGCGACATCCTGGGCGACGAGGATCACCTCGGCGACATGGACTTCAAGGTGGCCGGCACCAGCCAGGGCATCACGTCGCTCCAGATGGACATCAAGATCGCGGGCATCACCGAAGAGATCATGCGCGTCGCGCTCGCGCAGGCGAATGAAGGCCGCGCGCACATCCTCGCCGAGATGGACAAGGCGCTGTCGGGCATTAGCGGCGAGCTCAGCCAGCACGCGCCGCGCATCGAGACGATGACGATCCCCAAGGACAAGATCCGCGAGGTGATCGGCACGGGCGGCAAGGTGATCCGCGAGATCGTCGCCGAGACCGGCGCGAAGGTCGACATCGAGGATGACGGCACGATCAAGATCGCGTCGAGCGACTCCGCCAAGATCGAAGCTGCGAGGAACTGGATCATCGGCATCGTCGCCGAGCCGGAGGTGGGCAAGGTCTATTCGGGCAAGGTCGTGTCGATGGTCGATTTCGGCGCGTTCGTGAACTTCATGGGCGCGAAGGACGGCCTCGTCCACATTTCCGAGATCCGGAACGAGCGCGTCGCCAAGGTGAGCGAAGTGCTGACCGAAGGCCAGCCGGTGAAGGTGAGGGTGCTGGGCATCGACGAGCGCGGCAAGATCCGACTGTCGATGCGGCTGGTAGACCAGGAGACCGGCGCCGAGCTGGAGGACACGCGCCCGCCGCGCGAGGGCGGCGACCGTGACCGCGGCCCGCGCCGCGACGGCGACCGTGGCCCGCGCCGCGACGGCGATCGCGGCCCGCGCCGCGACGGTGATCGCAGCCGCGATGACCGCCCGCGGGGCGACGACCGCCCGCGGCGCGACGATGACCGTCCGCGCTCGGACGACCGGCCCCGCCGCGATGATGACCGACCGCGGCGCGACGATGACCGCCCGCAGCCGGACGACCGCGACGACCGTGCCCGCCGAGACGACGACCGCCCGCGCCGCAACGACGATCGCCCGCGCTCGGACGACCGCGCTCGCCGCGACGACGATCGCCCGCGCTCGGGCGATCGTTCGCGTGGCGGCCGCGATCCGGACTTCGCAGCACCCGATTTCCTCGCAGGCGCAGCGATCCGCAGCGATGACGACGACGACGCGGGCGAGACCAAGCCCCGCCGCCGGCGGAGCTGAAGCCAAGTGGCGGGGGCAGGCCGCCGGGCCGGCCCCGCCGCTGATCCGGCGGCGACGCCGACGACTCGGCGACACGCTTTCCGCTTGGCGACCTGCAGTCGATGGCCGAAGCGCACCCGCTCCTCGCTGACGCCGCCGTCCCATAACCAGACCGGTTCTTTTGCGCTTGACTTGTAGGACATGCGGGCGTCCTCTCGCGCTCAGGTCGGGTGCGGCGCGAGTGGCGCGGCCGGGCTTAGTCGGCGGTCCGCTCGTGCGGCGGGCTGTTCGGTGACGGTGGAAGGAGATGCGACGCGAGACCGGCGGGGCGGCACACGCCCTACAAGCGGGGCCGGGGTCAGAGGCTCTGCGAACATAAAGTATCTGATGCCGGTCTCATGGTATGCCGGGCTTAGCGGCCCGGACGCCCGTCGCTTGCCCTTCCGCCCAGCCGCACCCCCCGGCCCGCCACTCCGGGCCGGGGGTTCCGGTTTCAAGCCCGCCAGGCGTCGCCGCTGCCAAGCGGCCGCGTCGGGCCGCCTTGCGCCATGCGCCGTGGCGGGCGGACGCGAAAGGCGCCGCATGCGCCGCCGGCGACGCGCGCTGCGCAGCGCGGGCCCGCCATACCGCCTCAGGATGGTCGGCATCCGGTTCATCCCGCGCTAAGCGGCGGGCTGCGTCTTGCGTCGGGCTGCCCGACGCGGGAGGGGACGATCCATGCTTCGCCACATCATCCTGCCCGCCGCGGCGCTGTTCGCCGCCGCCGCCGCCCCGGCGCCTGCCGCCGATCCGGTCCTCGCCAAGCTGATCGAAGGGGCGCGCACGACGCCGCCGCTGCCCTATGAGCGATCGTCCGAGACGTTGAGCGGGGGCAAGCGGCAGGTCGTCGTCGATCGCTACAGCCCCACTGCGCAGCCGCAATTCGCGCTGGTGTCGATCGACGGCAAGCCGCCGACGGCCGAGGAAGCTGAACAGTTCGGCAAGCGCGCGCGCAACTCCAGACCCGCGGGCTATTATCGCATCGCCGAGCTGCTCGCAGCCGGCGCCGAGCGCGTGCAGCCGAACCTCTACCGCGTCACCAAGCTGCCGCCCGATTTCCTGCGCGGGCAGATGGCGTCGATGTCCGAGCATGTGATCGCCGACGTGCGCGTCGGCGGCACGCCCGATCGCCCGTATGTCACCGAATACCGTCTCTATGCGCCCAAGCCGGTGCGCGTGCGGATCGTCGCCAAGATCGACAGCTTCGAAGCCGTGACGCGCTACGCCCTCGGCTCAGACGGCCGCCCGCGGCTGCGCGAGCAGACCATCTCGATCCGCGGCGAAGCGATGGGCAGCAGCCTCAACACCGATTCGACCACGCGCTACCGCGACCTCTGACGCCCGGCGCCTACTCCACCCAGTCGAGTCCCATCTCGCCATAGGCGTCGCGGCGGTCGGCCCAGCCGGGTTTGACCTTTACGTGGAGGAACAGGTGTACGCGGCGGCCGAGCAGCGATTCGAGCTCGGCGCGCGCCGCCTCGCCGATGGCCTTGATGCGCGTGCCGCCCTTGCCCAGCACGATCGCCTTCTGGCTGTCGCGCTCGACGAGGATCGACTGGTGGATCGTCGTCGCGCGCGGGCCTTCGCTGAACTGCTCGGTCTCGATCGTGGCGGCGTAGGGCAGCTCGTCGCGGAGCTGTAGGTAGATCTGCTCGCGCGTCAGCTCGGCTGCGAGCAGGCGCGTGGTGGCGTCGGTGATCTGGTCCGGCGGAAAGTGCCACGGCCCCGCGGGCAGCGCGGCTGCGAGCCGGCGCTTGAGCTCGGGCACGCCGTCACCCTGCGGCGCGGCGATCATGAAGGTTTCGGCGAACGGCAGGCGCTGGTTCGCTTCGGCTGCGAGCGGCAGCAGCCGCTCCTTGCTCGCGATGTCGACCTTGGTCAGCGCCAGCCATTTCGGCTCCGGTCGCTGCGAAAGGCCGGTGACGATCTCGGCCACGTCGTCGGCGAGCCCGCGCCGAGCGTCGATCAGCAGCAGCACGACATCGGCGCCCTCGGCCCCCTCCCACGCGGCCTTGACCATCGCGCGCTCCAGCCGCTTGCGCGGCGCAAAGATGCCGGGCGTGTCGACCAGCAGCAGCTGGGCGTCGCCCTCGACCGCGATGCCCATCAGCCGCGCGCGCGTCGTCTGCACGCGCGGCGACACGATCGCGACTTTCTCGCCGACAAGCGCATTGACGAGCGTCGACTTGCCCGCGTTCGGCGCGCCAACGACGGCAACCACCCCGCAGCGTGTCGGCGCCGTCACAGGCCGAGCCGCTTCAGCAGCGCTTCGGCAGCCGCGCGCTCGGCTTCGGCCTTCGACGTGCCGATCGCCTCGACGGGCTGTTGGCCGGTGACCGAGAGCAGCACGCGGAAGCGCGGCGCATGATCGGGCCCCTCGCGCGCGACGACCTCGTAGGCCGGCAGCCTGAAGCCGCGCGCTGCTGCCCATTCCTGGAGGCGGTTCTTGGGGTGGCCGGCTGCGTCGCCCGCCTCGGCCTGCCCCGCCCAGGCGCGCGCAATGAACCCGCTCGCCGCGGCCCAGCCGCCATCGAGATAGAGCGCGCCGATCAGCGCCTCGCACACGTCGGCGAGCACGTTGTCCTGGCCATGCACTCCCGCCGCGCGCGCGCCCCGGTCGACGCGGATGTGCGACGCCGCGCCCAGCGCACGCGCGACGGCTGCGCAGCGGCCGCGGTCGACGAGCGCTGCGAGGCGGCGCGCCATCGCCGCCAGCTCCTCGCCGCCCTGGTAAAGCCGCTCGGCGGTGGCCAGCGCGAGCACCCGGTCGCCCAGAAACTCCAGCCGCTGATAGTCGGGCTGACCCATGCTGCCATGCGTGAGCGCCTCGGCGAGCAGAGCGGGATCTCGGAACCGGTGGCCGAGAGCGGCTGCGGCCCAGTCTTCGGCGTCCGTGCTCATCAAGCGATACCCAGCAGCGCTGGGGCGCGCGGAGACAGCCCGGCGTCCGCAACCGGATTGCCGACGCGCGCCACCGGCTTAGCAACGCGAGTGATCGGGTAGGCAGCACCGGCCGCGGCTCCGCTGACAACGCGCGAAAACGCCTGCTTGGCTTTACGGAGCGGCAGCAGACGGACGGGTTGGCTCATGCGCGGCGTGTAGCACGCCGCGTCCACATCGCCACGGCTAGCTTCCGCGCGCGCCAGCAGATGATCGCCAGCTTCGGCGAAGGCCGGTTCGCGGACGCCCGTCAACCAGCCGCGAATGCCTCGCCCGGCCGCGGCGTCAGCAGGCCGAGCGCTGCCCGGCGCTGCGCCCGGACGAAGCGAGCGTGGCGGGCATCGTCCCCGGGCCGCCATTGGGCGACGGCCATCGTCAGAAGGTCGTGCCGATCCGGCTGAAGCGGATCGCGCCGGGCCAGGTCCACGGCGCGTACCAATGCGCGGTGCCGTCGATCGAGAACCACATGATCGTCGCGCGACCGACGAGGTTCTCGGCGGGCACGAACCCCACACCTTGCTCGGCCGCCCCGAAACGGCTGTCGGCGGAATCGTCGCGGTTGTCGCCCATCATGAAGTAATGGCCAGCAGGCACGATGAACACCTGCGTGTTGTCGCCCGGCGCGCTGTCCGACTGATCGAGCACGTTATAGGTTCGCCCGCCCGGCAACGTTTCGCGGAACTGGCGGTAGCGACAGTTGAAGCCGCCCTTGCCGTTGGGCTCGCGCACCGTCGTCTCGAACCCTGCGCGGCAATCCTCGTCGCGCGTGATCGGGATGACCGCGTCGGCCACGCGCACCTTCGGCACGGCCTGGCCGTTGATGTAGAGCACGCCCTCGCGCATCTGGATCTGGTCGCCAGGCAGGCCGATCAGCCGCTTGATGAAATCGACGCTGGAATTGTTGGGGTTGCGGAACACGATCACGTCGCCGCGCGTGGGCGGGCTGCCGCCGATCCGGCCATCGAACAGCGGCGGGCCGAACGGGAAGCTGTAGCGGCTGTAGCCATAGGGCCATTTGGCCACGAACAGATAGTCGCCGACCTCCAGCTTGGGGAGCATCGATCCCGAAGGGATATTGAACGGTTCGAACAGGAACGAACGCAGCACAACCGCGATGGCAAGCGCCGAGACGATCGTCTTGACCCACTCCATCAGCGTCGATTGCATCTTCGCGCCGCGCGCGAGGTGGGCGGCGCGCGCGTCCGCGTCGGCAGCGTCGGGAATCATGGGGTCAGGGCGCTCGCTATTGGCCACAGTTCAACAGCCACGCGCCTTGGGGCCGCAGGGCGCGCGGGGTCAAGCCTTGAGCTTCCAGCCGGACTTCAGCGCGCGATATGCGACGAACCACAGAAGCGCTGCGATGAACAGCAGCACGCCCGCCGAAACCGCGACGTCGCCGTCGGATCGGTGCAGGAACGCCGAGCGGAATCCGTCGATTGCATGAAAGAACGGGTTCAGGTGCGCGAGCCGGTCCCACGGCGCTGCAAGCACCGACAGCGTGTAGAACGTGCCCGAAAGCAGCGTCAGCGGTTGCACGACGAAGTTGGCGATCGCCGCTGCGTGATCGAACTTCTCCGCCCAGATGCCGGTCAGCAGACCCAGCAAGGCAAGCATCACGGAAGCAACGGTGCCGAAGAACAGCGCGACCGCGATGTTTGGCATGTGGAGATGGACGCCCGGCCAGAAGGCCATCGCAAGCAGCGTCACCAACCCGATCGCCCACGCGCGCGTCACCGCCCCGCCGACATAGGCGACGAGCAGCTCTCCAGCCGACAGCGGCGGCATCAGGCTGTCGATGATGGTGCCCTGAACCTTAGAGACGAGAAGCGACGAGCTGGTATTCGCAAACGCGTTCTGCATCATGCCCATGGCAGCAAGGCCGGGCGCGAGGAAGTCGGCGTAGGGCACGTCCCAAACCACGCGGGCGCCGCGGCCCATGCCGACCGTGAAGATCACGAGGAACAGCAGCGTATTGATCCCCGGCGCCCAGATCGTCTGCAGCTGGACCTTCACGAATCGCCGCACCTCCTTGCAATACATGGTGCGCAATCCCAACCAGTTGATGGTTGGGATAACGGCCACTCCTGGCTCTGGGCGGGTGGCGCTGGTGGTTGTCTGCATGGCCCGCTTGCGTCTAAGCCTTGGGTTCAAGCTTTTGAAGCGGGGGAAGGGGCCGACGCATGGCGTGGACGGACGCGCTACAGGAGAAATTGCGTGAATTGTGGAAGCAGGGCCTGCCCGCGGGCCAGATCGCCAAGGAGCTTGGCGACGGAATATCGAGGAACGCGGTGATCGGGAAGGCGCACCGTCTGGGGCTGGAATCGCGTCCCAGCCCTGTCAAGACCGGTGAAGCGCACGCTACCCCCGCCGATGGCACCCAGGCGCCCGCGGCAAGGCAGCCCGCGGCTGCGCGTGCCAAGGCGCCCGCGAAGCCGCAGCGTACCTCGCTCTTGGAGCTGAGCGACAAGGTCTGCAAATGGCCGATCGGCCATCCCGGCGAGGTGGATTTCCACTTCTGCGGAAAGGCGTCGAACCCCGGCTATCCCTATTGTGTCGAGCATTGCGCGGTTGCCTACCAGGCGCAGCTGCCGCGCCAGCAGCGCCCAGGCTCCCCGCCGCCGCGCCCGACCTACCGGATGCGCTGATCGTCCGGTTCCGCGCTGGGACCGGCATCAGCTAGACAGGCAGATGCCGACGAACGTGTCAGGCGACTGTCACCAACCCGGTGCCGTCGAACACTCAGAGCGTCGGTTGGTCAGCGCTGGCACGCCTCGCAGGCGAAGCTGCTCCGGCTCGCTTGCACGAGGCGCGTGACCGGGCGTGAGCAGGCGGGGCAGGGTTGGTCCTCGCGGCCGTAGACGCGCCAGCGTTTCTGGAAGTAGCCCAGCACGCCATCGGGCTGCACGTGATCGCGGAGCGATGAGCCGCCGGCTTCGATCGCTTCGCTGAGCACGGTCTTGACCGCTTCGACCAGCGCCCGCACCTCGCGCGGCTTGACGGCGCCCGCCTCGCGCGCTGGGTGAATGCGGGCGCGGTATAGCGCCTCGCACGCGTAGATATTGCCGATGCCCGCGACCGTCCGGCTATCGAGCAGCAGCGACTTGACCGGCGCAAAGCGGCCCGCGAAGCGCCGAGCGAGATAGGCGGCGCCGAAGGCATCGGAGAGCGGCTCGGGCCCCAGCCCGGCGAGCAGCGAATGCTCGCCCAGCGCGTCGGTTGCGCACAGGTCGATGCTGCCGAAGCGGCGCGGATCGGTCAGCACGATGCGCCGCCCGGCGTCGGTCTGCCACTCCACATGATCGTGCGGGCCAATGTCGGTCGGGTCGAGCCGCATCCGGCCGCTCATGCCCAGGTGGAAGATCAGCGTATCGCCGCGATCGGTCGCGATCAGGCCGTATTTGGCGCGGCGCGTGATCGCCTCGACGCGCGCGCCCGTCAGCCGCTGGCTGAGATCGGGCGGGATCGGGCGGCGCAGATCGGGCCGCCGTGCGATGACGCGGGTGAGGCGCCGCCCTTCGAGCGCGGGCCTCAGCCCGCGCACGACGGTTTCGACTTCGGGAAGTTCGGGCACGCTCCGGCCCTAGCAGGCCCGGCACCCCGCGCGAACCGGGCTGCCGGGAACGCCTCCGGGGTCCAAGCGCTGCCGGTCAGCGCACCTGGCGCCGCACGAAATCGCGGATGTCGCGGACAAGCGCGGTCAGATCGCTGTCGTGGACGTACATCATGTGCCCGGCCTGATAATAGTGGAACTCCACGCGCCCGGGCTGGAATCCGGGGCCGGTGAGCGACAGCTCCGCCCCGAAGAACGGCGTGGCGAAATCGTAATAGCCCTGGCCGACGAAGATCCTGAGGCCGCTATTCTCGCGCAGCGCCCGCGAGAGATAGGGCGCGACGCTGACATAGGTGTCGCGGCCGTTGCCCAGCTTCCAGTCCCAGTCCTGCACGCCGCCGATGGTGACATAGTGCCGGTCCGGAAACTTCACGCCCAGCCCGTCGCGCAGCCACGTGTTGATTGCTGCGGTGTAGCTGGCGTCGATGCCGTAGAAGCTCGGATCGTTGTCCGGCTGCTCCCCGGCACGGTCGCGGTCGATGCCCAGATAGCGCGAGTCGAGCCGCCCGACGCTGACGCCGCGATCACGCAGCAGCTCCTTGTAGAAGCGCCCCGGAGTGACGCGCAGGTTGGAGCGGTCGAGATAGGCTTCGCTCAGCCCCGTGAAGCGCGCCAGCTGCTGGCGGACCTGCGCGCGCTCGGCGTCGCCGATCGTGTTCCCCTTGAGCAGCGCCGAGATATACGCCCCGCGCGCAAAAGCCCGCGCTTCGTCCAGGAACGGCTCCAGCGCGGCGGGCCGCTCCTTCAGCGCGTTGTGATACCACGCGACCGCTGCCATCGAGGGCAGCGTCGTCACATACTGCATCTCATTCCCCTCGACTTCGGCCTCGGCTCCGAAATCGAGGATCGTCGAGATGAGGATGACGCCGTTGACCGCCACGTCGTTGTAGCTGCCTTCCAGCTGGTTGATGACCGCTGCCGATCGCGTCGTCCCGTAACTCTCGCCACCGATGAACTTGGGCGCGTTCCAGCGACCATACTCGTTCAGCCAGATGCGGATGAACTGGTCGATCGCCTTCGCGTCGTCGGTGACGCCGTAGAAGCTCTTCGCCTCGGTTTTGCCGAGCGGTTTCGAGAAACCGGTGCCCACCGGATCGATGAACACCAGATCGGCCACATCGAGCAGACAGTCGGGATTGTCGATGAGGTTGTAGGGCGGCGCGCCGTCGTCCTTGGCGTCGGGCAGGCGCACGCGCTTCGGCCCGAACGCTCCCATGTGCAGCCACAGCGAGCCGCTGCCCGGCCCGCCATTCCACAGGAAGATGGTCGGCCGCCGAGGGTCCGGAGTACCGTCCCTCAGATAGGTCGTCGAAAAGATTGCGGCGCTGGGCTTGCCGTCCTTGTCGTTCAAATAGGTTTCGCCCGCGATCGCGCGGTAGCGGACGGGAACGCCGCCGAACACGCCGCTGTGCTGCGTCGTCGAGCGGAAGGGCGCGGGGATCGCCTGCTCGGCCTTGGCTTCGGGCTTCGCGTGGGGGTTGACGTCCTGGGCGAGGGCGGGTCCGCCGAGCAGCAGGGTCAGGGCGATCAACGTCGTGCGCATCGCCCGCCGCTACGCTCGCCCCGCTCTTGGGACAAGCAAGCCTATTCCAGCACGACGTCCATCGCTCTGGCGGCGCGCCGCAGCCGCTCGCGAATGTCCGGGCAGCCTTCGGCGAGCCAGCCGTCCATCTTGTCGCGCAGCGGCCACAGCATCGCCGAGCGGATCATCGCCTTGATCGGGCCGACCGCTGCTGGCGTGATCGACAGCCGCTCGACCCCGATCGCCATCAGCGCCAGCGATTCGAGCGGACGGCCACCCATCTCGCCGCAGATCGTGACGGCCTTGTGTGCGCCGCGGCAGGCACCGACGACGCGGCGCAGATAGCGCAGCACCGCGGGGCTCAGCCAGTCATAGCGCTCGGCGAGCTTGGGATTGCCGCGGTCGGCCGCGAACAGGAACTGCGTCAGGTCATTGGTGCCGATCGACAGGAAATCGATGCGCGGCAGGAACACGTCGAGCATTTCGGCAAGCGCTGGCACCTCCAGCATCGCGCCATAGCGGATCAGCTGCGGAATCGGCCGCCCCTGCGCAGCCATGCGCTCACGCTGTGCCTCGACGATCGCCTTGGCTTTCTCGAACTCCCACGGCTCGCCGACCATGGGAAACATGATGTCGAGCGTGCGGCCCGCCGCCGCCGTCAGCAGCGCGCGTGCCTGCACTTTCAGCAGGCCCTGCCGCTCGAGCGCGATCCTAAGCGCCCGCCAGCCCATCGCAGGGTTCTCGTCCTGCGCTTCGACCAGATAGGGCACGCTCTTGTCGCCGCCGATATCGACCGATCGGAACACCACCTGCCGCTCGCCCGCCCCCTCGATCACCGCGCGGTAGAGCGCTTCCTGCCGCTCGCGACGCGGGAGGGTCGCAGAAATCAGGAACTGGAACTCGGTGCGGAACAGCCCGATGCCGTCGGCTCCGGTCAGATCGAGCGCGGCGACATCCTCTTTCAGCCCGGCGTTCATCATCAGTTTGATGCGGACGCCGTCGCGGCTTTCGGCGGGTAGGTCGCGGATCGTCTGATATTGCTTCTGCTTGGCTTCGCGCGCTCGGGCGAGCGCTTCGAACTGCTTCACCATCGAAGGCGAGGGCCGGACGTGGACCGCGCCGCCATTCACATCGAGGAGCAGCGGGTCACCTTCGGCGACCATCGTCTGAAGCCCCGTCACGCGTCCCAGCACCGGTACGCCGATCGCTCGTGCGACGATCGTGGCGTGGCTGGTCAGCGAGCCCTCTTCCAGCACCACGCCCTTCAGGAAACGCCGGTCATATTCCAGCAGCTCCGCGGGCCCCAGATTGCGCGCGAGCAGGATGCTGTCCTGCCGCAGCCCCGCCTGCGCTGCGGTGCCGAGCTTGCCGCTGACGATGCGCATCAGGCGGTTGGACAGGTCGTCGAGGTCGTGCAGCCGCTCCTGCAGATACGGGTCGTCGATCCGCCGCATCCGTGCGCGTGTGCGCATCTGTACCTGCTCGATCGCCGCCTCGGCGGTCAGCCCCTGATCGATCGCTTCGAAGATGCGCCGCTGCCAGCCCTCGTCAAGCGCGAACAGGCGATAGGTCTCCAGAATGTCGCCATGGTCGCCCGGCCCGGCGAACTCGGCGGTCATCTGCAGCCGCTCGATCTGCGCCTTCAGGCTGTTGAACCCCGCCGACAGCCGCTGCCGCTCCACCGCCGGATCGTCGGCGATCGCGTGCTCCACCACCACGCGCGGACGATGGAAGACCGCCGATCCGTGCGCTTGGCCGAGCACCAGCCGCAGACCGGGCAAGCGCACATGGCCCTGATCGCGTGCACGTTCGGATGCGATCGTCAGGTCGTCGATCAGCCCGGCGTTGGCGATCAGCTCGGACAGCACCATCGCCACCGTCTGGAGCGCTTCCATCTCCAGCTCGACGAACTCGCGCGGCTCCAGATGCTGCACCACCAGCACGCCGACGGTCTGCTCGGCGCGGATGATCGGCACCCCTGCCAGGCTGCGGAACAGGTCCTCGCCCGTTTCCGGACGATAGACGAAATCGGGATGCGCGCGCGCGTCGGCGAGGTTCAGCGGCTCCTTCGTCTGCGCGATCGTTCCGACCAGCCCCTCACCGAACGACAGGCGCGTCACATGAACGGCGGTTTGCTCCAGCCCGCGCGTTGCGAACAGCTCCAGCTGCCCGTCGCGCCGCAGATAGAGCGAGCAGACCTCGGCATCGAGCACCGCCGCGATCAGACGCACCGTCTGGTTGAGCTTGGCCTGCGCGCTCGTCGCAGCTGCCATCACCTCGGCAAGCCGCCTCAGGATCTCGCGCGCGGCTCCAAGCGTCGGCATGCGCGTCAGCGGCGGTCCAACGCGGCCGCGGCTTCGTCGACCAGGCGGCCGATGATCGCCTCCACAGGCTCCTCGGCGTCGACCATGCCGACCGACTGGCCCGCCATCATGCTGCCATGCTCAACGTCGCCGTCGATCACCGCGCGACGCAACGCACCCGCCCAATAATGCTCGATCGCCAGCTGCCCCTCGGCAAGGCTGAGGCGGCCCGCATCGACCTCGGCGATCACCTCGCGCTGCTTCTGGGTGAAGGCGTCCTGGCCCCTGTTCCTAAGCGCGCGCACCGGGATCACGGGGAAGCGCGGATCGAGCTGCACGCTCGCCACCGCATCGCGCGCGGCGGCACGGACGAACGCGCGCTTGAACGATGGATGCGCGATCGACTCGGCCGATGCTGCGAAGCGCGTGCCGAGCTGCGCTCCGCTTGCGCCCATCTCAACGAACGCCGCGATCGCGCCACCGCGCCCGAGCCCGCCTGCGACGAACACGGGCACATCGCTGATCGTCGGCAGGACTTCCTGCGCCAGCACCGACAGGCTGACCGGCCCGATATGCCCGCCGGCTTCCGAACCTTCGATCACCAGGCCGTCGCAACCGCCACGGACCAGCTTCTTCGCGATGGCAACAGCGGGCGCGAAGGCGATCAGCTTGATGCCCGCAGCCTTGATCGCATCGACCGCCGGGCCCGGCGGCAGCCCGCCCGCCAGCACGATGTGCGTGACGCCCGCCTCGCGGCAGACCGCGATCAGATCGAGCAGCGCAGGGTGGAGCGTGATGAGATTGACGCCGAACGGCCGCTTCGTCAGCGCCTGCGTCCCCGCGATCTCGGCCGCGAGCAGATCGGGCGTCATCGACCCGGCCGCCAGCACGCCGAAGCCGCCCGCGTTCGAGATCGCCGAGACCAGCCGCCGTTCGCTCACCCACGTCATCGCGCCCGCAAGGATCGCGTGCTCGGACCCCAGCAGCGCCCGCCCGCGGGCGGTCAGCTCGGCTAGGCGGGCGCGTCCGCGGGCGTGCGGCAAGGGAGGGGCAAGCGCGGGCGCAGACGCAACATCGACAGCCATGCGACCTGCTAGCGCGGGCGGGCGCGATTGGGAACGGCAGCGGGGGGCGCCCAAGCGAAAGGGCGGCGGCAGGGACCCATACCCACCCGCGCGCCGCCCGCCATCATGCTGGCCCGGGCCGGGCCGCTTCTTACATTTTCTTGTCGGAGGCCATCGCGTCTTTCTTCATCTCGGTCTTCTTGGCCGAGGCCTTCTTGGCGCTGTGGTGCGCCGCCTTCTTGTCGGCCTTCTTCTCCGCGGCCATCGCGCCGTCCTTCTTCATCGCGTCCTGCTTCATCGCGTCCTGCGCCATTGCCGGAGCACACAGCGCGGCCGACACCGCCGTCGCGGCGAGAAGATGCTTGAGCTTCATGGATTGGTCCCTTCCCTTCAATGTTCTCCGGGCAGCGTGCGGGAGGTGCGCCCCCCCCGATCCCCAGAGCACACGCATGGAAGCGCGCCGCGCACCGAAGGTCAACATGTCGCATGCTGTGCAGTGCAGCAAAGCGCACTGGAGCGGGCGAAGGGATTCGAACCCTCGACCCCGACCTTGGCAAGGTCGTGCTCTACCCCTGAGCTACGCCCGCTCACGGCGCGTGACGGAGCGCGGCGAACGGGCGCGGCATCCGTGGGAGCTGCTGCCGATAGCCGGGCGAACTTGGGCGCGCAAGCGGGAAATGCGAGGCTTCACAACCGCGCGCTTCCGCCCACATAGGCTACGCGATCCCTCAACCAGGAGCACTCGTGGCAACACTCGCCACCCCTCAGGCCGACCGCGACGCCATCGCCGCCTTCCGTCGCGACGTGATCGAATCGTCGATGCGTGCGCTCGTACTCGTCGACTTCTGGGCCGAGTGGTGCGGTCCGTGCAAGACGCTCGGCCCGATTCTTGAGCGGGTGGTGGCAACCTATGCGCCGCGCGTGAAGCTGGTGAAGGTCGATATCGACAAGAATCAGCTAATCGCGCAGCAATTCCGCATCCAGTCGGTGCCGACGGTCTACGCCTTCATCGGCGGGCAGCCCGTGGATGGTTTCGCCGGAGCCGTCGGCGAGCGCGAGCTGAAGGCGTTCATCGACCGCCTGCTTGCAGCTGCACCGCCGGGCGGGCCGGAGGAGGCCGAGAATCTCGAGCCGCTGATCGAAAGCGGCAACCAGGCGCTCGCGGCCGGGGAGTTCGCGGCCGCCGAGGAGGTGTTCGGAGCGCTCTCGGAAGCGGCGCCCGAGGACCCGGCGATCGCGGCCGGCCTCGCGCGGGCGCTGACGGGGCTCGGCCGCGCCGACGATGCCGCAGCGGTGCTGGCGGCGCTGCCCGAGGCGGCGGCGAAAGACGCCGCCGTGCAGCAGGCGCGCGCGGCGATCGAGCTCGCGCGGCAGGCCGGACCAGCGGGCGATCTGGCGCGGCTGCGCGCTGCGGCCGAGGCTGCGCCCGGCGATCTTGAAGCGGGTTTTGCCTACGCGCAGGCGCTCGTCGGCGCAGGCCAGCGCGACCTCGCGGCGGACGAGCTTCTGCGGCTGATCGCGCTCGATCGCGGCTGGAACGACGGCTCGGCCCGCGACCTGCTGCTGAAGCTGTTCGAAGCGCAGGGCCTTGCCGATCCGTGGACCGTGGCGCAGCGCCGCCGCCTGTCGGCGATCCTGTTCGCGTGAGCGCCAGCGCGATCGAGACTGCGCTGCCGGAAATCGTCCGGCTGTTCCCGCTGACGGGGGCCGTGCTGCTGCCGAACGCGCTGCTGCCGCTCAATATCTTCGAGCCGCGCTATCTGGCGATGGTGCGCGAGGCGATGAGCGACGATCGCATGATCGGGCTGGTGCAGCCCAAGACCGGAGCGGGCGAGCGCGAGACGGTCGACCCTTCGGACAGGCCCGACCTCTACCCGGTCGGCGGCCTTGGCCGGATCATCGAGTTTGCCGAGACCCCCGACAGCCGCTTCCTGATTGTGCTGCAGGGCGTGGTGCGCTTCCGCATTACCGCCGAAATCGAGGGTGAGGCGCCGTTCCGCCAGGCGCGCGTCGATTATGACGCCTTCGTCGCCGACGTGCGCGATCCGCCAGCGCTGCCTGACGGGATTCGCGACCAGCTGGAGGACAGCCTGCACGGATATCTCGATGCTCAGGGCCTGTCGGCAGATTGGGACGCGGTCCGCCAGGCCGACGATGACGGGCTCGTGCGCACCCTCGCCGCAGTCTGCCCGTTCGATCCCATCGAAAAGCAGGCGCTCCTGGAATCGCCCACGCTCCCCGACCGCGCCCGGATGCTCGTTGCGCTGATGCGCTTCGCGCCGGCCTCGGCCGAAGCGCCTTCGGGGCGCCTGCAATGACCGAGCCCGATCCGCGCCTGCTGGAGGTGCTCGTCTGCCCGCTGTCCAAGCAGCCGTTGGAATATGACCGCGCCGCGCAGGAGCTGGTGTGCCGCGCGAGCGGCCTCGCCTACCCCGTGCGCGACGGCGTGCCGGTAATGCTGATCGAGGAAGCGCGCGAGATCGGGGAGCAGAGCCACGATCAGCACTGAACGTCACTCTGAAAGTGTTTCAGGGTGCCGCTGCCGTCCCGCCCTCCGCGGGCGCGAACCGTCGCACGATAAGCGGGATGCTGTGAGCATGATGGTGCGGAGTGGCCGTGCCCTCACTCCACCCCAACCCCGAACGCTTCCAGCACGAAGGCATATTCCTCCGCGGTCTCGCGCAGGCTCTCATATCGGCCCGACTTGCCGCCGTGGCCCGCGCCCATGTTGGTTTTCAACAGCAGCAGGTTCCGGTCGGTCTTGGTCGCGCGCAGTTTGGCGACCCACTTGGCCGGTTCCCAGTAGGTGACGCGCGGGTCGTTCAGCCCCGCCGTCACGAGGATCGGCGGATAGGCCTGCTTGGTGACGTTGTCGTAGGGGCTCAAAGCCCGGATGCGCTCGAAGGCAGCCTTGTCGCGGATGGGGTCGCCCCATTCGGGCCACTCGATCGGAGTGAGCGGCAAGGACGCATCCAGCATCGTATTGAGCATGTCGACGAACGGCACATGCGCCGCCACCGCGCGCCACAGCTGCGGATCGGTGTTCAGCACTACGCCCATCAGGTTGCCGCCCGCCGAGCCGCCGCTCGCGCTGACTTGCCCCTCGCTCGCGTAGCCTGCCGCGATCAACCCGCGTGCTGCGTCGACGAAATCGTTGTAGGTGTTGGCGCGTTTCGTGAGCTTGCCGTCGAGATACCAGTGGTAGCCGAGGTCATCGCCGCCGCGAATATGCGCGATCGCGAAGGCCACGCCACGATCAACCAGGCTCAGCCGCGAGGTGCTGAACCCCGGCGGCACCGCGTAGCCGTAGGCGCCGTAGCCGTAGAGGTGTAGCATCGTGACCGGCTCGCCCCGCTTCATCACGATGCTGACGGGCACCTTCGCCCCGTCGCGCGCGGTGACGGTCAGCCGCCGCGTCTCATAGCGGCTGGGATCGTAGCCGCTGGGGATTTCCTGCACCTTCAGCGTGGTCAGCTTGCGCCCGGACGGATCGTAATCGAACACCGTCGGCGGCGTGACCATGCTTTGGTAGCTGAGCCGGAGTGTCGGCGTATCGTATTCGGGATTGCTCTCCAGCGCCGCGACATAGCTCGCCTCGGGGAACGCGACGCGGTGCTCGTGGCCCTGTTCGATCACGCGCACCTGGTCGAGCCCGCCAACCCGCTCCTCCAGCACCAGTCGGCCGCGGAAGGGCGTGGCGTCGCGGATATAGACCTCGTCCGAACCTGCGATCAGTTCGTGCCACTCGCCGGGGTTCGCCGGGTCGGCGGTTACTACGCGGAAGTTCACGTGCGCGTCGTTGGTGCGGATCACGAGGCGCTCGCCGTCGCCGTCCACCTCATATTCGCGGCCCGTTTTTCGTGGAGAGACCAGCAGGGGCTCCGCGCCAAGGTCGATGGTGGGAACCAGCCGCACCTCGCTCGTCACGTGGTCGGCGCTGTGGATCGCCATCCAGCGCCGGTCATGCGTGCGGCCGATCCCGACAAAGAAGCTGGGATCCTTTTCCTCATACAGCAGCCGATCGGGCGCCGGCCCGTCCAGCCTGTGCAGCATCGCGCGGTAGGGCCGCCACTCGGCGCTGACGACCATGTAGGCGAGCGCCTTGCTGTCCGCAGCCCACACCGGCGCGCCGATCGTCTCGGCGGAAACCTCCGGCAGTTCGCGCCCGCTCGCGATCTCGCGCACGCGCAGTTTGAACCGCTCCGAGCCGTTGTCGTCCACAGCGTAGGCGATCAGCTTGCCGTCGGGGCTGACCGCCGCGCCGCCCAAGCGGAAATAGTCGTGCCCCTCGGCCAGCTTTGGCTCGTCGAGGATCAGCTCGTCCGCGCCGCCCGTCACCGGTTTGCGCCACCAGCGGCGATACTGCGCGCCCGGCTCGAACTTCCACCAGTAGAGCCAATCGCCGTCCTTGGCGGGTACGCTCGCGTCATCTTCCTTGATGCGCGCCTTCATCTCCTGGAACAGCGTTTCGATCGCGGCATGGTGCTTGGCTTCCCACGCCTCGAAATAGGTGTTTTCGGCCGTCAGATAGCCCAGCACGTCGGGGTCGGTGATCTTGGGGTAGCCCTGATCCTTCAGCCAGAAATACGGGTCTTCGATTCTCACACCGTGGTGGGTCTCGCTGTGCGGGCGGCGTTCGGCTTGCGGGGGCTGCGTGTGCATCGGCGCGGTGAAGCCGGGCGCGGGCAGGATGGCAAGGGCGGCGAGCGCGAGCAGCGTGACCCTGAGAAGCATTGCGGGAGCGTACCGGGCGTGGCGCAGCGGTCCATCACGCGCGCTCCGCCACCCAGCGGAAGCCGGGATTGACGCCGCCGCCCAAGCCTTCGCCGGCGTGGTGAGGGACCGGCTTCCGCTGCCATGACCGAGTGCGATAGGGCCGAGCAATGTCCATCCACGCCGACCGCCTCGCCGCGCTTCGCGCCGAACTCTCCCGCTCCGGCCTCGACGGCTTCCTGGTCCCGATCGCCGACGAGCATGGCAGCGAATATGTCGGGGCCTACGCGCAGCGGCTGGCCTGGCTGACGGGGTTCGATGGCTCGGCAGGCGCCGCCGCAGTGCTCTCCGGCGTGGCGACGCTCTTCGTCGATGGTCGCTACACGCTGCAGGCGGCGGCCCAAGTCGACGCGCAAGCGTTCACCATCATCTCCAGCGTCGATACGCCGTTGACCGACTGGCTTGGGCAGAACGCCCAGCCGGGGATGCGCATCGGCTTCGATCCGTGGCTCCACAGCGAGAAGCAGGCGACCGACCTGAAGGCCGCCGCGGAGGGGCGCGGGGCCACCCTCGTGTCAGTCACCGTCAACCCGATCGATGCGCTGTGGAGCGGCCAGCCCGCTCCGTCCGATGCGCCGCTCGCTGTGCAGCCCGATCGGCTGGCTGGAAGATCGAGCGCGGAGAAGCGCGGTGAGATCGGCCGCTGGCTGGAGGAGACCGGAGCCGACGCTGCGGTCATCACCGCGCTCGACAGCATTGCGTGGCTGTACAACGTCCGGGGCGCGGATGTGGCGCACACGCCGGTCCCGCTGGCCTTCACGGTGCTGCACCGCGACGGTACCGCCGAGCTGTTCGTCGACGAGCCCAAGCTGACGCCGGAGGTGCGCGCGCATCTGGGGAACGCCGTCCGCCTCGCCCCCCGCGCAGCGTTCGCCGAGGCGCTGGGGAGCCTCGGCGGCAAGGTGGTTGCGGCCGACCCCGCGAGCCAGGCGCACGCGGTCTTCGAAGCGCTGCGTCGGGCGGGCGCGCGCATCGTGGCAAAGCGCGACCCGGTGCTGCTGCCCAAGGCGATCAAGAACGCCGCCGAGATTGCAGGGATGCGCGCCGCGCACGTGCGCGACGGCGTGGCGATCGCCCGCTTCCTGCACTGGATCGACGCGCATGGCCCCAGCGGCGAGGTCGACGAGCTTGCGGCGATGGCGCAGCTGGAGGCGTTCCGGCGCGAGACGGGGGCGCTGAAGGACACCAGCTTCACGACGATCATGGGCGCGGGGCCCAACGGCGCGATCATCCACTACCACGCCACGCCCGAGACCAGCCGAACGATCCGCGCGGGCGACCTGCTGCTGATCGACAGCGGCGGCCAGTATCAGGACGGCACCACCGACATCACCCGCACCGTCGCGATCCAGCCGGACGCCGTCACGGCCGAACGCCGCGACCGCTTCACGCGCGTGTTGCAGGCGCACATCGCGGTCGCCTGCGCGCGCTTCCCGCTGGGCGCGAAAGGAAGCCAGATCGATGGTCTCGCGCGGCGGCCGCTGTGGGAGGCGGGGCTGGATTACGCGCACGGCACCGGCCACGGCGTCGGCTGCTATCTCGCGGTCCACGAAGGGCCGCAGCGCATCGCCAGCTACGGCGGCGGCGACGAGCCGCTGAAGCCCGGCATGATCCTGTCGAACGAGCCGGGCTACTACAAGCAGGGCGAGTACGGCATCCGCATCGAGAATCTGTTGCTCGTCACGCCGGACAAGCGGCCGGGCGACGAGAAGGATATGCTCGCCTTCCACGATCTAACGCTCGCCGCGATTGACCGCCGCCTGATCGAGCCCGCGCTGCTGACCGAGCGCGAGCGCGCGTGGGTCGACACCTACCACGCGCGCGTGGCGGCCGAGATTGCGCCGCTGCTGCCGTCGGAGGTGGCCGAGTGGCTGCGGGCTGCCTGCGCGCCGCTTTGAGCGCTGCCAAGGGCCGGGCTGCCCTCCGGCAGTCTTGGATCTGTCGGACGCGTAGACTTAGGTAGACCGCGCCGACCCCGATTTTGCCGGTCTCACCGCAACCGCTGCGTGGGTCGATTCGCCTCTCAACCGGAACGGCCGGATCGGCTATCGGTGCATGCAGAATCAACTTTGGAGGACGCCGATGACTTTCGCCCGTACCGTGCTTGCCGTCGCCGCGCTTGGCGCTGCCGCCGCCGCCGCGCCCGCCCCGAAAGCCGCGACCGACTTCACGATGACTGCGATCGACGGCGAGCCGATGCCGTTCGCCAAATACAAGGGCAAGGTGCTGCTGGTGGTGAACACCGCGAGCATGTGCGGGTTCACGCCGCAATATGAGGGGCTGCAGAAGCTGCAGGACACCTACGCACCGAAGGGCTTCACGGTGATCGGCATCCCGTCCGACAATTTCGGCGGGCAGGAATATTCGGACAACAAGGAAATCAAGAAGTTCTGCTCGTCGAAGTTCGGAATAAAGTTCCCGATGACCGAGCGCGTGGACGTGGTTGGCCCCAAGGCGGCGCCGTTCTATCAGTGGGCGAAGGCCAATCTGGGCGAGCAGTCGGCTCCCAAGTGGAACTTCCACAAATATCTGGTAGGCCGCGACGGCAAGCTGATCGCCTACTATCCCAGCAAGGTGACCCCGCAATCGCCCGAGCTGACGAGCGCGATTGAGAAGGCGATCGCGGGCTAGAGGCGGGGGGTCGCGGACCCTGCCAGCAACCGCGAATCAGCGTCAAAATCCCGCCGTCTGTCCGGCCGTGGCGCCTGCGATACGGCCGAAGGTCAAGCGGGATGCCGGAACCCGCTCAGCATGACGCGTTCGCGCCCTGTTCGGGCTTGCGCTCAACCCCGCCCTCCGGCTCCTGCGTCTCGGTCTTTCGCGCCTGCGCCTTGCGCTTCAGCAAGTTGGCGCGCAGAGCGGCTGCGAGCCGGTCCTCACGCGATGGCGTGTCCTTGGGCATGGGCGGCAGAATAGCACCGGAGGGCAGCGCTTGGCGACGGGACGGGGACACGCATGGGCGTTCCCGGCGCTGATCGCGGGTTCGTCGGCGCTCGCCTTCGGGCCGCTGTTCGTGCGCCAGGCCGATGTGACGCCGCTCGCCTCGGCCTTCTGGCGGCTGGCGCTGGCCGCGCCGCTGCTCGCGCTGATGGCAGCGATGTCGGGTGGAGCGAAGCCGAAGGGCGGGCGCGGCTGGGGCCTGCTCGCGGTCGCCGGGCTGTTCTTCGCCAGCGACATCGCGACGTGGCACGCGGGCATCGTGCGCACCAGCCTCGCCAACGCGACATTGTTCGGCAATGTCAGCAGCTTCTTTTTCGCGGCCTGGGGGTTCATCGCAGCCCGCGTCTGGCCGGGGCGGCGGTTTCTCAGCGCCGTCACGATGGCGGTGATCGGCATCGGGCTGTTGCTCGGGCATTCGGCCGAGCTGTCGCCGCGCAACCTCACCGGTGATCTGCTCTCGATCGGCGCGGCGCTGCTCTATGTCGGCTATCTGGTCATCATCGACCGTGAGCGTGCGCAGGTCGCCCCGCTGCCAGCGCTGGCCGTGGCGACGCTGGCGGGCGCGTGCCTGTTGGGGCCATTGGCTGCCGCCTTCGGCCAGCCCGTTCTGGCGCGCGACTGGACGCCGCTGCTGCTGCTGGCGTTCGGCAGCCAGGTGGTAGGACAGGGGCTGATCGTGTTCGCGGTCGGCCACCTGAAACCCGAGGTGAGCGGGCTGGGCCTGCTGACGCAGCCGGTGGTCGCGGCCGCGATCGGCTGGGGCTGGCTGGGCGAGCGGCCCGCGCCGGTGCAGGCGATCGGCGCGCTGCTGGTCCTGGGGGCGTTGGTGGTGGCGCGCTGGCCCAACCGGCGGCCTGTGCGCGCGTCCGCCGAACCGCTAGGCTGACGCCAATGACGCGCAACACGATCACCTATGGCGAGTATCTCGATCTGCCGCGCATCCTCGGCGCGCAGCATCCGCTCAGCCAAGCTCATGACGAGCTGCTGTTCATTGTCATCCACCAAGCCAGCGAGCTGTGGATGAAGTTGTGCCTGCACGAGATCATGGCCGCGCGCGCGGCGATCGCAGCGGACAATCTGCGGCCGGCGTTCAAGATGCTGTCGCGCGTGAGCCGCGCACAGACGCAGCTCGTTCAAAGCTGGGACGTGCTCGCGACGATGACGCCCAGCGACTATTCGGCGATCCGCCCGCATCTCGGCTCGTCGAGCGGCTTCCAGAGCTGGCAGTATCGGCTGCTGGAAGCGGTGATGGGCCATCGCAACGCGGGCCATCTGGGCATGTTCCGGAACGAGCCCGGCGCTGCCGCGGCGCTGCAAGCCGAGTTCGCCCGGCCGAGCCTTTATGCGGTAGCGCTCGATCTCTTGCTGCGGCGCGGCTTCGCGGTCGATGCGGACACGCGCGGCGAGGCGGTGGAGGCGGCGTGGGCCGCCATCTACCGCGAGCCCGAGCGCTATTGGGACCTCTACGAGCTGGCCGAGAAGCTGGTCGACCTGGAGTATCACGTGCAGCGCTGGCGCTTCGGCCACCTGAAGACGGTCGAGCGCATCATCGGCTTCAAGCGCGGCACGGGCGGCACCGCGGGCACGGCCTATCTTGCGGACGTGCTGAAGGTGAGCTTTTTCCCCGAACTGCTCGCCGTAAGGACCGCGCTGTGACCCGCGACCACGCCCTGCAGCTGGACGCCGCCGACCCTCTGGCGTTCGCGCGCGATCGGTTCAGCCTGCCCGAGGGGGTGTTCTATCTCGACGGCAACTCGCTCGGCGTCCTGCCGCGCTCCACACCCGCGCGGATCGCCGACGTGGTCAGCCGCGAGTGGGGCCGCGACCTTATCCGCAGCTGGAACAGCGCCGATTGGATCGGCGCGCCGGCGCGCATCGGCGCGCTGATCGCGCCGCTCATCGGCGCTGCGGCTGACGAGGTGATCGCGGCCGATTCGGTGAGCGTCAACCTCTACAAGCTGCTCCACGCTGCGCTCTCGCTCCGGCCGGAGCGGCGCGTGATCGTGACCGAGCCGGGCAATTTCCCGACCGACCTCTACGTCGCACAGGGGCTGGCAGCAGCGCATCCGGACGTCGAGGTGCGTTCGGTCGAGCCGGACGCGATCGAGCAGGCGCTGTCGTCCGATGTCGCTGTGCTGATGCTGACGCACGTCCACTACAAGTCGGCGCGCGTGCACGACATGGCGCGCCTGACGGCAGCGGCGCACGCGGCGGGCGCGCTGGCGCTGTGGGACCTCAGCCACTCGGCCGGTGCACTGCCGGTAAACCTGAACGACTGCGTCGCCGACTTCGCGGTGGGCTGCGGGTATAAATATCTGAACGGCGGCCCCGGCGCACCCGCCTTCCTGTTCGCGGCCGCGCGCCACCACGCCGCGATGCGCTCGCCGCTGACCGGCTGGATGGGCCACGCCCAGCCCTTCTCGTTCGTGGACGACTATGCTCCGGCCGAGGGCATGGCGCGCTTTCTGTGCGGCACGCCGCCGATCCTCAGCTTCGCGGCGCTGGAGGAGGGCTTGCGCGCCTTCGACGGCGTCGATCTGGGTCTGCTCGTCGCCAAGTCGCGCTCGCTCTCCGGCCTGCTCATCGCCCGTATGGCCGAGCATGCGCCCGACCTGGAACTGGCCTCACCCGCCGATCCGCTTCAGCGCGGCAGTCACGTCGTGTTCGCGCACCCCTGCGCCTACGAAATCTGCCAGGCGCTGATCGCGGCCCGTGTCATCGGCGATTTCCGCGCACCCGATCTGCTGCGCCTTGGCCTGACTCCACTTTACCTCAGTCACGCCGACGTGTGGGACGCGACCGAGATCGTCGGCGAGGTGATGCGGACGGGCGCGTGGCGCGACCCGGCCTACGCGGTGCGCTCACGCGTGACCTGAGGCCCGCTTCACAGACGCTCAGGGCAGCAGCAGGCTCGAATCGCCATAGCTGTAGAAGCGATAATGCTTGTCGATCGCGTGGGCGTAGGCTGCGCGCATTCGGTCAACGCCCATCAGCGCCGAGACCAGCATGAACAAGGTCGACTTGGGCAGGTGGAAGTTGGTCATCAGCCCGTCGATGCCGCGGAACACGTGGCCCGGGGTGATGAAGATCGCCGTTTCGGCGGCGAAGGGGTGGATGACGCGGCGCTCGTCGGCGGCGCTTTCCAGCAACCGCAAGGATGTCGTGCCGACCGCGATCACGCGGCCGCCGCGTGCGCGGACGGCGTTCAGGCGTGCGGCGGCGTCGGGGCTGACCTCCCCCCATTCGGCGTGCATGCGGTGGTCGCTGACGTCCTCGGCCTTCACCGGCAGGAAGGTGCCAGGGCCTACATGCAGTGTCAGCGTCACGCGCTCCACTCCGCGCGCGTCGAGCGCAGAGAGCAGCTCGGGTGTGAAGTGCAGCCCCGCGGTGGGCGCTGCGACCGATCCGCTTTTCGCGGCGTAGACGGTCTGGTAGTCGGCGGCGTCCTGCACGTCCGGCGCGCGACGGCTGGCGATATAGGGCGGCAGGGGCATCGCGCCCGCGCGCTCCAGCGCGGCCTCCAGCGGGCCGTCGCACGTGAAGCGCCACAGCACCGCGCCGTCGCTTTCGCGCTTGGCTTCCACCTCGCCGCTGAGTTCGGCGCCGAATGCGACGCAGTCGCCCGGCGCGAGGCGGCGGGCGTTCCTGACGAAGCTCCACCAGCGGCGCTCGTCCACTCGGCTGATGAGCGTCGCGCCGATGCGCGCCGCGCCCGCTAGGCCCGATAGCTGCACGGGCAGCACGCGCGTGTCGTTCAACACCAGCGCGTCGCCGGGCTGGAGCAGCCCGGGCAGTTCGCGCACGATCCGGTCCTCAAACGCGCCCGCGCCGCGCACCACCAGCAACTTCGCGGAGTCGCGCGGCGAGGCTGGCCGCAGCGCGATGCGGTCCTCGGGCAGATCGAAATCGAAATCGGCCGTCTTCACGCGCGCGGCGCTGCCCAGCGCTGCGCCGGGCGTCAAGCTCACTCGGCGGCAGTACCGGCGCTGGCCTGCGGTGGCTCCGCACTGACGGCCGCGCCGCCGGAAGCGGCCCGAGGCAGCGGGCCGTCGAGGTGCCGGAAAGCGTTGCAGCCTGGCACCTTACTCGCTTGAGGCTCGCATCGGCCGTTTCGCAGTCGCACCGGCCGCCCGGCGATTGCGCCTCGATCGCGGCCGCAGCCCGGCCGCGCGCCTATTTGGCGCTCGCGTCGGCAGCGATCGTCGCGTGGACGATGCGCGTCGGCTCGGCCGGTGGCTCGCCGCGCGCGATCTGATCGACGGCGTCCATCCCCTGCACCACGCGGCCCCACGCGGTATACTGGCCGTCGAGGAAGTTTGACCGGTCGAAGCAGATGAAGAACTGGCTGTTGGCGCTGTCGGGGTCGCTCGCTCGCGCCATCGATACTGTGCCGCGCAGGTGCGGCAGGTCGTTGAATTCGGCCTTGATGTTGGGCAGCTTCGACCCGCCCATTCCCGTTCCGGTGGGGTCGCCGCCCTGCGCCATGAAGCCTTCAATGACGCGGTGGAACACCGTCCCGTCATAAAAGCCCTGACGCACCATCGTCTTGATCTGCGCGACGTGCTTGGGTGCCTTGTCGGGCCGCATCTGGATGGTGACGCGGCCGCCGGTCGACAGCTCAAGGACGAGCGTGTTCTCTGGCGTCAGCGCGGGTTCGGTCTGGGTCACTTGGGTCTCCTGTGCGGCCGCGATGCGGCCAAGGCTAAGCGCTGCGATGAGCGCGAGGATGAAGCGGCGGAGCATAGATGGTCGTTCCCTCAGCGGCGGCCGGCCATCTCCGCCACGCGCGCGATCACCTCGCCCGCGATGCGGGGCGGCACAAAGCCGGAAATGTCGCCGCCATAGAGCGCGATCTCTTTCACCAGCCTTGACGCGATCGGCTGAAGCGCAACGTCGGCCATCAGGAAGCACAGCTGGACCTCGGCATCGAGCTTCTGGTTCATCCCGGCCATCTGGAACTCGTACTCGAAGTCCGCGACTGCGCGCAGGCCCCGGATGATGATCTGCGCACCCTGCGCGCGCGCAAAGTGCATCAGCAGGCTGTCGAAGCTGACCACCTCGGCCCGCGGGGCGATCGAAGCGGTTTCGCGCTTCACCTGCGCCAGCCGCTCCTCCAGCGTGAACATCGGCGTCTTGCTGGGGTTGGTGGCGACGCCGATCACCAGCCGATCGACCAGTTTGGCACCGCGTCGGATGATGTCCAGATGCCCCAGCGTCAGCGGGTCGAAGGTGCCGGGATAGACGCCGGTGCGGATCATTTGAGCCGCGTAGCCGCTATGGCCCGCTGCTGTCACGCGTGGCGCGCGCTTCCGGCGGCCTTGCCGTTGTGTCGGCAGCCTGGATCACCGAGCGGCGCCAGTCCTCGACGGCGGTTGCGCCGGGGCCGGTTGTCATACCGTGCCAGATGGCTCGGCGGCGGCGAAATCAAATCACGCCAGCACAGCTCGCCGTATCAGCGGCGCCGGCTGGGAGGGCGGCCATTGCGGCGTTCGCGCCCGCGGTGGCGCGGCAGCGGGCCGCCGGCTGGCGCATCGGGCAGTCCGAAGCGCAGCGCCCCGGTGATCGGGTTGGCCTCGGCGAGGCGCAGCGACAGACGCTGGCCGATCATGTAGCGCGTGCCGGTCTCGATCCCCTCAAGCACGCGGGTCGCCTCGTCCCACACGAACCGCTCCTCGCCCAGCGTGCTGACCGGCACCAGCCCGTCGCCGCCGACGCCATCGACCTCGGCGAAAAAGCCGAAGCGCGCCGTGCCGGTGATCCGCGCGGTCATGATCTCGCCCGTGCGTTCGGACAGATAGGCGGCGACATAGCGAGCGAGCGTGTCGCGCTCGGCCTCCATCGCGCGGCGTTCGGTGAGGCTGATGAGCTCGCCGGTCTTGGCCATGCCCATCGCCTCAGCGTCGGTCAGCCCGCCGTCGCCCAGGCCGTAGGCGCTGACCAGCGCGCGATGGACCAGCAGATCGGCATAGCGGCGGATCGGCGAGGTGAAGTGCGCGTAGCTTCCCAGCGCCAGCCCGAAATGCCCGGTGTTCTTCGGCGCGTAATAGGCCTGCGTCTGCGTCCGCAGCACCTGCTCGCTGATCTGCTCGGCCAAGTCGTGGCCCTTCACGCGCTTTAAGATCCGGTTGAAAGTCGCGGGCTTGATGACCTGCCCCAGCGCGAGCGGGATGTCGAACGTCTCCAGATATTCGCGCAATGCCATCAGCTTCTCGCGGCTCGGTGGCTCGTGATCGCGGTACATGCACGGCGTCTTCTTCGCTTCCAGCGCCTTCGCGGCGGCGACGTTGGCTGCGATCATGAAGTCCTCGATCACACGGTGCGCGTCCAGCCGGGCGCGAATGCCGATCTCAGCGATCCGGCCCCGCTCGTCTAGCTTTACGCGCCGCTCGGGCAGGTCGAGCTCCAGCGGTCCGCGCTTGTCGCGCGCAGTCGCGACCGCGCGCCAGCAGTCCCACAACGGCTCCAGCACCGGCCAGTGCTCGCCCGCCTTGGAATCGGCTGCTGCCTGCGCGTCCTCATACGCGATGTTGGCGACGCAGCGGATCGCCGCCCGGCTGAAGCGCCACGATTTGACCGCTCCGCTGCGGCCGATCTCCAGATGGCAGGCGATCACCGCCTTGGCTGCGCCCGCGTTCAGCGAGCAGGCGTCCTGGCTCAGCGCCTCGGGCAGCATCGGGACGACGCGGTCGGGAAAATAGACGCTGTTGCCGCGCAGCCGCGCCTCGCGGTCCAGCGCCGAGCCCGAGCGGACATACCAGCTGACATCGGCGATCGAGACGACCGCGCGCCACCCATCCTCGGTCGGTTCGGTCCAGACGGCGTCGTCATGGTCGCGCGCGTCCTCGGGGTCGATCGTCAGGAACGGCAGGTGGGTCAGGTCCTCGCGCGGACCCAGCTCGGCCTCGGCAGCCTTCGCGGCTTCGTCCAAGGCGGCGTCGGGGAACACGTGCGGGATGCCCTTGGCGTGGATCGCGATCAGGCTGAAGGCGCGCGGCGCGAACGGGTCGCCGAGCCGCTCGGTCACGCGCACCGCCTGGCGCATTCCGCGGCCGACCGGCTCGGCGAGCACCAGGTCGCCCGGCTCGGCGCCGCCTGCGTCGGTGACGGGCAGGTCCAGCCGCGCTTTCTTGTCGGTCGGCACCAGGCTCAGGCCCGCTCCGTCGCGGCGCAGGATGCCGAGGATCGCGTCCGCGCGCCGCTCCAGCCGCTTCATCGGATGCGCCGTGTAGCCGCGCCCCGTCTCCTCGATGCGCGCGAGCACGCGGTCGCCGACGCCCAGCGCCGACTGCCGCCGCCGCTCAGCCACCCGCACACGCGGCGGCGCGCCGGGCTTGTCCCACCCGTCGGGCGTCGCAATCGGCTGGCCGTCGGACGCGATCTCGATGACGCGCAGTACGCTCACCTTGGGCAGCCCGCCACCCTTATGGAAGTCGCGTCCCGGCCCGCGTTCCAGCAGACCGTCATTCTCCATGTCCTTCAGCCGCGCCTTGAGCGCGATCTTGTCCGGCCCGGTCAGCCCGAAGGCGCGCGCGATCTCGCGCTTGCCCGCGGGGCCGGGGTGCTCGGCGACGAACTTCAGGATCGCGTCTTCGCTGGGGAGCGCCATCGGCCCGATCTAGTCCGAACGCGCCCGACTTGCACCGGGCGCGCTGCGGCAGCCCAACGGAATCAGGCGGTCAGCACGCGGTCGAAGACCGCGCGGAAGCTCGCCATCTCGTCGGTCGAACCGATCGTCAGACGCGACCAGCTGTCGAACCCCGCCCACGAGCGGCCGATCTCGATTCCGGCCGCGCGGAAGCCCTCGCCCACCGGCCCGGCGGGCCGGCGCCAGTCGATCATCAGCATGTTCGCGCGGCTGGGGATGGTGCGATAGCCGCGCTTGGCGAGGAACGCCGCGGTCTCCTCGCGGGTGGCTTCCATCTCGGCGCGACGCGCTTCGATCATGCCGGCAGCGCCAAGGCTCGCGGTGGCGCAGGCGAGGCTCGGCATCGGCAGCGCCCAGCTCTGCATCCCGCCATCGTAGCGCATCATCCGCTCGAAGAGCGTCGGCGCGGCGACGAGATAGCCCAGCCGCATCCCGGCCATGCCGAACAGCTTGGAGAAGGTGCGCAGCACCACGACGTCGTCGCGGGTGGTGGCGAGGCGGATCGCGCTCGGGCCGCCGTCAAAGTGGATATACGCCTCGTCGATCACCAGCACGCCGTCTGCGGGCTTGTTCGCCGCGAGCCAGGCGATGTCGGCGACGGGAGTCACCGCGCCGGTGGGATTGTTGGGCGAAACCACATAATATACGCCCGCCGCGGGATCTGCCGCGAGCATCGCGCGGACGTCGTGCGCGTGGCTTGCGGTCATGGCTACACGCTTGACCGGCGCACCCAGCCATTTCGCGGTGTCGCCCGCAAGTTCGAACACGGGATCGGCGGTCACCAGCCCGCGGCTGGGCGAGCAGAAGCTGACGATCGAGCGGCTGAGTGGGTCACTCGATCCCGGCCATGGAACCACCCGCTCGGTCGAAACGCCCTCGACGGCGGCGACTGCGGCCCGAAACGCCTCGCGCTCGCCCGCTGGATCGTAGCGGTTGGATCGCGCGATGATCTCCGCGGCTGCCGCGGCCCCGGGGGCGAGCGGGCCGGTCCAGCACTCGTTGGCGTCGAGCCGCAACCGCGTGCGGCGGTCCGGGTCGCGCCCCGCCGACTGCGCCCAGGCCGGGGTGCCAGCCAGCGCCGCCAGCCCCGCGCCCGCCCCGAACACCGCAGCGATCCGCGCGATGTCGCGCCGCGCGAAGCCGCGCTGCATCAGGTCGCCCTCGGCCGCCTCGCCCAGCCTGCGCTCGGTCATCGCCTCCCCCTCCGTTCTCAGTGAATGAACCACCGCCGCCGGGGCGGGGTCAATGGCAGCGGCACGCCCAACCCCGCGCGCGACGCGCTTGCCGGTGGCTGTCCCGGCTTTTACCCGTGGTCGCAACCATCAAGAAGGACGACGCGCCATGACCGATTGCACCCGCCGCTCGCTGCTGGGCGGCGCCGCCACGCTGAGCTTTGCCGCGGCTATGCCTGCGGCCGCACTCGCCCAGGGGCGCAGCCCGCAGTTCCGCACGCTGCTCGATCGGCTCGCCGACACGACGCTCGGCTTCAGCCCGCAGCAGCAGACGGTGCTCGGCCTCGACACGGGCGCGCGCGCAGGCGCCCGCCGCCATCTCGACGATGCCCGCCCGCAGGCGATCGAAGCCAAGCTCAGCGCCGCGGCGGCGATGCAGCGCCAGCTGCGCGAGGTCGGCAAGGCGAGCCTCTTGCCGCAGGACCAGACGACCTACGACGCGGTCGACTACGCGCTTGGCCTGACAATCCAGGGCGGCAGGTTCGCCTTTGGCGACAATATCAGCTCGCTGCTGGGTGCAGCCGCGGTCCCCTATGTCGTCAGCCAGCAGAATGGCTCGTACAACCAGGTGCCCGAGTTCCTCGACGCCTATCACAAGATCGCCACCGCCGCGGATGCCGAGGCGTATCTTTCGCGCCTGTCGGAGTTTCCGGGCGTGCTCGATGCGGAGACCACGCGGATCCGGGCGGACGCGGGCCGCGGCGTGGTGCCGCCCGCATTCCTGATCGCGACGATCGAGAAGCAGCTGGCCGAGCTGCGCGCGACGCCGGTCGCGCAGGCGAAGCTGGTGCGATCGGTCGCCGACCGCGCCAAGGCGCTGGGCCTGAAGGGCGACTGGGAAGCGCGCGCGGCAAAGATGGTCGAAGGTTCGATCTATCCCGCGCTCGATCGCCAGTTGGCAGCAATCCGCGCGGTTGGCGCCAAGGCGGGGAACGATCCCAGCGTATCGCGGCTGCCCGATGGCGAGGCCTATTATCGCTGGGCGCTGAAGGCCGCGACGACGACCGACCTCGACCCGGACACGATCCACGGCACCGGCCTGGAGCAGAACCGCGCGTTGCAGGCCGAGATGGACGCCATCCTCCGGGCGGAGGGCATGACGCAGGGTTCGGTCGGCGATCGCGTGTCGGCGCTCAACAAGGACCCGAAGCAGCTGTGGCCCAATACCGACGAGGGGCGGGCGGGTGTTCTCGCCTATGTGCGCGCCAAGATCGAGGAACTGCGCGGCATCATCCCGCAGATCAGCCGACTGAAGATGAACGTCGCGCTGGAAGTGAAGCGCGTTCCGCCCGATATCCAGGCGGGCGCGCCGCTCGGCTACACCAGTTTCGCTGCGCTCGATGGTTCGCGCCCGGCCATCTATTATATCAATCTTGCCGATACTGCGAACTGGCCGCGCTACAGCCTCACCTCGCTCAGCGCGCACGAAGGTATACCCGGTCACGACTTCCAGGGCGCGTATCTCGCCGAACACGCGAAGGAGGTGCCGTTGGTGATGAGCTTGATGAGCTTCAACGCCTTCGTCGAAGGCTGGGCGCTCTATGCCGAGCAGCTGGCCGACGAGCACGGCATATATCGCAACGATCCGCTGGGGCGGCTTGGCATGTTGCAGGCGCTCGCCTTCCGCGCGGCGCGGCTGGTGGTCGATACTGGTCTGCACGCGAAGGGCTGGAGCCGCGCGCGAGCGATCGACTGGATGGTGGAGAACACCGGTCGCACGCGCGGATCGGTGACGAGCGAGGTTGACCGCTATTGCGCTTCGCCGGGTCAGGCGTGCGGCTACAAGGTCGGCCATAACGAGATCATCCGGCTGCGCGCCGCCGCGCAGAAGCGGCTGGGTGCGCGCTTCGATGTGCGCGTGTTCAACGACGCGATCGTGACGACGGGCGGCGTGCCGCTGGCTGCGCTTCCCGCCGCGATCGACCGCTATCTGGCGCGTGCGTGAGCGGCTTCCATTGTGGGGCAAGCCGTGGGCGTGTGGTCTTTGCGGGTGGGCGGCTGATGCGGGAGGGCCGTTGCCGCCGTCCTGCGTGGCTGCGTCGGTCAAGTCTTAGCGGTGAGGGCGCCGACCTTCCCACCCCCGCCCCGTCTCGGAGCGTCGGGTATCGGTAACTTCGTACGGCCCTGGTTGCCGGACGCGCCGGATGTCGCCGGTCCGCCGGCTGCCCCTGCGCCGGGGCGTCCGCCGCTCGACCCGGACGAGGTCGAGGCGCTGCTCCAGGCCGCGGCGCGCGACGGTGCGCCGCTGACCTATGCCGAGGCGCTGGGCGCGCTAGGCCATCGCTTCACGCGCCCGCTGATGCGCCAGCTGTGCCGCGTGCTGGCCGACATCGACTCCCGCGCGCGCGGCGCGGGCCGACCCGAGCTGGCGGTGCTCGTCGTTCGCCAGTCCGACGGCCTTCCCGGCCAGGGCTGGTGTATCGGGCGCGAGGACTGGCGCGGCGCGTGGTCCGGGGCCGAGGCCCGCGCCTTCGTCGGCCGCCTGCACCAGGCAGCATTCGCCTATTGGTGCAGCCATTGACGCCCCGCTCAGGCGTCGAGTTCGATATCCCAGTAGAGATAGTCGCGCCAGGTTTCGTGCAGATAATGCGGCGGGAAGGCGCGGCCGTTTTCTTGCAGCTGGTGCGTTGTCGGCTGGAACGGACGGCTGCGCGGCAGCATATGCGCTTCGGCCGGGGTGCGGCCGCCCTTGCGCAGGTTGCATGGCGCGCAGGCGGTGGTCACATTCTCCCACGTTGTCCGCCCGCCATAAGCGCGCGGCACCACGTGGTCGAAGGTCAGGTCTTCGCGCGCGCCGCAATATTGGCACAGGAACTTGTCGCGCAGGAACAGATTGAACCGCGTGAACGCCGGATAGAGCGACGGCTTCACATACTGCTTCAGAGCGATGACGCTGGGCAGCTTCATGCGGATCGATGGCGAGCGGATTTCGCGCGCATATTCAGCGACGATGTCGACGCGGTCGAGGAACACCGCCTTCACCGCGGTCTGCCAGTTCCACAGCGACAGCGGGTAATAGCTTAGCGGCGTGTAATCGGCATTGAGCACCAGCGCCGGGCATGACTCCGGCGGGACCAACAATTGCGCTGCGGATGCTTCGGCGGTCAGCATTCCGGCTCCAACAACAACCCGGCGAGCCGCCCGCTTTACCTGCCCTGTCGCACGCAAGGCGGGCCGCTGGGCGGTCCGTCCGGTCAGGTGGCGGGTCTATAGCAGCGGCTTTGTTGCAATGTCATGACCGGCATGTCGCACCGTGGGCGATTTTGGGGATAAGTGGCCGCAGCTGAACGACGGCGCTATGCGTTCGGGAGTTCGCCAGACCCGAGGGATCATCGCCGCCCGTGCCCCAACCGATCCGCATCGCCATCGTCGGCCTCGGCAAGATCGCTCGCGATCAGCACCTGCCCGCCATCGCCGCCAACCCGGCCTACAAACTGGTGGCGACCGCGAGCACCAGCGGCGGCCAGGCGGGCGTGCCTGGCTTCGCGTCGATCGACGAGCTGGTCGCCAGCGGCATCAATGTCGACGCGGTCAGCATCTGCACGCCGCCCGGACCGCGTCCCGCGATCGCGATCACCGCGCTCAGCGCTGGGATGGACGTGTTCCTTGAGAAGCCGCCAGCCGCGACGCTGTCCGAGTTCGAGGCGATCCGCACGGCTGCCGCCGCGAACCGCCGCGTGCTGCTGGCGAGCTGGCATGCGCGCTTCGCTCCGTTCGTCGATGAAGCGCGGCGCTGGGCGGCCGGGCGCACCATCACGAGCGGGCGGATGAGCTGGCGCGAGAGCGTCCGCAAGTGGCACCCGGGACAGGACTGGCTGTGGCAGCCGGGCGGCAACGGCGTGTTCGATCCCGGCATCAACGGCCTGTCGATCCTGACCGCGGTCAGCCCGCTGCCGGTCGCGGTGCGCAAGGCGGCGTTCGACGTACCCGACGGCGCGCAGACGCCCATCGCGGCGACACTGACGCTGGTGGCAGGCGCGGCGGAGATCGCGGTCGATCTCGATTTCCGGGCCGAGGGCGGCGAGACGTGGGAGATCGAGCTCCACGCGAGCGACGGCGGCCGCCTGCTGCTGGCGCAGGGCGGCGCTGCGATCAGCATCGACGGCGAAACCCAGCGCAGCGAGCCCGAGCGCGAATACCCGAACCTCTACGAGCATTTCGCCCAGCTCATCGCGCGCCGCGACAGCGATGCCGACGCCAGCCCGCTGATGCTGGTCGCCGACGCCAGCCTGATCGCCAGCCGCTCAACGGTCGAAGCCTTCCGCTGGTGAGCGCGGGCGTTGCAAGCGCGCAGCCGCCGGCCCACAGCCGCGCCATGACGATCGCGGTCAACTGCGTATGGCCGCTCGGCGCCTTGCTGGGCGAGGGGCCGCTGTGGGCCGAAGACGAAGGCGCGCTGTGGTTCACCGACATCGAGGGCCGCGCGCTCCATCGCTACCACCCCGCCACCGCCGCGCGTGCGAGCTGGACGCTCCCCGTCCGCCCCGGCTTCGTCGTGCGCGGCACGGAGGGCGAGCTGATCGTCGGCGCCGAGCGCCAGCTGTGGCGCTTCGAGGACGGGGCGATCGAGCCGCTGGCTGAGGTCGACAGCCTTGAGAATACGCGGCTGAACGATGCAGCGGTCGATGCGGCGGGACGGCTGTGGTTCGGCTCGCTCGATCTGGCGCTGACCGATCCAATCGGCCACGTGCATCTGTGGCGCGGGCATGACGGCGTGGCGGCGCGGCGCGTCGGCGGGCGCGCGCCGATCACCAACGGCCCGGCGGTCAGCCCCGATGGACGGTTGCTCTATCATGTCGATACCGTCGCTGGCGCGATCTGGCGCTTCGACGTCTCGGCGCGCGACGAGCTGGTGGATGGCGAGCTGTTCGCCGCAATCGACGAACCCGACGGCCGCCCCGATGGCGCGGTGTGCGACAGCGAGGGCTGCGTGTGGGTCGCGCTGTGGGGCGGTTGGTGCGTTCGGCGCTATGATCCGGCAGGCGGGCGAATGCTTCAAGTTGCGATCCCGGCCGAACAGGTGACCAAGGTGGCGTTCGGCGGGGCGGATCTGCGGACCGCCTACGTCACCAGTGCGACGATCGGGCTCGACGCAGCGGCGCGGGAGCGGCAGCCATTCGCGGGCGGGCTGTTCGCGTTCGAAAGTCCGGTTGCCGGGCTGCCAGCGGGGCGTGTGCGGCTGTGAGCCTGGTCTTCGGCGACTGGGGGACGAGCCGCCTTCGGCTGTTCCGCATGGAGGGGGGTGCGCCAGTGCACCGCGTCGATGGGCCGGGCATCGCCGAGGCCGGTCCGCGCGCGGCCGAGGTGCTGCGCGTGGCGCTTGCCGAGTTGGGCGGTCCAAAGCCCGATGCCGTCCTCCTGTGCGGCATGGCCGGCGCGCGCGGCGCACTGATCGAGGCGCCCTATGTCCCGTGCCCTGCGCGCGTGCCCGAATGGGTCGCGGCTGCGGCTTCGCTGCGGCTCGATGATATCGCCGTCACGGTGGCAGCGGGCCTCAGCTGCCGGAACTGGAACGGCGGCGCCGACGTGATGCGCGGCGAGGAAACGCAACTGTTCGGCGCGATGCGGCTGCGGCCCGATCTGGCTGAGGGCGAGCATCTGGTCATCCACCCCGGCACGCACGCCAAGTGGATTCGGCTGGCGGGCGGAGCGGTCGAGCGCTTCCACACCGTGCCCACGGGCGAGCTGTTCGCGCTGTTGACCAGGCACTCCACTCTGCTGCGCGCGGGCACCGGGGAGGGCGAGGCTGGCGATGGCTTCGCGCACGGCATGGAGCGCGCGGCCGCGGGCGGGCTGTTGCCCGGCCTGTTCGAGGTGCGCGCCGCGCAGCTGATCGACCAGCGGAGCGCCGCCTACGCGAAGGCCTTCCTTTCGGGACTGCTGATCGGCGCGGAGGTGAATGGGCTGGAACGGATGCTCGGGCGCTTGGGCACGGTGACGCTCATCGGCGATCCGGCGCTGACGGCCGAATATGCAAGAGCGCTCGACGGGCGCCGAGCGATTGAGCTGATGGATGGAGAGGCGTGCGCGCGCGCCGGGTTGGCGGCGCTCGCGGCGAGCCGATGCTGACGATCGCTGACGTGCTGGCGCGCGGTGCGCCGCCCGTTGCTGCGATCCTGCGTGGGCTGCGCCCGGACGAGGCCGAAGCGCACGGGCGCGCGTTGATCGAAGCGGGGCTGCGCATCATCGAGGTGCCGATGAACTCGCCCCATCCGCTGGAGAGCGTGCGCCTGCTGGCGCGCGTGTTCGATGGCGAGGCGGTGATCGGAGCGGGCACAGTGCTGACCGCCGCGGTCGTGGACCAGGTCGCCGACGCGGGAGGGCGCATCGTCGTCTCGCCCAATACCGACGCGAGCGTGATCGGACGCGCCGTCCAGCGCGGGCTGGAGCCGCTGCCGGGATTCCAGACGCCCAGCGAAGCCTTCCGCGCCATCGGCGCGGGCGCGCGGCGGCTGAAGCTGTTCCCCGCCGGGCCGCTGGGGCCGAAGCACCTGAAGGCGGTGAAGGACGTCCTCCCGCGCGAGGTGGAGATTTGGGCGGTCGGCGGCGCGGGCGCGGACGATGCGGGCGACTGGTTGGCGGCTGGCGCGGCGGGGCTGGGCGTCGGCGGCTCGCTCTACAAGCCGGGCGATCAGCCCGAAATTGTCGGCGAGCGCGCGCGGGCGCTGGTCGCGGCGGTCACGGCGGCGCGGAGCGATTGACGCACGCTTGCGTGCTCGCCATGCGCGCGCTCTAGAACAATCACGCGAACCGCCAGGATCTCCCATGCGCCGCATCGGGCTTGCCGCTTTCCTTCTCGCAGCCGCCACCGCCCACGCCTCACCCGGCCCGCAGCCGGTGCCGATGCCGCCGCCGATTCCCACTCCGCAGGACCAGCCCTATCCCGGCGTGCTGACGCTGGCGGTCGACGCCACTGACACGCAGCGCCGCATCATCCGCGTGCGCGAGACCATCCCCGTCGCAGGCGGCCAGCGCGCGACGCTGGCGTTTCCGAAGTGGGTGCCCGGCGGCCACAGTCCGCGCAACCCGCTGAAGCTGATCGGCGGCCTCACCATCACCGGCGGCGGCCAGCGCCTTGCATGGATGCGCGATCCCGTGGAGGTCTATGCGATCCACGTCGACGTGCCGCAGGGCGTGACCGAGCTGGCGCTGCAGTTTGAGTATCTCAGCCCCACGCAGGGTGACGAGGGCGCGGTTTCGGTCGCGCCCAACCTGTTGAGCGTGAAGTGGCTGCAAACCGCATTCTATCCGGCGGGCTATTTCGCCCGGCAGATCCCGATCGAGCCGCGGATCACGCTGCCGGCGGGGTGGGACTACGCCACTGCCCTTGATGGCGGCACGCGCCAGGGCGATACGGTCAGCTTCGCGCGCACGAGCTTCGAAACGCTCGTCGACAGCCCGCTTCTCGCCGGGCGCTACCTGAAGACGTTTGAGCTCGACACCAGCGGCAAGAGCCGGGTCACGCTCGCGGCGGCCGCCGACAGCGCCGCCGATCTGGAACCCAAGCCCGAGCAGCTGGAAGCGCACAGGAAGCTGATCCGCGAGGCCGACGCGCTCTACGGCGCGCGCCATTATGACCACTACACCTTCCTGTTCTGGCAATCGGAAACGCTGAGCGGCGAGGGGCTGGAGCATCACCGATCGTCCGAGAACGGGGTCGATCCCGGCTATTTCCGCAACTGGGAGACCGGCGCCAGCCGCCGTAGCCTGCTGCCGCACGAATATACCCATAGCTGGAACGGCAAGTTCCGCCGCGGTGCTGATCTGTGGACCCCCGAGTACCTGACCCCGATGCGCGACAGCCTGCTGTGGGTCTATGAGGGTCAGACACAATATTGGGGCGAGGTGCTCGCAGCGCGATCAGGACTTTGGAGCAAGGACGACGCATTGGCGGCACTTGCTCTGACCGCTGCGACCTACGGCGACAACACGCCCGGCCGCCGCTGGAAGGCGCTTCGAGATACGACCAACGATCCGATCGTGCAGGGCCGTACCGCCAACCCGTGGCGGAGCTGGATGCGCAGCGAGGATTATTACGAGGAAGGCAAGCTGATCTGGTTCGATGCCGATACGCTGATCCGCGAGAAGACCGGCGGCCGGAAAAGCCTCGACGATTTCGCGCGCGCTTTCTTCGGGATCGAGGACGGCAGCTACGTCCCGGTCACCTACAGCTTCGACGACGTCGTACGCACGCTGAACGGCGTTTACCCGATGGACTGGGCGACATGGTTGCGCCAGCGGCTCGATTGCACCGGCTGCGCCGCGCCGCTCGATGGGATCACGCGCGGCGGATACAAGCTTGTCTATTACGACACGCCGACTGCGTATCTGAAGAATGCGGAGGCGCGATCGAAGACCGTGTCGCTCTATGGCATCGGGCTGAGCGTCGGGCGCGAGGCGCGGCTGACGAGCGTCATCTGGAATAGCCCGGCCTTCCAGGCGGGCCTGACGCGCGGCACCAAGATTCTGGCCGTCAACGGGCAGGCCTATGCCGACGACAAGCTGAAGGACGCGGTCAAGGCCACCCGGACCGGCACGCCGCTGAAGTTGACGGTGCAGGACGGCGACCGCGTGCGCGATGTGACGATCGCGTGGGACAAGGGCCTGCAATATCCGCGGCTGGAACGCATCGAAGGCACGCCCGACCGCCTGAGCGAAATCTGGACGCCCAAGACTGGCGGCGCGGCCGCGCGGTCGACGAAAGGTGGCACTGCGGCCCCGCGTCGCTAGCGACGTCGGACCGGGCGGGCTGCCTGGTCAGGCTGGTTGGCTGATCAGAACCCGCTCGATCGCCGCGGCGAGCTGCTCGGGGCGATAGGGTTTGTCGACGCATGGCGCGCCGCTCAGCCCGCGCGGCGGAAGGGCGCGGGCGTAGCCGGTGACGAAGATGACGGGGATGCCGCGGCTGGTCAGTAATTCGGCGGCGGGGTAACTCAGCTCGCCCGAAAGGTTCACGTCGAGCAGGGCGAGCTCGGCGACGATCGTCGCCGCGGCGTCCAATGCTTCGCCAAGCGAGACCGCGGTACGGACGACCGTCAGCCCAAGGTCGAAGAGGTTCTCCTCAAGCGCCATGGCGACAAGCGGCTCGTCCTCGACGATCATGACGCGCTGTCCGGAAAAACTTAAATCACCCGCCAACCCGACCTCCTCGATCGGTGGCAGCCGGATAAGCACGCACCGACCCGCTCCATCCCATCGCCTCCACCAATGCGTAGCGCACGCCATCCGTTCCGCCCGCGACATCGTTCACCAGCTGCGCTTGCAGCAGCGCGGGCCAGCGCCCACACGGGCGGCCGAGGCGATGACGATACCCTGCCGGATCACGCGGCTGACGCTGACCGATTTCCGGTCCTACGCCGCGGCTGGGCTGGAGCCGGGTAGCGGTCCGGTGGTGCTGACCGGCCTGAACGGCGCTGGCAAAACCAATGTGCTGGAAGCGGTGTCGCTGCTCGCGCCCGGGCGCGGGCTCCGCGGCGCGGCGCTTGGCGAACTGGCGCGCGCGGACGGCGGCGGCGGGTGGGCGGTGGCGGCGCGCACCGACGGTCCGGGCGGCGCGGTCGAGCTCGGAACCGGCTCGGCTCCCGGCACGCCCGATCGGCGCGTAGCGCGCGTGAACGGCGCGCCCGCGCCCCTCGTGCAGTTCGGCGAGCGGCTGGCAGTCGCGTGGCTCACTCCGGCGATGGACCGGCTTCTCGCCGAGGGCGCGGGCGCGCGGCGGCGCTTCCTCGATCGGCTGACGCTGGCGCTTGAGCCAGGCCACGGCACGCAGGCGACGCGTTACGAGGCAGCGATGCGCGAGCGCTCGCGCCTGCTGGCGGGCGGCGCGGCGGACCCAGCGTGGCTCGATGCGCTGGAGGCGCGCATGGCCGAGCACGGCGCGCTGCTCGCCGCCGCCCGCGCCCGGACGGCCGAGGCGTTGCAGCCCTATCTCGCCGCGGTCGGCGTACCGTTCCCGGTCGCAAGCCTCGCCTATGAGGACGCAAGCGTCGGCGCGGAGCTTGCGGGCCTGCTGCGCGGCGGGCGTGCGCGCGACATGGCGGCGGGGCGCGCACTCGCCGGCCCGCACCGCGCGGACCTCTCCGTCATCGACGCGGCGAGCGGGGCGCCCGCCGCGCGCTGCTCGACGGGCGAGCAGAAAGCGCTGCTGATCGGCGTGCTGCTCGCCCATGCCGAGCTGGTCGCCGCTCTGCGCGGGATGCGGCCGATCCTGCTGCTTGACGAGGTCGCGGCGCATCTCGATGAACACCGCCGCTCCGCGCTGCTCGAACGCCTGCCCGCGCTGGGCCAGGTCTGGCTGACCGGCACCGAGATGGCGACGTTTGAGGCGCTGCGCCCGCACGCCACGCTGTTCACGGTGCGCAAGGGCGAGGTGGTCGCCGCGTAGCCTCTTCGCCGTAGCGCCGGCCGGGTGCCGACCCATGCGGCAGCTTGGCCGCGTCCGCTCTGACGCCTTTCTGACTGGACAGGGGCCGTGTTCGCGCTAGCCTGCTCGCGCTGCCGCCGCGCATCTGCGGCGACAGTGCCCGGGGGGGCGTCGATGTCCAGCCTGAAGGACGTGCTGACGAAGCAGCTGTTGCTCGCCGACGTGACGCTGCCCGATGCGATCGACGCGCTGCTGACCGCGACCAGCATCAGCTCTGGCGACACCCAGGCGGCGTCCGGCACCGCCCATCTCGATCCGGCGGCGTTCCTGAAGGCGTTGGGGCTGGGAAGCATCGTCAACACCGATCTCGGTCCGGACATTCCGTGGAGCCTCGTCAAGGGCGGCGTGCCCGGCGCGGCCGGTTCGGCGTTCGTATTGCTGCTGAACGTCACGTCGAGCGTGCTGGTCGATCAGCTGCTTGTGAAGCCGCTGCCGGGGCTGCAGGCGGCCGAGGTCGATGCAAGCGGTGCGGGCGGCGCGGTCGTCGGCCTGAAGCCGTTGGCCGACGCAACCGTGCGGCTCGCTGCGGATACCGGCTTCGCGATCGTCGTCTCGGCGAACGCGGGCGAGGCCGCGCGCCTGTGGCTGACGACCGAGACCGATCCAGCGCTCGCCAAGCCCGGCGTGCTGCCGCTGAAGCTCGCGCCGGCGAGCGTGCTTGTCGGCGATACGGGGCTGGGCGTCGTGCTCGGCGCGCAGGGGATGATCTTCGATTTCAGCGTCGAGCAGCCCGCGTCGGGCGCGGCCGACCCTGCAGCGGCGAAGACCAGCCCCGCCAACCCCAGCTGGCGCGGCATCGCGATCGCGGGCGCCAGGCTCTATTTGCCGAAGGGCGTTCCGTTCGTCGGCGGGGCGGCGTGCGACCTCAGCCTGTCGATCGGCTTCGACCCGCCCGGCATCCAGCTCGCCTCTAGGATCCATGTGCCCGCGGCCGATGGTCGTCCGGAGATGGACATCCGGCTGGAGTGCCGGGACCCGCTGGCGACCGGGCTGGCGAGCTTCGCTCCGACGCTCGTTGAAGTTGCGATCACGCTACCCGTCGACGGTACGAAAGAGGATCTGGTGCCCGGCACGGGCTCGCCTTCGACGTTGCAGTTGCTTGGCGGCAAGCCGGTCATTGCGCGCGTGCGGTTCGCGCGCGCTCCGGCGACGGGCGACGGCAAGACCAAGGTGACGGTCGCGTTCGAGGCGCAGGGCGAAAACGGCATCCTGCTGATTGCGCCGCCGCAGAACGGCGACGACCGCGCGGCGCTGTGGGCGATCGCGGCCGCCGACTTTGCGACTGCGATCGTCGCCAATCAGAAGCTCGCGCCCGGCCAGACCGATCAGGCTCCGACAGGAATGGCCGCGCTGATGATCGGCGGAGCGGCGCTGTCGGCGCTGCTCGCGGGCAACGGCTCCGGCGAGGCCGATCTGCGCCGCAAGGGCCGCGTCAAGGTGAACGCGGTCGAGATCGCGGCGGCGGGGCCGGGGGCGGGGCTGACCGACCTGATCACGCTCAAGGTCGATTATTCGGTCGACGTGCCGGTCAAGCCGATCAATGTCGGCACGCTCAGCATCGGGCTTCATCCCATGCAGCTGCTGCGGATCCGGCTGCGCGGGGTCACGCTCACCTGGAACGGTGCTCGCACGGGCCTCGATCGGCTTCAGCTCGATTATCGCCATGCCGTCATGGACATCGAGGATCCGGGCCGCTGGCTGATCGACGGTCCCGGTTCGCTGTTCGATGTCATCGGCACGCGCAGCGGGCGCGGGTCAGCGTGGATCGAGGTCGATCTGCGCTTCAGGCTCGATCTGGGGCCGCTGCGCGTGTCGGGCGCCACGATCCGCGCGACGCTCGGCGAGGACGGCACGGTGTCGGCCGGGCTGCGCGGCCTCGATGTCGGCTTTAACCTGCCTGCGCTCGTCAATATCGGCGGCGGCGTCACGCTCGGCCCGGGCAAGGGCGATTTCGGAGCGCGCCTGAAGGTTGGCATCGTCCCCTTGAACACCAGCGCGTCCGCGACGCTGCGGGTGAAGGGAAAGATGGTGCTGATCGACCTCGATGTCGATTTCCCGGCACCGCTGCCGCTCGGGCCCTCGGGGCTTGGGCTGTTCGGCATCGGCGGCACGTTCGGGATGCGCGCGCGGCTGAACCAGCCGCCCAAACCCTTCGATCTGCTGCAATGGACGCCCGCGACCGGCTTCACCGAAGCTGCTGGCGAGATGAGCTTCGGCGTGAAGGCGTCGGTCGGTACCCTTCCCGATCTGTCCTTCGCGTTCGGTGCGAAGGCGCGGCTGTTCGTTACCGTGCCCGATTTCGCCTTCCTGGGCGCGCTCGATGCGGCCTTCGTCTCCGGCCCCGTCTCGCTCGACAAGCCATCGGACAACCCCGACGCAGCCGGACCGAAAGCCGTGGTGCAGGGCGTGGTCAGCGTCGACCCGAAGGTCGGCACCATGTTCGCGCTGCGCGGCACGCTGCAGGTGCCGACGCTGCTGACGGCGACGATTCCGGTCGCGGGCAACTTCCCGGGCGGCAGCCCGGACTGGTATGTCCATGTCGGAGCCGATGGCTTCCCCATCGAGGGGCGGGACATCGGCCCGGCGCGGATGACGGTCTTGCCGGATCTGTTCCCGCAGAGCGCCGACGGCTACCTGATGGTCCGCGGCAATGGCATCACCAGCTGGCCGCGCGGGCAGGCGGGCGCGCTCACCGTTCAGCGCAGCTTCGTCATCGCCTTCGGGTTCAACGTCTCGCTCTCCTTCGGGCCGCGGCCGCTCGCGTGGGCAGAGGTTTCGGGCGGCGCGGACCTCCTCATCGCAGCGTCGCCGCGCATCATCGCCGGGTTCGGTCGGCTCGATGGGTCACTGCATCTCGGTCCGGTGTCGCTCGGCGTATCGGCGACGCTCTCGGTCATCGACTATGAAGGTTCGGTCAGCGGCACCGCCGAAGTGTGCGGGCGCGTCCGGATCATCTTTGTGACGATCCACCGCTGCGCGAAGCTGCATCTGGGCGACGAACCGACGATCGCGATCCCGAACCCGGCGACGCTCCCGACCGAGATCGCGGGGCAGGACGCGTCCGGCGCCGTGGCGATCCGCCCCGATCTGCAGCTGGTCGACGACAGCTACAGCCGGATCGCCGCGCTGGAGCCGGCGGGCGGAGCGGTGCCGGTCGTATGGCCCGATATCCTCATTCGGATCGGCTGCACGGTCGCTCCGTCGGCGGCGCTCGATCCCGAAAGCAGCGCCCAGTTCTCCGGCGCGCAGTCCCCGCCGGTTGCGAAGCCGGTCGGCAGCGAGATGCTGCGCTATGACTGGCGGGTCACGCGCGTGGCGCTGATGGAGCGGCAGCCGGACGGCAGCTGGACGCTGGTCGCGGGCTCGCTCAGCGCGCGCTGGCAGGCGGGCAAGTCAGGCGACGCCAACGCCGTTGCGCAGGCGGCCGAGCTGTTGCTGCTGACGCCCGATCCTGCCGTGTGGCTGCAGAAGCTGCACGATCCAGCGGCGGCGCCGGGCGATCCGCTCGGCGCGCTGGCGAACAACTGCCGCGTCCGCCCCTCGGCGCAGCCCGGATGGATGCTGGGCGGCATGGCGCAGCACCCGGTGTCCGCCTGCTGGGTGCCGCCCGAGTTCATCAGCGGCGATCCCAAAGACAGCCGGGTCGAGGGCGCGATTGCCTGGGCGCTCGATCGCGGCCCCGGTCAGCCTCCGCTCGCGCTCAGCGGGTTTCTGTTCACGCTGCAACCGGGCCAGCTGTTCAGCGCGGCCGCGGTCGTACCCTCTGCGGTCAAGCTTGGGCGCGAGTTCACCTCAGCGCTGGCGTTCCCCAGCCTCGTCACGCCCCGCCAGCAGGCCGCGCTGCTGGCGGTCCGCGAGGCGCGGTTCATGGCGACGGTCACGCTCGTGACGCCGATCGTCAGCGGGACGGTCGCCTTCGTCGTCTTGGGTCCGCCGATCCCGCTCGACGATGCGCCGATCACCGTCGCCGACGAGACCGGCGCCTGGACCTTCGTCAGCAATGGGTTCGCTTCGGGCGCGACGGGGACGCTGTTCAGCTTCCGGATGCCGCCCGGCCGCAAGGCGAGACGGCTGACGATCCGCTGGCCCTTCCGCCTGCGGATCGGGCTGCTGGGACTGGAGGGGGTGACGACGGTCGCAGCCGCTGCCGCCGCCTTTGAGACCGCCGGAGCGCAGGCCGGGGCGGGGCAGACCAAGGGCGCAGCCGGTCCGCCGGGTGACGGCAACGCGGCCGATCAGCGCTGCCTGCTGAAGCCCGCGACCGAATATCGGCTGGATGTCGGCTTCGGGTGGTCGGCGGCGCGCTTCGTCCAGGGCGAGAACGGCCAGAAGACGCCAGCCAGCCCGCCGACTGCGAGCGGCACCGACGCGCTGAGCGGGCCCGGCTTGCGCAGCTATCACTTTCGCACCGCAGCAGCAGCGTCGCCGCCCGCTGGAGCGAGCCAGTCCGATCCAGCCTATTCCGACAGCGTCGCGCTTGCCGATCTGTCGACGCGGCAGGACGCCTTCGATCCGCGGATGCTCGTCCGCTATCTGGCGGGGAGCGAGCCCGCGCAGGGTGAGGAGACCTGGTTCACCGGGGATGCGATCCGCTTCCACTGGCGGGTCGGCCACAGCGCCCGGCTCGCGGCGCTCTATGACTACTCGCTCGCGATCGCGGTGCAGCGCACCGATACGCCCGTGCCGGACGCCAGCCCGATCCCGCCGGGCCAGACATTCCGGGTGGCGATGAACCCCGCCTATCTGTCGCCAGCCAACCGGGTGCTGTGGCAGCTTGCGCGGGAAGCGCCGTGCCCGGTGCCCGTGACCGGAGCGACGCAGGAGGCGCCGGTGCAGCTGCAGCCGCGGGCCTGGTACGAGACGCACGTGCGCCTGTAGCACATGTCGGGTGCGAGGGTTGCGCTGCCGGGCGTCACCTTCCGCACCTCGCGCTGGCGCGATGCGCTGGCGATGCTGGCGGGGCTGAATTTCCCGGCCGCCGGGTCGGGGCGCGCGGCTGGCGATCTTGCAGTCGATGCAGAGAAAGCGGCCGCGATCCCTGCCGGGGCGGGCGACGCAGCGTTTGAAGATGCGATGCGGCAGCTGGGCCTCGATGGCTGGCCGGTCGCGGCCGAGCCGCGCGTCAGCCTGCTGTGGACCGGCAGCGCGCCCTGGGCGCTCGTCGGCGTGCTGATCGAATCGCCCGAGCCGATCGAACGCGCGGGCCGCACCAAGGACGCGAAACTGGCAGCCGTGCTGCCGGGGCAGAGCATCGACTTCACCGTCCGCGTCGCCGACCGCACCGCGTCGCGCCTGCTGTTCCTGCTGCCGCACCCGCTGACGGTGCCGGTGCAGCCAGCGGCACCGAAGCCGCCGTGGTTCAGCCCGTCCTTCTCGCTCCGGCCCGTGCCGTCGCCGGGGAGGATCGGCGGGGTTCGCGGGCCCGCACTGTCGGCGGCGCTCAGCCCCGGCGCCGCGGCGGGGATGGCGGCGACAAGTGCCGTGCCTGCCGGCGCAGGCGTTGCGTCGGGGCAGCTCGGCTCGATCATCGCAGGCCCGATCGGCGGCTTCCCGAGCGGATCGATCAATCCGTCCGTCTCGATCCCCGGCCCGATCGGACCCAAGCCGTCGCTGCCGCAGTGGCAGCCGCCGCGGCTGCGCCTGACGCTCGTCGACATTCCGCTGTCCGATGTGATCTCTGCACCCTCGCTCACGCTGACCGGGCTCATGGACCTGCCGCCGCGGCCAGCCTTCGCAGCGGAGGCGTTCTGATGCTGTTCGCTCCCCCCCCCAACTGTTCGCGGCCTTCGCGGCCTCGGCGCGTGGCGACGCCGACACGGCCGATGGCGTGCACGTCCGCTTCCTGCTGGCGCCCGAGCTTGGCGTGCCGCTCGGCCCGATCGCGGTCTGGCACAGCTTCCTGCGGCCGCAGCCCACCCTGCGCGGTGGCGCGGGCGCGCTCGTCGTGCCGTCGAACGGCGAGCGCGAGGTTCGCGTGATCGGCGCGCTCGCCAGCGCGGGGTCGCTTGCCGTCGTCGATCCGACGGGCGCGGTCATCACGCGCCGCACGCCCGGCCCCGCCGCGGTCGGTGCGCCCGTCATCCAGCTGCTCGCGCTCAGTCAGCCTGCGGCCGTGACGCCGTTCGGTGCCTCGGCCGGGCAGGTGCGCGAGGAGATGAACCGGCCGCCCGACGTGCTCGTTGGTCTGCCGGGCACCGCCAAATCGCCGTGGTATGCCGGGATCGTGCCCGTGTCGGAGGCGTTCGACCGGGTCGCGGCCGGAGCGCCCAAGCGCCTGTCGATCCTCGATGCACCGGGTGGCCCCTTCGCTGCGCTGACCCCGCCCGACGAGCAGAAGCGCGTTGCCGCGAGCACCGCTGTGTTCGGCCAGCTGCTCGGCGCGCTTCTCAGCCCCGGGCCGATGCCCCCGGGCGCGCGGGTGCTGACGCAGAAGGCCGAGCCGCCCGTCCCGCCGAACCCGCCCTCATCCGCGGACATCCCGATCTGGGGCACGCTTCTGATGCAGGCGATGGATTTTGGCGTGGCGCGCTTCCTGGGGCTGGGGACGACCTTGCCGTGGCGGCAACCGCAGCAGGGTCTGATGGACGGGCTGTGGGTCGCGACGCTCTTCGCGCTGCCGCCGGGTGCACTGCTCGTCGACGATCCCAACGCCCCGCCGGGAACGCAGCAGGCGGTGACGGTCGATTGGCCGGTCCACCCGGCCGAGGCGGGGATCATCCAGCGGTTGCAACAGTTGACCCCCGGCCTCGACACGGCGTGCGCGGTGGCGAAGGCGGCGGGGCTCACCGTGCGCGCCGCGCTGACCGCGGCGGCGGTGCCGCCCTTGCCCGATGCGCCGACGATCGGCGCGCCCGAGATCGGCCCGGCGCGCTGGATCACCGTTGACGATGCGCCCAGCACCGCGTGGAGCCAGGGGTTCAGCTTCGGGCCGATGGTCAGCACCGTCGCCGGGCTGGCGATGGCGTCGGCGCAGGGCGGCAAGCCGCTGCATCCCCGGCCGCCGGTGCAACCGGGCCGCCGGGCCCAGCTGATGCTGATCGGCGAAACGCTCGACGGCGCACGCCTCGCCTTCGATCGGGTGGAGGGGCCGGGGCCGGTCAGCTACCAGTTCGCCGCCGCCGATCTGTTCGGCCGCTTCGGCCCGCCGCGCACCGTCGACGTCACCGCGCCCGCCCGCCCGCCGCTCCCGACCCCAGCGCCGCAGGTCGCCGTTCAGCGGAGCCATCCCGGCGGCACCGCTCCGGCGTCGCCGGGAGTAGCGGTGCTGACCGTGCCCGTCCCCGCCATCGGTTCGCTCGCGGCGGGAGCGCTGCCGATCACCGGCTGCACCTACCGCTTTGACGGCGGCGCGCCGGTCGACATGCCGATCGCGGGTGGACTTGCGACGACCGAGATCGCGCTCCCCGCGCTCGCGCCGACCGAAGCGGGCGCCTGGCCGATCGTCGTGCAGTTCATGGCCGGCGCATTGGGTTCGCCCACCGCGACCGTCACCGTCGCGGTCGCCGACCTGCGCGGTCCACCCGCGATCGACGCCGGTCCGGGCATCATCTGGACCAGCCGGGCGGCAAATGCGGCGGAGACCGAGGTCGCGCTCAGCTGGCCGTCGGCAAGCGCGGCGCATGTCTACGAAGCCAGTGCAGCCTCGCTGCTGGCAGCCGTTGCCCCGACGCTCGATCCGGCGACGCTGTCGCGCGCCGGGCTCGCGCAGCTGCTCGCCGCCAAGAACGCCAGCTACGGGCGTCAGGCGTTCGCGCGGCTGACGGTCGATCCGGTGCAGCCCGGCGCGGACGGCATCTGCCGCTTCACCTCGACGCTGCCGCGCTCGCAGCGCACGGTCGCGTTCCTGAAGATCGTCACCGTCTCGTCGGGCGGCGTGGAATCGGAGTTCAGCCAGGGCGGCCTGGTGCCGATCGCGGTGCCCGACGACCTGCCGCCGCCCCCGCCGCGCCTGACGGGTGCGCTGAGCGAGGACGGCACGGCGGTGACGCTGACCGTCGAGGCGACCGGCATCAACCGCCATCGTCTGGCGGTGCTGGAGCCCGGGCTGCCGCCGGGAACCCCCATGCCCGGAGCGGTGGGCGACGATGCCCCGCATCCGCCCGAGTTCCGGTTGCGGCGCGCCACCGGCCCCGTCTCCGATCCGCTCTACGCCCGCCCGCTCGGCGGGCCCAAGCCGCTGACGGTGCCCGCTGCGACGGCCGATGCTCCGGCCGCTGCGTTCGTCGACGCGGGCGTAGAGCCGTTCGTGCCCGCGACCTGGTGGGCCGAGGTGCGGATGCCGCCCGAGCGCGTGCTGCCGCCGGGCGTTGCGTCCTCCGGCAGCGTGCGGCCGGCCTATGGCTGGCAGCGGCAGCCGATGGCCGCGCCGTGGAGCCGCCTGTCGGCGCCCGTCCACCTGCTGCCGGTGCCGCAGGGCCCGCCGGTGCTGTCGGCCGGGCAGGTGACGGCAACGCAGATCGCCGTGCCCGTCAGCCCGCAATCGCCAGTGATGATATGCGCCACGCCGCGGTGGGCCTGACCGGCCTGCCCGTTGCAGCAGCCGGTGCGATCGCGGGCTATGTGCTGCGCATCTGGTTCGCGATCGCCGGGCAGCAGCTGATCCGGCAGGCCGATCTGCCCGTCACCGCCGCAGCGCTCGGCTGGGCGTCAGCGCCCTCGCTGCTGGCGCCAGCGTCGCTGCGGATCGTGCTGGTCGATCCGCTCGGCCGCGAGAGCGCGCCGGTTACAATCAGCAGCTTCGCGCTATAGCCGACGCGCCGCGCCCGAACGGGTGACGAGCGGCGTGATCGAGCGCGTCATCCCGTTACGCCGACGATGACGATGAGCACCACGTAGAGCAACAGGATCGTCACCGCCGCGAGCGACAGGATCGCCGTGCGCCAGGCCGCGCCGAAGTTAGAGAGGCGGTAGGCGCCCTTCAGCTGCGCGAACAGGTGGACCGGCGGCACGAGCGCGGCGATCGACACGAGCAGCGCTGTGGGAAGGCTGGTCGCGGCGCCAGCCGTCATCACGACGCAGCCGAGCAGCAACATGAAGCTCAACGAATAAAGAATAAAGACCGAATGGTCGTATAGTGTCACCTCGCGCCTCAACAAAAACAGAAGCCACAGCACGGGCAGCGACAACGGAACCAGCAGGAACGCAAGCTTGTAGGCTTTCTGCTGAACCTTGTAGATAATGAGATCGATATGCTCTAGAGCATATTGGACTTTGCTACGCACCGCCTCGTCACCGAAGTTGACCTGCAAGCGGCCGTCGCGGGATGCGTTCTTGATCTCCTCGATCGGCCCGGTGTGCTTGACCTTGCCGCTGTTCGAGTCGGCGCTGGCGTCGCGCAGCGCATCCTCGGCCTTGCGGACCGCTTCCTGCGCCGCGGCGCGCTCGGCCGGAGTGGCGGACGGTGGAAGTTTTTCGAGCCGCTGCTGCGCGGCGATGACCTCGCTGACGGCGGCGACCGCTGATCCATCGAAGCCGTTCGCGTCCATCGCATCGGCTGCGTAGCCTGCGACCAGCGCGGTCAGGAACACCATGAACAGATAGAGCGCGAGCGGAGCGATGTAGCGGACGCGCTTGCCATGCGTATATTCGCGCGTCAGCCGGCCGGGGTTCAGGATCAGCCGCGGGATCGTCCGCCACAGCTTGCCATCGACATGCAGCACGCCGTGCGCGAATTCTTCGAGGATGTGTCCGATCGTGCGGTGGACATGGCCCGACTGGCCGCATTCGTGGCAATAGGCGCCCTTCAGCACCGCCCCGCAATTCTGGCAGGCGCCGAGCGCGTGGCTCCGCTTGCCGCCGTGCGCGTCGAGTGCGTGCGCGGCGAGCCCGCCCGTCACCATCTCGCCGATCGCTTCGACCTGACCGCTCACCCGGCGCTCCTTCCGGTGCGCTACTATGCCCGGCGGGCACCCGCGGCAATGTTGCGGACGCAAGCCGGCGCGGCCTAGACGGAGGGCGTGGTACGGCATGGGGGGAGTGCAGGGATGCGGTGGCTTGTTGTGGCGGCGGCGCTCTCTGCGTCACCCATCGCGCACGCCGCGCCGAAGCTGCCGTTGCAACCCGCCGACGTGTTCGCGCTGCAATATGCGACCGACGCGCGGATCAGCCCGGATGGCCGCACGGTTGCCTACGTGCGCCGCAGCTTCGACATTCAGACGGACCGCGCGCGATCGAACATCTGGCTGATCGACGTGGCGACGGGCGAGCAGCGGCCGCTGCTGAGCGGCACGGCCAGCTATTCCAGTCCGCGCTGGTCGCCCGATGGCAGGCGGCTGGCCTACGTCACCGCCGCTGACCGCGACGCGCAGGTCTATGTGCGGTGGATGGAGACGGGTGTCACCGCGCGCGTCACCGATGTCGGCCAAGCGCCCTCCAGCCTCGCCTGGTCGCCCGATGGATCGCGCATCGCGTTCACGATGTTCTCGCCCGATCCGCCACGGGCGTTTGCGGTGATGCCGCAGCCGCCCAGGGGCGCGGCATGGGCGGCGCCGCCCAAGGTGATCGACCGGCTGGATTACCGCGCCGACGGGGCGGGCTATGCCGAACAGGGGACGCTCGGCATCTACGTGGTGCCAGCCGACGGCGGCCCGGCGATGCGCGTCACCGATGGCGCGTATGACGACGGCGATCCGGTGTGGAGCGCCGACGGGCGGCGGATCGTCTTCTCGGCCGACCGCCATCCCGATCGCGCGCGGCGGCCCGATCCGGAACTCTACGCGGTCGATCTCGGCAGCGGCGCGCTCGCGCAGCTGACCGATCGGCGCGGCCCCGATCTCGCGCCGACGGTCTCGCCCGATGGCAGGCAGATCGCGTGGCTGGGTTACGACGACAAACTGAAGGCGTATCAGCGCGTCCGGCTGTATGTCGCCAATGTCGACGGATCGAACGCCCGCGAGGTCGCGACGGGGCTAGACCGCGATCTCGACCAGCCCGCCTGGGCGCCCGACGGCCGCAGCCTGATCGCCACCTTCGACGACGAGGGTGTGACGCGCCTCGCCCGCATCGGGCTCGACGGGCGGGTGACGGTGCTGGCGAGCAATCTCGGCGGCAACGACCTGGGGCGGCCCTATGGCGGGGTGGACGTGTCCGTCGCGGCGCGCAGCGGAGCGGTTGCGTTCACGATGAGCGAGGGCGATCATCCGGGCGACGTGGCTGTCGCCGGTGCGGGCGGCGCGCCGAGGCGGCTGACGCATCTGAACGACTGGCTGTTCGGCGTGCGCGCGCTGGGTGCGGTGGAGCCGCTGCCGGTGACGTCTGCCGACGGCACGCGCGTGGGCGCGTGGATCGTGAAGCCGCCGGGCTTCCGCGCCGACCGCAAATACCCGCTGATCCTAGAGATCCACGGCGGGCCGTTCCAGAATTACGGGCCGCGCTTTTCGGTGGAGATGCAGGCCTATGCTGCGGCCGGATATGTCGTCGTCTATGCCAATCCGCGCGGATCTACGAGCTATGGCGAGGCTTACGCCAACGCGATCGACAAGAACTATCCCGGCCCCGATTACGGCGACCTGATGGCGGCGGTCGACGCAGCGCTGGCGAAGGGCTTCGTCGACCCCAAGCGGCTGTTCGTGACGGGCGGATCGGGCGGCGGCGTGCTGACCGCTTGGATCGTCGGCAAGACCGACCGCTTCCGCGCGGCGGTGGCGGTGAAGCCCGTCATCAACTGGACGAGCTGGGCGCTGACCGCCGACGTGGGGCCATCGATCAGCCCCTACTGGCTGGGGCCGCTGCCGTGGGCGCCGGGCGCGCAGGCGCAGTATTGGCAGCACTCGCCTCTCAGCCTCGTGGGGAACGTCAGGACGCCGACGATGGTGCTGACGGGCGAGAGCGACTACCGGACCCCGATCGCCGAGAGCGAGCAGTATTTCGCCGCGCTGAAGCTGGCTGGGGTGGAGACGGCGATGGTGCGCGTGCCCGATATCGGCCACGCGCTGGTGACCCGGCCGAGCCAGCTGATCGCCAAGACGCAATATATCCTGGCGTGGTTCGCGCGCTTCGACGACCCGGCGATCTCATTCGGCACGCGCCGTCGCGACGGCGCCGACGTGGAGGCGGGTGGCGCGGCGGGGCCGTCGGACCGCGAGCCGTAGGGCCGGGCGCAGCGGCGCAACCGTCGGGGGGCGGCGATCTCCCGGGCGCGGGCGGGCGGCGCTGGCGCCGCGCGC